>Ga0247727_10017299_pt1 | contig 11501 bp, 11 predicted proteins | sample WisWelCaveWW1625_FD_202498 | JGI IMG/M metagenome (GOLD analysis project Ga0247727, IMG submission 202498) | Biofilm microbial communities from Wishing Well Cave, Virginia, United States - WW16-25 | ecosystem: Environmental > Aquatic > Deep subsurface > Groundwater > Cave microbial mat | place... | reverse complement strand
GCGCCTGTGGATATTTGCTCAAAGACACCACGCCGGAGAAATTGCTCGAAGCGCTGAAAGAAACCGTGGCGGGCGGCGCGCCCATGAGCACCAAAATTGCCCGCATGGTCGTGGGTCGTTTCGAACCACGCCGCACGCGGCACTGACGGGGCGTGAAACCGAAGTCCTCGCCCAATTGTGTCAGGGCAAAAGCTACAAAATGATTGCCGATGCCCTGTTCATCAGCGAAGAAACCGTGCGCCGCCATATCAAAAACATTTATAAAAAACTTCAGGTCGGCTCAAAATCCGAAGCCGTTGCCAAAGCTTTGAAAGAGAAATTGGTTTCTGCGTAAAGTCGTTTCCCTGTACTCCTGCACTCCGCCAATCCCGCCCAAATTGACCCGAATGGGTTATAGCGCAAAAAAACGAAATTGCTTACCTTGTTGTGACAGATTTTTCTTATTGGCTCCGAATGTAGATTCCATGATATTGCCTTGAAAAAATTATCCCGACCGCGAAGATTTTTATCCGCCGGGATCGTTTGCCCCGCAGCGGTGAGGGCCGTCGGCGTTGCGGATGATCGCAGCTTCATTTGGCTATTGTTATTCGGCTTTTGGATTGGCGACGCCGGAGCGCAGCTTTCGTTATCCAATATCATGGAATACCAGGTGGGCAATTTGCCTTATGAGCAGCCAACCGACTTGACGACGCTTTACGATCAACTGAACCTGTCATACCAATCTCGCCATCTCAACGCTTATGTAAAAATCGAGCAATTTCAGCCGGCCGCCGCGGAAAAGAGTTACAGGAAATTTACGCAGCGCGGACTGCGATTTGGCGATGATCAGTTCATGATTACCCTCGGAAATTTTTCCGAGCTGCTGGGACGAGGCTTGCTGTTGCGTTCTTATGAAATTCCCGGGACCATTCTTGAAGATCCTGGTTTTCGCGTGCGCCGGGGCTTTTATCGGGATATTGAGGGTTTCGCGCTGAAGTATCAGTCCAGGTTTATCGCGCTAAAAGCTTTGCGCGGCAAACCTCTCGTTAATAGTTTGCCGCCGACTTTTGCAGAGGCGGCGCGGCGCCCCAATCTGATCGATGGCCTTGAGGCGAATCTGCATTTTTTAAAAAATTTGAATTTCGGAGGCGCTTATTTGCGCCATAGCCGCGATCAGGAGTTGACAAAATTCAGCACGGTGTTCATCTCCGGCAATTTGCCGTGGGGCATTCAAATTTATTCCGAATATGCCCGGCAAGCCGGCGGGAGCAATGACTTCTTTGATTTTTCCCATGGTGCTGCCCACGCTTTTTATGCCAGTGCGAGCGGCGTCAGAGGTCCGGCCGGCATGAGCGTGGAATACAAGGATTACGCCGACTTCAACTTAAAGTTTAATGATCCGCCGCCGTTAATCCGGGAGCATTCCTACGTCGTGTTGAATCGCAGCACGCACGTGCTCGAAGCGCTGAATGAGACCGGCTGGCAGGCCGAGGCTTTTCTCCGGATCGCCGGGAGCCATCTCCTGACGCTCAATGCCAGCCGGGCGGAAAATAATTTCTTTGGCAGAAAATTCATTTTCAGGGAAATATTCGTTGAATTCGATTATGCCTTGAATGACTTGACGTCAGTAAAAGGATTTTGGGATCGCAGCGAAGATCCATTTAAGCTGGAAAAGCCTCGCCATGCCACCGGCCTGTATTTGGAAAAAGCGTGGCCGCGAGCGTGGGGCACGATTTTGGATCTGGAATATCAGGCTTTTGATCGGCAACCCGCTCCGGCGCAGCGCGTGAAGAATTACGTTGTGGCTTTCACCCTGTCACGCGCGCCAAGCGTTTCAGCGGGAATCGCCTGGGAGAGAACCACGGATCCTCTTCTGACCGATGATCCAAACACCGACGTTGTTGAAAGCAGGCCGCGACATTGGGTGGGCGGCGCCTTCGGCTACAAATACAACGATCGTCACTTCCTCAATCTGTTTTATGGCAAGCGGCGTGGCGGCCCGGCCTGCACGGCCGGAATCTGTTATGAAGTTTTAGACTTTGAAGGTTTGGAAATAAGGATCAGCAGTAACTTTTAATCATCCGCCGCCTGAATCATTTACCACTGTTATCACGGAGGCACGTTTATGAGAAAAAGTTTTACGGCAGGTTTGGGTTTTCTGTTGCTGGCTTCGGCCGTTTGGGCTCAACCCAATGTCGGAGACCCGGCGCCGGATTTTACCTACACGAGCCTGGATCATGGGTCGATCACCTTATCGCAACAACGCGGGAAAGTGGTTTATCTTTTTTTCCTCAAGCATGCTTGAGGCACTTGTCGCGCGTTGGGTCCAACGCTCGAAAACAGAATTTATCAGCCGCATCAGGCGCAGGCGTTTCTCAGTCTCGGATTGGATATTGCGAACGGCACAGTGGCACAGGTGCGCGCTTTTAAAAACGTCGCCCAGGTAACCTTTCCGCTTTGCCGGAACGCGAGCCCCTCGGCGACGGCTTATGGCGTGCCGGAGGAATGGTCTATCGTCATTGACCAGCAGGGCACCATCCAATATAAAGCCGAGGGCGTGGATACCACGGCGATCAATAGCATTATAAACCGGTTGTTGGTAACCGGGGTTGCGGACGAGCCTCGCGCTGTGAGAAGCTTCGCGCTTTATCAGAATTATCCCAATCCGTTTTTGAGCGAAGCGAAATCCCGCCTGGCAGGAAATCCAACGACGCGGATCGCTTTTGAGCTTTTAAAAACGGAGCGGCTTTCGTTAACCATCTACAATTCCCGCGGCGAGCTCGTTATCAACCTGCTGAATCAGGCGATGAATGCCGGCCGCCACGAAGCCGCATGGAACGGCCGCAATCGCTATGGTGAAGCCGCGGGGACAGGCGTATATTTTTATGAATTGCGGGTCGGAAATTTCAGGGAGAGGAAAAAAATGATTCTGCTGCGTTAGAAACTAAAGAGTTAAATCTGCGCAAAAAAAGCAAAGAAATTTGGCTCACGGAAATAGAACTCTCACAGAAAAAAATTCCGTGAGAGTTCTATTCCGTGAGCGATAATCTTTTTGGTTCCGGCTCGTCCGGGTTATGTAAAATGAGCCGCGCATGAAGTCGGGCTTGCGCAACGAGATTTGAGCAGAGAGTGAAGTCCGATCTGGGCATGATGGTTTTTTTAGTTTTACAAAATTCTGCAGCCCAGGTCGGACTTCGCCTGTTTATTGTCATCTCAAGGATTGCAATTTAACCACCACCGAAACCTGGTGCGTTAATACGACGGCCTCTTCCAGCGTCAAACTTCCGCTCGGCGCGATGATGAAATTGCCTGCACTAGCCAAATCCTGACTCCTCCAAAAGAAAGATGATTCCACTCCGGGCTGGCCGGTGCCGGCGGTCAGGCGTCCAGTGTAATAAATTTGAAAAGTCGCAAAATTCAGATTGAGGCCAAAACTCGGCGTCCATTCGGCCCAAAATTCTTTTTGCGAGCGGTAGATGTCAAAGACGAAATTCGTTTGCTTGAGGCGATAGTGAATGAAGCGCGCCTGCAATCCCAGTTGGAATCCGAAAATTTTGCCTTGTCCGTTTAGCCCAAGACGCACGAGCGCGTTGTTAAAATGAAAGTAATTCTCCACGGTTTTGCCGCCGGCGGGGATGATGACATCGCCGCGCTCGTTTCTCACCGGCTCGGCAGCATCCGCCCAGGTGTGGCTCCAGATCGGTTCGTAAATAAGATCCATGCCAAACGCGCTCGAATCCGTGGCATGAGAAAGGCCGGCGCCAAAATTGAACGCCCAGGAAGTGCCGGGATCGCGCGGAATATTCATCAGCTCATAATTCGGAATTTTAGGATGCGATTTGCGATTGGCGGTAAAAATAAGTCCGGCGCGCGAGCCAGCATTTCTTAAGGGGATCATCGACCCGAGGTGCAAGCCCCACGTATTGGTTTGATCGAGCTCTCGAACTGCCGCAGCGCTCAATCTCCCATCTCCTTCCCAAAACCAGTTGCTATAATAAATGTCATGCGTCATGCGAACGCGATTGTGCAGCAGCAAAATTTCCAAAGAAGGTTGCCGCGCTTTTTCACGGAGCAACCCAACACGATAGTCGGCGATATGGCCGCTCTGCTCGATACGGGAGCTGCGGCTATACAGGAAATCGACGCCGTGCATCGCCTGCAGTTCGGCCCAGGAGGCGCTGGCGGCAAGCGAGATTCCGGAGGCCGGAAATTTTTTTCCAAGCAGCCCGGCGGCATACAAATTGTTCGTATTTTCGCCGGCTAATGACGAGATAAAATTAAAACGCTCCGGCGCGCTGAGCTGCTGCACGGCCAACGACATGCCGCCAAACCATCCTGGCGAGCCGAGCAAAGCGCCCAATGGCAGGGTACGAACGCCGCCATTGTTCTCTGTGATGTTGCCAAATACCGGCGCGCTGAAAAGATAGACGCCGCGAATGCGCCCGCCTTTCGCCGGATTGACAAAGGGATCCGCGGAAGGATCTTCCAGCGCAATGGAGACGCCGCCCATGCCGAGATTCTGCGACGGCGCCAGCAGGAATTGTTCGACCGTTGCGACCGGCACCGATCGCACTGAAATGAGTTGCGCCGACGCGATGATTGGAAAAAAAACAAAAAGCACGGTTAATTGGCGGGCAAGTTTCTGATGGAGGAGCGATGTCTTCATACCTTACCTCATGCTGCTATTGTCGCGCAACTGTTTTGGAAATGCGGGAGAGAGCAAAAAAATAAATTACAAAACCCGTACCAAAAGCAGGCAGTCAGGCAAGCGGAAAACATGGTTACGGTAGATTGTCCGACGAGTAACAATTTAACGGTTTGAAGCGGAGTGCGAAGCTTTAGCTTCGCCCCACTAAGAGCGGGGCACTCCGACTTCAATACTTCGGCGAGAAAGTATTCGGTAAGATCGTGGAGCGGCTTCAAAAACCTGACGATTCGATCAAATTTTTGAATCGCTCTTCCCGCGCCGCTCCGGTAAAAGCGGCCAGCACCTCATCCTGCCGCAAAGTTTCCACAGGCAGTTTTTCTGCGATCTCAACAATCAGAGTGTAATGGCCTTCCGCCCAGTTTTTGCGAATACCGGCGCGTAGCGCGTTAATATCATTGCGGGAAAGTCGCGCTGGAAATTGCTCGGCGGGCAAGTGACGCAAAACTTCAAACCGCGCCAGCCATTGCGGCAGGTGATATTGTTTGTCGTAGGCTTCGCGCAAACTCAAGCCCAGCCGTCGCATTTGCGAGACGCGCTGGAGAGTTTGTTCGGGAGTACGTTTAGGAAGTTCCACCTTTTAAAACCTCGATATCAAGTTGATCTTTCAGCCGTTTTGAGTTTTCCTTGAGCTTAATCAAACCCTCACGCGGCACCACCCACACTTGTTTGTCCTGCCAGGCCAGTCGAATCCGCTTCGACAAAATTTCCTGCGCGGTTGGGGAAATGGCTGAAAGCACATCTAAAAAAATATAATCATTTACGCTGGCATCGATTTTGGTTAATTTGTGGACTTCGACCAAATCATGATCGAAGCGCATCGGAGTTGAAAAAAATTTATAACCCAGCAGCAACAAAGCTGCTTTGCACCGCTCGCAGTCATTGGGCGGCACGAGGATATCGATGTCTTCTGTAAAACGGGGCTGCGTTAAAAACGTGACGGCCAATCCGCCGCACAGGGCGTAGTTGATTTGGTGCTGCTCCAGTGTTTCCAGCGCCTTTTCAAATTCTCCATATAGATCTAACATGATAATTGCTATCCATAGTAGCTCAACTAAAAAAGCATGTCATTCCGTAGGAATCTTTTTTAATATGAGCACTGTGCTTGTGCGAAAAAAGATGCTTCCAGCCCTGGCCTGCGGCTGGGCAGGCATGACATTTTTTTTTGCTTGCAAACATCAATAAGTGATTGCAACCGCTGTTGACAGACGGCCGTCTGTGTTACGGTTACGATTCAAACGCCTGCCTTACCAACCGCTCCTGCTCAAGCTGATGCACCCGCGCGCTGCCGGTGGCGGGACTGGCGCTCGGGACGCGTCCGACGTACGTGAGACGATGGCTCGGCGTCAACACGTATTTCAATCGCGTTTGCACAAAGCTCCATGCGCCCATGTTGCGCGGCTCTTCCTGCACCCAGCGAGAATCGGTGGCGTTCGGATAGCGCTGCAAGATTTCTTCGAGACCCTCAAATGGGAACGGATAAAGCTGCTCCAAACGAATGACCACGATGTCAATTTGAAAAATTTGGAGCTAACTCGAATCAAGCGGCGAGAGGAAACAGATCCAACATAACCGACTTGCCTACATATCCATAGCCGGTTTGGGGATCGAGCTTTAAAAAAGATGATAAAGCCGGAGAAGCAAGAATCGGCACTAATTTTTTGCGATCAGCCGATTTTAGTTTTTTCCATCCACTAAAAAGAAATGTTGATCGTTGTGCCAAACGTTGGTAGTTCACCACCGTCAATTGGATTGGTTTCAGTGAATCAACGGTAACGTACAAAATGAATCCATCACGCAATTCATAGGCAATTTTGTCAGAGCGATGCAAGCGCTCATCGAAGATAACGTCCAGCACGTCACCTTCCGGATCGTATAATATGCGCATTGTTTCTCTCCACGGCTATTTAGGATACGCAGTTACGATAAAATTATTATGTTGCCATCTTTCATCAGTCAGATAGATGACGTTGCCATATCTGTCGATAACTTCCTCGCGCATTTTATTGTCTCGCAAGCCGAATCAATGTAGGCAAATTTTCAAAGATTAGCAAGCACAAGAATCAGCAGAGAAAAAATTATTGCTCAAACGCCTGCCTTACCAACCTTTCCTGCTCGAGCTGATGCACACGCGCGCTGCCGGTGGCCGGGCTCGCGCTCGGCACGCGGCCAACGTAGGTAAGGCGGTGGCTCGGCGTCAACACATATTTCAAGCGCGTTTGCACGAAACTCCAGGCGCCCATGTTGCGCGGCTCTTCCTGCACCCAGCGAAAATCCGTCGCGTTGGGATAACGCTGCAACAACTCCTTGAGGCCATCGAACGGGAATGGATACATTTGCTCAAGACGAACGATCACCGTGCCATCATTATCATTCTGCTGGCGATAATCCAGCAAATCATAGCTCACTTTTCCAGAGCAGAGCAGAAAGCGTTTCGGATTTGTCGGCGGATTCGGATCATTCAGCAGAATTTGAAATCCGCTTTCGGTAAAATCCGTTGCCGCACTTTTCGCGGAGGTCGCGCGCAACAAACTTTTTGGCGTCATCACGATCAGCGGTTTGCGGATGCTCCCGCTCATGCGGGACATTTGGCTGCGCAGCAGATGGAAGTATTGCGCCGCGGTGGTCGGCATGGTGACGCGCATATTCTCTTCCGCGCAGAGTGTGAGAAAACGCTCGATGCGGGCGCTTGAATGTTCCGGGCCTTGTCCTTCAAAACCGTGCGGCAACAGCAAAACCAGCCCGCTGTTTTGTCCCCACTTGTCTTCGGCGGACGAAAGGAATTGGTCGATAATAATTTGCGCGCCGTTCATGAAATCGCCGAACTGCGCTTCCCACAAGGTCAGCGCTTCCGGTCGCGCCACGGAGTAACCGTAATCGAATCCCAACACCGCATATTCGCTGAGCAAGCTGTCGTAAACCATCAGCTTCGCCTGCCCCTCGCGAATGTGATTTAGTGGCGTAAATTCCTTTTCATTGTGATAATCCACCAGCACCGCGTGGCGCTGGCTGAACGTCGCGCGCTGCGAATCCTGGCCGGAGAGGCGAATCGGAATGCCTTCGAGCAGCAACGAGCCGAACGCGAGTGACTCCGCCGTGCCCCAATCGACTGCATCTTCCTCGAGCATCGTGCCGCGCGCCGTCAACTGTTTCACGAGTTTCGGATGCACGTTGAAATCACTGGGAAAGTTGGATAGCGCAAAAGCAATTTCATCCAAAGTCTCACGCGGCACGCCCGTCAGGATGAGCGGCCAAACTTTATCGAGCGGCGGCTCATTCGGCGCGGTGACTTTCGGCGGCAGCTTTTCCTGCGTGGTTTTAAACGCTTCTTCCAAACGCGCCTGGAAATCATTCAACACCTGCTCGGCTTCGGCGAGACTCAGCTCGCCGCGCTTGATGAGAATCTCCGTGTACAGCTTGCGCACGGAGCGCATGTCTTTGATGCGCGCATACATCAGCGGCTGCGTGTAGCTCGGCTCGTCGCCCTCGTTGTGGCCGTGACGACGAAAACAAATCATGTCGATGACGACGTCTTTTTGAAACGCCTGCCGGAACGCGAGCGCCAATTCAATCACGCGCACGCACGCTTCGGGATCGTTGCCATTCACATGAAAGATCGGCGCTTGCACCATTTTCGCAACATCCGTGGCGTAAACACTCGAGCGCGCATCAACCGGTGACGTCGTGAAACCGATGCCGTTGTTGACCACAATGTGAACCGTGCCCCCGGTGCGATAACCGTGCAGCGCGCTGAGGTTCAACGTTTCCGCCACGACGCCTTGTCCCGCGAAAGCGGCGTCGCCATGAACGATGACTGCGAGAACGCGCTTGTGTTCGGCGTCGCCTAAAATGTCCTGCTTCGCGCGCACCACGCCTTCCACCACCGGATCGACGGCTTCGAGATGGCTCGGATTCGGCGCCAAACCAATTTTGACTTGTTTGCCTTCGGCGCTTTCAAACGTGCCGCTCGCGCCCAAATGATATTTCACATCGCCGGTGCCTTCGCGGCTGTTTGGATCGGGATTGTCTTCGAATTTGAGAAAAATTTCTCCATACTTTTTGCCAAGAATATTCGCGAGCACGTTGATGCGGCCGCGATGCGCCATGCCCATCACGACTTCGCCGATGTCGTGTTTACTCGCCTGCAAAATCAGCGCATCCAACATCGGGATGAGCGTCTCCGCGCCTTCGAGACTGAAGCGCTTGTGGCCGACATATTTCGTGTGCAAAAATCTTTCGAACGCTTCGCCCTCATTGAGCTTGGCGAGAATGCGGCGCTTCGCAGCAGCATCCAGCCATTTGGCGCGCGGCATGCCTTCGACGCGTTGTTGAATCCACGTCTTCTGTTCCGGCTCCTGGATGTGCATGTATTCGACGCCGATGGTCTGGCAATACGCCTCGCGGAGAATATCGAGGATCTCGCGCAGCGTCGCGCGCGGTTTGCCGCCGAGGCCGTCGGTGATGAACTCGCGGTCATAATCCCACAGCGTCAAGCCGTAGCGCTCGGGGTCGAGCTCTTTGTGCGACGGCGCTTCGAGGCTCATCGGATTGAGGTTTGCGATAAGATGGCCGCGCACGCGATAGATGTTGATGAGCTGAAGCACGTGCGCCTGCTTTTCAATCAGCGCGTCGTTGCCTTCGAGAATCGGATTGATGTCGCGCGTGAGTCGCACCGCGTGATACGGAATTTTCATGCTCGCGAAGAGATCGTCATAAAAATCTTCTTCGCCGATGAGCAGCTTGTGCAGCGCCTGCAAAAACAAACCGCTCTCCGCGCCCTGAATGACGCGATGATCATACGTGCTGGTGACCGTCATCACCTTGCTGATGCCGAGTCGCGCGATCGTGCGCGGATCCGCAGCCTGGTATTCGGGCGGATAATCGATCGCGCCGGTGGCGACGATCAAGCCCTGTCCGGGCATCAAACGCGGCACCGAATGAACAGTGCCAATCGTGCCGGGGTTCGTGAGCGTCACGGTGGTGTTGGCAAAATCTTCCGGCGTGATTTGGTTCGCGTGAACTTTGCGGAGAATCTCATTATACGCCGCAAAAAAGCTGCTGAAATCCATCGTGTCGGCAGCCTTGAGGTTGGGAACCATCAGCGAACGCGTGCCGTCTTTCTTCGCCACATCGACGGCGAGGCCGAAATTAATATGCTCGGGCGTAATTTTGTAGGCCGCGCCATTTGAGGCAAAAAACGACGTCGCCATCGCCGGCATTTTTTTGAGCGCTTTGATCACGGCCCAGGCGATGAGGTGCGTGAAGCTCATTTTCACGCCCATGATGTCGGTGAGATATTGATTGGAGATGCGGCGATTCTCTTCGAGCAATTTAACCGGAATGGCGCGCACCGAAGTTGCGGTGGGAATGCCGAGACTGCGTTCCATATTTTCAACGATGCGCGCAAAACCGCCGCGCAACGGCGTCGCGTTGGGCGGAATGGGCGCATGTCCATTATCGGCAGGTTCTGCCGGTTTCGCTGGTAGCGGCGCGGTTTCGACTTGTGCCGCAGGTAGCGCGCCCAGTGGCCGATAATCCTCAAAAAAATCACGCCAGCTTTCCGTAAGGGTTTGCGGCTGCCCGCGGAACTGGCGATACATTTCTTCGATCAGCCACGCATTCGGGCCAAAGGCTTCGGGATATTGTTTGGGTTCGGGCATGGAGGTTTTCAGATTTATTAAAGTAGCTTCAAAATTTCATTCCAAATATTGAAGAAGCCCACCGATATAACATTGTCAAGTGGGCTTCATAAATTAGCGAGAAAAATTTGAGTTAGTCAAAAGTATGTTAGAAAATAGAATCTCACCAGCAATCACGGAATTCCCAGTTTTATTCTTATAACTTCACGAACGCTCTCCGCTGTTTTAAGCGACTCTTCCGTTGCCAGTAAATCCGCTTGAACGCCGGGATAACGGACAGCAATGCCGAATGTGCCAAACCGTGCCAGATTTTGCTTTTGTGCATTTAATTCCGGCAGCATCCCTTGGCTTGAGTTGAGCAACAAAACCAAATCGTGGACTTTCCGAAAAGCAATTCCCTGTTCTTCAAGAAACGCCTTGAGATATTTTTTGGCACATTGTTGAGCAAGAAAACAAACGACGTTCCAAACCGGAACGGGCTCTTGCATTTCTCGTTGAGCGACTGCCCAGCCACCTTCGGCTTTGTTGATCCATTCTAGTGTTTCAGGCTTCATAAAGAATCATCCCTCGTGTCATGATCTCTGTTGCAAAATTTCCTCGACGTTTGAAAGATGCTTCCAATGCCGACGGTTTGAATACGACAATGTCCAACGCAAAGGGGTGATCTATGGCAGAGGAAATGCGCGCCGCGGTATGAAGCGGTTCTTCCTCGTTATCCATGACGACGAGCAAATCAACGTCGCTATCTTCAGTCGGCTTGCCGTGCGCATAAGATCCAAACAAAATAACTTTTTGAGGCTCAAAGCGTTCGACAATTTGCTGGACAACGCGTCGAATATCGTTAAATGTGATGGCAGTTGAAAGCATAGTGTTTGGGTGGCGGTTTTAAAGACTTAAAGACTCAAGACAATATAAACAAAACTTCCGTCTTTCGCAACTGCTTCTTCTGTTAAAAACCAATTGGTAAAATCGATACTCAAAAAACCACGCCAGCTTTCCGTGAGGGTTTGTGGCTGCTCGCGAAACTGGCAATACATTTCTTCAATCAGCCCCACGCATTCGGGCCAAAGGCTTCGGGATATTGTTTGGGTTCGGGCATGAAGATTCGGATTTATTAAAATGGCTTCAAAATTTCGTTCCACATATCGAAGAAGCCCACTGAGGTAAAGCATTCAAGT
>Ga0247727_10017298_pt1 | contig 11501 bp, 6 predicted proteins | sample WisWelCaveWW1625_FD_202498 | JGI IMG/M metagenome (GOLD analysis project Ga0247727, IMG submission 202498) | Biofilm microbial communities from Wishing Well Cave, Virginia, United States - WW16-25 | ecosystem: Environmental > Aquatic > Deep subsurface > Groundwater > Cave microbial mat | place... | reverse complement strand
TACCGACGAAGCAACACGACGCTGTGCAGATGGCAGCACCCGTGCTGGACGGACCCCAACATGCACCGAGCCCGGAACGGGCTCACCACGAGTGCGAATGGAAGGATGGCGGTTGGCTGCTTCTCTTCTCCAGTTTCGCGCCACCACGTTGGCGACGCATGCGTGACTGGCTTGACAACGGTGGCCTTCTCATGGAAGGATGGCGGTTGGCTGCTTCTCTTCTCCAGTTTCGCGCCACCACGTTGGCGACGCATGCGTGACTGGCTTGACAACGGTGGCCTTCTCATGGAAGGACCAGCGGATGGGAGTTCCGACCAGTAGTCGTCGGTTCGACATGGCAGCTACCTGAGCAGCTCGGTGGGGCAACTCTCCGGGTTGAAGCCTCAGGGAAAACGCTCCGCCTTGGGCGGGCGAGCAGACTCACGGGCCGTAACGCGAGTGAAGCCCGAGCAAACCTCGAAATTGAAGTCGTGGATGCCGACCCGCTTGCACCACGGGGAAGGCCGGCGCGCGCCTGCGAAGCAACCGACAAGTGCAGCAGGCGCGGTCCACCGGGGTATTGGGCACGGCACGCGAGGAAGGTCCTGCACGAAACGTGGGAGGTCCGTCGAGACGAGGGGTTGCGACCTTCAACGCAGCTTTTGGCTGCGCTCTCGGCGGACGTCGGAGAGGCCCGTAGTACCATCGAAGCCAGGTAACTCTGGTGGAGGGAGGCGATCGAACTACGCATCAGCACCGGACCCGTCGAAGGACTGAACAACAAGATCAAGACCGTCCTCAAGCGCGCCTACGGCTTCCTCGACGTCGACAACTTCATCCGCGACATCTACTTCCGCTGCCTGGATTTCGAGATCACGTGACCCGTGCCGCGAAAACGTCAGGAGAGCCCGACTCTAGCTACGGGACGTTGAAGATGGCGTACAGCGCGATGGATTACTGCGTCTACGATCGCGTGCGTTCCTTCCTGCGGCGACGACACGAGGTGCCAACGCGCGGCACGGTGCGCTTCAGCATCCGACGAGTCTTCGAAGGTCTCGGAGTGACGCGACTTCGAAGACTCCACCTTGGCGTCCCGGCTCCGTGAGCCTGACGTGAATCCAGTCGGAGAGCCGGGTGCATTAGATCTGCACGTCCGGTTCGATGAGCGGGGGCCGGAAAGGTGATCATGCGAGCCGGACTGCGACCGAGGGCGAAAGCGTTTGGATCAGCCAGCGGACGCTGCGATCCGCGCGTCGGTCCTCGACTCTTCAGCGATCAGCCGGCATCGAATCAGCACGCCGGTGGCGGCTGTCGCAGCCGCTTGGATGAATCGACGAGTCGAGAACCCGGCTGCGACTCGACTCGTGCGCGGTGGACGAGGATCCGCGATCGGAGCGTAGGGCGTGGCGCCCCGCGCGGTGGCTACGACGGCCGGCTCGGCCTACGACCTACTGGTTGATTCAGCCAAGAAGTCGGTCACGATGCGGCGATTCGAGGGCGGCCGAACCGTTGCACCCTACGAGCGCCCGAGACTGAGCTCATCCTTCCACGCGCTTCGTCTCGCCACGCGCTTCGTCTCGTCGGGCAGGGAAGCGACTGTGCGCCGCCGCCGCGCGGTCGCGCTTCACTGCGTAGCGAAGACAGGGACCTTGCCGGGCGGCCCGGTGCACGCGACCTCGGCGCCGTCGATCCCGATCAGCGCGTCCGTCGACGGCTCCGACTTCTCGCCGAGCACGCGCACCGTCAGCACGTGGCATCCCCACGGCAGCGACCAATCCTCGAAGAGTATGACCGAGTCCTGGGCGACAGGGTCGTAGGCGTCGAGCGTGGCGACAAGCCGGTCGTCGAGCAGGATCAGCGCCTTCCCATGGTCGGGACCGCGAGTACCGAGCAGTCGAACCCCCGTCCCGATGAAGGGCAGCTTCGCCAGGTTTCCGGGATAGTGCGACTGGTCGACGTACCCGCCGAATGCCGCGGCGCGCTCAAAGCGGCCCCAGGAGTTCGTCCATTGCCACGGCTCGCGCGCCTGGTCGTAGAGCTCCCGCGTCGTCCTGAGCGAGAAGTTCTCGCCGCGGTCCGTGGAGCGCCAGATGCCCTCGAAGTTGCCGAGGAACATCGTGTGGTCCTCCTCGAACGCGGGCGAGAGCGCGAGCGAGCTGGCGTGGTCGAGTCGCGGATCGCGCGAACCGTAGCGCTCCCACTTCAGGCCGCGGTCGGTCGAGCGGAACATGCCGCCACCGAACGTCATCATGTACATCGTGCCGTCGCTCACGAACTGTGGAGAGAGCCGCACGACCGTCGGGCGATGCCCGCCGAGCCCCGCGTTCGACACCTTCCACGTCACGCCACGGTCAGTGGAGCGCGCGAAGCCGTTGTAGCCCGACCACGCATAGACCTCGCCGGTCTTCGTCCAGTCCGGGGCGCAGGCGACGCCGAGCACCGGAAAGCCGAGGATCTCGGGGCCGAAGGTCTCGCCTCCGTCAGTGGAGCGCTTGAGCCGCGAGCCGCCGACGAAGAGGACGTGGTCGCGCGGGAAGTCGGGGGAGAGGGCGATCTCGATCGCATACTGCACGGGAGCCGGCGTGCACCGGAACGTGAGCCCGGCGTCGCTCGACGCGTACACCCCGCCGAAGCTCACCGCGTAGCAGACGCGGTCTCTGGCGAACTCAGGCGAGAAGACGACCTGGGTGATGTCGTGGTCCTGACGCGGGCCCTCGGGCCGCTTGAACGGAGGCAGTTCGAGCTTGTTCCAGGTCACGCCGCGATCGGACGAGCGCCAGATCCCCTCGTTGATGCCGAGGAACATGAGCCCCTCGTCCTTCCAGGTCGGCGCGACCGCGAGCGCGTAGCTGCTGAGCGCGCGGACCCCCGTCGCCCCGAAGGTCCACGAGGCTCCCGCGTCGGTCGACGTCGAGAGCAGCATCCCGTATCCCGACGTGAACACGGTCCGGTCGCGCGCGAAGTCGGGCGACAGGACGATCCGGCGCCCGAAGCGCGTCGGGTTCATGTTGCTCTTGATCCAGGTGGCGCCGTCGTTCATCGAGAAGTGCATGCCCTCGAACGCGCCGCAGAAGATGCTCGGCGTCGTAGGGTAATCCGCGGGCAGCCGCACGAAGCGGTAGTGGTTGTCCGTCTGGTAGGTCTTCGCGACCTGCAGCGTCGTGAGCTCCCAGTGCTCGCCGCCGTCTCGCGAGCGGAAGAGCCCCGCTTCGCGCGTCGCGGCGAACAGCTCGCGGCAGGCCGGCCAGCGCGCCGGAACTGCCAAGTCGTTCACGTCGAGGTCGGTGAGGCCGTCGTTGCAGGGCGAGAAGCTGGCGCCGCCATCGCGGCTGACGAGGATTCCCGTCTTGAACGTCGCCGCCCAGACGGTGCGATCGACGGCGAAGTGCGGCGAGAACGCGATCCGCCTCACGTCGCCCTGGAGCGAGAGCGTGGTCCAGGTCTCGCCGCCATCGAGGCTGCGGTGGACCTTCCCGTCGTCGGTGGCCGCGAGCACGATCGCCGCGGCGCCCGCCGACGCAACCGCGAGCGCGGTCGGGACGCGCCCGCGGAATCGTGCCGGGTCGAGCTCGACGTCGTCCACTCCCGGATCGGTGGTCCGGAACACTCCCCGGGACGCGCCGAACACGGAGGTTCCGTAGAAGAGCGTGGGAGTCGCGTTGCCCGAGAAGGGGAGCGCCGCGAGCAGCGCCGCGTTTCGCTTGAGCTGCACCGTGGACCAGGTCGTGCCGTGGTCCTTCGTCCACCCGATCCCGTCGCCGCCGAGCGCGACGTAGGCTCGGCCGGAGGCGGCGAAGTCCGCGGCGAGCACCATGGCGTAGACGTGTTTGCCCGTAAGTCCGCTGCGCACGTCGCGCCACGTGAAGCCGCCGTTCAGGCTGCGGCCCACGACGTTGAGCGTTCCGTCCGACGTGGCGAAGAGCGTCTGGTCGGTGGCGAAGTCGGGGCTGAGCTCGAGGCAGTCGATCACGTCGTGCGGATGGTGCCGGAGCCAGGCAAGCGGCACGGAGGCGACGCATGCCGCGAGCATCGCCAGGAGTGGGGGGACGCTCATGGGGCGAGCAAGATAGCCAGAATCCCTCGACGCTCCAGATGGCCGCACGGTGACGGATCCAGATCGCGTCGGTCGTCGTAGAATGCCCGGCCTGCACAAGGACACCCATGCTCCCGCAACCGCTCATCGACGCGTACGACAAGAGCCGTGACTTCTCGGCCAAGGGGTTCCACTCAGGCTGCTATGCGCCGTTCGTCTCGCTCTACTTCAACACGCTCGGCGAGGTCATTGCCTGCTGCAAGAACGAGACGTTCGTGCTGGGCAACATCGCGGCAGAAGGACTCGACGCCATCTGGAACGGCGGCCGCATCGGCCAGTTGCGCAAGGCCCTGACGCAATACAACTTCGGCGCCGGCTGCGGGCAATGCGAGTGGCAGCTCAAGTCGGGCAATTTCTCCGGCGCCTACACCCAGATCTTCGAGGAGTTCAAGGTCGATTCACCTGCGCCGCAATGGCCGCAGATGATGGAGTTCACGATCAGCAATACGTGCAACTTCGAGTGCATCATGTGCTTCGGGGAGCTCTCCTCCTCGATCCGCGGCCACCGCGAAGGGCTTCCGCCCCTCCGACGCGTCTACGACGAGCGCTTCTTCGCCGACCTGCCCAAGTTTCTGCCGCACCTCAAGCGGGCGAAGTTCTTCGGTGGCGAGCCGTTCCTGGCGACTGAGAACTTCCGCATCTGGGAGATGATGATCGAGCAGAAGCTCGGCACTCCCTGCCACGTGACCACCAACGGCTCGATCTGGAACGATCGGGTGAGGCGCGTGCTCGACCATCTGCCGTGCTCGATCTCGGTCTCGCTCGACGGCGCCAACGCGAAGACCTTCGAGAGCATCCGGGTCAACGGCAACTTCGACGAGGTGATGCAGAACACGCGCCGCTTTGCCGACTACACGCGCAGCCGCGGGACGACCTTCTCGATCACCTTCTGCCTGATGCGCCAGAACTGGCAGGAGTTCGGTGATGTGCTGCTGCTCGCCGACGGCTTCGACTGCGACGTGTGGGTCAACACCGTCATCAACCCCACCGAGTGCAGCCTCTACACACTCCCCACGAAGGAGCTGCTCGACATCGTCGATCAGATGGAGGTGAGCCTCGCGAAGCTCCGGTCACAGCTCGCCCGGAACCGGGCGGCCGTCGCGAACGAGATTGCGGCCGTCTGCGGGCTGCACACGATCCTCACGAAGGAGCAGCTCGACGTCGCCGACGAGATGGAGGCGAACCTCTCGAAGCTCAGCTCGCAACTCGTCAAGAACCGAGCGGCTTTCGCCAACGAGATCGCGGCCCTTCGGTCGCACGCGAAGAACAAGCTCTCCGAGGATGTCGAGAAGCTGAAGGAGGAGCGCCGCGAGGACCGCCGCAGCGTCGAGGGAACCGGCGGCGATCACGTCACCCCGGCCTGGGATCTGGTCGGTGCCGGCAAGTTCGAGGACGCGCTCGCGGAGGTGCGCAAGACCCAGGAGACCAACCCGCGCTACTGGCACGCGCTTGTGCTCATCGCGCACGTCTACCGGCGCATGGGAAACCTCGAGGCGGCCGAGCAGCAGATCGAGAAGTGCATCAAGCTCACCACGCGCCGGTCCGAGCCCTACGCCGAGCGGGCGTGGTTGCGGATATCGCAGGACCGGATCGCCGACGGGATCGCGGATGCGGAGCGTGCACTCGAGCTCGCCAACAAGGGTGACCAGACCGAAGTGGCCGCGCTTCACGTGCTCGGTGTCCTGCGGACGAGCCAGCGCGAAGCGAAGCGCGCGCTCGAGGTCTTCGAGCGCGCGATCGTGATCAAGCCCGACAACCCGTTCATCCGCGTGAGCGCCGGCTGGGCACACCTCGCGGACGGCGACTCGACGAAGGCGCTCGCCGAGGCCGACGCGGCGCTCGCACTCTCGCCCGGCCTGCCCGACGCAACCGCACTGCGCGACCGCGCGCTGGGCCTTCAACCGAGCTTGCGTCCTGGGGACTGAGGGCGCGATCCGTTCGCGCCGTCTCACGTCCGCGCCGGCGAAGCGATCGCGCTTCGAGTGGCGCTCGCGCAGACCCCGTATTACTTGCTCGCGCCGGGAGCGGCCGCGGGCGGCGGCTCGCGCAGCGCCGCGGCAACCATCTCGGCGACGATCGCGTAGCCGGCGTCGTTGCAATGGTAGTCGGGGACGAAGTAGTCCGACTTCTCGTGATCGCGCAGGAGCTCGGTGAACCGCGGCTGCAGGTCGACGAAGCGCAGCCCCAGCTCGGTCGCCACCGCGCGCTGCACCGGTTGCAGCTGCACCATGATGTACGGATAGGTGAGGATCACCACCTCCGCGCCGCTCCGCTGGCAGCAGCGCGCGAGCTGGCGCAGGTGATCCGCCAGCACGTCGGTCCCGCCCGACCGGTCGCGCGCCTCGGACAGCACCTGATGCGCGCGCGCGAGCTGCTCCGGGGACACCGCTCGGTCCGCGGCCACCGCATCCAGGAGCTCGGGCGTGTACTCGTTCGGGTGGGGACCCAGCGCCTGACGGAGCTTGTCCGCCTCGCCGTCGATCGCGAATGCCTGGAGGATGTCGCCCAGCGCCTCACGGAACGCCGACCGGCGGGCGCGACAGCCGGCGCGGCAGCGCAAGCGCCATCCGAGCGTCACGCGGTCGGCGTCGGGCTGGAGCTCGAGCGAGCGCGTCATCGACCGCTCGGCCGTCTCGTTGTCGCCGCCGTTCTCGGCCAGGTTTGCGCGCGCGCACCAGAGCGCCGCGCTGCGGGGATAGCGCTCGAGATCCTCGCGCACGACGCCGTTCACTTCCTCGATCTGGTTCGCCCAGTTCAGCGCGCCAACGAGCGCTTCCGTCACGAAGATATCGGGGTGCTCGTCGCGCATGCGGCGCAGGTTCGCAAGCTCTTCGTCGGCGATGTCCCGACGGCCAAGCCTCATCGCCGCATCGACCCGGGCACTACGCATGAATACGTCTTCTGGCGCCGCGGCGACGCCGCGCGTGAGCGTGTCGAGTGCGGTGGCGTAGTCCTGTGCCGCGATCGCGTCGCGTCCCTCACACAAAAGAGCGTCACCGCCGCGCGCCGGCTCGTGGATCCTGATGAACGGTTCGGACACCTCGGCGCCTTCCAGCCGGACCGCGAGCACGTTGTCTCTGCGCTCGAACTTCGTACGCAGCACGGTCGCGTCGGCCTCTCGGGAGGTGAGGACCAGTTCGTCGCCGTCGACGTCCCACACCCACCACTTGCCGTCCCAGCGCGCGGCGCCACCGGAGATGAGTTCAAGCAGCGCGTCGCCCGACCGCCACCTTCCGGTGAGCGCTCGTTCGACCTTCTGTCGTGCTGTGGGTTGCGCCGGTGGGGCGAGCGCCATCGCCGGGGGCTGATGGACGGCGGCCGGCGACCCAGCCGGAGATGGCGCCGCTGGCTTGGTCGTGCGTGCAAGCTCGCCTGGCGCCGTCGGATTCCGGAACAGGAGCTTCCACAGACGTGGCAGCCGAAACTCGAAACGGAAGCGGGTGGTTGGCGCTTCGCTCGTCGCTTCGACGGTGCGATCCGGCAGCTGGAGTCGCGCGGGACGGCTCCAGAGATCGTTGATCCCCACCAGGATCGACACGTAGCGAGGGTGGTCCTTTTCAATCTGCTCGGCGATTCTCTCGAGGACGTTGCGCGAAGTGCTGCCCGGCCAGCCAGCGTTGACGACACGGCTTCGGCCGCCGAGGGGCGTGGCATTGAGCAGCGCCTCGAGGCGCGCGGGATAGGACCTCGATGGATCCGAAGCGCCCAACCCGTAGGTGTAGGAGTCACCGACGCAAAGCACCGCACATCCCTCGGTCGAATGCGTCGGATCACCGGCGTCCCGCGTCGCGACCCACACCGCTCCAAGTTGCAACAACGATTCGACGATCAGCGCCGGAACGACGGTCGCGAGGATCAGTCGGTAGACAACATGCCTGGCGCGCATCGAGGCCATCGTAGGTCGCTCGCCGTAGGTTGACCAGCGAACGGTCGCCAAACATCGCGGGTTCCGTCGACGGCTGAGGCGGGCTCGACGGCGTCCCGAGAACTACGCCGCGAGGCGGTGGTAATACGAGAGCAAGCCGAGCCGTGACCGGCGCACGAGGCAGGTTCTCGCGCGCCATGTGGACATCGTCGTCGTCGTCGGTCAGCCCTACGCACCCGACGTCGTCGACGTTGCCGCGCTCCCGCGGACGCGTCACTTCTTCTTGTACTTGACCCAGATCGGCGACGCCCAGCCGACGTGGTCGTCGTCCTGGATCACCTTCGCGTAGTAGGGATGCCGCTTGCCGTCGCGCGGCGGCGCCGGATCCTTGATGTCGACGTCGAGCGAGTCGAGCCCGGCGGGATAGTCGGCCGATGCCGCGAGCACGTAACCGTCGCGCCAGAGCTCCCAGCGGGCGACGCGCGGGATGCGGCTCGAGGCGATCGCGCTCGGGAACTGCTCCAGCGTGAAGGTCACGTCGTAGCCCGAGATGTCGTCGCCCGAATGGCGGTGCTTGCGGCCGGACGTCGCGGTCCACTCGATCCACATGCGCGCGCCGGTCGTGACGTACGTGTGCCGCTTGCGGAGTCCCTCCCAGATCTGGTCGCGCATCGCGCCCGTCGCGCGCTCGCCGACGACGAAGGTCAGGCCGTCGCGCGCGTAGATGCTCGTCTCGCCGAACGAGTCGCTGCTCGTCGGCAGGAACTTCATGTGGAGGACCGGGCCGTGGTTGTCGCTGCCGCCGACGAAGCCGAAGCGGTGGCCGAGCGCGAGCGCGTCCTGCACCGACGCGAGCTCGTAGGACGGCCGCTGCGCGTCGATGTTCGAATGGATGACGTAGTCGCTCGGCTTCACCGGATTGACGAGGAAGCGCTCGGAGCATCCGTGGTCCGCCATGATCTCGACCACCGGCTGCGCGCTGTCGTCGAGGAGCGGCCCCCAGTCGTAGAGCTGCCCGCTTTTCGTGAAGTCGTAGAGCGAGTGGTGCGGGACCGCGAAGCGATCGGGCCCGCTCGCGTCGGTGCGCAGCGCGGCGAGCAGGCCTGCGACGTCGGAGATCTGCGTCGGCGGCGGGCTCTCGGCGCCCGCGTACGGACGATCGACGATGGCGGACTCGCTCGCGAAGCCGGCGAAGACGACGTGACGATGGTGGTCGGGCTGCGACCACTCGTAGCCCGGGAAGGCGACGAACGACGTCTCGCGCGGATCGACGTCGTGCTGGAACTGCTGCGCGACCGCGTTGGCGTGCAGGAATCCGCGGTACGCCGGATAGGTGTGCTCGAGCACGGCGCCGAAGTCCTGGCGCCCGTTCCACAGCGTGAGCCACGCCTGGTAGTCGGGCACCGACGCGTGGTTGCCCTCGCACGAATGGCGGTGCAGGTCGCCGCAGTAGATCGCCGTCTCCGCCGACGCCGCGCGCACCTCGATCGGATTTCTGTAGCCGACAAGGCTGCAGTCCGAGCCGTCGGGCTCGACTTCCGTCGCGACGAGGCGGTGTATGCCGGTCGTTCCGAACGACCACGCGAAGCGCGCGACGCCGCGCATGGTGGCGTCGAACGCGATCCACTGGCTCGGCGTCCCGCCGCCGACCTCGTCGACGCGCACGATTCCGGCGTACTGTTCGACCGGGAGCAGGCTCCGGTCGGGCGCGTCGAGCCCCTGCACGACCTCGATCGTCGCGGCGAACGTCATGCTCGCCGGAACCGTCACCGGCAGGTTCACGCGGTACGACGCGGGCGTGCCGCCAGTGACGAGAAGCTCGGGCCGCGGATCGGGGCTGAGCGCGTAGCTGCCGCTCCCGTCGAGGCCTTCGAAGCAGACGAGCGACGGCCGGCCCGGGTGGTACGACAGCGACGCGCCCGGCCCGCCGCCGCGCGTGTCGCCGAAGATGACGTTGATGACATCGCCCTTGAGCAGAACGCGCCTGGTCACGCGCACGCGCAGCGCGTGCGCGTCGTCGGCCGCGCGGCTGATCGTGTCGACGAGCAGCACGGCGCCGCGCACGTTCGTCGACACGGTGGTGTAGTCGGGGGTGTCGGGCGTGTCGGCCTGGAACGCGGCGATCGGGAAGAGGGCGAGGTTGGAGCTCGGCCCGAGCAGGTAGCCGTCGTTCTGCGCGAGATTCGGGTTCGAGACGTCGACACAGGGGTAGCCGAACGCGAGCTCGATCCCGCCGCCGATCTCGATGCGGCTGGCCGTGACCGTGTACTTGATCACGAAGCGCTGGTGGCCGGCGCGCGGATCGTCGTCGAAGGTCGGCCACTTCGAGACCGGCTCCTGATCGGCCGGGATCTCGATCTCCGATGGACTGATCGTGACGTCACCCGCCACGAAGAAGAACATGCAGCTTCCGGTTTCCTCCGGGGCGCGCGCATGCGATGCGGCGGCGGCGCCCCGACGACTACGTGGAGCCGCAGATAGAACGTTTCCAGGGGTTTGCAAGCCCGGCGCGCCGGGCGCCGCCGCACGCCGCCGGCCTCCAGGCGGCGGACTATCCGGCGCCACTTCCCTGGGAGCTTCAGCGCAAGAGCGTGCAGGTTCTCGGCCGGCGCTCCCGTCGAGATGCGGAACCGGGCGATCCCGAGCTCCTTGAAGCGGTCGGACCCGACGCGCGGACCGGTGCCGTCCGCGAGCTTTCCGCCATGGCGGCGATCACGCTCTCGGCGGCCGCCGAGAACCGCGGATGGGCAGAGTCGTAGAGCATCGCCGGGCGGAGCACCGACACGAGGTCGTCCGCGATCTGCGTCGCTGCAGCAAGTCCCTCGGGGGCATTGAATCGTGGATCGACGCCCTGCGAACCGCGCGTTCACGCATTCGCGGACCGCGTCCCTCGATCGGGAAGATCCGTCCGGCCGAGCTAGAGTCTCGCCTCCGCGTCACCCGTCCCCGTAGCTCAGTTGGATAGAGCGGCGCTTTCCTAAAGCGCAGGCCGCAGGTTCAACTCCTGCCGGGGACACTCCGAAGCCGAACCGGCGCGTCTCGGCCCCCGGTTCCCCGACCGTCAGGTGGCGCACGATCACGCGCTTCAGCGCCCTGCGCCAGCCCGGTTTCGCCTTCGGGTCGATGACCACGCGGATCGGGTAGACGCCGTTCTGCTTCGGCAACAACTGCCGCAGCACGTCCTTCCGGCGCTCGAGCGCGAAGGTCGGGTCGCGCAGCACGCTCGCCATCGTGCGCAGCCGATCGAGCGCCTCGCGGACGGCGCTTTCGCCGTCGATGGCGAGGGTCGTCTCGCGGCGCCGCGCCTCCAGGCTCGCGCGGATGCGCTGGTGCTGCTCCTTCAACTCCTGGAGCGCGACCTTGAGCTCCGGGACGAGTTCCTCACCGACCTGCAGCAGGCGCCGAGCGCCGTCGGCGACGCCGCTGGCAAGCTCCCGCTCGCGCTGCTCGAGCGCGGCGACGCTGTCCGCGCTGACCGCGGCCCCACGTCGCGCGACCTCCTGGCGGAGCTGCTCTTCGAGACGCGCGAGCGCCTCCGGCCGGAAGAGCTCCTCCTCGACGATC
>Ga0247727_10017297_pt1 | contig 11501 bp, 13 predicted proteins | sample WisWelCaveWW1625_FD_202498 | JGI IMG/M metagenome (GOLD analysis project Ga0247727, IMG submission 202498) | Biofilm microbial communities from Wishing Well Cave, Virginia, United States - WW16-25 | ecosystem: Environmental > Aquatic > Deep subsurface > Groundwater > Cave microbial mat | place... | reverse complement strand
CAATCAGGATTTCGTCGTCCGGCTGCCAATCGAAACCGTTGGCCACGGCTGCCAGCCCGGCGGAGGCACCAGTCGTAAGAGCAATTTCTTCGGGTTGGCCGCCAATCAACTGAGCCAGCAGCGACCGAATGCGGTTGGGCAGCTCGAAATAGGCAGTTTCGGGCAGATGATGAGGCAGCTTTTTCCATTCAAGTGCCGCCTGTGCCGCACGTATCGCCACTCGCGGCAGAGGACCCTGGCCCGCAGCGTTCAAGTAAGCGGCATCGTCAAAATCGAACCACGCAGTGCGCCAATCCATAAAAGCTCCTCACCCTGACGGAATCAGCCGGGAATCCACAAAACCCTAGTCGTACGAATCAACCACAGAGTCGGGCCAACAACAACGGCCAAAATGGCAGGGGGCGCGACTAGAAATGCTCGCGAAGGTCTCGAAAGTTCGACAAAACCATCAACTTGCCGGAGCCAGTTTGCAGGGCTGCCTGCTCGAGTTCCCAGGTGGCAGAATGGGGAATGAAAACAGCATTCAGACCGCAAGCAAGGGCCGGATTAATATCACTGCGCGGGCTGTTGCCCACCATCCAGCCAAGAGATTTTACAATGCGATGCTTTTGGATCAGGCCTTGATAGGTGGTCGAATCCTTTTCAGTCACAATCTCGATGGCCTCAAAGAATCCCTGCAGACCTGAACGCTCGACCTTTGCGGCCTGCTCGGCCGGCTGACCCTTGGTGAAGAGAATTAGGCGGTGACGGCGAGAGAGAAATGCCAAGGTCTCCGGGACGCCGTCGAGCAAGCGAGGAGGAGTGCGTTCGAGGGCATCCACCATGGACTTGATGTGTACAACGATTTCGCGCCGCGCCAGGTGGCCGGCCAGCTTTAGATAAGTTTCCTCGAGCGAGCGGCCGAAACTGCGCACTCCGTAGCCGTGCTGGCGGATATTGCGGCGCTCGGTTTCATTGAGGATGCGACGGACATAATCCCGTGAAAATCCTAGGGGTTCAACCTGAGAGATGAAATCTTCAATAGTTTGCTCAAAGAAAACGTTGTTTTCCCACAGTGTGTCGTCCGCATCGATAAGCAAAGTGTGGCGCGACATGAGGGGTCAAGCGACGATTGCCGGATCACTCTCCGCTAAACCTTGGAAGCAGAAAGGGCCAGCCTCTCCAAAATACCCCGGGCGAGTTGCTGAGATTCCCCAAATTGCGCGAGGTAAGCTTGAAACTCGCGGTTGAGGTCCAGGGCCTGGTCCGGCTCAAGCTTTGCGCGAAGGATCATGTCCCGCAGGTGAACAGGATGCGGAAGCATAGCATCCTCGTTCAGCTCCTCCAATGCGGCCTTGGGGTCGTAATGATACATGGCAGCTCTCCTTTATCCCAATCGGAGAAGGACATTGTACCGTGTTTGAGAAGGGGGTTGCGAATGAGAAGGAGGAGCAAGCGCCAGAGTGGATCTCTCGAGCGGGTTCAAGCGGGAGTGGGAAGAAACTCGTAGCGTTCGATCTTAGCGGCCACGCCCCGGCGGCCGTTGTCTCCCTGGCTGTCCTCGACACGCACAACCTGTCCAAAGCAACGAATATGAACATCGCCAGCGAGAGTGATTTCCTTCGGGAGGGTCAGGATAAACTCGATTTCGCTACCAATTTCGTAAAGCGTGTCGATCAGAAAATAGAGACCTCGAAAGCTGACGTCCCGGGTCTGGCCGCGTTTCTCAACCGTACCATTGGGTCCGGAAGATTTGACGGTCAAAGGAAGTGCCATGTTAAAGCGCCGTGAGGCCCGGCGTTCAATACCGTTTGCCATCGCTCCCCCGGAAGTGGGCACCCCAGGTTTCGGTAAAAGCTAACACCGAAGCTCAAGAAGTGCAATCGCGAAATCGATCCGGGCGTTGGGGTACTTAAGGGACGAGGCCCGGTAAGCCCATAAATCCCAGTACAATTGGTACTCGGGCAGCACAGACCGGCGTAAATCGCTTTGACGCGCCGGCAAGGAGCGCCTAGGATTCAATGAAATGCTCTTGGCCACTGCAGGCCCGCAGCTCGTCGTGGAGCAGCGCAAATACTCCCGCGTGCGGCTGAACTTGCCAGTGCGCTTACGCTGGCGGACTCCTTTCGGGCTCAGAACTGAGCTGGGGGAGACTCTGGAGTTGAGTCGCGGGGGCCTGCTGATCAAGCGGGACGAAGCCTTCAAGACGGGAACGTCGCTCTGGTTGACAGTTCCATTTGACCCGGACATGAGGTTGAGCCAACCGGAGATCCCCGCACGCGTAGTGCGGGTGAACTCCCGACCATTCGGGGGATATTTGGTGGCCCTTGCCTTTGAGATCTTTCCGCCAAGGCCGACATCCTTGCCGGGAAGAAGAGATCGGCGTAAGAGTGTCAGAACACGACTAGCCCTGCCCATCCGGGTCCAACTCGAGGGCTTCCCTTGGGCCGAGGAGACGATGACCGTGGATGTGTCCGGGGGTGGTGCGCTCTTTGGATCATCCTGCGTGTACCAGGTTGGTGATTCAGTGCGCGTGGAATTGGAAAACATTCCCTGGCCCGGCCGTAAAAACCGAGAAATGCTGGTCGCCAGGGTGGTGCGAGTGGTCGAGATGCCGAACACTTCAGAGCAGCTGGTGGCGATTCAACTGCAATCGGAGGGTGCCCCTTCCTCGTGAGCCAGGTCTTCCATCGCAGTTTTTTCCTCGAGGGGAATGCAGGCAGGCTCGAAGCACTCTTGTGGACTTCCACGCGGCAAGATGCACCGATTGCAGCGTTGGTCTGCCACCCGCATCCGCTATTCGCTGGAACCATGCACAACAAGGTGGTGTTTCATGTCGCCCGCACGCTACACCGATTGGGATTGCCTGTGTTGCGTTTCAATTTCCGCGGGGTTGGCTTGAGTCAGGGGAAATACGATGGCGGCCGGGGAGAGGGTGAAGACGTCCGGAAGGCGCTCGACTACCTCGAGTCACAATTCCACGGCAAGCCGTTCCTGGTGGCTGGGTTCAGCTTTGGCAGTTGGGTGGGGCTGCGAATAGGCTGCGAGGATGAGCGGGTTGCCGAGCTGGCAGGGTTGGGACTTCCCGTCAATAATACCGACATGACCTTTCTTCACCACTGCGCCAAGCCAAAGATTTTTTTGCAGGGCGAAAGAGACCAGTTTGGCTCACGGCCAAAGGTAGAGAAGCTGATGGAAGGTGTTCCCGAGCCAAAGCGGCTAATCTTCGTTAGGGAAGCCGACCATTTTTTTTCCGAGAAGCTTGCTGAGGTGGAAGCCGGACTGAGAGCCTGGCTACTGGAGCGACACCTGAAGTTGCACACATGATCGAGCAGCTATGAGCGCGCTAATCGCGTTAGCTTACGGAGATCTCAGCCTACCTCGCGGCGCTCGAACAGGCGGATGATCTGATCCTCCGCAGCAGGAGGAACTCCAAGCAGCTTCAGGTTTTCTTGCACGTGTCTGACCTGGCTCATGCCCACCAACGCAGTCGTGATGCCCGGGGCTGAGCGGGCAAACTGAAGGGCCCGCAGCGTGTCGTTCTCCAGGCCGAGCAGCTCAGCGATGAAGCTGGGGAGATTGCGAGTCAAGCGTGTCTGAAGGAGCGAGGCGCTAGCGATCAGGGTAATGTCGAGCGCGCGAGCAACTTCGACGACAGGTAGAAGTTCTTTGCCAAGGGGTTGATTGGCCAGGGTGAGTGCCTGGGTCATTCCCAGATTAAAGGGAAGCTGAACGAAACGAAAGTGGTGACTATCGCCTGCAATCTGCCGGGCAAGGCGTTCCAAGTCGGCGAGGGCAATGGAGTCAGGCGCATCCGTAGCCTGCCGAAAAGCGTTCCAAGTGGCAACCCCGTACCAGCGAATCTTTCCCTTCTCCACAGCGGACTCCAAGAATTCGCAGGCGGCTTGCATCCGGCGTCTGAATTCTTCCTGAGTGACGGCGGAAAGCTGCGTTTCCGGGTTATGAAGATAATACACATCGACACAATCAAGACCTAAGTTGCGCAGGCTGGTGTCGAGTTGGTCTTCGAGATACCGCGGCGACATTGCATGGCAACCCGCAGCAACATCTTCCGGCCGCAATATACCGTTCTGGAAAAACTTGCGAGAGAAATAAGCACCTGGATCGGCCGGCATATCGCCGTCAGGAGTCAGAAAGCCGCCCTTGGTGCAGATGACCAATTCCTCGCGGGAGATCCCGGCTGCGACAAGCTTTGTGATGGCGGCGCCGATGGAGCGCTCGCTGCGTTGGAAGCGATAATTGCTGGCCGAGTCGAGGACATTGATTCCACCGGAAACGGCAGCAACAACAGCATCGGTATAGTCTTGATCCGTGGCGGCGTCCGGCTCTCCGAGATAGGTGCCGATGCCTAGGGAAGAAAGTAAGAGATCCTGTCGAAGACGAAAAGAGTTAGACGCGAGACGACCCTGGAATCGAGCCACGAATCGATGCGTGCCTTCAGCAGTGGCAAATGTGGACAAGTGACTCCGAACCCGTTACGAAATCAGACGCTTCAATCATACTTGCTTCAAAGAGCAGGGGAACGAAAGCTCGCTACTGCGTTTCAGGCGCGAGAAGACGCGAACAAGCACGCATGATGCGGCGATAGGGCCAGAGCGTGCCAGATGCGGCGCCGGAGGAAACCCTGCCGCCCTGTGGAAAGAAAATCTCGCCCGAGCGCGGCTTGCCATAGTACCACTGAGCCAGAAGCGCGAGGTGATCGGCCAGTACCTCGCCGGAGCCCAGGACGGACAATGACACTAACCTCGAGCCGGCGGCCATAGGTTCTGTCGGAACCCCATCTAGCGGTGATTCGAGATAACCCCGCAGCGTGGCTTCCACAGATTGAGGACTGCTGGAGAACTGGTCGAAGTTTAGGAAGAAGGGTTCGCAGATAAGTCCGCTGCGAACCGTAAATACTGCAATCGCGCGAGCCGCAGCAGCAGGCTGGAGAATAACGGCATCCAGCTCGTCCAATCTTCGAGGCAAATTCGGCAGATTGTTGATGACACCCTCGAGTTTCTCGAGCCTGCGGTGCAGCCTGGCCGCCTGCTCGAAATCAAGGGCTTCGCTGGCCAAATTGCGCTCGCGCTCCCATTCCGATTGCAAACTTGCGCCGGAAGTAGCAAGAAATCCCTCAACCCGGTTCGTTTCGACATCATATTCCGACTTTGAGCAGCCAGCGAAACAGGGTGCCAGGCACATCTTCATTTCGGAGTAGATGCAACCGGGAAAGGATGGGTCCCGGCGAATCTTGATCTGGCACCGCCGGAGCTTGAAAAGGTCGAGAAATTCATTCAGAAATTTTTCGGCCGTCCGCCGCGAGGGAAACGGACCAAAATAAAAACCCCCATCCGCGAGAATGCGACGCGTGATATAGCAGCGCGGGTATTCGTTGGCCAAGTTGACCTTCAAGAGTGCTGCAGGCTGCAGGCGGAGAAGATCACGATAACGATTCGGGAAAAGCAGTCGTGCCTGCTGGTAGAGAACTAGGCTTTGCTCGAAAGGCGAGCCTGTCAGTCGGTAGCGAACGCGGGCCGCAACCTCACGGAGATTGAGGCGCTTGGATGGGGAGCCTGGCACGCGGAGGAGGCGCTCGAGGCGACGGCGCAAATCTGCGGTGCGCACCAGATAAGGCTCGGCATCGGGTTGGTGGAGTTCGATGGCGAAAACAGCCGGACGCGTCGGCAGGGACGAGAAGAATTCCACGTCGCGGGCAGGATCGAAGGGCAAGCCGCAATCCAGTGCAAGCATGAAAGGAGAATACTGAAAACTAGAAGGAATGAACAAGAGACCGGGACTGGAGGCTCACAGTACCTGACGACGAGCCGGAGCTACATGGACTTCAAGACCCAAGCGGCGATGACAAGGCGCTGGATTTCGCTCGTGCCCTCGTAGATCTCGGTAATACGGGCGTCGCGATACATCCGCTCGACTGGATATTCGCGGCTGTAACCGTAGCCGCCATGGATCTGGATTGCTTTGTGCGTCACGCGTGTTGACATTTCACTGGCAAAAAGCTTGGCCATCGCCGCATCCACGGAAAACCGTGCGTTTGCATCCTGCTTCCAAGCTGCCCTGCGCGAGAGGAGTCGCGCGGCGTCGATTTCCGTGGCCATATCCGCCAACATAAACTGAATTGCCTGAAACTGAGAGATGGGCCGGCCGAAGGCCATGCGCTGTTGGGAGTAGGCGAGCGCGGCATCGAAGGCACCTTGGGCGATGCCAACGGCCTGCGAGGCAATTCCGATCCTCCCACCATCGAGGGTGGAGAGCGCCACTTTGTAGCCCTCGCCTTCGTTGCCAATGCGATTTTCGATTGGCACTTCGCAATCGGAGAAAGAGAGCTCGACACACGCGGTGGCATTGATACCGAGTTTTTTCTCCTCTTTTCCGACTTTAAATCCTGGTGTTCCGCGCTCTATGACGAGCGCTGAAATCCCTTTTTCGCCTTGGGCAGGATCCGTGTTGACGTAGACGATTGCGGCGTCGGCCGCCCCACCGTTGGTGATCCACGCTTTGGTGCCATTGACGAGGTAGCGATCGCCCTTGCGAACCGCATGGGTGGTCAGAGCCGCAGCATTCGAGCCAGCCTGCGGCTCTGTCAGCGCATAACAGCCAATTTTTTCACCACGAGCAAAGGGCAAAAGGAAGCGCTGTTTTTGCGCTTCGGTTCCAAAGCGATAGATCGGGTCACAATAGAGTGAATTCTGAACGGAAAGAATGACTCCTGTAGAGGCGCAGACTCGAGAGATTTCCTCGATGACAATGGAATAGCTAATGTGATCGAAGCCCGCACCACCATACTTTTCAGGGCAAGCTACGCCTGTCAGGCCCAATTCAGCAGCTTTGCGAAATGTTTCAACTGGAAAACGACCCGTCTCATCCAGTTCCCGAGCGAGCGGTTTCACCTCCGCCGTGGCGAAATCACGGACGGTTTGCTGAAGCATTCTCTGCTCTTCGGTCAGGTCCAGATGCACGATTCTATCCTAGGACTGCGACGCCAGAATCAATAGCGCGCCGGATTCTACCGCAGTGTAGGGGAGGTGTCAGCAAGGTGGGCCGATAGAGGCAGCGGAAGCAGTCTAGGGCGTGAGCGACCGGCCAAGCTTTTCGAAAGTTACACTAAGGTCTTCAGGCTGGAGGCGTGTCTCGCCCACTGTGGTCATGAAGTTGGTGTCGCCCGTCCAGCGAGGTAAGACATGGAGGTGAACGTGACCCAGGACACCGGCGCCAGCGCAGCGGCCAATATTCATCCCAAGGTTGAATCCTTCAGGATGATAGCTGTCAGCGAGCGCGGCCTCAATCCGCTGGGCAAGGTGCATCATTTCAGCAAGCGACGGGGGACTACAGCCGGACAGATCAGCCACGTGGTCGAAGGGAACGATCATGACGTGGCCTGTGGTATAGGGAAAGCGGTTGAGGATAATGAAGTTGAGCTCACCCCGGAAGAGGATCAATGCCTTACGGTCGTCATCTAGAGCCAAGGCATCGCAAAAGATGCACGAGTCGCTCTTCGAGGCTTCGGAAATGTATTTGTACCGCCAGGGAGACCAGAGCCGGTCCATCGCACGAATCCACCTAGCCCTGGGATGGGCCTGCAGGGGCTGGAGCGGTCGGGTTATTCACAAAATCCTTCAATTCCTTACTGGGCTTGAAGAAGGGAATACGTTTGGGAGGCACCTCGACCTTGGCACCGGTCTTTGGGTTGCGCCCGGTTCGTCCGCGGCGCTGGCGCGTGCGAAAGCTCCCGAAACCGCGGATTTCGATCTTTTCGCCACTCTGGAGAGCTTGAATGATGTTTTCGAAGATCGTTTCGACGACGATCTCAGACTCTTTGCGAGGCAGTTCGGTGACGCGAATCACTTCTTCGACCAGGTCCGCCTTTGTTACGGTGGAGTCGTTCATAATCATGTGCTCCGCTACAACCAAGATCGCGCAGGGCAGCGGGTCACCCAACTGCCCAGTGGTGCCAACTGGCGGCCAATGCTTACCACCAAACTACCCTTCAGGTAAACGAAATTTGGCGGCGAGGATGCAAGCTGTGCCGGGCGGGGGACCGGCTACAGGGCTTCGCGCTTGGCCAAGATCGCATCGCCAATCGTGGCCGTTGAAGTCGATTTCGACGAACGATATTCGTTCATTTCCCGGCGCTCGACCTGCCTCTGAGCAGCGCGGTAGCTGAGCCCAATTTTGTGCTGGTCGGCATTGAGCTTGACGATCTTAAACTCGTACTCCTGTCCCGGTTGCAACAAACTGCCTCCGGAAGGTTTCCCCAGGCGCGAAGGGGGCTGAGCTTTCTCCTCTCGACCACGGCGATCTTCGATTTCCGAGACATGGCAAAGTCCTTCGATCCCCTGGGCAAGCTCAACAAAAGCTCCAAAGGTGGTCAAGCGGGATACTTTGCCCCGCACCACATCATTGACATGGTGGGCGGTAAACCAGTCAGCCCAGATGTCATTGACCTGCTTTACGCCCAGCGAGACACGGCGATTGACAGTGTCGATTTTGAGAATGCGAGCTTCCACTCTATCGCCTTTCTTGAAAACGTCGGCGGGATTCTTCACCTTCTGGGTCCAACTGATGTCGCTAACATGGATCAGGCCGTCAAACCCATCTTCGATTTCGAGAAAGGCGCCAAAGTCGGTCAAATTCCGAATACGACCGGTTACAATCGAACCGACAGGATACTTCTGGGCCAACTCCATCCAGGGATCGGGCATGGTCTGCTTTAGGCCAAGGGAAATCCGGCGCTGATCCAGCTTTAGATCGAGAACGACGACTTCGACAGCATCGCCGAGCGTCAGGATCTTCGAGGGATGCTTGGCGCGCTTCGACCATGACATCTCGCTGACATGCACGAGCCCCTCGACACCCGGTTCCAATTCGACAAAGGCGCCGTAATCTGTGATTCCAACGACCCGGCCCTGCACTCGCATGCCGACGGCGTACCGCTCCGCAACCGTGGCCCACGGGTCGGGAAGCAATTGCTTGTGGCCTAATGAGACGCGCATTTTTTCGCGGTCGAACTTGAGAACCTTTACTTGGAGCTCTTGCCCGGGAGTGACGGCCTCCGCCGGATTCTTCAAGCGGCCCCAGGACAGATCGGTGACATGAAGCAGGCCATCCAGACCCCCGAGATCCACGAAGACGCCGTACTCGGTGATGCTCTTGACCCTGCCGGTCATTACTGCGCCCTCGACCAGAGAATCCATCAGGGCCTGCCGCTGAGCTTGGATTTCCTCCTCGAGAATGAGACGGCGGCTGACCACGACATTGCCACGCTTGCGATTCATTTTCACAACGCGGCAGGAGATCTCCTGGCCTTTCCACGAATCGAGGTCATGCGTGGGGCGGAGGTCGAGCTGGGACGCCGGGAGAAATGCCCGAACGCCGATATCTACCACCAGACCGCCTTTGATGCGGTCGACCACTCTGCCCGTGAGAGTGATATTGCTGCGGTGGGATTTCTCAATGTTTTCCCAAGCGCGGCGACGACGGGCCCGCTGATAGGAGAGCAGGATGTAACCGTCTTTCTCTTCACCCGTGAGTTGGATTTCCACGGTCTGGCCCGGCTGTAGCTGAGCACTGGCATCTGGCCCCATAAACTCCTGGGCGGGGATGAGGCCCTCGGACTTAGCTCCGATGTCCACAACAACGCCCAAATCGGAGAAGGCAACGACACGACCTTCGGAAAACTGGCCTTCAGAAGGAGCCTGTTGAGGAACAGAATACTGCTCGATGAGCTCCTCCATCGCTTGGGGTGAAGTCTCAGCGGCATCCGCGATCAAAGGTGATTCTGAGGCGTCGGCGACCTTGACCTGCGTGGCCGCCTCGGAAGAGGAAGTGGTTTCAGGACCGTCGACGATGGGTGTTTCGGCTTCTGTTGCTTGCGCAGCAGAAGGTTGAACGATTGGGTTTTCCTGCTCGGACGACATGGCAACCGCCTCCGTGGAAACTTGCCCTCTGCGCCGATCATTCCCCCGGACGCTCCCAATAACTGGGCGAGGACAAGGAAGGGGATGCAGGGGTAAACGTTACGGCTGCATCGGCAAGATAATACGCGGCAAGAGGCCTGTAGTCAATCAAATGGCCGAGCAAGCAGGGTTTGCTAAATTCAGCGCAAACCGATACGGCCAGCCTGCCGGACTTCCTTGCGGTAATCCGGCGCGACCAATTCGACGGTGCGGCACATCTCATAGAGGCGAGAGCGGATGCGCTGACCCACTCGGTCGGTGAGCGAATCCTCTCGAGAAACAGCCTGGCGCGAAGGCAGACGGGCGGGTTCGGGCAAAGCAGGGGAATCCAGGTAGTTGGTGGTCACGAGAGTGATGCGGGATTTGTTGTAGCGGGTATTCAGGATGTGACCCACGGTTTCTTGAGCCCACAACGACGGCTTGCTTGATCCTAGATCATCAAGGACCAGTAGCTCCACCTCCAAGGCAGGTTCGAGAACTGCCAGCTCGGTGGTCTGGCTGACCGGGTTGTAGCTGCCCTGGATCTGCTTGAGAAGCTCGCCGTAGTCAAAGAAGAGCCCTGACAGTCCTCGAAAGACAATTTGCCTTAGTGCTGCAACGGCAAGGTGCGTCTTCCCTATCCCACTCGGACCAATCAGGAGCAGGCCTGCGGACGTGGCCGCCGGATAGTCCCTTGCAAATCCCTCCACGACGAGCTTGGCTTGCTCCAAGCTGCGATTCCATGCCGCGGCCTGTGGATGCTCGTGCTGGAGGTCAATTTCAAAGCTTTCAAAGTCGCAGTGTTGATAGCGCGCGGGGATGCGAGCGCGGGACAAAACCTGATCCTTGCGATCGGCGAGGGAGCAGTCACACCGAACGGCTACGCGAGACCCGATGGAACCAGACGGACTTTCAACAGTCTTCCAGCCAGTACCACCGCAGCGGGGACAGTCCGGTCGAGCCATGGAAGAAGCATAGGCGGGAGCAGGCAATGGTGCAAGGGGACGCCAATGTGGAAAGGAGGAAGCCCTGTGGAAGACGGAAGAGGCTAGTTGTGAACTCGAGCTGCGCGGGGCGGGCCGATCCGGACAATCGCATTGCGTGGTGGGCGCTCGTGAGCCTTGCTGAGGCCGCGGGCCAGCTCTTGCTGGACGAATTGCGTGAACTCCTCCATTTGCCGTTGCATCTCGGCCATCTTCTCGCGCATATTGAGAATGATTTCGATACCAGCCAGATTGACCCCCATCTCCCGAGTGAGCGTGAGGATCACGTCCAGCCGACTCAGATCCTCGTCCGTGTAGAGGCGCGTGTTCCCCTTTGACCGGGAGGGTTTAAGCAAGCCAACACGTTCGTAGAGACGCAGCGTCTGCGGGTGCAACTTATAGAGCTCGGCAACAGCGCTGATCATGTAGCCGACGCGAGCTTTCTTTTTTGAGCGAGGTGGCATTCCACTCTTCCTCAAACACCTGCACGGGCAAACAAATCATGGCGCGGGTCTTCCGGTGCGAGCCGACCCAATTCGCGCAAAAGCTCGCGCACGCGCTCATCTACGGGACGGGGAACAAC
>Ga0247727_10017296_pt1 | contig 11501 bp, 8 predicted proteins | sample WisWelCaveWW1625_FD_202498 | JGI IMG/M metagenome (GOLD analysis project Ga0247727, IMG submission 202498) | Biofilm microbial communities from Wishing Well Cave, Virginia, United States - WW16-25 | ecosystem: Environmental > Aquatic > Deep subsurface > Groundwater > Cave microbial mat | place... | reverse complement strand
ACTCCCGTCGCATCACAGAAGACTCCCGTCGCATCACAGAAGACTCCCGTCGCATCACAGAAGACTCCCGTCGCATCACAGAAGACTCCCGTCGCATCACAGAAGACTCACGTCGCATCACAGAAGACTCCCGTCGCATCAAAGAAGCCTCACGTCGCATAAAATAAGCCTCACGTCGCATCAAATAAGCCTCACGTCGCATCAAATAAGCCTACAGTAGCATACAATAAGCATTACGTCGCATACAATGATGCTACCGTAGAATACAATGAGACTACCGTCGAATACCATGAGACTTTAATTGCATCATAGTGGTACGTCAATCCTGAATTGACGTGTATGGACCGCCATTGTGGCGGAATCCGAGGCCACGTTTCGGCCCACAAGGGGCGGAACTACCAGACAATTGAGGCTTGAAGGTCCACTAGACTGTAAAGAAGCAGCTCGGTGTCGGATTTTCATGAACGATTAGCAAAAAAAGTTCCCGGCCCAAGAGCGGGCCGGGAACCTTGTGTGTTCTGCCGAAGCTACGACGGTCGAGGATTAGAAGTCGTCCTCGTCCAAAATCTCCTTACCCTTAACCGTGTAGAGGTACCCGTAGACCTTCTGATCCACGTTTTCGCTGATGCTTCGCACCGTGCCGTCACCCATCAAGAACTGGCAAATGCCTTCGTGATTGGAACGGGCTTCGGGCAGCCGATCAGCACTGCTACCGCAGCGTGCATCCTCGGCGGTAAACGTGGCAGATACAGTGTACCCGTTTGGCGGAGCAGCCCCGGCCACGCCGATTGATGCTTGACGAACCAATCTGGGGTTCATTTTTGAGGGGTAATCGGCCGGCGATGTCGCATTGCCACCCGCAATCGTACCCGTGATCTTTGCATCAAGCCCCACGTGCTGGAAAGCCGAGACAAAGATTGATCCACGCACCGCAATCCCTGCAGTTAAGGCCGTGGAAACTGGGTTCATCCATGCTACACCCCAAGCCTGATCTACACCCCAGGGACGTGCACCTGCAGTTCCAGCGCGGCCGTCCAATGCCGTGCTATCGACAGGAAGTGGAGTATTTGGATCACTTGTAGCCACAAAGGTTTCACCGCCAGAAATCTCGGCCATGGCGACCGTCAGTGACGTTCCATCCACAACGTCCTTGACTCGCGTCTTGCTGTTGGTCGAGTAGTATCCGCCAAGGTGCTGCAGATACCCAATACTGCTTGGGTTTCCGCACTGAGTGGCAACGGCGCCCGCGCAAAGGCCGTAGTCGGTCGCTCCCGCAACGAATTCGTTGAACGGAGCAGTAATGGGGGTGCTCAGCATTCGGACCAACCCTTCGCTGCGATTTGACGGGCAGTAGAATTGGGCCAACTGCTTTGAGATCACCGTGGCGTTTTGAACGGCCGCCCAGGTCGGGCCCTGCGTCGGGCCACCGGCATTCATCGCTGGCGCCGCAATGTTAGCGGTAGACAAAGCACCTAAGCCATTGTTTCGAGGCTGAGAACCAGACCGGGTGTTGTAGCTGTTGTACAGAGCCGATTCTTCGATGAACGGCAGCAGCATTATGAAACCGGTTGTAAATGCAGAGTTCGGCCGGTTGTCGTCATCAATCGTCCCAGGCGGATACAGTCCGTGGGCGTCATGGTAGTTGTGCATGGCCAACCCAAGCTGCTTCAGGTTGTTTTTGCACTGTGTGCGACGGGCCGCCTCGCGGGCCTGCTGCACGGCGGGCAACAGTAGGGCGATCAAAACTGCGATGATGGCAATCACCACTAGCAGCTCGATCAAGGTAAAACCTCTCTTCACCATCTTCATAGCACTGACTCCTTCGTTCTAGAAACACCGGAAACGAACCGTTAACCACGCTCCCTCTGATCCGGCGATCACCCCACCGCGCTATGCCACAAGCATCCACGAGAGAGGAAACCGCTTCGGCAGAATCTACACCAGCACATACCTGCCAAAGCAAACTAGGGGCCAGGAGTCAGGATCAAATCAACAGCCAATTCAGCCGTCGTTAAGTGTTATCTCGAATATGGTTATGAATTTGTGCCAGCGTGTAATCTTTTGGTCTGGCTTGAGGCGAACTGTACTGAATCAGTCATGCTAGAATGAATGATATGAAATTATTTCACGTAAACTGTTGTCATTGAATGACAAACATCATACTAGCAGTGTGTCTATATTTGGACACACTGTCCAGAAAATGGCGGAAGTGAGGGACTTTGCCTGATCATCCGACGTGGCGGGAAAGGGTGAAGATTGGCATTAGCAAGGCCATGGCGATCGAGCCGACGACTACTCCCATGAAACAGACCATGATGGGTTCGATCATCGTAGTGGCTGCCTTGATCGAGTTTTCAAGCTCGCGGTCGTAGAACTCGCTCAAGCGATTAAGCACGGTCCCCAGGCGTCCGGTTTGTTCACCGGCCGCGATCATTTGGACCAGCGTGCGTGGGAATCGATGCATGGGAAGCATACACTCGTGAATCTGCTGCCCCTCGTTGACGCCATCCGCGATTTTGTTCCAGTCCTCTTCGTACATCACGTTGCCGGAGACTTGGCCGCAGAGTCGAAGGGCCTGGATCATCGAGACGCCGCTGGAGAGCATGGTCGATAGAGTTCGAATGCTGCGGCTGACTGCGGACTTGCGGAACATCCCGCCAAGGACAGGGGCATTGAGTTTGAACCGGTCGAGAAGTCGATTTCCCCAGTTGGATTTTTTCAACCAAACAATGCCTGCAATCAATATGGCCAGGCCGGCAAGTAACAAATACCAGTAACCAGTCAGGGCACCACTGACCGCGATCATAATTCGCGTGGGCAGAGGCAGCGTGATTCCGCGGCCCTTAAAGATCGGCGTAAACTTGGGGAACACATAGGCGAGCAGAAAGATGCTTGCCCCGATCGACGCGACGAGCATAACTGCCGGGTAGGCCAGGGCCGTGCGTACCTTGCCCTCCGATTCCAATTCGCGTCGGCCTTGCTCGACGATTCGGTCGAGCATCGAGCCGAGCGAGCCTGATGCCTCGCTGGCCTTTACCAACTGAACGAACGTCTTATCAAACAGTTTTGGGTGCCGGCCCAGTGCGGCAGAAAAGTCATCGCCGGCTTCCACGGCTTCCTTCAGCTCACGAAGCACGCGAGCCAGACTGGGGTTCTCTGCCTGTTCGATAATATTGGTGAGCGCGGCGGCAAGCGGGATACCTGTTTCGACCATCACGGCCAATTCATTCGTGATGCAGAAGATTTCGCGGCGCGTGACCCGGCGCGGGATCAAAGGGGTATCATCGCCGTGATCCTTTCCGGTTGCAGCCTCAATGGCCAGCACGTAGTTGCCTTCGCGGCGCAGCTTGCGCAAAGCCTCGGCCACGGTGGCGGCTTCCATGACCCCGGTGCGTGTTTCACCGGCGCCGTCGGAGACCCGATATTCAAATTGCTGAATTCCTGCTGTCATGATGCGTGCCTATCTTGCCCCCACAGGGTCCATTTGGAACGAGTTGCCTACGTCCAGTAGCTCGGTCTGTGCCGCAGCCAGGTCGGGATCAATGAGTCCGGCCGATCGAAGTTCCGTGATCGCTTGCCGCATAGACTGCATGCCGTACTTGCGCCCCGTTTCGATAATGCCGGGAATCATGTGGTTCTCTTGTTCGCGAATACAGCGTTGAATTGCCCGTGTGGCGACCATGATCTCCAGCGCGGCCACTCGTCCCGTGCCGGTTGCTCGCAGTAGCAGTTGCTGGCTAACGACGGCCCGCAGCGTGTCGGACAACTGGGCTCGAACTTGCGACTGCTGGCCCGGTGGAAACGCATCGATCAGTCGGTCGATCGTGCCGGCGGCACTGGTCGTGTGCAAGGTGCCAAATACCAAGTGCCCGGTTTCCGCGGCACTGAGTGCCGTCGAAATGGTTTCGAGGTCGCGCAATTCGCCCACCAGGATGATGTCCGGGTCCTGCCGTACCACGTGACGCAATGCCGCGCCGAACGATTGGCTGTCGGTGCCGATTTCGCGTTGTTCGACAATGGCCCGGCCGTGCCCGAACACGTATTCGATCGGATCTTCCAGCGTGATGATGTGTACCGGCTGATCGCGATTGATCCGGTCGATCAATGCGGCCAGCGTGGTGGTCTTGCCGCTGCCGGTTTGGCCGGTGACCAGCACGAGACCCTGGTGCAGGCGTGTGAAAGACTCGACAATTTTGGGCAGCCGCAACTCCTCGAGCGTCGGAATGCGGTTTGGGACAAATCGGATGGCCATGGCAAACGTCTGGCGCTGGCGGTGGGCATTAATTCGAAATCTACCAAGTCGCGGCACCCCGATGGAGTAGTCCAGGTCGCCGTGATCTTTCAGAGCCTGGGTCTGCGCTTCGGTCAGGTTCGCAAATACCAGCCGCTCGATGGCACTCGGCGTGAGCGGATCCAATTCGGTCGGAGTCAAGTCTCCATCCACTCGCAACATGGGCGGAGCCCCTGCCACAAGCAGGATATCGGATGCGCCACTGTCGGCCGCCGCGTGGAAAAGGTCAGTGAGTTCCATAGTTCAACCGAGTTCCTAATTCGAGGATTGGATAGTTACGAATCGTCGCTCGCGTTAAAGACTTCCTCTACCGTCGTGAGCCCCTCTTTCACCTTGTTCAATCCGTCGTAACGCAGACTGGTCATGCCCTGCTGCTTTGCACAAGCGCGGAGGTCTCTGAGTGAGGGTGTGTTTGGAATCAGGTCGCGAAGCGAATCGCCGATCACGAGCAGTTCGTGGATTCCGATACGCCCGCTGTACCCGGTATTGCGACACCGCTTGCAGCCGACGCCGTGATAAAACTTCTCGATCTCAAGCCCCATCTTGGCGACGACGGTTCGCATGGTGCGTGGCAGGTTGTATTCCTGCCGGCACTTGGGGCAAATGCGACGCACCAATCGCTGAGCTAACACGGCGTTGACGGCGGCACCGATCAGGTAATTCTCCACACCCATGTTCAAAAGTCGCGTCATGGCGCTGCAAGCGTCGTTGGTGTGCAGCGTGCTGAACACCATGTGACCGGTGAGGGCTGACTGGATGGCGATTCGCGCGGTATCTTCGTCTCGGATTTCACCGATCATGATGACGTCGGGGTCTTGTCGCAGCAGGCTGCGCAGGGCACTGCTGAAGGTAAGGCCGATTTTGTCCTTCACGTGGACCTGATTGACCAGCTTCAGGTTGTATTCGACGGGATCCTCGACGGTGCAGATGTTTTTCTCCATCGAGGCGATTTCGTGCAAGGCCGCGTACAGCGTGGTGGACTTGCCGCTCCCGGTCGGGCCGCAGACCAGCATGATCCCATTGGGGCGCTCGATCTGTTCCTTGATCTGGTTCATGATGTCGGTGCGAAAGCCGAGCTGGCTCAAGCTGGCCAGAATTTGTGAGTTGTCTAGCACTCGAATGACCGCTTTTTCGCCGTTCGACAAGGGGCAGATGCTGACACGCAAGTCGATGGGCCGGCTCTTGAGCATCACGTGGATGCGGCCGTCTTGCGGAAGTCGCCGTTCGCTGATGTCGAGGTTGGACATGACCTTGATGCGGCTGACCACGGCTGGTGCCACGCGGATCGGACCTTCGAGCACCTTGTGCAGCACGCCGTCCACGCGGTAACGCACACGCAGCACGGTCTCGGTCGGTTCGATGTGAATGTCGCTGGCGCCGTCTTTCACGGCGTTATAGACAATGTAATTGACCAGGCGGATGACCGGCGATTGCCCGGCGACCTCCTGCAGGTTCGCGATGTCCTCCACCGCTTCCTGGATGAGCGTCAGTTCCGAATCGCTGGCCAGGTCCATGATGTCGTCGATGACGAATACTCCGGCCGACGGGATGCAGGCTTGGATCAACCGGCGAATGTCGGCTGCGGTTGCCGCGACGACCTGCACGTCACAGCCGCTGATCCGTTTCAGTTCGTCGATGACGAACAAGTTGGCCGGCTCGGCCATAGCCACGGTCATGACTTCTTTGACTTTGAACAGCGGCAGCACCGTGTGCGTGTCGATGAACTCGCGCGGCAGCAGTTCCAGTGTCTTGGAATCGAAGAGGCGGGCATCGAGCTTGGCGTATGGCACGCCGTATTGCACGGCCAGGCACTCGGTGAGCTGCTCCTCCGTGCAAAAGCCGCGTTGCAAGAGCAGCTCGCCGAGTAGTTGGGAACCTTGCGTTTCGCGCTGGCTGCTCAAGCACTCCTCGAGCTGTTCGGGCGTCAGGTACCCACGCTCCTGGAGTAATGAGCCAAGTCGTGAACGTGTTTCGATACTGGTTGCGATCATGTTTAGTGGAAGCTGCGTACGGCGTCGAGCAGGCTGTCGAAGATGTCGACTCGCCGGTCGAAGCGGGTCAGCTCGAAAATTTTCCGGCAAGTCGGTCCCAGGCCGCTCATTTTCAGTTGGCCGTCGCAGGCATTGAGCCGGCGAATCAAGTCATCGAGGGCTTCGAGACCCGCGTTGTCCAGTGACTCCGTTTTTTCCATGTCGATTACGATGTTGCGAGTTCCGTCTTCCTGCGGGTGTTCCAGCACGGCCTCGAAACGCGATACGTTTTCCTGGGTCAATTCGTCTTCGAGCCGCACGACGATGACGTCGCCGTACTGTTCGGTGGTAATCTGCATTTCGATCGACTCCTAGTTCATCCCGTGTGTGTCGTTTCGAGTTTGGGTGCGACAGGCTTTACATCACCGCTCTGTGCTGGTGCATTGCACACACGGTTGCGGCCATCACGTTTGGCCTTGTACATGGCGGCATCTGCCTCGCGGATCAACGCGGCCTGATCCTTGGCGTGGACCGGAAAAGCGGCGACACCGAAGCTGGCCGTGACGCGAAGCGGGTTTCCATCGAATTCGAGTTCCGCATTTTCGATCGCGAACCGAAGTGCCTCCGCGTGCTGTGTCGCGGTGTCGACGTCCGTTTCGGCAAACACACACACAAACTCTTCGCCACCATACCGGGCGGCAAAAGCACGTTGCGGAATCAGCCGAGTCCACAGCTCGCCCACCGATCCCAACACGTAGTCGCCCGCCTGGTGACCGTAGCGATCGTTGAATTGCTTGAAATGGTCCACGTCGGAAAGCACGATCGAAACGGTGCCCCCCGCCTCGCTCGCTTCGCTGAGTATCTCGGCCAATTGACTTTGAAACGTGGCATGATTGAAGAGGCCGGTGAGTCCGTCGCGGCGGGCCGATTCCCGCGCCTGTTCGTATACGCGGCCGTTATTCACGGCCACAGCGGCGAAATTGGCCACGATGTAGAGCAAGCGATCGAACTCCTGGCCGCGCGACTCAACCGTCTCGATTCCCAACACGCCGAGTACTTTTTGGCCAAAGCGCATCGGGGCGCAGGCGTGCCAGTGCGTACCATCCTGCTCACGCAAGTTCGCTAGCGTGTGGTTTTTGGAAATGTCCTCGGCGGTAATAATCTGCCCGTGTTTTGCGGCCCAACCCAGCATGCCGACATCGAGCGGCAGCCGGACGCCGGTGCAACCCGGTGTGTGATCCACGAGTTCACGGGCTTGTTCATCGATAATAAAGAGTCGCGGATTCGGCGACTTCAGAAGTTTCGCCGCCGCCTCGGTCACGAGTTGAACGACGGCCTTCATCTGAAGATTTCCGCACAGCTCGCGGCCGAGGTGTTGGATGTTGAGCAGCAGTCGCGAGAGGTCCACACGTTGAGCGTCCTCCTGCAGGCGCCGCTGCTTCTCGCGCTCGTTGGAGACGACGATCTCGGCCGAGTCCTTATACAGTTGATAGATCGATCGCTCGTGCTGGTCGCATTGGCTTTGCAGCACGTCGGCTCGTTGACGCACGATGTCCAGACAGCGACCGAGCCAAGTGGCACAACCGACCAGGGCTACACCCCACGCGACAGGCAGGACCGCAGCAATGAAACCAATCCAGCCCTCGTGAACGGTCCATTGGACAAACCACGCCGCACCGGCCAACCCCAAAGCGCCCGCCAAGCCCGCCACGAGTGCCGGTCGAAAACCGCCCTCAAATGCCGCCATCAAGGCGGGCAAGAGCATCAGGATGAAGCCGATTTGGCCCGGAAACCGCGGGAGCGTCATCTCCAGCGGTATGGCAAGCAGTGCGAGCGGTATCGTCAAATAGACGTAGGCCGGCACGTGAAACTGGCCCGGTAGTGGTTGATTCAGCTTTTCAGGCGTCACTGCGATTCTGCTTCCAGAAAGTCTCGGTGCTACTCAAATAGTAAGTGCCGGTTCCGCGACTCGCGTGCTCAGAAGTTTCTTGACCATGTCCAAGAGACCGCGTGGACTGAACGGTTTCATGAGCACCGCCTCAATCTTCCACTGCTCTTTGAGTGATTCCTCGCTTAGTTCCAGCGCCTTGGCCGTAAGCATGATGATGGGAATATCGGCGGTCTTCGGGCGACCTCGAACGAATCGACAAACGTCGAAACCGTCGGCCAGAGGCATTTGATAATCGGTAATAATGAGATCGGGCGTGTGTGATTCGAGCCAAGCGATCGCCTCGCGGCCGTCGTTTGCTTGCACGATTTCAAATCCCCCCGTGGACAATTTGAAAGTCACGGCGTGCAGGATGTGGGCCTCGTCATCGCAGACCAGTATTCGTTGATTCATGGATTCTCCGATTGCCATTTTCAGGATGCTAATTCAGTCGTTCTAGCGGCAGCCGAACGCGGAAGATGCTTCCTTTTCCGGTTTCCGACTGCACCTCGATCTTTCCGCCGTGTACTTCCTCCACGATGTGCTTGACGAGCGACAGACCCAGGCCCGTGCCGGGGGCCAGATTCGAATTCTCTTTGACACGATAAAACTTCTGGAAGAGTTTCGGCATCGCATCGACGGGAATTCCGTGCCCCGTGTCTTCCACCTCGAAGGCGGCCTGGTCATCCAGGATCTGACTTCGCAACGTGATGCGTCCGCCGCGGTCGGTGTACTTGATCGCATTGGAGACCAGGTTCATCACGACGCGACTCAGCATGTCGGAGTCGGCGCTGACGCCGAGATAAAGCGAGCTGAGACGAGTTTCGATCGAGATGTTTTTGTCCGTGGCCGCCGGTGCCATGAGCTTCGCACCGCCTTCGATCAGCTCGTTGAGCGAGATGACCTTTTTCTCGACTCGAACCACACCCGACTCGATCCGTGCGATATCGAGCATACTTTCGAGCAGTCGAGTCATTCGGTCCGTTTGGACTTCGATGATGTTGAGGAATTTCTGTTGTGTTTCGGGATCGCCATCGGCGTCGCCGTCGGCGAGCATCTCGGCGTAGGCCTTGACGCTTGCCAGTGGCGTCTTGATTTCGTGGCTCACGGCCGAAACGAACTCGGCGCTGCGTGCCTGGGCCGCCTTTTCGGACGTAATGTCGCGTAGCACCGTGACGATTCCCAGGTGTTCCGTTGTGCTATCCACGACTGCGCCCGCGGTCGCTTTGTACCAGCGCGGCTTGCCATCTGAGGTAATGGTCAGCTCTTCGGTGTGTCGCTGCGTGCCGCTGCCGCGATGAGCCACTTGCTCAATTAAGTTCGCCATGGCCGACGTAGCCACCACCTGCCGGACTGACTTGCCGCGTACCTGCTCGAGCTGAAAGCCGAAGAGCCGTTCGGCCTCCGGGTTGGCCAGCAACAGCTCTCCAAACATGTTGGTGACCACGACGGCGTCGCTCAAACAGTCCACGATGGCCTCGGCACGGCGCTGCGCCGCCTGAACCAAGCTCTGAGATAATTCCAGCTTCTGGGCTACTGATTGCCTTTCGCGTAGTTGTTGCAACAGTAAGCCGTGCGAATTCAAGATTGTCTCAGCGATTGTCTTCCAGGTGCGTGTGAAAGTGAACGCGGTTATGCCAGGGTTCCCTCCCTGATTCATGCTGGAGACAAATCGTTGAAGTTCCAAGAGGTTTCGGCTCGTTTGAATGTTTTGAAAAAGCAACATCGAGCCGGCGGCGATCGCCAGAAAAATTCCGAACACAGCCAGGCCGATCCAACCCGCGAAAAATCCGACACAGAAAAGCAGCGCTGTGGCCGCGGCCAAGATCGCCCCGATCCTCGCAAGGCCGGGAATGCTAGGTTCGGCCGGTGTGGCCAGCGAGTTGGCGTCGGGCTTCGGCGCGCGATCGAGTGGCTGCGTCAAGAGCGGTCGATGCGCCAGGGTTTGAGTGTGCATGTCGGTACGTCAATCCATTGATGGGGAATGAGCATGGACTGGTTTAGCCAGCCCTCTGGGACTCTGCCGACAAAAGGGTAGGTTACAGAGCCGCCAGTGTCCAACTGCGTGGTCCACAAGCCGCAAGCTCTCGTGAAGGGTTGGCCAAACGGGGAAGAGCCCGGCGTGTTTTCAAGAAAAGCCACTACAATCGGCAGAGTTGATGGGAGTAGAAGCGGGCAATTCGGTCGTTGCCTAACGACGGCTTCCGTGCCCTGACGTTTCGATCGGCGTTAGGCGCAGCGATTCCCTGGAACCGATTTGCGAGCCGGTGGATCGATCGGTGTGCTGGTGTTCTGAGAGTTCCGACTTGAGCTTCAACGCCGCCTCGCACATTGGGTCGAATTCCAAGGCCAGGTCGACCGTTTCGCGAGCGGCTTTCAAATCTCCCTGTGCGCGACACTTGTAGGCTCGGTCAACATACTTGCGTGCAAGTGCCAATCGAATGTGCGCCGGCATCGATTGTTCCAGGCTGTTGCGACGCTTGGAAAACTGCTCCACTTCTCGGATTGCGTTGGTGTATTCTTCGTCCTCTTCGATGATCTTGGGGGTGATCAAGATGATGAGTTCAGAGCGGGCCAACGTGGTAGTTTCGTCGCGGAACAGGCGACCGACATAAGGCAGGCTGCCCAAGAATGGAATTTGTTGAATCGAGCGTTGTTGCTGTTCTTCGATGAGCCCGCCGATCACGATCGTCTCGCCGCTTCGCACGGTCAGGTTTGTGGTCACCTGAGTCGTGTCTTTTTCGGGCAGGCCCGTCGTCTCGCTGACCTTGCCGCTCGATTTTTCCGGGTGAATCTCCATGCGGATGCGGCCATCCTGTTGCACAAATGGCCTCATACGGAGTTGCGTTCCCACGTCGAGAAACTGAACGCTTTCGACCGCCGCAGTTTCTGTGGTGGTGACTGTCCGGTAGCCCAGTTGCGAACCCACGATGATCTCAGCCCGCTGTTTGTTCAGTGCCAACACCTTGGGACTGGCAAGTACCGTGGTGTGTCCGACTGTCTCCAGTAGGTTAACGAACGCGGTGAGATTGTCAGTGCTCACGGCGAGCTTGAACCCATGCTCATTGCTGGCGGCAGCACCTTGGCTCTTGCCTGTGGTTGTAATAGCCGTTGAGGGACTGAACCCGGCTGCACTATTCAGCACGGAACCATTTCCAGAGACTGAAAGATATCGGGGACTGTCTTCTAGCCCGGCAAAGTTCACGCCGAGGTGATGGTCGTCATTCAATTCGACGCTAAGCAAAACCGCCTCGATCAACACTTGCGCCGGCCGGACATCGACTTCCTTGATGACCAGTTTGATCTTCTCCAC
>Ga0247727_10017295_pt1 | contig 11501 bp, 7 predicted proteins | sample WisWelCaveWW1625_FD_202498 | JGI IMG/M metagenome (GOLD analysis project Ga0247727, IMG submission 202498) | Biofilm microbial communities from Wishing Well Cave, Virginia, United States - WW16-25 | ecosystem: Environmental > Aquatic > Deep subsurface > Groundwater > Cave microbial mat | place... | reverse complement strand
ACTTCATTTTGCCTTGTTAACAGCCGCAATAGCGACTTCAATCTGTTTAGCATCCGGCTGCCTTGTAGTAAGCTTCTGAGTCCAAATGCCCGGATAAGTAAGCCATTTCAGCCAACTGTACTTTGCACTTAATTTCAAAAGTTCGTATGAAATGCCAGCAATTACAGGAATAAGCAAAATTCTCGCTGGCAAATTGTAATACCAATGAGGAGTCCTAATTAATGAAAAAAGAATAATGCTGACTGCAACAACGAAAATCAACAAGCTGGTGCCGCATCTGGGATGCTCTGGAGGAAATTTCCTGACGTTCTGAACTTTAAGGGATAATTTATGCTCATAGCAGTGCACTGCCATATGCTCAGCGCCATGATACTGGAACATTCTACGGACATCAGACATAAAGCCAATGACATAAAGGTATAACAGGAAGACTAGCAGACGAATGATGCCGTCCAACAAGCCAAAACGGACAGTATGGGGATCATACACGAATTTGGCAGCATAGTAAGGAAGAAGAATGAACAAGCCAATGGTCAAAAGTATTGCAAAACCAAACGTGACAATCCATTCAATCGGGCCAAGCTCCTCGTCCTCACCTTGCTGGTTGGCACTCCAAGTTAATGCCTTAATTCCAACAACCATCATCTCCCACAAATGAATAATACCTCTAAGAAAAGGAAGATTGAGAATTTTACTGCGCTGAGTGGCAGAGACATATTTATCTCTTTTTGTCCTGATCTTCTTGTTAGGCAAACGGACTGCAATAGAGACATTATCAGGAGCTTTAATCATAACGCCCTCTATAATTGCCTGGCCTCCTAAAGGTTTCATAGTTCTACACTGCTCCCAGGCTCAAGTACTTTAACTGGAACTGAAGTTAATTCCCTAAACAAGTCTGCATCATCTCTTGTACCAACAATACCGCCCCAATGGATTGGAACGGCAAGTTTAGGATAGACTAAATCTGCAATCTTGGCAGCTTCTTTAGGAGCAGCGGTATAAGTTCCGCCAACAGCAATTAAAAGAACATCTGGGCTAATCTTTTCCAATTGCGGCAGGAAATCAGAATCTGCCATAAAATAAACGCTCTTGTTTTCTGCAACTATTGTGAAACCGATGGCGTTATTGGTTTCGGTGTGGCGGATAATGTCAACATGGGGGTTCGAGACAGGCATTCCAAAGACTTCAAGGCCGTCAAACTTCCTGCTCTCGCCTGCACTCAAGATACTGCAAGGAAAAATCTCCCTTGCAACCTCCAAAGAACCAAGAATATGAGTGTTATCACTTGAAGCTCTCCTTACTTTCTCAATGCTGCAATGGTCAAAATGAAATCGGGAAATGAGGATTAAGTTTGCAGGCACATACCATTCATCAGGACCAGCGTAAGGGTCTATGTAGATGACGTGGTTGCCAGTTTCAAGCTTCACAGAAGAATGGCCAAGCCAAGTAAGACGCATAGAAGAAAGAGAGAGGGAACGTATATAAATCTTGCTCAGAATAAAATAAAAAATTACGCTTTGCTCAAAGCCCATTTGCCCGGACCTGAAAGCCAGAGCGAGACAATAATTGTTGTTACTTTCTAGTAGTTAAATATAGAAAGCTTTATAAATAGAAAATGGGTTTTATATGTGCGGTGTGGGGTATGGACGACTTAAACAAGCTAGTACAGGATACTATTGACAAATACCAGGACGCATATCTCCAGCAAAGACTGCTGACGAATGGAAAGGAAGGCATAGCCTTCGAAGAATTCATAAAAGAACACGCAGAATTCCGCCAAACTATTTCCCAAAAAGCACTCGAAGATGCAAAATCACCTTACACCGTAATATTTGAAAGCCTAAGCGAAGAGCAAAAAAAGATATCAGGGCCATTATTCAAAGAACAGGCAGCAATTTCAGAACAAAGATTCAAACAAAAACTGGAATCAGGCGAGTTCTCATTTGTAATGCAGTACGTACAGCAGTACGGCACTGCAGGCGATGCAGCAGACATTATCTATGCAATAAACCAAGAATTGCTCCACGGCATAGCAGACATCCACCAGATACACGCATCACTTCGCGGATACATGGGAAGGTCAACGCCAGGAGAACACGGCAGAGTAGACCTTGAAGCAGTGCTAACGCAAATACCGGCAGTTGCATTCGAGAGATCGGCATCTCTTGAAAACATTTTCTACAACATTGAAACACGCAGATACTTCGAAAACATCAACACAGCAGTGCAGAACAAGGAACTGCGAACCAACCCAACTGAGTACAACAAGGCGATAAGCCGAGCATTAGATTCTGTCATAGAACAGCTGCAGACCGAAATAAGCGATACAAAAGACTCGCGCGCAAGAAAAATAAAACAAAGAGTAAAAGAAAACTACGAAGAACTCAAAGACTTCTCGTTGGAAACTGCTGTAAGCGAGCTGAACGGCAAAGTGTTCCCAAACATTTACCAAAAAATAGGCATCAAGTTAGTCCACGACAGCAAAAGAGTGCTTATAGCGGATGAGATGGGCACTGGAAAAACAGCCCAGGCAATACTTGGAGCATTATACGTTGAGAAAAAAACAGGCAAACAAGTAAAAACACTCATAGTAGCGCCAAACTCGGTAAAACAAACAATAAAAGCAGAATTGTTCAAGTACATACCATCATTGAAAGAAGAAGATGTTGTTATAATCAACGGCGGAAACAGGGAAGAATCGCTCAGAAAAGCAAAAGATGCCAGATTCGCAATCATCAACTACGAACTCGTGCACAGAACAGAATGGAGAGAAGACGACCTTGAAGAAACAGAAATAACAAAATCAGACTTGGAAGGCGCGAAAAAATCCATAGACCGCCTTGCAAAACACCAACAGCTGGATGAAGCAGCGCAAAAACTCTTCAGAAAAGAATCAAGAGGAAAACTAAACGGGACAACATTCAGCACACTTGAAGAAACAACAGAAGCGATAGCCAAAATAAGAAAGCTGGAAGAGGATACCGCGCTTGTAGCGAAACTAAACAACCTCGGATTCAACTATGTTGTGCTGGATGAAGTCCACAACGCCAAAAACCTAGAAAGATACACTACAAAATCAATCAGAAAGCTCGCGGCAAACACAGAATACCTTGTACTATTGTCAGGCACGCCAGTGCCAAACGGAATGCAGGACCTGGAAGTAACATTCGAACTTCTCGGCATACACGACCTTGAAAAAATAAAAGAAAAAGTAAGAAAACAAAACAACCTGCCGGCAGACAAAGAAATCAGCGTGCCATTCATCGACTGCTACGAAGCAGACCCAAGGCTGATAAGAGACTTCTTAAGACGACACATGCTGCGCAGAAGGTCGGACCGAGTGCTGGATTTGCCTGCATTGAATGTCATTAACAGGGAGATCACGCTTGACTACTCACACAGACAAATCTACCAGGCAATCCTTGACAACGAGGAACTAAGCCACGTAAACAAGATAATCGCGCTAAGAAAATGTTTGCTGGACCCGAAACTGCTATTGCAGGGTAGCACAGACGCGCTCGAGCACAGACCAGACCTGTTAGAGCTGATAAAACAAGGAGTGCCATCACACAAGTACAAAACACTCGAACAAGAACTTGAACAAACAGACGGGGACAAAACAATAATCTTCACAAGCCTGTTCAAAGAAGGAGTCACAACATATCTGGAAACTCAACTTAAAGACAAATACAAGGCGCTTCGCATTGACGGAGACGTCTCAGATGACATAAAAGAATGGAAGGCAACACATACCGAAGAATTCTGCAAATTGCACAAAGTAAAACAGGAAAACGTTGAAGAAATAGTCCAAAAAGCAGGCGGAAACATCAGTGAAAGAGAAATCATACGCAGACTCTTCATGAATTACCAGGATTACAAAATCCTGATTGCAACAACAAGAACAATGAAAGAAGGGGTCTCGCTCACAGCAGCAAATAACGTAATATTCATCGACAAGCCATACACATTTGCAGAATTTGAACAATCATACAAACGAGCGCACAGAGAAGGACAAACAAAACCAGTAAAAGTCATAAGTCTCCTGGCAAACGACGCGATAGATGTAGGAATAGAGAATTTGCTAAGGGAGAAAAGAAGACTTGGCGAGTTAATAATTGATGGAGCGCCACTCAGACCTGAAGAAAAGGAACTGCTTGATGACAAAACAAAAACGCCAAAACCAGTCAAACAGTATTTGAAGCCGCAGGACGAAATACTCCTGAGGCTTTATGGAGCACTGCACTGCGCGGGAGCACGAAAAGCCAAAGAGATATTACACGATGACAAATTAGCTTCTGAGCTGTACGCTGACAACTACCTGGATAATCCATATGCGATTCATACAGCACACCTTGTCAAGGAAATACTGGGCAAGACAAATGCTTCTACTGAACGCATACTTGACCTTGCTGCAGGCTATGGATATACTGCAAAAGTTTTGGGAAAACCAACAGTAAACCTTGACATCAACCCAAACATGCTCAAAAGAGCAAAACAGCTGACGCCTGAAAGCACAAACGTTGTTGGACTAATGCAGGAAATGCCGTTCAGGCCTGGAACCTTTGATACTGCAGTGTACTCTTTAGCATTCCACTACGCCAGCGCAGAAGAAAGAGCAGGCATACTTGAGCAAATAAACAAAGTCATGGATAAAAAAGGCACTTTCATACTGACAGTGCCAACATCACGAATAGACAAAAAAGGCGCGGAAAACCTTGAGAGAAAACTTGCAGAACAAGGGTTCAGGACAAACAACGAGTTAACAGGATTTGTCAGAAACAAACTTGACAACTTCGACGTTTTCGTCTATGTAGGAACAAAAGCAGCGGATAAAAAAACAGTTTTAGAGCCAATAGTCCTGACGCAAAAAGAAGTCGTAATAGAAAAAGTGCCGCAAGAATACCACAAAAGAAAAATAACTCCATCAGAAAAGAAAATCAACACAGACTTCAGATACTACAAGAAAAAAGGCAAAAAAGGAACGCTTCCATACCAAAATCCGCCTTTTGAAAAACCCCGCGGAACAGCACAAGCAAAAGAGCAACCAATTTTCTACAGCGGGAAAAGAAAACTCCTTGTCAGCAAAGACGGAACAGTAGGGTTCGCAGATGACAATTGACGATTTGGTAGCGGAAGAAGTAACAATTGTGCAAGTAGTTGAAGCGTACGTAAGGCATAATCCGCAAAGCAGGAGAGGACCAGTACCGCTCAAAAACTGGTTTGCTGGATACGACATCAAGACAGGAAAACACGCAGAAAAATCAGGACAGGGAAATAAATATTACGCCAGATGGCAAAAAACCGGCAGAAAAGCAAACTTTGATGAATGGGTCAAGAAGCAAATATCCGAAGAGCTCATTAAAAAACTTGAACAAACACCATACTTTACGCAGCAAGAATTCTCCATAGATGACATAGTAAAAGCATACATAAAACACCAACCAAGAAGCAGTGCCGGCCCAGTGTCATTCAAGCAATGGTTCAGCGAATATGACATAAACACAGGAAAGCACACAAGGAAAAACGTGCAGGGAAAAAAATACCTCCACCGTTGGGACAAAACCGGCAGAAAAGCCGAATTCACAGAATGGATAAAAGAACAATTACCGGAAGATCAGAAAACAGAATTTGACGAATGGGTGATTAAACACCTGCCAGCAAAGTTGGCACACCGGCTTAGGCAGGCGCCATATTTCAACCAACAAGAATTTTCGATAGAGGATGTCGTTAAAGCATACATAAAACACCGGCCTGAAACAAAAATGGGGCCGGTGCCCCCAAAACACTGGTTTATCGCATATGACATCGGCACAGGAGAACTGAAACCTTGCCATATGCAAGGCTACAAATATTATAGAAAATGGAGACGATCTGAAAATACAGAATTTGAAGAATGGCTCATAAAACAACTGCCGCAAAAACTAGCAAAACAACTGCGACAAATGCCACACTTCAACAAGCAGCAATTCTCAATGGAAGACATAGTAAAAGCATACATAAAACACCAACCACAATCGAACCGAGGGCCAGTACCGCTTAGAAGCTGGTTTGAGAGATATGACGTAAACACAGGAGAATACACAAAAAAAGGGCAGGGAAGAAGATACAGCGACAGATGGAAAAAAGCAAATGGAAAGTTTGACGAATGGGTAAAAGAACAATTGCCAAAGGAACTGGCAAAACAGCTTGAGCAAACACAATACTACACAAAACAAAACCACTCAATAGAAGACATAGTAAAAGCATACATAAGACACAACCCGGAAGGCCAAATGGGACCAGCATCGCTCCTGCGCTGGTTCTCAAAATACGATATAAACACCGGAGAATTGACTGAAAGGGGACAAGGAAGCAGATATCATTCAAGATGGAGAGAGGCTGGCGGAAGTATAGAATTTTGCGAATGGGTCCTTAACCAACTGCCACAAAACCTTGCTAAACGGCTTCAGCAAATGCCATACTTCACACAACAATTCACCATAGACGACATAGTAAAAGCATACATCAAACACCAGCCGGAAGGCAAAATGGGACCAGTGCCCCTCAAACATTGGTTCGGAAAATATGACATCAACACGGGGAAACAGGCATCTGGTCATGGGCAAGGTTACAAATATTATAGAAAATGGAGACAATCTGATAAAAATACAGAATTTGAAGAATGGATCAATAAACAAATACCGCCAGAACTGGCAAAACAACTTGAGCAAACACCATACTTTATACAACAAGAATTCTCGATAGAAGACATCGTTAAAGCGTACATAAAGAATCAGCCGAAAAGCCGCATGGGGCCAGTTCCACTCAAAAACTGGTTCGCAGGATATGACATCAATACCGCATCAAATACCCGCAAAGGACAAGGGCGCAGGTATTACAGGCAATGGAAAGAACAAAAAAAGCTTCAGAAAACAGAATTTGACGAATGGATAAAACAGCAAATACCGCCAGAACTGGCAAAACAACTTGAACAAATGCCGCACTTCACACAACAGTGCTCAATAGAAGAAGCAGTAAAAGCGTACATTCAATACCAGCCGAAGAGCATACACGGACCAGTGCCACTCAAACAATGGTTCAATGTATACGACATAAACACAGGTAAACGCACAGGGAAAAAACAAGGACGCAAATACGCCCGACAATGGTTCGATCACCACAACAAAACCGAATTCGACGAATGGATACTAAAACAAGTACCTGAAAAGCTGCAAAACGAGTATTTCAAACAAATACACGGAATTGAACAAGGCACGGACATTCTCAAAGCGCTGGAATGCGTAATGAAACCCAGACCAATACAACTAGACATGCTAAGAAGCGACTCTGTCAAAAGGATGCTAACAGCATATTACATAGAACGAGACCTGCACCCAGAAATCAAAAGATTCAACCCATACCAAACAATGCTGTATCTCAACACCAAACCAGAAGAAAGACAACAAATGAGAGCATGACAATAGATGATTTAGTAACGGAAGAAGTAACGGTTGAGCAGGTGGTAGAGGCGTATGTAAGACACCAACCACAGAGCCAAAGAGGACCTGTACCGCTCAAAAACTGGTTTGACAGATACGACATTAGAACAGGAAAACACACAAAAAGAGCAGGACACGGAAACAAATACTGCCAAAAATGGAGACAAACAGATCGAAAAACAGACTTTGACGAATGGATAAAACTACAAATACCTCCAGAACTGACACGAAGACTGGAACAAACACCCCACTTCGTACAACAAGAAACAACTATAGAAGCCACGGTGAAAGCGTACATAAAACACGATCCGCGCAATAAAATGGGAAATCCAGTCCCACTAAAAAACTGGTTTGCATCATATGATATCACCGCCGGCAAATACACAAAAAACAGCCAAGGAAGAAAACATTACGATAAATGGCAAAGAACGTGCGATAACTTGGAGTTTGACGAATTCATATTAAAACAAATATCACCTGAACTTGCCAAAAAACTCAAACAAACATCATATTTCCAACAACAAGAAATCACAATAGAAGACGTAATCAAAGCATACATAAAACACCAACCAAAAAGCCAACAGGGACTGGTACCACTCAAAAACTGGTTCGCCATATACGATACCAAAACAGGAAAAATCAGAGAAAAAAATGGACAAGGAAACAAATACTATCAGCAATGGAGACAAACGGCTCGCAAAACAGAATTCGAGGCATGGATAAAAAAACAAATATCACCAGAACTCGCACAGCTACTAGAACAAACACAATACTACACACAACAAGAAACCACAATAGAAGACGTAATCAAAGCATACATCAAACACAAACCACAAAGCGAAAGAGGACCAGTACCGCTCAAAAGCTGGTTTAGAAAATATGACATAGAGACAAGAAAGCGCACAGGCAAAGGACAGGGAAACAAATACTATGCACGATGGCTAGAACTCAACAAAAAAACAGAATTTGACGAATGGGTGTTGAAACAAGCTTCTGAGCCATTGCAAAATGAATATATGCAAGCACTCTACGGAATATCCCACGCCACAGAAGTTCTCAGAGCACTGGTATGCGCAATAAAGAAACAACCAATCAAGCTTGAAGCGATAAGAAGCGAACCCGTCAAGAAAATGCTGACAGCATACTACATTGAAAAAGACATTCACCCAGAAATCAAAAAATTCAGCCCATACGAGACAATGATATATCTCAACACAAGACCTGAGGAGAGAGAAGAACAACTCAAGATACGCGCATGACAATAGACGACCTAATAACGGAAGAAGTAACGATTGTGCGAGTAGTGGAAGCGTACATTAAAAACGAACCACACGGCCGCAAAGGACCAGTAACGCTCAAAAGCTGGTTCCAGGCATACGACATAAAAACAGGGAAATGCCTAGGCAGAGGAAACATAGGACAAGGACACAAACACTATAATCGATGGCGTAGAAACACGCAAAACATAGAATTCGACGAATGGATAAAACAACAACTGCCCGCAAAAATAGCAAAACAACTGGAACAAACACCATACTGCCAACAAAAAGAATACTCGATAGAAGTCATAGTCAAAGCATACACAAAACACAAACCACAAAGCAAAATGGGACCTGTGCCGCTTCAAAACTGGTTTTCTGGATATGACATAAAAACAGGAGACTATTTAGGCAGAGGAAAAAGCGGGCCAGGAAGCAAATACATCCAACGTTGGCGAAAAGAAAACATAGAATTCGGCGAATGGATATTAAGACAAGTTTCTGAAAAATTGCAAAACGCATACTTGCAAAAAATTCACGGAATAGAACAAGGCACAGACATTCTCAGAGCACTGGAATGCGTAATGAAACCCAGACCAATACAACTAGACCTGCTAAGAAGCGACTCCGTCAAAAGAATGCTGACAGCATACTACATAGAACGAGACCTGCACCCAGAAATCAAAAGCTTCAGCCCATACCAAACAATGCTATACCTAAACACAAAACCAGAAGAAAGACAACAAATGAGAGCATGACAATAGACGACATAGTGCAGGAAGGAGAAACAGAAGTAACGATTGTGCGGGTAGTTGAAGCGTACATAAAACACCAACCAACAAGCCAAATGGGACCAGTACCACTCAAACAATGGTTCAGGGTATACGACATAAGCACAGGAAAACAAACAAAAACAGGACAAGGAAAAAAATATCACGCACAATGGAGAAAAAAATCAAAAGAGGCAGAATTTGATGAATGGATACTGCAACAACTACCAACAAAACTCGCCAAACAACTACAACAAACACCACACTACCAACAACAAGAAACCACAATAGACGACGTAGTTAAAGCGTACATAAAACACCAACCACAAACCAGCAAGGGACCAGTAGCACTCAAAAACTGGTTTGGCAGATACGACATAAACACAGGAAAACGCACAAAAACAGGACAAGGAAACAAATACTACCGACAATGGAGAACAAACAAAAAAACAGAATTCGACCAATGGACACTACAACAACTAACACCACAACTCGCAAAAAAACTACAACAAACACAATTCTACACACAACAAGAAACCACAATAGAAGACATAGTAAAAGCATACATAAGACACGAACCGCAAAGTAGAATGGGGCCCGTAGTGCTCAAAAACTGGTTTGCGAGTTACGACATAAACACTGGAAAGCACACAAAAACAGGACAAGGAAACAAATATTATTCCAGATGGAAAGAAAAATCAAAAGAAACAGCATTTGATGAATGGCTACTACAACAACTAACACCACAACTCGCAAAAAAACTACAACAAACACAATACTACACACAACAAGAAACCACAATAGAAGACATAGTAAAAGCATACATAAAACACCAACCACAAAGCAAAATGGGACCAGTACCACTCAAAAACTGGTTCGCAAAATACGACATAAAAACAGGAGCATTTACAGGAAAAGGACAAGGAAACAAATACTACTACCGATGCCCCAAAAAATCCCAATTTGATGAATGGGTAAAACAACAGCTACCACAAGAATTAGCAAAAAAACTACAACAAACACAATACTACACACAACAAGAAACCACAATAGAAGACATAGTAAAAGCATACATAAAACACCAACCACAAAGCAAAATGGGACCAGTACCACTCAAAAGCTGGTTTTTAAGATACGATATAAACAAAGGAAAACTCATCAGAGCAGGAAAACGACAAGGAAACAAATACTACGCACAATGGAAAGAAAAATCAAAAGAAACAGCATTTGATGAATGGATACTACAACAGATAACCCAACAACTTGCAAAAGAGCTACAAAAAGCACCGCACTTCACACAACAAGAAAACACAATAGAAGACATAGTAAAAGCATACATAAAACACCAACCAAAAAGCCACATGGGACCAGTACCACTCAAAAACTGGTTCGCAAAATACGACATAAACACAGGAAAACGCACAAAAAAAGGACAAGGAAGAAAATACTATGAAAGATGGAGAGAAACAAAAAGAAAAACAGAATTTGAAGAATGGGTGATAACACAGAGTTCTGAACTATTACGAAACGAATACTTCCAAACAATACACGGAATACAAGACGGAACACAAGTCCTCAAAACACTCGAACAAGCAATAAAGAAACAACCAATCAAACTTGACTCACTAAGAAGCGAACCTGTCAAGAAAATGCTAACAGCATACTACATAGAAAAAGACATACATCCGGAAATCAGAAAATTCAGCCCATACCAAACAATGCTATACCTAAACACAAAACCAGAAGAGAGAGTATTGGCCTTAAAACAGGCCCAAAGAGCGTAAAACTTATAAATAACTACTATTGAGTGGTATATAAGATGACAAAATCACTTGAAACCGGCGTTGACGCGGAATTTTTCGCAAGAAAATCAACAATAGTAGCACAAGAACTTCTAGGCAGATATGTACTCAGGGAAGGAATGTCTGCAAGAATAATGCAGACAGCAGCCTATGAGGCAGGAAACATGACGCCAGCAAGAAAAGGAATGCTGT
>Ga0247727_10017294_pt1 | contig 11502 bp, 11 predicted proteins | sample WisWelCaveWW1625_FD_202498 | JGI IMG/M metagenome (GOLD analysis project Ga0247727, IMG submission 202498) | Biofilm microbial communities from Wishing Well Cave, Virginia, United States - WW16-25 | ecosystem: Environmental > Aquatic > Deep subsurface > Groundwater > Cave microbial mat | place... | reverse complement strand
ACTGGGCGAAGAGGGGTAGCGATGTCATGTGATCGACCGGGATCGTGAAGAAGCCCTGGACCTGACCCGCATGCAGATCCATGGTGAGCAGGCGGTCGACTCCGGCGACCTGGAGCATGTCGGCGACAAGGCGGCTCGAGATCGGCTCACGCGGCTTCGCCTTCCGGTCCTGCCGCGAGTACGGGAACCACGGCACGACGGCCGTGATCCGTTTCGCCGAGGCAAGCCTCGCCGCCTGGATCATGAAAAGCAGCTCCATGATGTTCTGGTCGACCGGACGGCAGCCGGTCTGGACGACGAACACGTCGGCCCCGCGAATCGACTCGCAGTAGCGGCAGTACGTCTCGCCGTTGGCGAACGTAATGAGCTCGACCTCGCCGAGCTCGACCCCGAGCTGTTCGGCGATCTTCGCGGCGAGCTCGGGGTGCGAGCGGCCCGCAAAGACCATGAGCCGCTTCTGCGGCGTGAGCGGGATCGCATGTCCGGTCGTCATCTCGACGCCTGGGATATCGGCCGCGAACCCGGGGAGCGTCTGCTCAATCGTTCCGCTTTCCACCTCGTCCTTCCTTGTTGACCTGCTTCGCCCGCGCAATGGCAAGCGCGCCCGGAGGCACATCCTCGGTGATAACGGAGCCAGCTCCAATCCATGCGTCGTCGCCGATCGTCACGGGAGCGACGAACGCATTGTCGACACCCGTCCTGACGTTGCGCCCGATCACGGTGCGCTCCTTCACCCGAGTGTGCTCCTGGTTCGCAGTGATGTTCCCGGCAGCGATGTTCGTATCGGCACCGACGTCGGCGTCGCCGAGGTACGAGAGATGGGGCACCTTGGTCCGCTCACCGATGAGAGAGTTCTTGATCTCCACGAACGTGCCGGCCTTCGCGCCCGCCTCGAGCACGGTGCCGGGGCGAAGGTAACAGAACGGGCCCACGAGGGCGCGCTCGCCGACGACCGCATCGACGAGCACCGCATGGGGGCCGACCTCTGCACCCGCGGCCACGCGCGAGGCGCCCCGGATGACCGTGAACGGATGGACGACCGCGTCCGGCTCGAGAACTGCGTCGGCGTCGATCCACGTCGTCGGCGGGTCGACGATCGTCACGCCGGCGAGCATGTGCTCCTCGTTGATCCGGTCGCGTAGCGCGGCGGCCGCTGCGGCCAGCTCCACTCGTGTGTTCACACCCTCGGTCTCCACTGGATCTCCTCCTTTGTGAACCGCGACGCGCCCTCCTTCGGCGACGAGGAGCGCCACCGAGTCCGTCAGGTAGAGCTCGCCCTGCGCGTTGTGGGGCCTGAGCTGGTCGAGGACGGCCCAAAGCCGCTCCGCTCGAAAGACGTAGATGGACGAATTGACCTCGGTGACCTCGAGCTGCTCGGGCGTCGCATCGCCCGCCTCGACGATCGCCGCGAGTCTGCCGTTTCCGTCCCTGAGCACGCGGCCGTAGCTTCGGGGTTCCTCCGGCTCGAACGAGAGGACGGTCGCCCAGGCATCCTCGCGCCGGTGCGTCTCGACGAGATCACGAAGGAGCTCCGAGGTAAGAAGTGGCGTGTCGCCCGAGAGGACGAGCACGTCCTCCGCACGGCCCTCGAGCGAGCTGCGCGCGCTGCGGACGGCGTCTCCCGTCCCTAGGGGTTCCTCCTGGATCGCGACCTCGACTCCGTCGAAGGCGTCTGCGTTCGACGGCGCGGCGACGACGACGAGCGGATCGGCTCCGAGCTCTCTTGCCGACCCGAGCACCCAGTCGACCATGCGACGTCCAAGCAGCGCATGCAGGTGCTTCGGGACCTCGGAGCGCATGCGCGTCCCGAGGCCGGCGGCCATCACGACCGCGCCGAGCGTGTTCTTGTCGTTCGTCGACATGTGGCTGGGGCGCCAGGATTCGAACCTGGGATCACGGGACCAAAACCCGTTGCCTTACCTCTTGGCCACGCCCCAGAGCGGGTCCATCTTGCCATCCCCGGCTGCGCGATCACCGCCCTGCGATCGGATGGACGAGCCAGGTTCTTCTCGCACCAGGGAGCGCCGCTTCCGCCGCCTCGGCGTCCGCGCGTCGCAGGAACAGACCGTACACGGCCGGCCCTGCGCCGCTGACGTCCGCGCGAAACGCGCCCAGCCGTTCGAGTTCGCCCACGAGCGGCGACGAGGCGAGGTCATTGCGCGGGAGCGCGGCCAGGTCGCGCGACACTCGCACGCCGGCGAGTGCCTCGAGCACCGCGGCCCGTCGGTCGTCGAAACCGTCCGCTCCGCCCCGCCCGTCGAACCTCTCGTAGACGGCCTCGGTGGATTCCTTCGTCTCCCCGTCCCGGAGAGCGAGCAGCACGAAGTAGTCCTGCGGAAGCTCGAGCGGTGCGAGCTCGGAGCCGTCACCGGTCGCGAGCACAGGCCCGCCGCGGAGGAAGAAGGGCACGTCGGCGCCGATCCGCGACGCGAGCCGGTGCAGCTCGTCAGGCGGAAGCGGCTCCGGCACACGGGCATTCGCAAGGATGAGCGCGGCAGCGGCGTCGGAGCTGCCGCCGCCGAGCCCGGCCGCGATCGGGATCCGTTTCTCGATCCGCACGCGCCAGCTCGGCGCAATACCAGTTGCCTGCGCGAGTGTCGCGAGTGCTTCCCGCGCGAGCGTGTCCTCCGGGAACCCCTCCACGGTCAACTCGGTAGCCGGCTCGAGCGCGACGTCGTCGTGGAGGTCGATCCTCTGAAGCACCGTGACGACCTCGTGCTTGCCGTCCTCGCGAATCGCGCCGACGACCAGGCCGAGGTTGATCTTCGCGTACGCCTTGGCTCGACTCATCGGAGCGCTTCTGCGAGGGGAACGAACTCGAGCGGCTCGAGCTCCTCCGCGCGGGCTCCTGCGAGCTTGCCGATCGAGACGAGCGCCTCCTCCGCCTGCGCGCGAGTCGCCAGCCCGGCCAGCGAGACGGAGTTCGCAAGCGTCTTCCGCCGGTGCGCGAACGCAGCCTCGACCACGGGGCGCACGAGCGCGAACGGCGGCCCCTCGATCCGCTCGAACGCGACGAGTGCGGACTCGACGCGCGGCCGGGGGCGGAACACCGCCGGGGACACCGGGTGGAAGCCGACCTTGCGCGCGTGCAGCTGCACGAGGACCGAGACCGCTCCGTACGCCTTCGTTCTCGGAGCCGCGAAGAACCGGTCGGCGACCTCGCGCTGCACCATGACGCACCAGCGCCCGAGCGACGGCACACGCTCGAGGCTCTCGACGACGAGGGGCGTGGCGACGTTGTAGGGAAGGTTCGAGACGAGCTTCCCCGGTGGGGGCTCGAACGCACCGAGATCGAGCGCGAGCGCGTCGCCGAAGACGAGCCGGACGTTCTCGAATCGGGCGAGAGCCTCGGCGAGCGGCTCCGAGAGCGAGCGGTCGAGCTCGACCGCGTGGACGAGCCGCACGCGCTCGGCAAGGTATCTGGTGAGAACGCCGAGGCCGGGACCGACCTCCAGCACCACATCCTCTGGGCGAAGGTCCGCGAGGCGTCCGATCACGCCCAAGATGTTCTGGTCGACGAGAAAGTGCTGGCCGAGCGTCTTCTTCGGCGTGACTCTCACGGCAGGCGAAAGGCGACGGTGGCGTTCGCGTGCGTGTGGGCCGCCAGAATCTCGGGATCTTCGCCTCGAACCTCGGCGAGCGCCGCGATCGTGTGGACGAGATGAGCGGGCTCGTTCGGGCGACCGCGGACGGCCTGGGGCGAGAGGTACGGGCTGTCCGTCTCGACGAGGATCTTGTCCTCCGGAACGGCGGCAGCGGCCTCGCGGAGCTCGGGCGCTTTCGGGTAGGTCGCGTTCCCGGCGAAGGAGACGTAGTACCCGCGCTCGAGCGCGGCCGGGAGCAGGCCGGGCGACGAGAAGCAGTGCAGGATCACGGTCCCCGGGAAGGACGAGAGAGCGGCAGCTGTCTCTGCTGCGGCCTCGCGGCTGTGGATCACCACCGGAAGCGAGAGCTCATCTGCGAGCGTGAGCTGCGCCTCGAAGAGAGTGCGCTGCTCCCCCGGGGTTGCGAAGCGGCGGACGTTGTCGAGGCCTGTCTCCCCGACGGCGACCGCCTTGGGATGGCCGAGCAACTCGCGCAGCTCCTCGAGCCTACCGGCCTCTGGAGACGCGGCCTGGTGGGGGTCGATTCCGAGCGCGGCGAAGACACCGTCGTGCTCGTCTGCAAGGGCGAGCGCAGCGCGACAGGACTCGATGCCGGTTCCGATCGCCACGATCCGGGTTACGCGGGCGACGCGCGCCCGCTCGACGAGCGCCGCCGGCTCCTCGCACGCGTCGAGGTGCGCGTGCGTGTCGGTCACGCTGCCGCTGCGGCCTCCATCCGCGCGAGCTCGTCCGCAACGACCTTGTCGGCGTCGAGCTTGGTGAAAAGAGGCTTCGGATCTCGGAGCGCTTGTCCCGGTGGAAGCTCACTCGGCTCCCAGCGACCAATCCAATCCTCGTACTCGCCTGTAAGGACCGAGTGCTCCTTTCCGTCGGCCTCCTCGACGGCCCGGAACTCGAGGGGACCGGCGAGCACACCGTCGTAGCCGAGCATCTCGTGGAGGCGCTGCGACGAGAACGGCAAGAAGGGCGTGAGCATCACCTTGAGGCTGTCGATCGCCCGCAGAGCGACATAGAGGACCGTGGCCGCCCGCTCGCGGTCGGTCTCCAGGCTTGCCCATGGCGATTGCTCGGCGACGTACTGGTTCCCCAGGCTCGCGAGGCGCAACGTCTCCTGGAGCGCACTCTTGAAACGCGCCGCCTCGATCAGCGAGCCGACAGACTCGAACCCCTTCTCGACCTCTGCGAGGAGGGTCTTGTCCGCCTCCACGAGCGCCGCCGGGTCAGGCACGGCGGCAAAGTTCTTGTACGCACTCTGGAGCGTCCGGTTGACGAGGTTGCCCCACGTCGCTACCAGCTCGTCGTTGTTCCTGCGGACGAACTCCGACCAGGTGAAGTCGCTGTCCTGGGTCTCCGGTCCGGCAATCGAGACGAAGTACCTGAGCGCATCGGGGTCGTACCGGCTCAGGAAGTCGCGGATCAGAATCTCGACCCCTCGGCTGGAGCTGAACTTCTTGCCTTCCATCGTCAGGAACTCGCTCGAGGCGACGTTGTCAGGCAGTTCGAGCGCGCCGCGCCCTGCCCCGTAGACCCCACCCGTGCCGTAGCCGAGCAGCATGCTCGGCCAGATCACCGTGTGGAAGACGATGTTGTCCTTACCCATGAAGTACGCGTGCTCGGCATCCGGGTTCTGCCACCACTCCCGCCAGGCGTCGGGTGTCCCGCGGTTCGCCGCCCACTCGATCGAGGCGGAGAGGTAGCCGATTACCGCGTCGAACCAGACGTAGATCTTCTTGTCCGGCATGTCTTCGTAGCCCGCGACAGGAATCGTGACTCCCCAGTCGAGATCGCGCGTGATCGGTCGCGGCTTCAGCTCCTTCACGAAGTTGAGCGAGAACCGCCTCACGTTCTGCCGCCAATGGATCTGCGACTCGATCCATGCGGTCAACTGCCCCTTGAAGGCCGGTAAATCGAGAAAGAGGTGCTTCGTCTTCTTGAAGACCGGTGACGTCCCGTCGATCTTCGAGCGCGGCTCGATCAGATCTGTCGGATCGAGCTGGTTCCCGCAGTTGTCGCACTGATCGCCTCGTGCGCTCTCGTACCCGCAGATCGGGCACGTTCCTTCGATGTAGCGATCGGGGAGGGTGTGCCCAGTCGAGGCGGAGAACGCCCCAAGCGTCTCGTGCTCGACGACGTAGCCCTTCTCGTAGAGCGTGCGGAAGACGTCCTCAGTAACCCTGTGATGGTTCGCCGTCGTCGTGCGCGTGAAGAGGTTGTAGGAGAGCCCGAGAGCGCGGAGATCCTCGCGAATGAGTTGGTTGAACCGTTCCGCTGTGTCACGCGGTGACTCGCCGACTGCGTCCGCCGCGACCATGACCGGCGTACCGTGCTCGTCGGTGCCGCTCACCATGAGCACGTCGTTGCCTCGAAGCCGGTGGTAGCGGGCGAACGTGTCCGAGGGGACTCCGAACCCCGCCACGTGGCCGATGTGGCGCAGTCCGCTCGCATACGGCCAGGCCACTGCGACCAGGATCTTCTTCGGGGTTCCCACCCGGCTCATGGCCGCGAATGATAGGGAGTCGCTTTCCGGTCACTCGTCGTGCTCCGAGCCCCCCGACAGCAAGCAGTGCGAGACCCAAGAGGGCGCCTGCGAGGACGACGACGCTCTCGATTGCGATGATGCGGCCGTCCCGAGCGTTCTCGGGCTGCGTACGCGGGGTCGCGGCAACATCGAGGAGTAGCTCTCCCGCTGCCGAGGTCGTCGCAATCGGGCCTGGGTTTGCCCGATCGACGGGGCCGATCGACGCGACCGCAGCGCGCTGTGAATCCGCTCGCGGTCGCGACGCAGCACTCGCCAGCATGCCCGCCCGGGCAGTCGACGTCGTTCGCCCGCGAGGGATCGGTTTGGCCGTCCGGGCGGACTCCACAGCTCCGGCCGGAGCCGCGGGAGTCGTCGACGTGCGCCGGGTTGGACCTCGGATCCCCACCTGCGTGTCGGCCTCCTTGGTAGCTCCCGCGGAGTTGGCGGGCGCGACCGCTTCCGCGATCGGAGTCGGAGACTCTTGGGTCGGACTCGGGGTTGGGGTCGGGGTCGGGGTCGGGGTCGGGGTCGGGGTCGGAACCGGGGCTGGGGCAGGTTCCGGCGCTGCAACCGGCGGCGGCGATGCGGTTGGCAGTGCCGGCGCAGGCGCAGGAGCGGGAGCAGGAACTGGCGCGGGCGGTGCCGCGGGTGCCGGCGGAGGGGTCGGGGCAGCCCGCGGCGGAAGGAGCGAGAGCGGATCGACGTACGTCTCCGCGTCGCCCACGCGGATCCCGAGGTGGACGTAGGGAACGTCGTGCTCGGGCACACCCGACGGTCCAGGCTCCGCGACCGGCTGCCCTTCCGAGACGCGGTCTCCGCGTCGCACGAGAAGCGGACCGAGGTGCGTGAGAGACGCCTTGTAGCCGTCGCCGACGGCGATCGTCACGGTGAGGCCGTGGGTCGGGACCTGCCCGGCAAAGGTGACCTCGCCGGAGGCCGGGGCGCGAACGGAGCGCGCGTCGCCGAGCGCGGCGTCGACGCCGCGATGCTGCCCGCCCGCATACGGGTTGTCGCCGAGCGAGAACTCTCGCAGGATCGGCCCATCGGCCGGCCAGGCCCAAGCCCACGCGTCCGGAGCGGCGACCAGCACCCAGGCAGTCGCGGCGAGGGCGATCGTGGCCCACCTCGTTGTCCGGCGCGCTAACACATCTCGAAGGTAGCGCCCGCGGATATCGGCGCGCAACGCAATTGACGAAGTTGTTACAGAGAGTGGCGGTAAAGGGCGTTCCGCGAAGCTCCGGTGAGTCGCGCGACGAGATCGACCGCCTGCCGGCGCGCAACGCCGACGGCGACGAGCTCGGCTACCGCGGCGAACGCCTCTTCTCCCACCTCTTCCGTCCCGACAGGAGCGACCGACCCGAGCACGATGGTGACCTCGCCCCGCGGCGGCTCGGCGAAGCGCCGCGCGAGCTCGGCCAACGTCCCACGTGCCACCTCCTCGAACCGCTTCGTCAGCTCTCGGCAGACCGCCGCGGGTCGCGCCGGCATCTCCTCGGCAAGCACCCCGAGCGACCCGGGTAGCCGGCGTGGGGACTCGAAGGCGACGACCGCACCGGGCCAGCGCGTGAGCTCGCGGGCGACCATGCGCAACTCGACCGCCCGTCGGGGGAGGTATCCGATGAACTGGTAGCAGTCGCCGACCAGGCCGCTCGCGACGAGCGCGGTCTCGACGGCGGACGGCCCGGGAAGCACGGTTACCGGGACTCCGGCAGTGAGCGCAGCGGCGATCAAGCGTGCGCCGGGATCGTTCACGCCGGGCAGGCCCGCGTCCGAGACGAGCGCGAGCCGCTCTTCCCGCTGCAAGCGCGCGACCGCCTCGCCCGTTCTCGCCGCCTCGTTGTGACGGTGATAGCTCACGAGCTTCGCCTCGATCTTGTGGCGGTCGAGCAGGATGCGCGTCCGCCGCGTGTCCTCGCAGAGGACGAGGTCGGCCTCGCGCAGCTCGCGGAGCACCCGCAAGCTGACGTCGTCGAGGTTGCCGATCGGCGTGGCACAGACCGCGAGCGGCATCTGCCACCGCTCCCCTAGGACGCCTCGTCGAGCGCGCCGAAGGCGACGAGCGCGGCACCGACAAGACCCGCATCCGCGCCCAGCTCGGCGGGAACGACACGAAGCGTCGCGTCGGCGGGAGCGAGCGCCTCCCTCCGGGCTGCCTCCTGCGCAGGCGCGAGCACGAGCTCGCCGGCGGCCTCGCCAAAACCGCCCCCCACAACCGCGAGCTCGGGGTCGAAGAGGTTCGCGAGCGAGCCGATCGCGACGCCGAGGAACCCTCCGATCTCGGCCAGCCGTGCGCGGGCCTCGACCTCTCCCGCCCAAGCCCGCTCGACGAGGACGCGCGCGTCGGCGCTGGGACCGTACAGCTCGCGTGCGGCTCGGTCCGCTGCCGTTCCGGACGCGAGCGCCTCCAGGTGCCCGCGGCCGTGGCAGTTTCCCTGGCACGGCGGTCCGTCGGCCTGGACGACGATGTGCCCGATCTCCGCCCAGCCGCGGTAGAGCCGGTCGTCGAGCACGATGCCGCCGCCGACACCGGTCCCGAGGGTGAGCATGACGAGGTTCGACACGCCCCTTCCGGCTCCGAGCTTCCACTCCGCCAGTGCCGCCGCGTTCGCGTCGTTCTCGACCCCTACCGGAAGGCCGAAGCGTGCCCGCGCGCGCCCCGCGAGGTCGACGTCGTCGAGCGGCATGTTCGTCGCGCGCAGGATGCGCCCCGTGCGGCGATCGAGGTTCGAGGCAACGCCGAATCCGATCGCGCCGATCCCGTCGGCGAGAAGGGCCTCGACCGCAGAGTCGAGCGCGACGAGGACATCCTCCTCCGAGCTTCCGGGACTCTCCACCTCGTTCCGTCCGAGGACGTTGCCCTCTCGGTCGACGACACCGGAGAGGATCTTGGTGCCGCCCACGTCGACGCCGATAACGAGGGGAGCGGCCACGACCGCGGGCTACCATAGCGCTCCGGATGGCCGAGGGAGACAAGCCCTACCGGCTGTATCGCGGTGGCCGCGTCAAGGGCAAGGTCCCCCTCGAGAGGAGCACGCGCGGCCCTGCGACGTCAGCCACCGCGCCCGCGCGGCGTCGGCGCCGCCGCTGGGGACGTTGGATCGCGCTGACGCTGCTCGCCGTCGTCGTGCTCACCCTTGTCTGGGGCGTCCTCGGCTTCCTCTCGTTCTCGAACGGTGTCGAGAAAGCGAACAAGCGGCTGCCGCGCGGTGCCGCGGCCCAGCTAGCCGAGCAGGACGGCTCGCTCCTCTCCGACCCCGCAACGATTCTTCTCATCGGCACCGACGGGGGGAAGGCGCCGGGCCGCGGGGACGCGCGACGCTCGGACTCGCTCCTTCTCCTGCGAACCGACCCCGGGACGCACAGGCTGTCGTACCTATCCATCCCGCGCGACTTGCGGGTGGAGATCCCCGGCTACGGGACGGGGAAGATCAACGCCGCCAATCAGATCGGAGGCCCCGCACTCACGATCGAGACCGTGCGGGCGCTCACCGGCCTCTCGATCCACCACGTCGTCGTCGTCGACTTCGACGACTTTCGGGAGCTGATCGACGCGATCGGCGGGATCGACGTGAACGTGCCGAAGCCGATCCTCTCGAACAGGTTCGACTGCCCGTACAAGCCCGCCCGCTGTCGCGACTGGGAGGGCTGGCGCTTCGCCAAAGGACGGCAGCACATGGACGGCCGGCGGGCGCTCGTCTACTCCCGCGTTCGCACGAACCAGCTCGACCCGTCCGACACGGACATCAGCCGGGGCGGCCGCCAGCAGGCGGTCGCGGAGGCGGTGGGGGACGAGATCGCGAGCTTCGGGACGTTTCTCCGCCTTCCCTTCACCGGCGACTCGCTTGCGGCGCCGCTCACCACCGACCTCTCCGCCTGGGAGCTCGTCCGGCTCGGCTGGGTCCGCTTTCGCGCCGACGCGAGCCGGTCGCTTCACTGCCGCCTCGGGGGGGAGCCGGCGTCGTTCGGCGGCGAGTCCGTCCTCCTCGGCTCCGAGGACAACGTCGACGTGATCGCGATGTTCCTCCGGCGCTCCGCGCCCCTGCCGCCTCCGAAGGGAACGCTCTACGGCGCGGGCTGCACGCGGCGTTAGCTCGCGTCCGTGGAAGGCTTCGGCTTCTTCTCGCCCGGCGTCTTCTCGGCCGGCTTGTCCGCAGCCTTCTCGCCTGCAGCCGCCCCGTCGCCCTCCTTCGCCTCCTTTTTCCCGCGTCCATAGTCCGTCGAGTAGAAGCCCGACCCTTTGAAGTGGACCGCGACGGGGAAGAGGAGCTTCTCGACCGGGCCTGCACCGCACGTGACGCACGTCTCAGAGGGGGGATCGGCCATCCGCTGGAAGACCTCGAACGTATGCCCGTTCGGGCAGCGGTACTCGTAGATCGGCACGCGTGAAGGCTAACTTTCGCGCTGGACCTCGGAGCCCTCCCGGTCGCGGTCGAGGAGCTCGAGGTAGCAGGGTGCGCTCTCGAAGGCAGCCAGGCCGCGCGGGCGAGCGCGACGCCGTTGGAGACGCCGACGGCGGTTGATCGCGGCGAGCGCGGCCGAGGCGCCGACGAGGCCGCCCAGGAAGAACGTGCGCAGGCCACCGCGCCGCTGCTCGCCGTCCATGCACTCATCTTACGATTGCAGTCGTGCTCGTCTGCGCCATTGGAGATCTCACGCTCGATGTCGTCGTCCGGCTGTCTGGGCCCGTCGCGGTCGGAGGAGACACCGACGCGGAGATCAGCCTTTCATCCGGCGGTCAAGCGGGGAACGTCGCCGCGTGGGCGGCCGCGCTCGGGGCGAGCGCGCGCTTTGTCGGCAAGACGGGCAGCGACGACGCCGGAGCGTTCGCACGATCAGGGCTTACAGCCCGAGGCGTCGAGATAGTCGGGGCGATCGAGGGCCGGAACGGGGTCATCTGCTCGCTCGTCTCCCCGGACGGGGAGCGCTCGATGGCTGCCGACCGCGGGACGGGAGTCGATCTGCGCTCGGAGGAGATCGACCCCGCGTGGCTCGAGGGCTGCGATCACCTCTTCGTCTCGGGCTACGCGCTCATGCGCGAGCCGTCCCGCGCGGCCGCGTTCCGTGCGGTGGAGCTCGCCCGCGCCGAGGGTGCCGCGGTCAGCGTCGACCTCTCGTCGTGGAGCGCGATCCGCGACGTTGGCGCGGGGCGGTACCGGGAGCTCGTCGAGGTGCTTGCGCCGGACGTCGTCTTCGCAAATGAGGACGAAGAGCGCATCGTCGGAGGGCGTCTCCCGCGCGTGACGTGGATCCTGAAGCGCGGTGCGCGCGGCTGCTCGTTCGACGGCGACGAGCGCGCGGCTCTCTCGGTCGAGCACGTCGTGGACTCGACCGGCGCCGGCGACGCGCTGGCCGCGGGCTTCATCGTCGGAGGGCCGGACC
>Ga0247727_10017293_pt1 | contig 11502 bp, 8 predicted proteins | sample WisWelCaveWW1625_FD_202498 | JGI IMG/M metagenome (GOLD analysis project Ga0247727, IMG submission 202498) | Biofilm microbial communities from Wishing Well Cave, Virginia, United States - WW16-25 | ecosystem: Environmental > Aquatic > Deep subsurface > Groundwater > Cave microbial mat | place... | reverse complement strand
TCGCCGTGCGCTCGCTGCACGCGGCGTATGGGCTGGAAGATTAAGCCGCACGCTTTCATAAAATAGGTTGCCATAATATTTTCAGCGGTGTTAGGATGCTGAAAATTCAAAAGGATTTGTGATGCTCAAGGTGATCTGGGTCAACAGCACGTTGCGGGCGAAAGAGGGCGCCATTCGTGGTGTTCTGATCGCGGCCGGCTGGACTGAAGAGAGCAACTGGAATTTCAGCCCGGGCGCCGGGACCATCACCGAACCGGATCACATCATCGACAGAATTTCGGCGGGCACTGATATCCATCCGCTCGTTACCATCGACAGAAACCAGATCACTGTCGAATTACGCTGACTCGCTTTGTTTCCGGCAAAATAGTTAAGTCCGGCCCCTAGAAGATTAATTCTTTATCCATTACATTGGCTTCCGACGGGACAGCCTGCGATGAACGAAGCCGACCAGCACTTTCAGACGGATCTAAGCGTCGGGGAAATTCTCCGCCGCACCCGCTTGCACTACAACCAGTCGCTGCCCGACATCGAACGGGCCCTGAGAATCCGCGCCTCGCAGCTCGAAGCGCTGGAGACCGGCAATTACGAAAAACTTCCGGGCCGTGTCTATGTGATTGGATTTATTCGCTCCTATTCGGAATATCTGGGTCTGAACGGCGAAAAAATGGTTCACCTGTTCAAGACACAGGCTGGTGGACGCGCTGTCCCCCCCGCGCAGATGAATTTCCCCGTCATGGCGTCCGACACCAAGATGCCGCAATTCTGGCAGGTTGGCCTGTCGGTCATAGCGGTGCTGATTATCCTTGCGGTCTGGTGGACGATGCAAAGCCAGGACCGCGCGCTGGTGACCGAGGTTCCACCCGTCGCTTCCATTCTGCCGGAAGAACAGCAGGCACAACCGCCCGCCCAACCGGCAGAAGAAATGCCACCGCAGCCCGCCACGGTCCAGAACACCGCCGAAGCCAAGGTCAACCCGGTAAGCGCTGAAATTGCTGCCGCCGCCGCTGAAATCGCAAAGACGCCGGAAGCAGAAGACTCCGTCGCCGCGCAGGCCCCCGTCGAGCCCGCCACGGTCCCCGCCGCCGAAGCGGAGAAGGGCGTCATCCTGAACATCAAGACCAACAGTTGGGTTGAAATCCGCGGCAAGGAAGGCAAATCTATTGTCTCGCGCGTGCTCAAGGCCGGGGACCGTTATTTTGTGCCTGATCGTCCCGACCTCACCATTTCACTGGGCAATTCCGGCGGGGTGGAGCTGGAAGTGGACGGCAAGAAGCTTAAACCGCTTGGCGCGGAAGGCGAAGTGAAGCGCAATATCCCGCTGAATGCTGCCTATCTTAGGAAGAACTACGGTAAGTAAACGCCCATGTCGCTGAAGGAAAAACTGGCGTCAATCAAGGCGCGGCATGAAGAACTCGCATCGCTGATGTCGGCGCCGGGTCTCAGCGGTGAAAAATTTGTCAAATATTCGCAGGAATACGCCTCCCTCACGCCCGTCGTTGAGGCCGCCGACGAATACAACAAGGCGCTCAAGGAAAAAGAAGACCTGACGGCGCTGCAGGACGATCCGGAAATGCGCGAGATGGCCTCGCATGACATGAAGGCCCTGAACAAGTTGATCCCCGATCTCGAACATAAACTTAAATTATCGCTGATCCCCCGCGACGAAGCCGACGCTAGGAATGCCATTCTTGAAATCCGTGCGGGAACGGGCGGCGCCGAAGCTTCCATCTTCGCGGGCGATCTGTTCGCGATGTACAAGGGCTACGCCGCTTACCAGGGTTGGAAGTTCGAAGTGATGGAAGCTTCCGAAAGCGATATGGGCGGCTACAGCAAGATTATTTCGCAAGTCACCGGCCATAATGTTTTCTCTCGCCTGAAATACGAATCCGGCGTGCACCGCGTCCAGCGCGTGCCGAAGACGGAAGCGCAGGGAAGGGTGCATACATCCGCCGCCACCGTGGCCGTTCTGCCGGAAGCCGAAGATGTCGATGTTCACATCAACCCGGCGGACCTGAAAATCGATACTTACAGATCACAGGGCGCGGGCGGCCAGCACGTCAACAAGACCGAATCCGCGATCCGTATTACGCACATTCCCACCGGGGTCGTGGTCGAGATGCAGGAAGAACGCTCCCAACATAAAAACCGCGCCAAGGCGATGAAAATCCTGCAGACCCGGATTTACGATATGGAGCGCCAGAAACTGGCCGATGCCCGGGCCAAAGACCGCAAGGAACAGGTGGGCTCCGGCGACCGCTCGGAACGCATCCGTACCTACAATTACCCGCAGGGCCGTTGCACCGACCACCGCATAAACCTGACACTCTATAACCTCGACGAGGTCATGACGGGCAAGGCTCTCAATGAAGTGATCGAGGGGCTGATTACCGAGGACCAGGCGGCGGCATTAGCCACGCTGGAAAGTTAATGAAACCGTCGCTGGGCGAATTTTATACCCTTCTGAAGCAAAAATTGACAGCTTCCGGGGTTGAATCAGCCGATTTCGAGGTAAGATCCATCCTCAAACACCGCCTGAACATCGATTTTTCCGAAATAATCGCCAATCCGGGCCAAAAACTGTCCAAAAACGACCTTAAGCTGCCTGAAAGTGACGTCAAAAGGCGCATAAAGGGCAAACCCTTGTCCCGCATCCATGGCAGCCGCGGCTTTCACGGGCTGGAATTCGCCCTCGGGCCGGAGACGCTGGACCCGCGGCCGGAAACCGAAATCCTGGTCGAACGCGCCCTTAAATTGTTTCACGGGAAACATCCGGACCGGGTTCTCGACCTGGGAACAGGGACGGGCTGTATTATCATCAGCCTTCTGAAAGCCTGGCCTGAGACAAAAGGGGTCGCCGCTGATATTTCACAAGGGGCGCTGGATATCGCGAAACAGAATGCCGAAACCCATAAAGTGGCCGACCGGCTGGAGTTCGTCCGCAGCAACTGGGGCGAGGCGATTCAGGGGCAATTCGACTTGGTTGTCTCGAATCCGCCCTATATCAAGGCTGGTGATATCGAATCCCTGCAAACAGAGGTGCGGAATCACGATCCGATTCTGGCCCTGGACGGGGGATTCGACGGTCTGGACGCCTATCGCAAAATCTTTTTTGATCTTCCGCGCCTGTTAAATCCCTCCGGCAAGGCCCTGTTCGAGATCGGTTTTGGACAGGCGGACGATCTGGTGCGACTCAGCAGAGACTCTCGGATTCGCATAATCGATACACAGCCGGATTATGCTGGAATTACAAGGGTTGTGGAAATCTCCAATGGGGATAATTAAAAAAAAGCTGGACAGTCCGGTTGCACAAAAACCCCACGGCGGTAGGGTGAACTCAGCTCTGACACATTGAACGCAAGATACAGTTCTGTGGGAGCATGGTTAACCCAACATATTGTGTTTTTGGGGTGCCCATAATTCGTTCAGGGCTGGTCAGCTTCTGGTGAATCAGGTATGGTGTACGTGTACCTATACGAAAAAATAGTTAATAAAAACAGTAACAAGAAAACGAGAAAAAGCGATGAGACACGGTACTACAGGACGACGCCACCGTCACAGGGGCGGCAGCAGTAACAATGGAGGCGGCCGGCGCACGCATAACAATGGCAACGGCAATCACCACAGAACCCAAGTGTTTGATAGCAACGGACCGGATGTACGTATACGCGGCACAGCCCACCAGGTATGTGAAAAATATCTCACACTGGCCAGGGATGCAGCGTCGGCGGGCGATCGGATTGTTGCGGAGAACTACCTGCAACATGCCGAGCATTATCAACGTATTATAAACTCTTTCGAAGACGATGTCAGAGAAAGGGAAGGCGGATTCCAGCGGCCTCAGCAGGCCGAGCCCGACGGAAACCGTGTGAGGGAGGATTTAGCGTTGCCCGCCAGTATCTTGGGCAGTACTCCTAATGTAAAACCTCAAGAAAATGCAGCCGAACGTACAGGCGAGTTGACAGCGGTCTAAACCTTTTCCTTTCACGGGGATCTCTGCGTAAAAACAAGGCGGCTTCGGTCGCCTTGTTTTTTGCCTGTTTTCGGGCTTTAAAGTACCAGCCAGAGTGATAATCATGGAAAAAGTAATGTTATGGCAACGAGTTATGCGTTAAAATAAGGAATATTGGCCCAATCGCCCCCTTGTAGAATGAAACAACGCGCTTAATATCATTCCCTATGGATTTCGAACGCTTTACAGAAAAAACGAAGAGTTCCCTGCAGCACGCGCAGACGCTTGCCATGCGCTCCAACCACCAGTCGCTGGAGCCTGAGCATATGCTGAAAGTCATGCTGGATGACGAAGACGGGCTGGCGAGAAAGCTCGTCCAGGCCGCCGACGGCGATCCCGTTCGCCTGAAACGCGATGTCGAGGTGGCCTTGAGCAAGGTTCCCGTCGTTACAGGGGCGGGCGCAGGATTCCGTATTTCAACCGATCTCGCAAAAATGCTTGATAACGCATTGCAATTGGCTGAAAAATCAGGAGACAAGTACGTGACGGGGGAGCGCATCCTCCAGTCCATGCTGATGTCCAAGAAGAACGATATCGCAGGCTATCTCGAGGAAGCCGGGGTGAAGGACTCCGCCCTCAACAAAGCGATCAACGATACCCGCAAGGGCCGTACCGCCGACACCGCCGGGGCCGAGGACAATTTCGAAGCCCTGAATAAATACGCGCAGGACATCACCCGCGCCGCCCTCGATGGCAAGCTCGACCCCATCATTGGCCGCGACGAGGAAATCCGCCGCACGGTTCAGGTGCTCTCCCGCCGCACCAAGAACAACCCCGTACTTATCGGCGAACCCGGAGTGGGAAAAACCGCGATCATTGAGGGGCTTGCGCAGCGTATTATCAACGGCGACGTACCTGAAAGCCTCAAGAATAAACGGATCATGGCCCTCGATTTGGGTGCACTTCTGGCCGGGGCGAAGTTTCGCGGCGATTTCGAGGAGCGTCTTAAGGCAGTGCTTGATGAAATCAAGGCAAGCAACGGGGGAATAATACTTTTTCTTGATGAGATGCACACGCTGGTCGGCGCCGGCAAGGCCGAAGGCTCGATGGATGCCGGGAACATGCTCAAGCCCGCCCTCGCGCGCGGGGAACTCCACATGGTCGGCGCGACGACGCTGGATGAATATCGCAAACACATCGAAAAGGACGCCGCGCTCGCCCGCAGGTTTCAGCCGGTCTTCGTCCCCGAGCCAACGGTCGAGGACACGATCTCCATCCTGCGCGGCCTCAAGGAAAAATACGAAGTCCATCACGGTGTCCGCATTACGGATAATGCCATCGTCTCGGCGGCGACGCTTTCGCACCGCTACATCACCAACCGTTTCCTGCCGGACAAGGCCATCGACCTGGTCGACGAGGCGGCGTCGCGCATCCGCATGCAGGCCGACTCCAAGCCCGAGGAAATCGACGAACTCGACCGCCGCATCATCCAGCTGAAAATCGAGCGCGAGGCGCTAAAGAAGGAATCAGACAAGGCGTCGAAAGATCGCCTCAAAAAACTCGAGGACGAACTCAAAACCCTCGAATCCAAATCCGCCGACCTGACCGCCCAGTGGAACGCCGAGAAGGAGAAAATGGGCGCCGGGCAGAAATTCGCCGAAGCACTGGACAAGGCGCGCGCTGAACTCGAACGGGCCGAGCGCGAGGGCAACTGGGCGCGGGCCTCCGAAATCAAATACGGCATGATCCCCGAACTGGAGAAAAAACTCGCCAAGCTGCCCGCCGGCCAGAGCGCCAACCTCATCAACGAGGAAGTCACCGAAGACGACATCGCCGCCATCGTTTCCCGCTGGACGGGAATCCCCGTCGACAAGATGCTGGAAGGCGAGCGCGAAAAACTCCTGCAGATGGAAAATAAAATCCGCCAGCGTGTGGTCGGGCAGGACGAAGCCATCACCGCTGTTTCTAACGCTATCCGCCGCGCCCGCGCTGGGCTGCAATCGCCGAACCGCCCGATGGGTTCATTCCTGTTTCTTGGCCCTACGGGCGTCGGCAAAACCGAACTCACAAAAGCGCTCGCCGCGTTCATGTTCGACGACGACAGCGCCATGATCCGTTTAGATATGTCTGAATACATGGAAAAACATTCCGTCGCGCGCATGATCGGCGCGCCGCCGGGATATGTCGGCTATGACGAAGGCGGGGCGCTGACCGAAGCTGTTCGCCGCCGCCCGTACCAGGTGATCCTGTTCGACGAAATCGAAAAAGCGCATCCGGATGTGTTCAATATCCTGCTCCAGGTTCTCGATGATGGCCGCCTGACCGACGGGCAGGGCCGCACCGTCGATTTCTCCAACACGCTTCTGATCATGACATCAAATCTCGGCGCCGATCTCCTCGTGAACCTGCCGGAGAATCTCGGCGTCGATGACGTGCGCGAGGAAGTCATGGATGTCGTGCGCCGCGCATTCCGTCCGGAATTTCTCAACCGCCTCGACGAAATTTTATTGTTCAAACGCCTGGGCCGCGCCCAGATGACGGGCATTGTCTCCATCCAGCTCGGCTACCTGCACGAATTGCTGGCCGGTCGCCACATCACGCTGGAGATCGACGACAAGGCCAAGCAATGGCTGGCCGAGAAGGGATACGACCCCGCCTATGGCGCGCGCCCGCTCAAGCGCGTCATCCAGGCTCACCTCCAGAACAAACTGGCCGGGATGATTCTGAACGGCGACGCCGTGCCCGGGTCAAGAATCGCCGTCAGCATCAAAGGCGACGAACTGGACTTCAAAATCAGTGGCAACACCGAGGATTCGAAGCGAAAAGGGCTTAAATCCGTCGCGTAAACCTTGCTTGATTGCCTCAGGCCCCGATTCAAGGTAGATTGATCTTGTCATTTCGTGGGTTCCCGCATTTTTTCCGTACCTTCTTTTCAGGCCTTTCATGTTCAAGCGTTCCTTGCTCCTCGGCAGTGTTTTGTGTCTCGCATCCTGTTCGTATGTGATCGACAGGCAGATCCAGCGCGTGACAGTCCTTACCCCGGGGGCAGAGGATTCTGTCTGCTACGTCTATGTCGACGGCCTGCGCCACAAAATCCACCCGCCGGAATCAGCCGTAATCTCCAAATCGCGCAAGGAAATGATCGTCGACTGCCTCGCGCCGCAGAATCGCCGCCGCAAGGTCGTGATCAAACCCACTTTGTCCGATCACGCGGCGCTGAATGTCTTTAACGGCGTCGTCCCCGGCACGGCATGGGATCTCGCTTCGGATTCCCTGTTCACCTATCCCGATATCGTCAATGTTGATTTCACAACGGCCCAGCCGATGCCCGAAGCGCTGCCCGCGCATAACAACCCGGATATCCGCCAGCCCGAGGAATATGATCTCGAGGAATTCACGTCAGGTTTACCGCGCCTCAATTCCGACCGGGACGCTGTCTCCGAGTCGATCCAGCGCCGGGGCGGGGCCGTCGCAGAACCCGTCAAGCCGGTTTACACCGAAAGCGCCATCACGCCGCAGCCGGGACCCGGCAAGCCCGCCGACAAGGGCGATTTAAAAAGCGGATCACCGCTGACCAGCGTCATGGATGGCCTGACCACCAGCACCGCGAAACCGGCTCCCGCACCGGCAACGCCTGTATCGCAGCCCGCCGCAGCGGCTGTACCTTATGCAGCGCCGTCGGCGACACCCACGCCTGCCGCCGGTGTAACCGCATCGACGCCCGCCCAGGGACCGGCACCGGCTCCGCCCGCGTCTCCGACCGTCGGCCCCATATCGCCATACCCGATTCAGTCAAAGGCGCCGTCTTCTGCCACACCGAAGGCCGAAACGGCCGGGCCGCCAATTCCGCTGACAGCGCCGCAATAAGATTCTAAAATCAGCCATGAGCAATTCGAAAACCTATTTCTTCTGCGGCATCGGCGGCAGCGGCATGATGCCCCTCGCGGCGATTGCAGCGCAGAAGGGCCACCGCATCCTCGGTTCCGACCGCGCCTATGACCGCGGCGATTCCCCGGCAAAATTCGCATCCCTCAAAAAACTCGGCGTTGTGCTCCATCCGCAGGACGGCTCCGGCGTTACGGCCAATTTTCAATCATTACATGCATTGGTGATCTCCAGTGCGGTGGAAGATTCCATTCCCGATGTCGCAGCGGCGAAGGCGAAAAATATACCCATCATCAAGCGCGCCGAATTACTGGCGGAAATGTTCAACAGCTACCACACCCGCGTCGCCGTCGCGGGCACCAGCGGAAAATCGACCCTCACGGGCATGATCGCCGTGATGCTGGAGGGGGCGGGGCTGGACCCAACTGTCATGAATGGCGGCATCATTCGCAATTTCTCTGAACCTGGCAATATGCGTGTTGGCAAGTCGGGCGTGTTCGTGACGGAAACCGATGAAAGTGACGGCACCGTGTCTTTGTTCAATCCATCCGTCGCGGTGCTGACGAATATCACGCTGGACCACAAGGGATTCGATGAGCTGGAAACTTTATTCGGCGGTCTGGCGGGCAGGGCGGACATCGCCGTTCTGAATTTCGATGATAAACGCGTCAAAAAACTCAAAGCCAAAAAAATCATCGGCTTTAGTTTGAGCGATGCAAAAAATATTCAATTCCTGCCGGACGGAATTGCCTTCGACTACGAAGGCCACCCGGTCAGAATGAAAACGCCCGGCGAACACAACATCATGAACGCTCTCGCCGCGCTTGCCGTCGCGAAGGCCATCGGCCTCGATTTAAACAAGGCCCTCCCCGCGCTGGAAAAATTTGCCGGGATAAAACGCCGCATGGAAATCGTCGGTACGAAAAACGGCGTGACGGTCATCGACGATTTCGGCCATAACCCCGATAAAATCGCCGCTGGACTTAAAACGCTCAAACAATTTCCCGGCCGCCTGTTCGTGATTTTCCAGCCGCACGGCTTCGGCCCGTTAAAATTGATGGGCAAGGAAATCGCCGCGACGTTTAAGGAATTTCTCGGCCCCGACGATGTGCTGCTGATGCCGGAAGCCTATTACGCGGGTGGAACGGCGGATCGCTCCGTTACCACAAAACATGTTGTCGAATGGACGGGCCCGCAGGCGCATTGGTTTAAAAAACGCAGCGACATACCGGCCTTTATCTACCCGCAGATTAAAAAAGGCGACCGCGTCGTCATCATGGGCGCGCGCGACGACACGTTGAGCGATTTCGCACGCGAAATTCTGGACTCTCTTTAGTATTTTTCTTCGAGAAGGGCGAACACGGCGCGCAGGCCCGTATCGGCGCCGCCGCGCGGCCGGCCCGCCTTGCCGGTATGCTCCCACGAATACGCGTCAATATGAATCCAGTCCGGTTTGCCGACCAGGAAACGCTCAAGGAACAACGCGCTATACATCAAATCGCCCGGCACGCCGGAGCTGTTCTGCATATCGGCCACGGGGCTGTTGTTGCGCTGCTGGTAGGGCTGCCACAGCGGCATCGGCCACAGCGGGTCTTCGGCAGTAAATGAAAGTTTTTTGAGCTTTTCGGCCAGCGAGTCATTGTTCGAAAACATCGCCGGGATGTCGGGACCCAATGCCGCCCGCGCCGATCCCGTCAGCGTCGCGTAATCGATCAGCAATTCCGGCTTGTCCTCGCACGCATAGGTCAGCGTATCGGCGAGAATCAGGCGGCCTTCGGCATCCGTGTTCGTATTCTCAATCGTCAGGCCCTTGCGGCTTTTGAACACATCGCCGGGGCGGAATGAATAACCGTCCACCGAATTTTCAACCGCCGGGATTAAAACCCGCAGGCGAACTTTCAGTTTCGCGCTCATCACGAGGTGGGCGAGGGCCAGCGCATGCGCCGCACCACCCATATCCTTTTTCATCAGGGCCATATAGGCAGTGGGCTTGAGGTTCAGCCCGCCGGTATCGAACGCAACGCCCTTGCCGACGATGGTGACTTTCGGGTCCTTGGCATTGCCCCACGTAAAATCAATCAGGCGCGGCCTGCGCGGCGATCCATCGCCGACCGCATAAACCAGCGGGAAATTCTTGGTCAGCAAATCCTTGTCCTTGATGACAGTAATCTTTGCCTTGTGACGGCCTGCCAGCTTGCGTGCCGCGGCTTCAATCTCCTCGGGGCCCATATCGTTCGACGGCGTGGTGACCAGGTCGCGCACGAGGAAAATCCCCTCGGCCACGGCCTCCACGCGTTTTTTGTCGGCTTTCTTGTCCCAGACCAGTGCCGGAATTTTCCCGGATGATTTTTTGTAAGCGGAAAACTCGTAACCGGCCAGCGCCCAGCCCACAGACAAATTCGTGACGTCTTCTTTTTTGAGTAAAGCCGATTGCAGACTGAAACTGCTACCCTTGATAAAATCCTGCGAATAATTCTGCCTCAGCGCCGCAACGAGGGGCGCAAGGTCGTAAATGGAAACGGGGGTGGAAATCCCAACGATGATTTTTTCAACACCGCCCTTGGCGTTGGCGATGACCAGGATCTTCCCGGCGCTGCCCTTATAGGCTTTTTGCGTGGCGGCGTTGCGCACAGCGGGCGCAGCTTTTTTCAGCCATGTGGAAAAGTTTTTCTCTGTTATGGGAATAACAGGAATATCATTCTTACGTTTTTGACTCACAAAGGAAGAAGACAGGCTCATGATTTAAAATATATCGAAATCCGGATACCAAGTCACTGATGATAAAAAAGATTCCGACTCATTTTTGACGTAAATCCCCAATTACATTACTATTGGTTTTTAGCAAATGGGCGGCAATGAACGTCATTAGCGATTTCTTCAATTCAATGGCCAATAACCTATGGGACGCCGCGCCGATAGGCTTCACAGCAGCAATTACCGCAGGAACGCTGATCCTGGCCTGGAAAAAAGGCCGCGACGCCATCCGCAACGGTCAGTATGAAGGCCACGAAGCGGTCCTCTATAGAACCACTTACAGGCCATCCGGCACTCTCAACATCAAAACAGGAAACGAAATGTACGACCAGTCGATCATCACGGTCGACAATTCTGTTTCGCTGGAAGAGGTTTTCCACCACGGGCCGCGCCGCCGCATTCTCGGCTATATCGACCAGGCCAAAAAACTTTGCACCATGGAAGAGCCCGCCGTTTTCGTGCATCTCAAGGAAGTCATCCCGCTGGAAATGTACGAAGAACTCATCGAACAAATCCATTCGCAATGGGTCAATTATTTCTCGATGAGAAAAGCGCACGACACGTTAACGGAATGCAGGGAAAGCGCGCGCAAGCTCTCGGCCAACGAGCGCTACCGCGAGGTCCGCGACTATGAATTTCCGATCCTGTTCTATGACCCCGGCGCCCCGAAAAAACAGTACCGCATCGCCCTGATCGACTCCGACGACTTTGAAAGGCCCCGGTTCCCGGCCATCGAGGATTTACGGATCGAATCAGGCTTCGACACGTTCCACGATCCAGCTCACAAACATTCGCGGCGCCTCATTATCAACCGCAATATCGTCGATACCCTGAAAGACAATCCCTGGCTGGCGAAAATGTGCATGGTGAAGTTCGAGACGGGCGAGGTCGAGGAGGTGCCCGAACCGGAT
>Ga0247727_10017292_pt1 | contig 11503 bp, 11 predicted proteins | sample WisWelCaveWW1625_FD_202498 | JGI IMG/M metagenome (GOLD analysis project Ga0247727, IMG submission 202498) | Biofilm microbial communities from Wishing Well Cave, Virginia, United States - WW16-25 | ecosystem: Environmental > Aquatic > Deep subsurface > Groundwater > Cave microbial mat | place... | reverse complement strand
CGTCTATGCCTCGTCGAGTTCCGTCTACGGCGGCAATACCCAGATGCCGTTTTCGATTCATGACAACGCCGATCATCCGTTCTCTCTTTATGCGGCCAGCAAGAAGGCCAATGAGCTCATGGCCCATTGTTATGCGCATCTCTATCGGATTCCCTGCACAGGTCTGCGGTTTTTTACGGTCTATGGGCCATGGGGGAGGCCCGACATGGCCCTCTTCATTTTCACGAAGGCGATTCTGGAGGGAAAACCGATCGAGGTCTACAACCACGGAAAGTTGCGCCGGGACTTTACCTATATCGATGACATTGTCGAAGGAGTGCTCCGGATCCTCGATCATCCGGCCACGCCGAACCAAACCTGGTCCGGTGACAAACCGGATCCCGGAACCAGCTCAGCGCCGGCCCGGATCTACAATATCGGTACTCATCAGCCAGTCGAACTGTTACGCTTTATCGAGGTGTTGGAGCAGACGATCGGGAAAAGTGCGAAGAAGAAAATGTTACCCATCCAGCCAGGTAACGTTCCTGCCACCCATGCCGACATCGAGGACCTGTCACGGGATATCGGGTTCAAGTCGATGACGCCCATTGAGGTGGGGATTCCCCGGTTCGTGCAGTGGTATCGGGAGTTCTACAAAAAATGAAGGGTGCCAAGCCCTTCAGATAGCCTGGCACCCTACAGTCTCTCGCCCTGAACCGACTCGTTACGGACAGCCGATCGGCATAAATCCCCGCCCAAAAATCCTGGACAGTGTGGCATAGCGAACATTGTCGTAGAACGAATAGCTCGGACCCCGCTGATTTCTTCCGGATAGATCTCCGCCATACGAGGGATCTGTCCCGTAAAAGAACCCTCCTCGCGTTTTCTCGTTGAGATGCAGCCATTCTCCATACATGGAGCAGATTTCAGCTTGAACGGACCCGGACGAGGCGATGCTGGCATGCCAATCTTTGGCCCAATCAGGGACTGTCGGTCCTCCGCCTGTCACACCAGTCTTATTGCGGTCGGGATACGGAGGAATATCGTAGTGAGGAGCTGTGGCCACGGTAGGACGATAGGTCGGCATGTCATCCAGCGAGGGCACGACCGACAGTTCTTTCAGCGTCATCAGTTTGCAACCAGGCAAATCCTTGTTGGTGTAGAGCGCGGTCCCATCGGCTTGGGGGCATTCCCGCATCAGGAATGGATCGAACTTGATCGTCGAATCGGAGATCGTCGAAGCGGAGATCGTCGTATCGGAAAATGCAGGCGTTGAAAACAGGGTGAGGAACGTTGCGGCAATCGTGAGCACATGGGTGGGCCGCATAGAGCACCTCCCTTGAGACGGTGGGACAGACAGGGTTTGCATCATCGTTCACCTTTGTTGATTGTACTCACCCATGGTGCTGACAAGTTATGCCACCAGAGGCGAAGCCGTCTATTCATCTTTCGAGGGGGGTCTAGCTACCACCGGGGAGGTGGTAAGATGGCTCAGCCTGCCGATTTGCCGAGACCAATGGCTGAGCCCGCATTATTCACGAAGACTTCTACTGCAACCGCCGATGCCTGATTCAAGCGAGACGGGCGAGACTGGCGGGAAAAGCGCGACTGGCGCAACACGAAGTTCAAAGTTCTGGGTTCGAAGTTCCGAACACTTTAGCCTTCAGTCTTCAGCCTTCAGACCGCCTGGCTCGTTCGTTTCGTGAAGCCACTGGAGTGAAACGGCTTCCGTTCAACAAGCAGCTTTGCCTTGTTCCCTCCTCTCTGCTGGGGTATTCTCCGGCTTGAACAGGCCCCTCACTCCTCACGCCCGACCAATTTCTGTCATGACTGACTACGGTGTGCTTGCAAATCTGCTCGTGATCTTCACGGTGTCGATCGCCGTTGTCTTCGTATTCCACCAGTTCCGGCTTCCCTCGATCGCGGGATTCTTGGTTGCCGGCGCACTCATCGGCCCCTACGGGTTGAACCTCATTTCCGACATCGGCACGGTCAAAGTGTTAGCGGAGATCGGGATCGTCCTGCTCCTCTTCACCATCGGTATCGAATTCTCATTAGTGCAATTGGCCTCCATGCGTCGCCTCATGTTTCTGGCCGCACCGCTCCAGGTTGGCGGCGTGCTGTTGATCGCGTGGCTCGGGGCGATGCTCGTCGGACTGTCCTGGCGGCAGGGGATGTTCTGGGGATTCCTCTTCTCTTTGAGCAGCACGGCGATCGTGTTGAAGACCTTGGCCGAACGGGGGGACAGCGACTCGATCCATGGCCGGGCCACGATCGGAATTCTCGTCTTTCAGGATTTGGCCATCGTCCCCATGATGCTGCTGACGCCGATTCTTGCTGGCCAGTCGGACGGAGGGGGGCCGGCGATTCTGCTCACCTTGGGGAAGTCGGTTCTTGTCGTCGCGCTCGTCATTGCAGCCGCCTGGTATCTGATTCCCAAGCTGTTGGGGCATATCGTCCGCAGCCGCAGCCGCGAGTTGTTCTTGCTGACGATCATCGTCTCCTGTCTCGGCATCGCATGGCTCACCACACTCGGCGGTATCTCGTTGGCCTTGGGCGCGTTCATCGCCGGGTTGGTCATTTCCGAATCGGAGTACAGCCATCAGGCCATGGCCGAAGTGCTGCCGTTCCGCGACAGTTTCAACAGTCTCTTCTTCGTGTCGATCGGCATCCTCATGGACTGGCGTATATTGTTCGAGCATCCACTGCCGGTAGCCGGACTACTGGTGACGATTCTCTTGGTAAAGTTTTTCGCCGGGGCCGGAGCGGTCTTGTTGGCGGAGGTTCCCCCGCGTTCGGCGATTATGGTGGGCATCGCCCTGGCCCAGGTCGGAGAGTTCAGTTTCTTGCTGGCACAGCAAGGGCAGGAGAGCGGTTTCTTGCGGGGTGATCCGTATCAGGTCTTTCTCGCGGTCTCGGTGCTTTCCATGATCGTAACCCCCTTTCTCATGCAGTGGTCGCCTCACCTGGCCCGTCGCGCGGAGGCATGGCAGCGGCTTCGTCATTGGCTGCCTAGTCGCACCACCGCCCACGTCCGGCAGACCGAAGGGAAGCAGATTCGGATGAAGGACCACGTCATTATTGCGGGGTATGGGTTGAACGGAAGGAATCTCGCTCGTGTCCTCGCCGACACGGAGATCCCGTATCTTGTCTTGGATCTCGACGGCGATACCGTCAGCCGCGAAGCGAAACACGGGGTGCCCGTCTACTACGGCGATGCCACGAATCCTCATGTGCTGCGGCACATGAGGATCGAGGACGCGAAGGTGTTGGTGGTCGCCATTTCGGATCCGTTTATCACCCGGCGGGCGGTGCAGATCGCCAAGGGACTCAATCCCAAACTCCATGTCGTCGTCCGGACTCGCTATCTGCGCGAATTGAAGGAGCTGCACCAACTCGGCGCGGATGACGTGGTGCCGGAGGAATTCGAAACCTCCATTGAGATCTTTGCCTTGGTGCTCCGCACCTACAAACTGCCGCAGGACTTTGTGACGCGAAAGGCTGAACAAGTTCGCCGTGAAGGGTATGCCTTACTTCGTCGCAGCGAATTGCCGGAACTCGGACATCATCTTCGTGGCGGGACCTTGACCGATGCGGAAGTCGAAACCTGCCGTATCGACGACGATTCTCCGGCGCGAGGGAAGACGCTGGCTGACATTGCTCTCCGTCCAAGCACGGGCGCTTCAGTGATTGCCTGGACGCGTGCTGGGGTGACGCAATCGAACCCCCCTGAGGAGACTCGCTTAATGACGGGCGATATTGTGGTGTTACTTGGTTCTCGCGCCCAGATTCGGCTGGCGGTGGAACTTTTAGTGCAGATAGGTGCGAAATGAACCGCTAATGCCCTGCCGTCGTCATGAGCTGATAGGCCTCCTCTAGCGTTGCCACTTCAATGACTTTGATGTTCCATCTGGTTGCCAACTGGGAGAGATCCCAGTCAGCCGTGTATAGTTGCCCGCGAGGCACCAGTATGGTTTTAAACTGTGCACGGGCCGCCGCTTCGACTTTGATGAGCAGTGCACCCACCGACTCGATCTGACCGTCCGGCATGACTGTTCCGGTCAGGGCGACATCCGGCTTGACGTCGTCGCCTCGCCAGGCTGCCACGATGCCGACTGCGACAGCGCTGCTGGCGCTCATTCCCTCGGTCAACGCACTGTATGACCGGTTCTTGATCGTGATCACCCACTCTCGTCCGTCTTCTCCCACTGCCTTCATGGCAGCCGCGATGGCTTGCTTGACACCTTCTTTCCAGTCCTCGCTGACGATTGAACCGCCGCCCAGGTTAATCTCATTAAATTGGACTGTCGGTCCCTCTCGTCGAGGGTCTTTGTCGATTTGGAGGACGATGTAGTGGATGATTCCGGTCTGTCCACCGGCGAGCACCCCCAGTGCCGGCACCGTTGCAAGACGACGGTTGTCCGCTGACCAAAGGGGGAAGACTTCTGTGCAAAGAATGATCGCCGAGAGGAGGAGAACAACAAGGTGCGGTATTTTCCGAGTCGCGGTCATGAATCGTACGGGCTATGTGTGCTTAACTCTTCCAGCGAAGCGTGACTCTTTCTTTGAGTGGATGGTCCAGGGGCCGTCCGGTTTGCGCCGACGCAAGATGTGCGGCTTTCAACTTGTAGTACCATTTAGCCGGCGTATCGGCATCGTCGATGAGCATCAAGGGCGGTTTGTAGCGTAATCCCACCGCCTGGCGTTCCATCGCCTCTCGGTCCTGCGTCATGAAAATGTTAGCGAAATAGCGAAAAATGGTCTTGGAAAATGGAACCCAGCTGAGGCAGTTCCACGCTGCGGTAAAGTCGATGCGGCATTGCTGTTCACTGATCGGCGTGACCGTGGCGCGGCTAGACACGAAGAGCGATCCGCACTGGACGAACTCGAATCGCTGGTTGGGCAACACAAAGTCGATGGTCGTCGTCAGCGGCCCGCCGTAAAACAGGTTCAGGAGCTTGTACGGTCCGCTGTTCGTTGAGGGGGCGTGCGGCACCATACGGAAGCCGTTGGGAATCGGTTCAAAGGTTTTGGCTTTTACGTGCATGCTCGCCTTCGTGCGCCACCAGGAGCTTTGATGTACAAACGGGCCGTGAGCCGGGTCCATCAAGCCGACGATGCCGTCGTCGAGAGTGCAATTCAACAGCGTCGAGATGTGAATCATCCGATAGGGAGACGAGGGGAGCGGCAGCGGCGGCACGTCCGGGATGATCTGGTTCGGTTGTTGAGAGTCGGGAATGAACACCCACACGTAGCCGTCCCTCTCCCGGCAGGCATAGGTGGCGATGCCGATTTTGTCGACGTGAATGGGGGAGTTTTCGACCAGCGCAGGAATCCCCCGGCAACGGCCGGCCTGATCGAACTGCCAACCATGGTAGGCACATTCTACACAGTCGCCTTCCATTTTGCCGAAGGACAGCGGCATCCCGCGATGGGGGCAAATGTCGCGCATGGCCGCGACCGCACCCTGTGAAGTCTTGCAGACGAGGATCGGGAGGCCCAACAGGACGGTCCCTTTCAGGCTGCCGAGAGCAAGTTCACTGCTGAGACAAGCGGGATACCAAAAGCCGAAGAGCGGTGCGCTTCTGGATGGCTTGATCTCGGTGATGAGGTCGCTGTTCATGGAAAGAGGAGGGGTCCGTGAGAGGACCAGCCTGGACTGCAGCAGCTTGATCGTGAATATAGCGAGTAGGTTATGGAACGTCAAGCCAGCTGGCGCCAAACTGCATCTTCAATCCGTTTCTGCACGATCCCTTGCTTCTCATAGTGGGGTAGCCCGCTTGGTCTCCCTTTGCGCCCAACTTTCTCGCACGCCCAACCCACTGGCAGAGACTGTTCACCCGCCCTACCCTCCGATTGCTTCGCAATCCACCGTCCCACTCCCTTCCCTTCCTTGACAAGAAAAAGAAGCGGAGACTATAGTCACTATTCCATTGAAATCGTCAAATTCGTACGGACCTGACGGGAAAGAGGGCGTCATGACAATCGCGCAGATGGATCCAGCGGTAGAGTTGGCCAACCTACGGACCTCCAAGCCTGAAAAGGTGACAATCGTGCTGTTGAGCGGTGATATGGACCGAGCGATGGCGGCGTTCATCATTGCCACCGGGGCTGCTGCCATGGGGATGCAGGTCACCGTCTTTTTCACCTTCTGGGGTCTCAATACCATTCGCCGGAAAGGCGCGACCAGCTCTGCCAAAGACTGGCTTCGTCAGATGTTCGGCCTGCTGAATAAAGGGGGCGCTGACAGCCTTCCCCTCTCGCGGTTCCACTTCTGGGGGCTGGGTACGAAGATGATGCAAAAGGTCATGAAGCAAAACCGGATGCCAGGTGTGCCGGAACTCATGGAGACGGCGCTGGACCTCGGTGTTCACTTTATTGCCTGCACGACGACTATGGGGCTGATGGGGATCACGAAAGATACGCTCATTGAGGGTATCGATCAATTCGCGGGGGTGACCACCTATCTCGCGGAGGCCAAACAGGGCAGCGTCAACTTGTTCATTTAGTCCATCCGGTTTGTCTGGTGCGTGAGTTCAAAACCAGAGAAACCAAACAAACCAATCAACGGGTTGTTATGATTCAAGCCGATGTGAAGCTCGATACGCTCGGGTACTTTTGCCCAATGCCGATCATCATGACCGTGAAAAAGATCAAGGAACTGACGTTGGGCCAGATCCTTGAAGTTGTCTCAGACGACGAAGGCATCAAGAATGACATGCCGGCTTGGTGCGACACGACCGGCCATCAGATGGTCGGGCTCGAAGAAGAACAGACGAAGTCGGGAACCATCTATAAAGCGTTTGTGAAAAAGACCAAGTAACCGCACGGACAGGGACTCAGTAAAGAGAGAGAAGCCGGAGGGATGATGATTAGACCTCCGGCTTCGTTATTTTGATTCTTGATGGGGCAGGACGTGGATCGAATCGTTGAGTGTGTGCCGAACTTCAGTGAGGGGCGAAACCAGACAACGGTGCGTGCGCTGGTGCATGCCGTGGAGTCCGTGCCAGGGGTCTGCCTATTAGATCAGACGAGGGATCAGGATCACCATCGCTCGGTCTTGAGTTTTGCCGGCGAACCGGACGCCGTCGCTGAAGCGGCTTTTCGCGCAATTCGCGTGGCGACCGATCTCATCGATCTTCGGAAGCACAAGGGCGTCCATCCGCGGGTGGGAGCAACAGATGTCGTGCCCTTCGTGCCGTTGCGCGGCGCGACGATGCAGGATTGTATCCATCTGGCGAAGCGATTGGGGCAATGGGTAGGAACAGAGCTGGAGATTCCGGTATTCCTCTACGAACAGGCGGCCATGCACCGCGATCATGCTCCGCTCGAATCGGTCCGTCGAGGAGGACTTCAAGGCCTCGCCTACCGCATGGCTTCCGATCCGGACTGGACACCGGATTTTGGTCCCTCCCACCTCCATAAGACGGCCGGTGCCATGGCGATCGGCGCCCGACCTCCCTTGATCTCCTTCAATGTGAATCTCCGCTCGACGGATCTGGCACTGGCTCGATCGATCGCGAAGGACATTCGCCAATCAAACGGTGGGCTGCCCCATCTCAAGGCGATTGGCGTGGAGTTAGCCAGTCGACGGCTGGTTCAGGTCGCCATGAATCTAACCGATTACATCATCACGCCTCTCCCTGTCGCGTTCGAAGCGGTCCGAGCCCGCGCAGCCGAGCAAGGCGTCGCGGTAGCGGGGAGCGAAGTGATCGGGCTTGTGCCCCAAGCAGCGCTGGTTCAAGCTGGCGCACATAGCCTGGCGCTCGAACAGTTCGATTCAATGCAGGTGCTGGAAGCGAGATTGGAGACTCGGCTATTGGGTGAGCCGGCACGACACATTCCGACTCGCGAACCGGAGCCGGTTGATCTGCAAGCGCAATCGCTCGCGGACTTTCTTGACGCTGTGGCAACGGCGACCCCGCTTCCGGCTGGCGGCACGGTCGCAGCCTTGGTGGGCGCCCTCGCGGCCTCGCTGGGGATCATGGGCGCGCGTCTCAGCCGACAACGAGGAGTAGAACATCGGCTGAGTGAGATTGGCCGTCGGCTTCGCGAGCTGATGCAAGCAGATTGCGATGCCTATCAACGGTTCATCCGGGCAACGAGACTCGCGAAGACAGACCGAACTCGTCCCGCTGTCTTGTCGTCCGCGCTCCATCTGGCGACGGAGATTCCGCTTGAAATCGCCGAACAGGCGACAGAGGCCGGAACCCTTCTGCATGCCTGCTCGGTGGAGGTGAAGCCACGCGTTCGGTCTGATCTGACCGTTGGACTGGTGCTGGCGATCGCCGCGGCCGATGCAGGATGTCATACGGTCGCAGAAAACATAAAAGTTCAGCACAATCAACGGCTTAAATCATCTCTGTTCGATCGGATTCAGCAAATAACAATCCGCCTTGAGGAACTCAGGGGGCTATGTTACATTGAACCCCTTAGTCAGAGTCCTGCTGGCACGATAAAAAAACCTGTACAGGCATTGCCTGGGAAAGCACACAGACAGGAAGAATGGAAATCAAAGTCTTCAATAATAATGTCGAGAAAGCCCTCAAAGTTGCCAAGAAAAAACTCGCGGGGGAAGGACTCTTCCGCGAACTGAAACGCCGGCGGTTTTACGAGAAGCCGAGTGTAAGGAAGAAAGCCAAACAGCGCGAGGCGCAGCGGCGGCGTCAAAAGTGGTTGTCGAAGCGTAAACCAGAGTAAGCGTCCTTCCACGGGCTTGCCCGTTCGGTTGATCGCATTTCTCCCAAGACCTCCGTATTCCTTCCTTGTCCATGCGCCAGGATCAAATCACTATTGCGCTTCGAATCATGAAGCGCGAGATTCGGCAGTGGGAGGAGCCGGTCGTCGGCGTAGTCGCGCGCGAGTCCAACCGAGACCCCTTCCGCATCCTCATATCGTGCCTCCTCAGCCTCCGGACCAAAGACAAGACGACCAGTGAAGCCAGTGCCAGGCTGTTCGCGCTGGCGCACCAGCCGGCCACGATGCTGACCCTCCCGCTCCGGAAGATCGAACGCGCGATCTATCCCGTCGGGTTCTACCGGACGAAAGCCAAATCCATTCATGCCATTTGCCGTCGCCTTCTGGACGTCTATGGAGGCACAGTTCCTGACTCTGTCGAGGAGCTGGTCACTCTGTCGGGGGTCGGTCGGAAAACGGCGAACTTGGTGGTGACGGTCGGCTATGGCAAGCCCGGCATTTGCGTGGATATCCACGTGCATCGGATCAGCAATCGCTGGGGCTACGTGAAGACGAAAACGCCGGAGGATACCGAGCAGGCACTACGCCGGAAATTGCCGGCACCGCATTGGATCACTTTCAACGACTTGCTCGTTCCCTACGGGCAGAACCTCTGCCAACCGGTTTCCCCCTTCTGCAGCAAGTGCAAACTCATCGAATACTGCGATCGTGTCGGTGTAAAGAAGTCGCGTTAGACGTGAAACGTGAAATGTCACAATCCGGACGGGGCATATTCGTTTCACCTCTCACGTTTCACTTTTCACGTCCGTCAGATGAACAGTGTCGTTTCCGCGTCGGAGGTGAGCGCAATAATGGCAGGAAGTCCCATGACTTCGTCGACGTTCTTTTCGACGGCGGCACTGTCCACGCCCATGTATTCCAGGCCGGCACTGCAGGCGATCAGACGAAACTTCCCGACGTGTTTGGCGTCCTGAAACATTTCCGAAATCTTCGGTACCTTCTTTTCTTTCAAGAGCCGCGTCACTTCGCCGGCTGAGGCAGCATATTCAGGGGGAAAGTCCACCTGATCAATCTTTTCCTCGGCCAGCTTCTTGATCGTCCAGAACAATAAGATCACGATGACGTCCTTTCCCATCGCTGCGGCAGTAAGGCCCAGGGTCGCGACCTGGTGCAGCCTATCGTAGGTGGCGTGATGGGCGAAGATGACGAACTTGGGTTGAGCAGGCATGGTCGGTGGCTACTTCTTCGTGGCGCGTGTCTTGACGCTGTTCACATAATCAGTAATGGCCGCATCGACTTCGCCCATGGTCATGGGACGGTCGTGCGTTTCACTTTCGTCCACGAGATACATGCCGTGTTCTTTTTCCTGCCGCAGGACCACAGAATTCTCCGGCGTCACTTCGATCAGCATGAACCACTCGCGTGCCCCCTGCGTGATGACGACCTCTTTGCCCAGGCCTTTCTTCGTAATCTCGATATGAAGATCATCCGATGCGGAGATGGAGAAAGGAGTCGTCAGCAGTCCTGTGCCCAGGACTGCGATCCCCAGCGAGGCGCTGACCAGAAGTGTGAAGGGCGAACGACGCGACATCGTAGAGCGATTATAGCCCGTCGAGAAACACGCCGTAAACACACGATGCCGCTCAGGTGTTGGCTTGAGTGCCCCCAGGTCGCATGTTAGGATGCGCGTCCAATGGATAGCTTTCTCGCAACAGTCCAGCAATGGATGGATAGCTTTCTCGCAACAGTCCAGCAATGGATTCCGGTCGATGTGCTCATCGGTCTCACCGTGGCCTCGGCCATGGGATTTATCGGATCCCTGATTGCCATACCGCTGATTCTGATCCGCTTGCCGGCCGACTATTTTGACACCCGTACTCCCCGCCATTGGATGAAAGACCATCATCCAGTGCTGCGCTTGTCGGGGTTGGTGGTCAAGAACGTCGTCGGCGTCGTGTTCCTCTTGGCCGGCTTCGCCTTGCTCATTTTGCCGGGGCAGGGCCTGCTGACTATGCTGATTGGGGTTTCGCTCATGGATTTTCCCAGAAAGCGCGAGCTGGAAGCCAAACTGGTAGGTCAGCCGACCCTGCTGAACGTCATTAATGCCATGCGCCACAAGTATGGTAAACCGCCGCTGACGCTGACCCCCGATCCTTAGCCCGCATCATGCCGACCACCGAGTCCAGCCGCAAGACGCTCTACCTGATCGACGGGAGCGCCTATATCTATCGTGCATTCTTTGCCCTACCGGCCCTGAATAATTCTCAAGGCCTCCAGACCAACGCCATCCTCGGTTTTACGACGACGTTGCTGAAGATACTTCGTGAGAAGAAGCCGGACGGCCTCGTTGTGGCATTCGATGAAAAGGGACCGACGTTACGCCACGCGGAGTTCAAGGCCTACAAGGCGCAGCGGCCGCCGATGCCGGAAGGCATGAGCGCCCAGATTCCCTACATCCATCGCGTGGTGGATGCCCTCAACATTCCCGCAGTCCGACAGGCCGGATACGAGGCGGACGATTTGATCGGCACGCTTGCGCACCAGGCCGAACAGGCAGGCTTCGACGTCGTCATCGTCACCGGCGACAAGGACATGTTCCAGCTCCTGACGCCCCATGTGCGCATCTACGATCCGGTGAAAGACAAATGGCTTGGCGAAGCGGAATGCCGCGAACGCTTCGGCGTGGAGCCGGCGCGCGTCGTGGAGATCATGGGGCTCATGGGCGATGCAACGGACAATATTCCCGGCGTGAAGGGCATCGGTGAGAAGACGGCGATGAAGCTGATCGCCCAGTTCGGCACGATTGAAGAACTCTTACGCCGTGTAG
>Ga0247727_10017291_pt1 | contig 11504 bp, 9 predicted proteins | sample WisWelCaveWW1625_FD_202498 | JGI IMG/M metagenome (GOLD analysis project Ga0247727, IMG submission 202498) | Biofilm microbial communities from Wishing Well Cave, Virginia, United States - WW16-25 | ecosystem: Environmental > Aquatic > Deep subsurface > Groundwater > Cave microbial mat | place... | reverse complement strand
GAATATACAAATACTTCTCGCAAAGCTCCGTTCAAATCCTATTGGAACAGATGGGTGAGGCGGACCCATCTCCTGAAATCACAGCGTTTATAGCTCAATACCCGTCCAGCCGATATGCTCAATGGGCAAAGTTAGCGCTGCTTCTCATCAAGAGACAACAGGCGGTGTCAATGGCTGTGCTGAAGGATGATGTCACCGGATTACGTGCGATCCAAAAGGAGTTGGCCCAACTCGGGCCAAGCCTCTTGCCGTCGATAAGCGCTGAGTGTTGGTTCGCCGCCGGGGTCACTAGTGTGATGTGTGGTGATGCAACACTCGCCCAAAATGCATTCTCCAAAGCAGCGGCAACCGGCGGGAGCGCAATCATGTCAGAACAGGTAGCCTTATCGCTAAAGGGCTTATCTGTTTCCAATCCTTCCGCGGCCGGTTCGGGTCCATAAATTAGATTCGCGGCTACAGCTTCTTCGCGATGAAGTTTTCGAGTTTTCGCTGGAGCTCGGGCGGGATCTCGACGGGTTGTTGGCAACATTGGCGGGTCGTGGCGATGGTTTGCCGGTAGGACTCGACGAACTTGAGGCAGCCGGGACAATCAGCCAGATGCGCGTCGAGTTTGCGGCGCGTCGCCTCGTCGAGTTCGCCTTGCGCGTACTCGAAGAGCAGCCGGTGGACACGCATGCAGCCGCCCATGCCGAGAAGATGCTTCAGATAGTTCAACACATTCATTTCGATGCCGTCTCGCCTCTCTCTGATTCACGCAAATATGGTTCCAACACTTTTCGCAGTGCCAGCCGGCCGCGATGCAAACGACTCTTCACCGCCGGCACGCTCACGCCCATTTGCTGCGCAATCTCGTCCATCGCCAGTTCGTCCACGTCGGCGAGAATCACGGTCGTCCGGTACGGCTCGTCCAAGCCGTCAATCGCGGCGCGGACGCGGGTGCCGAGTTCGGTGCGTTCCAGTGAGGCGGACGGGTCGGCGGCGGAATCGGCAAGCTCGATGGGCCGGCGATCGTCGTCGGGGCCGGTATCGTCGAGCGAGACGTGACGGTCGAAGCGCCTGTTTTTGCGCAGCTTCATCAACGCCGCGTTGGCGGTGACGCGATACATCCACGAGGTGAACGCCGACCGGCCCTCGAAATTCTCGATCTTGCTCCAGATGTTGACAAGCGCGTCCTGCACCGCGTCGGCGGCATCGGTTTCGTTGCGCGTGATCTGAAGCGCGACGCCGTACAACTTCGAGCCATGCAGCCGCAGCAAATCCCCCATGGCCGACCGGTCGCGGGCCTGCAACCGGCGCACGAGGGTCGCATCATCCACGTTGATTGACGGCGCAGTCATCGGCCTTATGTTATCCTGCGGGGTCATGGCGGAACACACTAATCGTTTGGCGCGCGAGACGAGTCCGTATCTGCTCCAACACGCGCACAATCCCGTGGACTGGTATCCGTGGGGCGACGAGGCGTTCGCGCGCGCGCGCCAGGAGAACAAACCGATCTTCCTCTCCATCGGTTACTCGACCTGCCACTGGTGCCACGTCATGGAACGCGAGTCGTTCGAGAACGACGGCATCGCCAGCGTGATGAACAAGGATTTCGTCTGCATCAAGGTCGATCGCGAAGAGCGTCCCGACATCGACAAGATCTATATGACGGCGGTGCAAGCCACAACCGGCTCCGGCGGCTGGCCGATGAGCGCCTTCCTCACGCCCGATCTCAAGCCGTTCTACTGTGGAACCTACTTTCCGCCGGAATCGAAATACGGCCGCCCCGGCTTCAAGGAATTGCTCGAACGCGTCCATGACGTTTGGGAAGCCAACCACGCCGGCATCCTCGACCAAGCCAACAAGATCACCAGCATGCTCGCCGAGCACTCGACCTTGGCGGTTGCCGGCGACGTGAAGCTCGACGACGCGCCGCTGCGTGCCGGCCTCGAGCAATTCCGTGGCATCTATGACACCGAACACGGCGGCTTCGGTGGCGCGCCAAAGTTTCCACGCCCGGTCGTCCTGAATTTTCTCTTCCGTGCCGGCGGGCGCGAACCCGCGCGGGCGACAGACATGGCGTTGCACACGCTCCGCAAAATGGGCGAGGGCGGCATGTTTGATCAACTCGGTGGCGGCTTCCACCGGTACAGCGTGGACGAACGCTGGCTCGTCTCCCACTTCGAGAAGATGCTCTACGATCAGGCGCAACTCGTCTCCAGCTACGTGGACGCGTACCAGATCACGCACGATGCGTTCTACGCCGACATCGCCCGCCGCACCTGCGATTACGTGCTGCGCGACATGACCGACCCCGAGGGCGGTTTCTATTCCGCCGAGGATGCCGACAGCGAGGGCGTCGAAGGCAAGTTCTACGTTTGGCAGAAATCCGAAATCGCGAACGATGCCATCCGTGACTACTACGGCGTCACCAGCGACGGAAATTGGGAACACGGCAACAACCTGCTGCATGTCACCGGCAAGTCGTACCCACCGGACTTGGAGACGTGGCGGCAAAAGCTTCTGGCGATTCGCTCCAAGCGCATCCGGCCACATCGCGACGAGAAGATCCTGACCGGCTGGAATGGGCTGATGATCTCCGCCTTTGCCCGCGCCGCGCAAGCGCTCGATGAACCGAAATACCGGGACGCCGCGCAACGCGCCGCGCGCTTCATTCTCTTCACGCGAATCAAAGACGGCCAGCTGATGCGGACCGAGACGATCCCGGCCATGGTCGAGGACTACGCGTGTTTCGCGACCGGCTTGCTTGATTTGTACGAAACCGATTTCGATCCGGTATGGCTCAAGAAGGCCGGTGAGCTGAGTGACCGGATGCTCGCCGACTTTTACGACGCGAAAGCCGGTGGGTTTTTTCAAACGGACGGCCACGACGCGAGTGTGCTCATCCGGTCGAAAGAAGACTACGATGGAGCCGAACCATCCGGCAACTCCGTCGCGACGTTATTGCTGCTGCGCCTCGCGCAGATGACCGGCGACGAGAAGTACCGGCAGGCTGCCGAGAAGACGCTCGCGGCGTTCGAGACGCACCTGCGCCGCGCCCCGCACGCGGTACCGCAAATGTTATGCGCGTTCGATTTCTACCTCGCGAAGCCAAAGCAGATCATTCTTACCGGTCCCGACCCGGCCATGCTTCGCGTGATTCGCGACCGCTATTTGCCGAACAAGATTGTGATGATCGAAGCGCGTCCGCAGCTCGAAGGCAAAGTGACCGCCTACGTTTGCGTCAACTTCGCGTGTCAGTTGCCGACAAACGACCTGGCCAAGTTCGCCGAACTCCTCAAATATTCTCAATAGCGACCGGCTCGACTTTGTCGGCGAGCGTGAAGCCGAAGAGTCGCGCGTAGAAGTACGACTCGGCGTCGAGCACGCGTTTGATCGTCTCGGCTTTGCGGAAGCCGTGTTGCTCGCCTTCAAACGCGAGATACGCGACCGGCAATCCCTTCTTCTTCATCGCGTCCACCATCATTTCGGATTGATTCGGCAACACCACTTTGTCTTCGAGGCCTTGGAAGAAAATGATCGGGTGCTTCAGCCGGTCGAGTGCGAACAACGGCGAGCGTTGCCGGTACACGTCCCGGCCCTCGGGCCACGGCGCGACGAGGCTGTAGTTGTACCGCGACTCGAACTTGTGCGTGTCGTTGCTGGCGGCGAGATCGCTGATGCCGAAGTGACTTGCGCCGGCCTTGAAGACATCCCGGAACGTCAGCGCCGCCAGTGTCGTGAACCCGCCGGCACTTCCGCCACGAATGAACAACCGTTTCGGATCGGCCTTGCCGGCGTTGGCGAGATACCGGGCCGCGTTGCAGCAATCGTCTACGTCCACGATGCCCCAATTTCCCTTGAGCCGGTCACGGTACGCGCGACCGTAGCCGGTGCTCCCGCCGTAGTTCACATCCACGACCGCAAAACCGCGCGTCGTCCAAAACTGCTTCGCCAAACTGAACGCGTTCGTCGTCGCGCTCGTCGGTCCGCCGTGAATCATCACAATCAGCGGCGGCAACTCGCCCGCCGGTGCCCCAAAGTCCCGGTTGCGAGGCGGAAAATAGAACGCGTGCGCCGTCAGCCCGTTCTCGGTCGGGAACTCGATCGCTTCGCCGGCCGAGACGAACTCCGGATCGATGCGGACGGTGGACGAACTGCGCAACGTGGCGAACGCGCGCGTCGCGAGATCGAATTGCACGACGGCTTCCGGCTCCGTCGGCGACGCGCCGAGGAAGACGACGCGTTTGGCGTTGGCGCGCACCTGCGAGATGACCGTGTACGGCGACGGTACCGGCAGCAGATCGCCGCGTGGCGTGTCGAGCAGCGCGAGTTGCCAGCTTCCCTTGATGTTGTACGCACACACAATCCGGTCGGCGTCGACGAACGCGTACGACGACATCCCGAACACCCACTGCGGCGTCGCGAACTCCGCCTGCATCGGGCACACCGGCTCCGTCTTGCCATCGCGCCACCGGTACAAGTTCCACCAGCCGGTCCGGTCGGAAATGAAATACAACGCGCTGCCGTCGGGCGACCATTCCGGCTGCGTGATGGATTCGGTCGCGCTGCCGGCAATGCACTGGCCGTCCACGAACAACTCCGTGCCGTCCCACGGCATGTTCGGATGGTTCCACGCGAGCCACGCCAGCCGGCCATCCGCACTCAGCCGGGGCGAGGAGTAGAAATCGTAGCCCGACGTGATGATTTCTTCCTTGCCGTCATCCGGCGCGATCGCAACGAGCGTGTTGACCTCTTCCGTGCCGGCGACAGTGTGGTCTTCGCGCACGCTGATGACCCGGTTGCGCGGCCGGTCGAAGATGCCGTCGGCGTACCGGAGATTGGAGCCGTGCGTCAACAGGCGCGGCATTCCGCCGGCCGGCTGAATCTGCATTCGTTGATCGAGGTAGTTCGAAAAATACACAGCGCCGGCTTCGACGAAGAACGCGCCGCCGCCGTACTCGTGAACGCGCGTGCGCGCATTAAGCGGGCGCGGCGTGACATCCACGCCATTCTTCACGACGACGTTCCGGCCGCCGTCGCGGGGCCGGCCTTCGATCCAGTACACGTCGTCGCCGTCGAGCGCGATTTGGTTGAGCGAGATCGTTTCGGAGACGATCAAATCCGTCGTGACCGGTGATTTCCACGAACCATAAGAAGCAATCATACGGGCATCGTAAACACAGCGTTCCAGTTTCGCAATCACAAGCGCACCGCTTGGCGTCGCAGCGCGAATGAATGCGGGCGTCGGCGCGCCAGCCCCCTGGGGGGCTGAGAGGTTCTCTCTTGAGGTTCTAACGGGTGACTCTCATCCATGGTAACACTCCTGTGGGTTCTTGCTTTGAACCCAAACTTCCAAGTGTTACCCTGTTTCCCGTGAGTCCCGGTCTCACGATCCGGTTGTTAGGACACCGGACAATTGCAATCGCCTTGGTCTGTTTGGTAGGCGTTGCTTTGCCAATATATGGGCCGGTGATTGCCGAAGAACCTGGAAACGATGTAAAGGCTTATGCTTTGGTCAGTGCATCAGACCAGAATTCATCCACAGTCCTAATATTCATCGAGAATGCCGGAGCTAGGAATCTTGTGTTGCTCCCGGATGACATTGTTGAGGAGAACGTATCGTACTCATGGCTAGCACGGCCAGATCATGGAAGTGGTCAACCGATTGCCGGCTCAGTTGGCGTTATAAACTCGCATCACAAACCGGCCAGCACGCATCCTGTCGTCCTCTCTCCCGGCAGTTTGATCGGTCGAAAGGTAGTTTTCGGAAAGAACGACGGATTGAATTCAAATCTCCTCTCGAGGGCTTCTGTTAGCATCTACTTGACACTCCGCTGGCGGCTCGAAACAGAGAGTGTTTGGTCGTCCACGAATCTTCAAGCAACGATTCAGAATATTGCTAGTAGTCGCGAAGCGCGGAGCGAGAATCGCTCTCCCTAGTTGGCCAGGCAGCGAAGTGTCCGGCAACCGCGCTGTGCAAGAGTCAGGATCACATCTCGTAGTTCTGGGATGACATCAGCTCAGTTTGTAGAGTTCGCCGTACTTTGTTTTGAGATACCGGAGATACGGCTCGATGCTCATCTGGCCGCTATAGCTGCTGCGGCCCATCCAGGTGCTACTACTAGTCCGCCGTTTATTGCCGTTGAGCTTGCAGTCGTGAATCCGATGATTGCGAAGATTGACGCACGAAAAAAGGGCAGTAAATTGTCCGTGACGGCTTGAAACGAATTGGAACATACCTGATGAAAAGAACATGTGCTGTTGCGTTTGCTATTTGGATTTCGCTCTGGTCAATTGGTCTCGGAGATGATGCAGAGGTGCAACCCTTCGAGCCTAGGATAACGCGCGCGTTGGATCAGGCCTCAGGAATCCAAGCAGAAATGCTTCTAGCCAGAGATTCAAACAGGAGGCTCGATGCCCTCAGGATTGTCTTAACTAACACGTCGCGGGACCGTGATGTCACAATTAAGCTCAACGACTATCGGCCGGCCGCATTCTCAATATCCATTCACGATGAAACGGGGAAAAAGCTGTCCACGCCCTCAAAGGAGCTCAGCTTTCACGGGCAGACGTATTCTTCGTTGACGATTAAGAAGTCATCTTCGCGCGAATGGCGTATTCCTATTGCTGAACTCTTGATTAACAAGCAGGCATTTGAGCGGGTTCCCAAAGGGAGAGTATTTTCGGGAATTATCTTTCTGTACACGTTCGATCCAACAGACTCGGAAAGCTTCAAAGTCGTGCAAATCCACCTTTACGATACCGATGTTTCGTTCACGTCAAAGTGATTAAGCCCCTTGGTTTGGGTGATTGATCGTTGAATTATTTGCTCAACTTGTAGAGTTCGCCGTACTTCGTTTTGAGATATTGAAGATACGGTTCAATGCTCATACTTGTGCCGGTCGCGCGCTGGACGATTTCGTCGGCGGTGAACTTTGAGCCGTGCTGATAAACGTTCTCGCGCAGCCAGCCGAGCAACGTGTCGAACTTGCCGGTCTCGATCTCAGCCGGAATACCGGGCTTCGCACGCAACGCCGCGTCGTAGAATTGCGCGCCGAGAATGTTGCCGAGCGTGTAACCCTGAAAAACGCCGCCGATGATGCCGCCGTACCAATGCACGTCTTGCAGGCAACCATCCCGGTCATCTGGAGCGCGGACACCGAGATCGGCTTTGTACCGGGCGTGCCACGCTTCCGGTAAGTCTTTGATCGCGAGTTTGCCTTCGAGCATCTGCAGTTCGAAATCGAACCGCAGCATCACGTGCAGGTTGTACGTCACCTCGTCCGAATCCGTGCGAATGAGCGAGCGCGAGACTTTGTTGATGGCGCGATGAAATGCGTCGAGTGGCACTTTGCCGAATTGTGCCGGGAATGTTGACTGCAACTTCGGGTAGAAATGTTTCCAGAATCCCCGGCTGCGGCCGACGACGTTCTCCCAAAGCCGGGACTGGCTTTCGTGGACGCCGGCCGACGTGCCGCCGGCCAGCGGCGTGGCTTCGAGGTCCATGCGGATACCTTGCTCGTACATCGCGTGACCGGCTTCGTGCAACGTGCTGAACAGCGCGTCGCCCAACTGGCTTTCCTTCACGCGCGTCGTGATGCGCACGTCGCCGAGCGAGAATTTCGTCATGAACGGATGATGCGTCTTGACTTGCCGGCCGCGATTGAAGTCGTAGCCGAACTGCTTGATGACCTCGGTGCCGAACGCGAGTTGTTGCGCCTCGGGGAAGTTCTGCCGGAGACACGAATTGTCGGCGGCCGGCTGCGCGGTGATCTGCTGGACGATCGGGACGAGTTGCTCGCGCAGCTTGGCAAACAACGCGCGGATGGACGACGCTTTCATGCCGAAGTCGGCGTAATCAATCAACGGGTCGGCGATGTGTTCGTAGCCGGGAAAACAATTCGCGAGTTGCCGGCTCAGGTCGAGCGTCTTCTCCAGCGGTCCCCGTAGCGATTTGAAATCGTTGGCCGGGCGCGCCTTCGTCCACAGCTCATACGTGGCCGACTGATGCTCCGAAAGTTCCGCCACGAGTTTGCTCGGCACTTTCACTTCGCGCTCGTATTCCCGGCGTGTGATACGCAGCAGCGCGGCGTCGTCAGAATCGTACGGCTGTGCCTTCTCGTAGCCGGCCAGCTGGTCGAGCAATTTGCCGATGGCCGGGTCGGTGAACCTATCGTGGCCGATTTTGCTGAGCGTCGCCATCTGCCGGCCGCGCGCCTCGGCGCCGCCCGGCGGCATGTACGTGCATTGGTCCCAGTTCAATACCGCGCCGGCGGCGTAGATGTCGTTCACTTCGGCCAGACGGTTCTTCAGTTCGTCGAGGGCGGAATTCATGCCGCACTTGTACAACGCCATCAGCGCGCGCGCAACTCCGCAACCGCCGGCACACTCGTGTTGCCGAAACGATCCACGGCGCGCACCGCAACGCGGTCGGCGGGATGCCGGCCATCGTCATTGACGGAACAACCGGCTTGCGTGCCCGGCAGGATGTACGTTGTCCACTCGCCGCGCGCGTACCGGACTTGCACGTACCACAACCATGCGCGCTCGGCGCCGGTCGTTTGCCACGTGACGACGAAGCGTTCTGCGCCGCGTGGCCGGACCGTGAGACGCGGCGGCGACGGAAACTTGCCGCTCAACCACGGCGATGCCGGCACGAGCGCGGGCTCGACATACTCATCGCGGCGCAATTTGTCGGCGATGCCGTCGCGATTCTCGAGCAATGGTTTCATGCTGAAGTGAATGTTGCCCTGCACGCCCGGTACTTCGTGCGTCAGATTGAGCTGATCGAGGATTTCTTTGGCCGGCCAGCCTTCATCCACCTTGCTCGTGAACACACCCGGCCAGAGATGACGATGTAACCGGTTCTGCCCGGCCCACCAGTTCAACAGCACGGCGTAACTGTGATCCTCGTCGCGAATGCGCCAGTAGAGCTGTGGCGCAAAGTAGTCGAGCCAACCACTCGCCAGCCATTTGCGCGAGTCGGCGAACAACGCGTCGTACGAGCCGGTACCGCTCACCCCGCGCGGCATGCCCGACCGCCAGATGCCGGACGGGCTGATGCCGACTTTCACCCACGGCTTCGCCGCTTTGACCTGCCGGTACAGTTCGCGGACGAAGGTGTTGATGTTCTCGCGACGCCGCTCAGGATCTGAGCGATCCGGGAATTCTCCTTCGGCTTCCGGGTACGGATAGAAGTAATCGTCGAGATGAACGCCATCGACATCGTACCGGCGCACGACATCGAGAATCACGCGCAACGTGTAATCGCGCACGGCCGGCACGCCGGGATCGAGCCAGAGATATTTGCCATACCGGCGCGTCCATTCGGGATGCTGCTTCGTCACGTGATTCGCCGCGACCGACGACGTGGATTTCGGATGACTCGCGCGGAACGGATTGAACCACGCGTGCAACTCGAGGCCGCGTTTGTGCGCCTGCTCGACGGCGAACGCCAGCGGATCGTAGCCGGGCGTCTTGCCTTGCTTGCCGGTCAACCATTCCGACCACGGTTCGAACGGCGAATCGTAAAGCGCGTCGCAAGCCGGTCGGACTTGGAAGATGAGCGCGTTGAGACGCAGCCGGTACGCCGAGTCAATGATGCCGGTCAGCTCGCGCTTCTGTTCGTCGGTGGACAGATGCGACGACGACGGCCAATCGATGTTGGCGACCGTGGCGACCCACGCGCCGCGAAATTCGCGGGCCGGATCAGGCGGCGCGCCGTCAGCCGCGGTGACACGACACACCCCGGCCACGAGCAACGCCACCGCTGTAAGAAACGTCTTCACCTCCAAATGAGCGCAGAGCATTAGCACGGTTTCGGCAACGCTGTGAAGAAAGTTCTTGAAAAAAAAAACAGACCTCGACTACAGTGCGCACTGTTGGGCACAAACTGCCACGACGCAGTGGGAGGGGAAGCGACGATGGCGACACTGCGACTGCGACGACAACTCCGGGGCCTCACGATAGCGGTAGTTCTTCTTACCCGTTTGTTCATCTCACCTCAGCTTCTCGGCGATACCGGTTGCAGCGGTGATGGCAGCAACAGTACGGTCGTCACCGAATACCGGTTCAATGAGGGCATCGGTTCAACGGCGCTCATTACCGGCACGAGCGGCGCAACCGGCGATGCGGCGTTGATGAATGGCGTGGGCTTCAGCACGAATGGGCCCCCGCCGAATGTGGGTTGCGGTTGGAGCGCGGAGTTTCCCGCGAGCGGATCGGGCGCGACGACGCCGGCCATCGAATCACTGAGCACCTACGATCCGTTGGCGGGTGCCACGCAGTTTGTGATCATGGCGTGGGTGAAACGCGAGAGCGCCAGCACGTCGAGCAATCAATCGACGCGCATCATCAGTGACACGAGTGCGCTGACGCTGACCAGCACGACGGCCGGAGTGGAGTTCCGGTTTTCCGGGGCAAGCGGGACGCTGGCGCTACGCGTCAACGGCAAGGAGTTTGCGACCAGCAGCGGCGGGAGTGCGCCTAACGAGGGGCAGTGGCATCACGTCGCGGTGGTCTATGACGGTTCGCGACCGGCCACCAATGCGCTGACGCGCCACGCGCACTTCTACGTGGACGCTATCCAGCGAGGGCTCGGTGTCTCGAATGTGGCGTTAAACGTTGCCGTGGCGGCAAACACGAATGAGCTGACCATTGGCAACTCATCGGTCAGCCGCTCTGTGGACAACGCGTTCGTTGGCAAGCTCGATGACGTTCGCATTCTGCGCGGCTTCGCGCCCGACGCCGTCGGCGACGGCAAGACTAACGCCATGATTCTCTGTTACAAGGGGACGACGAACCAGAACGGCTCGGCAATGATGATGTGCGCAAGCAACGTCACAGTCAGTGTGGGAAGCGGCTGCGTGTTGTCCAACCTTGTTCTCGATGAGCCGGCGATTGCCGCGCCGTGTGGCATAGCCACTCTTACCAACGATGCGCCTGCGGTGTTTGGCACTGGCGTCACGAACGTGACGTGGACGGCGGTGGACACACTCGGCGCGACGAACACCTGTGTGCAGGTCGTCACCGTCATTGATGATGTCGCGCCGACGTTGACGTGTTCGGCCAATGTGACGACCAACGCCGATGCTGGTCTGTGTACGGCGTCGGGTGTCAGCCTCGGTCAGCCCACTGCGACAGACAACTGCGGCTCGGTGAGCGTCGTTAACGACGCGCCGGCGACGTTTCCGACCGGCACTACGGTCGTGACATGGACGGCCACTGACGCGGCCAACAACACGAGCACCTGCCAGCAGACGGTGACGGTGGTTGACGACAGTCCACCCACGCTCACGGTACCGTCCGACGTGACGGTCAGCGTGGACGCTGGTTTGTGCACTGCGTCGGGCGTCAACCTTGGTCAGGCCACCGCGACAGACAATTGCGGTACGGTGACCGTCGTGAACAATGTGCCGACGCTTTTTCCGTACGGAATCACCTACGTCACGTGGACCGCGACCGATCTTTCCGGCAACACGACGAATGCGCAGCAGAGTGTCACCGTAACAGCGCCACCGGGA
>Ga0247727_10017290_pt1 | contig 11505 bp, 6 predicted proteins | sample WisWelCaveWW1625_FD_202498 | JGI IMG/M metagenome (GOLD analysis project Ga0247727, IMG submission 202498) | Biofilm microbial communities from Wishing Well Cave, Virginia, United States - WW16-25 | ecosystem: Environmental > Aquatic > Deep subsurface > Groundwater > Cave microbial mat | place... | reverse complement strand
TCGTTTGATTCTGTTCTCAAGCTTCAAGGTGGTCTCCTACCACTACTGGACGAAACCGAATTGCACGGGTTACAGAGATTCTCTGCGGATCGTGCTGGCGCGTCTGGGCGAAGACCGGCATCTCATCCCAGGTACGCGAGTCGAGGAGGCGGCCGGTCTTTTTCTTGTGGGTGCCACCCCATTGCTTGAAGAACCTGCAGCACACTCTGGAGTGACGGAAGATCCACGCCAGAAAAGCATGCAACCGATGACCGCTGCGCAGCTCGAGTACCATCTCGCCGGCGAAAGGCACAGGACGATCAAGGGGGAAGACCTCGACTGGGACCAGGCGAAAGGAGACACTCCCGCGCGCCTTCCGTGGTCGACCACGGCCTTGTCGCGGCTTCCATCGCCACGAGGAAAGACGATCCCGCCGGATCCCACGCCGGAGTGCGAACTCGGTCAGGGTCCAACCGCTCCGTGCGTGCTCCTCGAGCAGCCTCGCTCGGTCTCGGTTGGGATGGATCGCCGGGGCATGGCATTTCCTCCACGCCCTCCGGCGTGTAGCGCCGGATCGACTCGTGGCAAGGAGTCGACGGGCCCGCGAGCGATAACGATCACCAGAAACCGCGGCTTTTCGATCACGAGGAAGCGCCGTCCCGTCCAAGCATGCGGTTGGACTGGCCAGCAGTCGAAGTCTTGGCGGGCCTGACCTGCAGTTCGGACCCGCTCCGCGTCCTCCCTGCCAGGGGATGCTCAACGGTCGCTCCAGGCCAGGGAACCAGATCCACCATGCATCAGACTCGCTGGAACCACAGCCGAGGAACCAGAACCCCCAAGGAGCCACCATGGTCGGATTCCCGCGGTTCGTGGTGGTCGTTGACAGCGAGGCGCACGGGGGGCGCTGCCCAGGGCGCTGCCCCCTGCGCGCCCCGTGCGCCTCGCTCGAACTCCGCTTCGCGCTCCGCTCGGTCCAGCCCCCCAGCCTCCGAACGGTCTCCCAGAATTCGAGCGGTCTTGCGGTCCTCTTCCTCTTCTCCTTTGGCCATCGAAAGGCCTTCAGAGAGGATGTGGGCTGCTCCTGATGCCCCGCAGATGTGCTGGGGCATGTGCGGGACGTTGCGCCGCACGGCGCTCCTGGTAAAGAAAGGCGGCTACAAGTCGACGGGTGCGAACTTCGGCGTCATCCTGGGCCAGCGGCTCGCCGAGATGAAGGTCTCTCAATTGGTGAGGTCCAACTTGTGGAAGGGCGATGTCGCGCGGCAATCCCCAGGAGCGGGGCAACTGGTCCCAGGGCGCTGGAGAACCGCCTCCGGAGTAGTCCGGCGAAGGGGGCAGCCGCGGTTTTGTTCCCGTTGCCTCTCCTTTCGTCCGTCCAGGAACTCATCGACGGCCAAGAAGCTCCGCTGCGCCGGTGCTCCCGCTTAGGGTTTTTCTGTGCGGTACGCCGGCGGGACTTCAATCTACATCCTGGAGGAACCACATCCATGACTAGTTCCAATGCCGAACAACTCTTGGCCGACTTTCTGGTCCGCCACCGTGGCATGCTGCTCCGGTACGCGCATGAAATCGTGCGCCCAACGCAGCGCTTCGATCCAGAGGACGTCCTGCAGGCGGCTTCGCTCAACTTCTATCGCTACGCCCAGAAACGCCAGCAGGCCTGCAATGAACCCGAGTTGTTGGGGCTGGCGATACACTGCATCAAGAGCGCCCTCAACGAGCAGCTCCGGTGGTTGTACGCGGAGAAGCGACGCGCCGAGCTGCGCGCCGAGCCGACACCCACGAGCGGCGTCGCCCCAGCGGCCCCGGTTACCGGCCCGGCCACGGCTGCCGTCCGCAACGAGCGGAAACAGACCGTGCACCGGCTGATGCAGCAACTAGCTCCAGTCGCCCGACAAATCCTGCAACTGCGCTTCGAAGACGAGCAGTATTACACATTCGCGCGCATCGCTACAGTGCTCGGCCAGAATGAGAACGCGGTACGCATGCGCTACAATCGTGCGCTAGAAAAAATGGAGCCACAGCTTCGCATTCTCCTCAAGGACGACAGCATCCTCAATGCTTGACCGGTGCCATGCAAGTTTCGAGGTAGCGCGCGATGGGCTGACCCGCGTGGCGATCGAGCTCCTGCTTCAGAGCGGACGCGATGACCGGTTCGCCCGCCTCACTGCCCAGTTTGGGGTGGCGGCGCCAGGCTGCGACCACGCTGGCGACGGCCCTACTGTCGTCCAGGTCGGCCGCGATCTGCAGAAACTCCTCAAACGCGGCGCGGCTGCTCACATGCGGCAAGAGGCGCGCCAGTGCCGCGAGTGCCCGGTCGCCGTGGTGAGCGGCGTGGTGCCTAGTCAACCACAGCCGATAGCTGCTCGCGAGTAGACCGCGGTCGATTGCTCGTGGCACCGGGATCAGCACCCCAGCACGCGCGGCGCGTTCATACTCGGCCACGGCGCGGGCGTGCTCGCCGGTCATCGAGTACAGGTAGCCCGACATGAAGCGGAACACCGCCAGACCGGTCTGGTCCGCCGCCTCGCGCACAACGGCACGGATTCTCGCGTCTTCTCCCTGGGATCCTGGCTTGCCTGGGATCCGAAGCGCTGTCGGCAACAGCCGCAGCGATCCGCGGAAGCCGCTCGAAACGCACGGCGGCACCACGCTGCCAAGCGTGTCCAGCACGCGCGCGTTTCCTGCACCGACCTGCTGGAACTGCGTCACACAACACGTCGCGGCCTGCACCGCCATCCCCAAGCTCTCCTTGAACCCGAAATCGTCCCCGTCGAACACAAAACGCACAAGCAGATCGTCGCACGCGGCGTGCGTAGGTGTCATGCCTGCCAGCTTGCTTGCCGCGGCGTCGAAGCCCTCGTTGCCATTCGCCAAAATCTGGGCTGTCACCTTGGCGGCGTCCGTGTCCCCTGCTAGCACCGCCTGCAGAAACTGCGGGACTTGCGTGATGGGGTCTCTGGGATATAGCGCGGTTAGCTTCTCGCCAAACGACACAGCATCATCCACATGGCCGCTGCAGAACAGCAAGGAGAGCATCGCAAGGTTGGCGATCCGATCGTGTGGATCGTTTTTGACCGCGCGCTCGATCGCGGCGCGCGCCTCGTCGAATGTCTTCGCCAGCAGATAGTTGGCAAGCTCGCGTTCGCTTGCGGGGAGATCGAATCGTAGTGCCTCTTTCACCAGGTCAAGACCTGCCGCCGGGTTCGCCGCGCGATTCGCAAACGCACCACGCAGCAGCAGTACGCGGCCCTGCTGGGCCTTGGGTATTGACAGATGATCGAGCCGGCGCAGTTCGGCGCTGGCCGCTTCATCGTTGAAAGCGCCGACGTGGGCCATGAATCGCCCGATCGTCACTTTGACCTTATTCGCGTACCCCTTCGCTTCCGCGCCAGCGAAGAAGTCCAACGCCTGCTGCCAGTCCCCTCGCTCCTGCGCCAACTGGGCCGACGTCATTAGGCCATTGGCTTCAGCGGCGCGCGCCTTCGCGGCGCCGCGCAGCCCGCCCACGCCCGACGCAACCAGTCCCACGAACAGAACGAGCGCCGCAGCCGCCAGCCGCGGGCGCCGCCGCAGCAACTTGCTGAGCCGGTAGGTGATGAGGGGGTCGGGCGGAGCGGCGGCGACCACTTCGTTGGCGAGGAAGCGCTGCAGGTCTTTGGCCAAGTCGCCGACGCTCTCGTAACGCTCCGCTGGGTTCTTGTCCATCGCCTTGCCGGTGATCCATGTGAGATCCTCCTTCGCGTCGCGGCGCAGTGCGCGAGGTGTCACCTGCAGCACCTTCGCGCGCGCGGCAAGGTCCGCCGACAGTACCGTGCCCACTGCCGGCAGCCTGCCAGTAAGCACCTGGTAGAGCATCACGCCGAGCGCGTAGATGTCAGTTCTTACACTGACCTCAGAGACAACCTGCTCGGGCGCAATGTAGCCAAGCGTACCAGCGCCATTCCCCAACACACCCACATCAGTTTCGGCTTCGAGAACCCGCGCGAGCCCGAAGTCGATCACCTTGGGCTTGTGCTCGTTACCTTGCTCGACCACGAGCACATTGCGCGGCGTAAGGTCGCCATGCACGACCCCGCGTTCGTGCAGGTGCTGTACGCCTTCACACACCGTCTGCAAGAGCTGCAACCGTGCCCGCAGGTCCAGCTCATGCACCTCGCAGTACTCGTCGAGCGGCTGGCCATCCTCCACATACTCCATCACGAAGTAGGGCTGCTGCTCCTCGTTGACGTCTGCATCAAAGACCTTGGCGACCGCGTCATGGTTCATGCGCGCCAGTGCCTTTAGCTCGTGGCGAAACCGGCTCACAACCTCGTCGCTGTCCCTGTCCGGATTGATGACCTTCAAGGCTACAAGTCGGCCCGGGACGACTCCCTCCGCGAGGTAAACCGTGCCCCAGCCCCCTTTCCCGAGCTCATCCAAGATCGTGTACGGGCCGATCTGCTTCGGCCTGGGCGACGAGCCCTCGATCGTCTTCCTGATTGAGCGCTCGATCTTCCTGATCGAGGACGAGTCGTTCTCCATGGACCCTACTCCGGACTCTGCTCCTGCCCCCACAGAGAGCTTATCGGGACCACGATGTTCGGTCGCGGAGCCATTCCCCGATGTCCACCTCAGTGGAGGCGACCGACGGCAATCGGGGTGGAGCGTTCCGCCTGGTGCCGGCAGAAAGGCCGCTCCCAAGTCGAGAGGAGACACCCATGTTCTGCTTCCGTGCCGTCCTGCTGGTGCTGCTCATCCTGACCTCCTTCGGCTGCGGAGGGGGAGGTGGAGGTGGTACAGCTGTCGGCATCCCCCCGCTGGACGCTGTCAGCACGGGGTTGATTGCAGCACACTCGATCAACCTCACCACCGAGTCCAAGCATGTTCTCGTGGAGGAATACCTGGCCACCCCTGTCCCGGGCTACTCGAAGGCCGAAGCCATCCGTGCGCGTGCCGGTGTACTCGTCGACAAGGCCCACCTGAACAGGCGCATCTATTCCCTGACCCAGGCACTCACCGACCTCGCGCATGGCAAACGTGTCGTCCTCAGGCCGACTCACCTGAACCGGCTCGTACAAGCTTCAGTGGCAGACGGACTCGCCGACCCATCCTTTCCGAGATTTCGTCAGAGGGTGCTGCAGAGCTTCTCCAGCGAGTTCGCCTTCCCTGTCGATTCCCTTACGCGGCGTGATTCACTCCTGAACCTCCTGATCGGGGATCCAGGTCTTACTCAACAGATCGCCGCCGTGCTCGACGGGAGCGTCGCCGAGGAAAATGCCGTCATCCTCGCTCAACGGCTCCTCGACCTCTTCTCCCAGGACACGCTTCAGGCCCAGATAGCCTTCCAGGACGATCGATCTCAGTCGAACCTCACCAACCTGCTCGAGACAACTGCAGTTGTCCGGTCGGCGCGCGCCATCATCGAAGTCATGCGCTCCCACTTCGCCCAAGAGGTGACGAGCCTCTGGCTCGACGATGCCTGGGACTTCGTCACGGATGCCGCCGACGTCGTCGTGGATGCGGGTTCAACGGTCGTCGATGCGGTGTCCGGCGAATACATCGACGACATCCTCGGCGTCTTCGATGACAGCTGGGAGTACCTCGAAACCACGGCGTCCAACCTGGCCGACCTCATCGCCGGAACCGGAGAAGGGTTCGACAGCGGTGACGTGTTCGTCGTCCAGTCGATCCTGTTGACCGTGAGCGATCTCTTGGCTGGGGTCCGAGACGAGATGCGCGCTGGATTCGCAGACCTCGAGGCTCGCATCGACCGGCTCGGCGACAAGCTGGACGCCTACTACGACCAGATCGCCACGGGGCTCCAAGCCGTGGCCAAGGCCCTGGACATCGGCCTGGATCAGGTCCGCGAGGAACTTGTAAAGATTCGAGAGGGCACGGACGACGCCCGACTTTACCTCCAGGAAATCTACGCGGCGGTCGCCGAGTATGCGGCGGAGGAACGGCAACGTGACGCCGAAGAAGCCCTGCTCGCCTTCTCCACGAACGTCCGATCTGTGCTGGACGTCAAAAACTCACAGGCTCGCGAGACCCTGCTGAAGATGGTGGACCCCGCGCGAATCCTTCCTTATGCCGGCCCCTTCGTCTACGTCCAGGGAAACCTCCAGCTTTCCGAGCTGCCCGCGCACCTCCAGAGCCCGGTTCTCGACGTCGATCCCACCATTTCGGGTGCCGGGTTCGCCGGCAACGTTTCCGCGATCGCTGGCGCGCTCGAACTTGCCTCGCTCGTTCCCGAATCAGTGCTGAACGCGCAGGCGTTGTACTTTTTCCTAGGTGGCCTTCTGGACGTCATGGAAAGCCGTCCCAACCTGCTTTCAATCGCAGAAAGGCGTGCGATCCTCGAAGAGCTCCGCACCAGCCTGGACACGTACTTGAGCTGGTACTTGTCCTCCGTCTCCCTTCTGCTCTCGGACCCGCAGAACGGATCTGTTTCGAAGATCGCGAGCCGCGCTCAAACGGCGGACTCGGGATGGCTGGATTTCATCGAGCAGTATCGCCGGTACCACGACACGCAGTTCGACAAGGACCCCAAGGGCCGGCTTTTGCAGTGGGCCGCCGAGGCAGGCAAGTACTGGGACCCGTCCTATAAGGGTGTCCGCCTGACGGTTGCGAACCAGGACAGCGCGGCCTTCGAGACCAAGGCTGAGGCCGACTCCAAGGCCCAGATGCTCTACCAGTTTGCGGGCGGCTACTACGGAGCCAGCGACTCCGGATGGGATTTTCTGGTGACCGCACTCGCCTCGGGAGTGTTCCGGGCCAAGTACCTGGGAACTGACTCCGTCAAGGGTGAAGGGTACGAGCTCAAGTTCGAGCTCGACGTCCCCTTCGTCGACCAGAACCGACCTCCCTACATCGATCGGGACGACGACCTCCTGTGCAATGTTTGGATTCGTCTGAAGCAGACCTCGTGGCACCCGATCGTTGCTCTTGAGGGCAGCGGCTATCCACACTTTTCGGCCCTCTACAAAGATGCAGAGCTGATTGCCTCCAGCTACTTGAACGACCTGCGGACGTATGTCGCTGATGGCCTCGATGGCTCGGCGGTCTCCGGAACCATCTTCGAGATGCTCGGTGCTGTCGCCGCCACCAGGTCATTACTCGAGGACCTGCTGGCGATGACCGACAACCGAGAGTTCCGAGCGGAGACCCACTCACTTCTCGACCGGTCGTTGTTCTTCGCCGAGAATTTCATGTCGTTGGAAAGCGCCGGGGCCACGTCTTGGACCGAGTGGCAGGCTGTCGCCATCGATGGACTCCGACAATTCGTGCTGCGGCCAGGGTCGGCCGAGTTCGTAGACGAGCTCTTCCACCCGATCAAGGCCCAGGGAGATTCCATCGCCGAACGATTCGAGAGACTCCGTCGGTTCCTTTTCCGGGGCACGGAGCAAGTTGACCTGGTACTTCTGGACAACCTTCGTTCTGCCATGGACGGTCTGAAGTAGGTAAAGGGGACCAGCCGGGGCCCCGCCCCGGCTGGTCAGCCCCACAATTCCCGCTGCTGAACGCGCGGCGCTATTGCATACGAGAAGAAGATCTGACGTGCACTGAACCGCTCGAGGCCCTTCCATGTGGTGTCGGCACTGTGGTCGCCGCATCCGCCCACTCGTCGGGCTCGGGGCCGGGAACCGAGACCGAGGAAGTAGCCCCATCCGCCGTGCGAGTGCTCCGCCTGGAACCAGGCTCACGAAAATCGGGCAAGCTAAGTTCGGTCAAGGGCTTTGTTGGAGAAGGTCATTGGCAGCCCGAAGAACGCGGATTCTCTGTAGGAGGAGGCGTGTCGGGCGGCAGAGAACCCCGTTGAATCGCGAGCTGCTGATGCCACCGAAACGATGCCCTAGTCTTGCCGCGTTCCTGATGATGCTCGCGAATTCCGCAGTCGTGCCTGGCGCGCAGGAACTGGCGACGGATACTCCCGCCAGCCTCGGCCTGCAGTTCCGCAAGGACGGGATGGCTCCGGGCTACACGTTGATCAGTCCGGTCGGTCATCTGAACGCGTACCTTCTCGATGCCGACGGCCTGGTCGTGCACCAGTGGCAGAGCAAGTACACGCCGGGTCTGTTCCCCTGCTTGTTGGACAACGGCAACTTGCTGCGCGGGATCCAGGTCAAGGAACCGGTGGTGTTCTCGGGCGGGGGGCAGGCGGGCGGGGTGCAGGAGTTCAGTTGGGACGGGAAGCTCTTGTGGGAATTCCATCTCGCCACGGAGAAGTGTCTGTACCACCACGACTTGGAGCCGCTGCCGAACGGCAACGTGTTGCTGATCACGTGGGAGTACAAGAGCAAGGACGAGGCGATCGCGGCGGGCCGGATTCCCGAGCAGGTCGGGGAACGGGGATTCTGGCCGGACATGATCGTCGAGGTCGAGCCGCTGCGGCCGTTCGGCGGGCGGATCGTCTGGGAGTGGCACGCGTTCGATCACCTGATCCAGGACTTCGACCCTTCGAGGCCGAACTTCGGCGTCGTCGCGGCGCATCCCGAGCGGATCGACCTCAACAGCGATCATCCGGTGGCGGTCTCGGCCGAGGAGCGGGCGCGGATGGAGGCGCTCGGGTACGTCGAGGCGGACGCGGGTGGGGAGGCTGCGGCCGCGGCAGATCCGGGACCGGCCGCAGGCGCGCCGGCCGGGGCAGCCGCCGGTGCTGCCGCCGCCGACAAGGCCAAGGAGCCCGAAGAACCTCGCCCCGACTGGATGCACGTCAACGCCGTCGCGTACCACGCGGGGCTCGACCAGATCGCGATCAGCGTCCATCACTTCAGCGAGATCTGGATCATCGACCACAGCACGACGACGGAGGAGGCGAAGGGCAGCACGGGCGGCCGTTACGGGCGCGGCGGGGACCTCTTGTACCGATGGGGCAACCCGCAACGCTACAAGCGCGGTGATGCCAGCAGTGCCGGCAATGCGGCCGGTGCCTCCAGTGCCTCCGATCAGCAACTCTGGCACCAGCACGACGTGCAGTGGATCCCCGAGGGCTACCCGGGCGCCGGGCACTTGACGATCTTCAACAACGGTTCGGATCGCCCCGAGCTTGAGTACTCGAGCGTCGTCGAGATCGCGCCGCCGCTGCAGCCGGATGGCCGCTACGCGATCGCGGACGGCGCGGCGTTCGGTCCCGAGGCGCCGTGCTGGGAATACCACGCCCCGGACAAGAAGACATTCTTCGCCAGCTTCATCTCCGGAGTCCATCGCCTTGAGAACGGCAACACGCTGATCTGCTCGGGCCCGAACGGCCGCGCGTTCGAGGTGCAGCCCGACGGCAGCATCGTCTGGGAATACTGGAACCCGTACGGCCCCGATCCCAAGCACGGCGAGGAGCCGCGCCCGCTCGGCATGTTCCGCGCGCGGCGCATCCCGCCCGACCATCCCGCGCTTGCCGGCCGGACGCTCGTGCCGCTCGACCCGCAACCCAAGACCGTCGCACAGCTGCGCGCCGAGTTGAAGGAGCCCGAGCCCGCGTTCGATCCGGAGGCGGGCTGGACGCAGTTGGTCGACGAGAAGCTCACGAGGTGGGTCAACGTCAACTGCGCCGAAGGCAAGACGTTCACGAGCGTGCCCGACGAGGACCAGCGCGGCCGCTGGATCCTGCACTGCTCGGGCAAGCCGACCGGGATCCTGCGCAGCGAGCGCATGTTCGAGAACTTCATCGTCGAGCTCGACTGGCGCCACATGGACGACCCCGGCAACGCCGGCTTCTTCGTCTGGGCCGACCCGCTGCCCGCGCTCGGCGGCCCGTTCGCGCGCTCGATCGAAGTCCAGGTCTGCAACCTCGGCAACGGCGACTGGTTCACCTCGCACGGCGACCTATTCCCGATCTGGGGCGCCGAGATGACCCCCGACCCACGCTTCCGCATCAGCGGCTCGCGCTCGATACCGCTCGAGTCCGACTTCCGCGCGCGCCCGATCGGCGAGTGGAACCACTACCGGATCGTCTGCCTCGACGGCACGATCACCTCGAGGTCAACCACAAGCTCGTGACCGCCGGGTCGCACTGCCGCCCGTCGAAGGGCTATCTGTGCCTCGAGTCCGAGGGTGGCTTGCTGCAGGTCCGCGACCTGCGCCTGATGGAGCTGCCGCCCGGAACGCACGCCGCGGGCCCCGATCGAACGGCCGAGGAGGCGACGGCGACGCCGATGTGTCCGCTGTACAACGGCCTCGACCTCCAAGGCTGGGAGGTCGTCAAGGGGAACTGGAAGTCCGAGGACTGGAGACTGACGAGCGACGCGACCGACAGCGAGCTGCGCTGCACGCTGCCGGACCTCCCCGAAGGCGAGTTCCGGTTCGACTACAAGAGGCCGAAGCTCCCGGACGACGGCTACCTGCCGTTCTCGATCGGCGGGAAGCAGGTCCCCGCGGAAAAGGAAGCCGTCAGCGAATGGAATCGGGTGATCGTCCGCTAGACCGTGTCGTGCCCCTATCTCCTGAGTCCCGCCGGCTCTCGCGGTGCAGCGAGCAAGTTCCCACCGAGTTCTGCAACGTCCTCGTCACAGTGGGGCCGGACAAGTAGTCACGAGCTCGTAGCCGATCGCCCGCCTCGCATCCCTGGGTGATGTCCTGACGCCGCGCTGTACGGCCCGCGCCACAGCTGAACCGTCTGGATGGACGATGGAACCTGGTGGTGTCCGCGAGCACCCCATGCCTGCGCGACCCTTAAGAGCCGTGCGGGCTCTTGAGGCGAGCGAGATGGCGGGACCTGGTAGATCCAGCCCGACGCGAACAGGTCTTCGGCGCGAATCGATGGAGACGAGGAAGGAGTCATGCAGGCGATCATCAACCCGCTCACCAAGATCATCAACGGAACGATGCAGTTCGTGATCCCGGTGTTCCAGAGGGATTACAGTTGGAGCGAGGTCCACTGCGAGCAGCTCTGGAACGACGTCTTGACGATTGGTGCCGACACGACCGGACGAAACCACTTTCTCGGGTCCGTCGTCTATGTCGCGACGGGTGACTCCTCGGCGGCCTTCACGCGTTGGCTCCTTATCGACGGACAACAGCGCCTGACGACCTTGACGCTGCTGCTCACAGCTCTGCGCGATCATCTTCGGAAAAGCGGCTCGAAGGGATCAGAGACCGGCCCCAGCGTCGAGCGGGTCGAGGCGTACTACCTGAAAAACGTGCACGAGGCTGGAGATCGTCAATACAAGCTGATGCTTCGACGACACGATCAAGAATCGCTCAAGACCCTGCTCGATGGAACAGAGCTTCCGCCCAAAGACTCGGAAAGGGTGAAGGAGAACTACGAGTTCTTCCGCGAGCAGCTGGTCAATGCGAACGTCGAACAAGTTTGGCGGGGCATCGGGCGACTAGTCGTCGTGGACGTGACGCTGGAACACGGCGCGGACGATCCCCAGCTGATCTTCGAGAGCCTCAATTCCACGGGCCTCGACCTGAGTCAGTCCGACCTGATCCGCAATTTCATCCTGATGCGCCTTTCCGAGAAGGAACAGACCCGGCTGTACGAGACCTACTGGTGTCGGATCGAACGGCTGTTCCACGGTTCGGAGCGGACCTTCGATAACTTTGTGC
>Ga0247727_10017289_pt1 | contig 11505 bp, 13 predicted proteins | sample WisWelCaveWW1625_FD_202498 | JGI IMG/M metagenome (GOLD analysis project Ga0247727, IMG submission 202498) | Biofilm microbial communities from Wishing Well Cave, Virginia, United States - WW16-25 | ecosystem: Environmental > Aquatic > Deep subsurface > Groundwater > Cave microbial mat | place... | reverse complement strand
TGGGGACGCTCCAGCGCGAAGAAGCCTGACCGGCTACGGCGCGGCGGGAGCCGGCGAATCGACGAGCTGCATGCCGTGACGCGCGAGAATCGCCAGCAACTCCGGCTTTCCGCGGCTGTACTTCGCCAGCTCGTTCATCGCCAGCTCGAACTGCCGGGCCGTGCCGCGCAGTTGCTCGACCTGCCGGAGGCGCGCGTTCGTCTGCGCCCGGAGATTCCGATTCTGCTTCCACACGAAGAAACTCAACGCCGCGCTGACCAAGAGCAACCCGGCCATCAGCCCACACACAAGCACGCGCAGTTGCTGCAGCGATTGCTCCATGCTCGTCGGCTGAGCCGGTGCCTCTACTGCGTTCATTGGGCACCCCCGCTCGTCGCGGCCGGTGGGGATTGGATCCCACGCAACATCCGGGCGAGCTGCGGGTCCGTCGCTGCGCGCGCCGAAAAATCCTGCATCGCTCCTTGCATCAGTTGCAGCGCCTGTCCCAACTGACCGGCCTGCTGCTCGGCTTTCGTCGCGTCCCGGTATAGCTCCACGTTCCGCATCACCAAGTAAACATTCAGCAGAACCGCGACGACCAACGCGATCCCACCGGCTTTCACCGCCGTCTGAAAATTCTGTTCCGTGATTCTCATCCTCGTGGCAACTCCGCCGCCCATCGCTCCAACAACGAGAACAGGTCGGTCACACTGAATGGTTTCTCCAAAAACGCCGACGCCCCGGCTGCCACCAAATCCTCCTGCGTCAATCCCAGCGACCGGTATTCGCCCGACATCAGCGCCACCCGCCACACCGTTCCCGCCGCCAACATCGCCCGCATCGCCTCCACGCCGTTCATCTTCGGCATCGCAATATCCATGACCACCGCATCCGGCCGCGCCTGCGCCGCCACCGCCACCGCCTCGGCGCCGTCCCGCGCCGTCGCCACCACGTCGAACCCGGCATACCGCACCGAATCGGCAACGACCTCGCACACCGCGGATTGGTCGTCCACGATCATGACACGCAACTGTTTGGCCCCACCGGATTCCACTTTCAAATGCACCCAATAAACTCCGCGCATCTTAGCGTCCTGCGTGCCAAAAGCAAGCGTTGCCCCGCGCCCCGCCCCGGCTTATCATCCCGCCATGCCGGTCAACCTCGGAACACTCGCACTCAACTCGAATCTCTTCCTGTCGCCGCTGGCCGGCTACACGAATCTCCCTTTCCGCCTCATCATCCGGGAACTCGGCCATACCGGCCTCTGCACCACCGACCTCGTCAACGCCCGTTCCCTTCTCGAACGCAACCGCAAAGCCCTCAAACTCATCGAAACCTCCCCCGCCGACCGGCCCCTCGCCGTCCAACTCTTCGGCACCGTCCCGGAAGAAATGCGCGACGCCGCCCTCCTCCTCGAATCCCTCGGCATCGATGTCGTCGACATCAACATGGGCTGCCCCGTCCGCAAAGTCTGTCGCATCGGCGGCGGCTCCGCGCTCATGAACGACCACGAGAAAACCGCGCGCATGATTGCGACCGTCGTCGCGGCCGTGAAAATCCCGGTCACCTGCAAAATGCGTCTCGGCTGGGACGACGCCAACCTCACCGCGCCCGACCTCGCCCGCGCCCTCGAAGATGTCGGCGCCGCCGCCATCACCGTCCACGGCCGCACGCGCGAACAAGGTTTCACCGGCGCCGTCAACCTCGCCGGCATCCGCGCCGTCGTCCAAGCCATCAAGACAATCCCCGTCGTCGGCAACGGCGACATCACCACGCCCCAAGCCGCCAAACAAATGTTCGACCTCACCGGCTGCGCCGCCATCAGCATCGGCCGCGGCGCGTTCTACAACCCGTGGATCTTCCCCCACACCGCCCACTACCTCGCCACGGGCGAACTCCTACCGGAACCGACCCTCGACGAACGCCTCACCGTCATGGCGCGCCACCTCGACCGGATGATCGAAGTGTTCGGTGAACGAAACGGCTGCCTCAAATTCCGCAAAGTCGGACACATGTACTCCAAGCGGTTCGGCCCGGCCAAAGAGTTCGACCGGCGCATCGTCAACCTCAACACCCGCGCCGAGTTCGACGACATCGCCGCCGCCTATCGGGTTTGGCGCGTACAATTTCAAGATGACCGGGGCGACCTTCGCGAAGCCTACCGGCCCCACACCCACAGCACCATCCCCGTCCCCGCCGGCCCCAACGAACGCTGGTGACCCGCTCACCCAGCCCAATCCGCGAAGGCAGCGCCCTCTTGATCTTGAAAGCCGACCGGCTTAACCGTGCGACCGGATGATCACCGGCCAGGGTTCGACCGCCTGACGAATCCTCTCGGCCCTTGGTTCAGTTGACACTCGTGGTATCATAGAGCAACAAGGAGGTCGTAAGTGGGGGGACTGCGTTGAACCAACGTCTCTACGCAGATTTTGCTGAGGCTGTCCACAGCCGGAGGCCCGTGGCCGGATTGTCTCACGGTTTCTATCGTTACCCTGCACGATTCTCACCGCTGTTTGCCCGGGCTGCGATTGAAGCGTTTACTGAGCCCGGCGACATAATTTTCGATCCATTCATGGGAGGCGGCACAACCCTTGTTGAGGCAACTGCTCTCGGTAGGCGAGCGATTGGCACTGACATCAATCATCTTGCCGTATTCATCACGACGGCAAAGACCACTGTTCTTTCAGAAACCGACCTTCTGGAAGTGCGGATTTGGGCGCACGCCCTGATCCCAGGATTAAACCTACACAATCCCTCTACCCCCGCCACCGAATGGGCTGAGCAGGGTTATCAACGAAACATTTCCGGCAAGACGACTTGGCCGATCCGAAAGACATTGGAATTGGCTTTAGGCCGACTAGATGACTTACGAACCGCCGAGCAGTGTCGCTTCGCGCGGTGTGTTCTGCTCAAGACGGCGCAGTGGGCTTTGGATTGTCGCAAAAAGATTCCAACTGCTGCGCAGTTCCGCGAGAAGTTTCTAAAAAACTTGAGGGAGATGAGCGACGGGGCGAGAGATTACGAAAAATCAGTCCACCAGCATCGCCGTTCGCTCGCGAAGCCCACATGCTTGGCTCGCTCAGTTGTCGGAATCGAGGACGATCCCGCCTTCTGCAAGAAGTCGGCGCCGGCCCTTGTGCTCACATCCCCGCCTTATCCTGGCGTTCACGTCTTGTACCACCGGTGGCAGATTCGGGGGCGGAGAGAAACTCCGGCCGCTTACTGGATTGCTAACGGTCGCGATGGCAGCGGGACATCGTTCTACACTTTTGGAGATCGTCACGAGCCCGGCCTATCAACCTACTTTGAGCAGCTAAGCGCCTCTTTTCGCTCCATTGCGCGAGTCGTGAACAGACGTACCGCGATCGTGCAAATGGTCGCCTTTCCCAACCCGGTATGGCAATTGCCGATCTACCGGCGCACGATGGAAGATGGTGCTCAGTTTCGGTGGCCACAGGAGATGCTGAATTGAAGACGACCTTCTGGCCGATGGTGGGCGGAGTCAGCGATGGGTTTACCAGCTATCTAAATATTCTCCGGTACGTCAGTGAAAACCACATTGGCCGGGCTGAACTCGTCGGCTGGTTGAAAAGTGAATTCCACCTTGAAGAAAGCTACGCGAAGAACGTGGCTACAATGCTACTCTTTGGAACAGGGCTCATTGAGGCGGATAAAGATTCGTGCGCGCTCACAGAGACCGGGCGGCAGATTCTTGAACAAGCGAAGCCTCAGTTACTCTACGAACTTTTTGCCGAACAGTTTATCGGCATCACTGACATCGTGGACATTCTTGACGCATCACAACCCCTGACTTGGGAAAGGCTTTTTGATGCGTGGCACGCGAGAGTCAGCAAAACCTCTCCAGAGGCATCCAAGTGGAAGACGAGCCACGCCAAGATGCAATTCCGCCATCGTCTTGACTGGCTGCGCTCACTGTCAATCGTCAACAAGCTTGCAGACAGCTTCTACCTATCAAAAGCGGGCATGGAAGGCCGCACTCAGCGGCGGTTGAAGGCTGCGAAAGGCCAAACGGAAGCAGAGTTAATTTCTCACGGCGACATCGAAGACAAACTCAAACTGATCGGTGACTTCTTTGAGTTTTTGTCCATCAAACGGGCGACGGTCAATGAAGCCCGGCCTGCGAAGGCGACGAAGCTGTCTGAGAGTCGCCAGCTTGATTGCCTGTGGGCGCGCGTCGTCCATTTTAGCGGCAAAGTTCAATACGCCTTTGAGGTTCAGGTTGGAGGAAACATTTCAGACGCTATTGAGCGCCTTGAAATGGTTGCTTCGTTTGTTCAGAAGGCCGTCGTCATCACGAACGAGAGCCAACAGACCATAATCGAGGAGCGACTAGCGGTTAAGAACTCGCCACTACGCGACAAAATTGTGTTTCTATCTTACGATGACATCAACAACGTTGCAGAGGCCGTGAACGCCTTAAAGGTTTTCACTCAAAAGGTGTTTCACGAATAGCATCTCTGGTGACGCGACCTTTCTTAAAAGCGAAGATGGTCGCCGTCATTGGCTCGCAAGCGCACGTCATTTCGACAGATACCGGAAAATCTGCTTCGAGATTCTCCGCGCGTCCGCCTTCGTCGAGCCGCACGCCGAGTCCGGTTAGAGTTGTCTCATAGCTGCCTGCGTGACCGCCGTAGCCGGGCCGACATTCATGCAAACGAATTGGCAGTGCGAGCTCCGGGAGCAACAACTCAAGACGGGCAAGCAGCCCGCTCTTGCGCAAGATATGAGTGCGATGACCGGGGAGCGAGTATTCGTAAAGTTTGATCAGCGTTCCCCACTCGGCATCGCGCACATAGGGTTCAGCTCCGTCGGGGAAGATCGGCATTTTCTCCGCAGCGAAAGTGAAAACCTCACCCTGTTGCCGCTTCTCATCTGCACCGACGGGAGCGAGGAAAGTGTATGACGAGCTTCGACGATTTCCTAAAGGGTCTTCACGACGGACAATAGTGAATCCCCATTCATCGTCGGTCGGATGATTGAAATTGCCGTTAAGAATGCGCGGACTCCGCCGACTCAGGATAAGTTGGAGATTCTGCCGACCGCAAAACTCCAAAACGCCAGTCCCACCCATATTGAATTTCCCTTGAACGAAAGGAATGCGGAGCTTGTTAGACTTTTCCAGAGAAAGAAACGTGTCTGGAAATTTGCGCGGTGTTTGCCCTTCTCCTGTATCAGCGATTGTCAGACAGGGATCGCCCTCTTGGCCCTTAACTCCGGTGGCAGCGAGTGTGATTCCACGCGCGACTTCCCGGCGCATCTCATTATCCCAAGCTTTAACTTGTCCGCCGAAGACGCTGCCGCTTGTGCGGCCATCCTCAAAGAATTTGGAGATGGCATCGCGAATCGTCTGTGGTGCGGCTGGTGACTCTGGATTCATTCCGCGAGCCAGGCATTCGTGCATCAATCGTGCGTCCACCGAATTCACAAGCTTCTCAACGAGTGCCGCGTCGGGCCGACTCTGTTGGTTGCCGATGGTGCTGAAATTATTCTCCCTATCTCCGTAAAGTCGCCAAACGCGCTTGCTATTCCAACAACCAGCTTCTGTGAGGATTTGAACAACCGCCGCTTCGCTGTCCGCGCGCATTAGACCAAGGCAAAGCTCTTTCTTTTGATTGTTGTTCATGCAGCAATCTCCGCTACTTCAGCCAGCGGATCTTCTTCAGTTCACCTTCCACGGCTTTGAATTCTGGATCACCCGTGACCAGTTCCGCCTTCTTTTGCTTTGCCAGTGCCGCAGCGAAGCCATCAGCCAGCGACATCTTGTGCGCCGCTTTGAATTCTGCTGCGATCTCCGCTAGTGCGCGGTCCACCGGCGCCACATCTAATGGCATCGTCGCTTCGAAGCGTTTGGCCGTCTGCACGCCCTCGTCCCCGCGCTTCCGCTTCATGCGGTACAGCACTTCAGCCCAGTTCATCGCGGTGATGAGTACCGGCCTGTCCGCAATGGCCGCTTCGTGGAGGATCTCCTCAACGAGTTCCGCGCCGGGTTCTTCAAAGAACAAGGCAAGCACCGCGTAGCTATCGAAAATGGTCGCGCGCAAACTACTTGTCCTCTCGCCGCTTTTCTTCAGCGCGATCTTCGAGAAGCTCCTGCGTGGCCGGCTTCTCACCAGGCTTCAGCTTGTAGACACCTCGAAACTCGCGGATGTACTCGCGCGTTACGGGCTGAAGAATGATCTTCCCGTTGTACTCGACGAAGTTCACTCGCGTACCTTTCTTGATGTTGAACTTCTTCCGAATCTTGGCGGGGATCACCAATTGCCCTTTCGACGTTACGTAAGCAGTGTGCATATCAACCTCGCAATCTTCGCGGACATTCTAATGGCAGACAGAAAGTAATGCAAGCGAAAAGTGTAAGACAGGCTGTGTTGTCTTACAATCTTGTCATTCCACACTTATACACTAACCGAAAGCATCAACAGGCCGAGTCCACGTTCGGCTCGGCCTGCTTCTTTACGGCTCGACCAGCTCGCCACGGGCGGCGCGAGCTTCGGTGGTTTGATACAGCGGGTGGCCAGGTTTGAGGTCGGCCAGAAACTTCTGCCGGTATTTCTGCACGGATTGGGCTGTTTGACGCGCCGCGCGCACGGGGCCGGTCAGATGACGCTTGCCTTGCACGGGCGAATCCTCGACCGAACCGGTCCACGCCGTAAGTTGCCGGGCGCACGATTCGGCGAGCGCACGGACTTCCTGAAGGCGGCGCGTGTGCGGTTGCCGCAAAAACACCGTTGCGGCGTCTCGTGCGGCTGGGGCCGCACTCGGCTTCAGTTTCGATCGCTCCAGAATCACGGCCATCATTGAGCGCACCTCGCCGGCCGAACCGCGCGCGATGGCAAGGAAGGCGAGCAGCTCATTTGTGGTCACGCGCTCGAAGCCTTCCGCGATGTTGTTGGAGACGGAGAGCGCGGCGCGGTCGAGCTGATTGCGGAATCCCGGTGAGAGTGCGAGGCCGGGTTCTTCCAGAAGATCGAGCACGGCGCTGTAGAGGCGCGCGGCTTCTTGCCAGACCGGCAGGTCTTCAAAACGCTTGTAAGTGGACATAGCCGATTGTCAATTGACGATAGCAGACCGGTTGGCTATTGGCTATCCTCTATTGGCGATATGAAACAGACCGCCACCAGCATTGTCCGCAGATTGCGCGAGGCGGGGCACATCGCCTACTTCAACGGCGGTTGCGTGCGCGACATGGTGCGCGGCGTCGAGCCGCACGACTACGACATCGCCACGAACGCCACACCGGAGCAGGTGCAGAAGCTCTTTGCGAAGACTATTCCGGTCGGCGCGCAGTTCGGCGTCGTCATCGTGATAGAGAACGAACATCAATTCGAGGTCGCCACGTTTCGCAGCGACGACGCGTACATTGACGGTCGCCGGCCGAGCGCAGTGCATTACGGCACGCCGGAGCAAGATGCCCAACGCCGGGACTTCACCATCAACGGCATGTTCTTCGATCCGGTCGCCAACGAGGTCATCGATTTCGTCGGAGGCCGGGCGGACATCGAGCGGGGCGTCGTCCGCACCATTGGCGAGCCGCGCGCGCGGTTCGCCGAGGACAAACTGCGGATGCTGCGGTGTGTGCGCTTCGCGGCAAATCTCGGGTACCGGGTTGACTCCGCGACGATGGCCGCGGTCAAAGAGATGGCCGGCCAGATCAACATCGTCAGCGCCGAGCGCATCCGGGACGAGCTCATCAAAATCTTCACACGCCCGAATGCCGGTCGCGGGTTGGAGTTGCTCGACGAATCCGGTCTGTTGGCGCAAGTCCTACCGGAGATCGCGGCGATGAAAGGCGTCGAACAGCCACCGGAGTTTCATCCCGAAGGCGACGTGTTCACGCACGTGAAGATGATGCTCGATGCGTTGCCGGCAAACCCGAGCGTTGTGCTGGCGTTTGCGGTGCTGCTGCACGACGTGGGCAAGCCGCCGACGTTCGAGCGCGCGCCAGACCGGATTCGGTTCAACGAGCATGACCGGGTCGGCGCGGAAATGACGGAGACGATTCTGCGGCGGCTGCGATTCTCGAACGACGAGATTGCGAAGATTGCGTTGTGTGTGGCGGAGCACATGCGGTTTCAATTCGTGAAAGAGATGCGGCCGGCCAAGGTGAAACGGATTCTGCAGCGCGAGACGTTTGCGGATGAACTGGAGCTTCACCGGATTGATTGCCTCGCGAGCCATCGGAATCTGGAGAACTACGAGTTCCTGAAGGCGCAGGCGGAATTACCGCCAGAGGTTATCAAGCCGGCACCGTTGCTGACCGGTCACGATCTGATCGCGCTGGGGCTTAAGCCCGGTCCGGCGTTGGGTCAGATTCTGCGCGAGGCGGAGGAGTTGCAGCTTGAAGAGCGGTTGCGCAGCCGGGAAGAAGCGCTGGCGTGGGCGCGGGAGCGCGTGTTATCATCGCCGGCGTGATGGAAAAAGTACTTATTGTTGATGATGACGCGGACATCCGCCGTGCGTTCCACCGGAATCTGGAACGCGAGGGGTTGGAGATCGTCGATGCCGGCAACGGGACGGAAGCGATCCGGCAAGTGGCGGTGCATCGGCCCGATCTGGTGGTGATGGATATCCGCATGGCCGGCACGAACGGGCTGGAGACGTTGCGCAAGCTGCGCGAACTCGACTCGAAGCTGTTGGTGGTGATGATGACGGCGTACGGGACGACGCAGACGGCAATCGAGGCGATGAAGCTCGGCGCGTTTGATTACGTGTTGAAGCCGCTGGACGTGCCGAAGCTGAAGACTTTGATCGACGCGGCGTTGAAGACGGCGCGCGACATGCGCCGGGTGGTGAGCTATCAGCCGTTGCTCGACCGGGAGGATTACGCGGAGGGCATCGTCGGCAAGAGCGAGGCGATGCAGCAGGTGTTCAAGCTCATCGGGCAGGTCTCACAATCGGACGCGACGGTGCTGATTACCGGCGAGAGCGGCACGGGCAAGGAACTGGTAGCGCGGGCGATTTATCATCACAGCCGCCGGGCGGAGAAGCCGTTCATGGCGATCAACTGCGCGGCGATACCGGAGAACCTGCTGGAGAGCGAGTTGTTCGGTCACGAGCGCGGGGCGTTTACCGGTGCGGCGGAGCGGCGGATTGGGAAGTTTGAACAGTGCGATGCCGGAACCATTTTCCTCGATGAAATCGGCGATATGCCATTGTCCACGCAGACGAAGATTTTACGCGTGCTGCAGAACGGCGAGTTCCAGCGCGTCGGCGGCAACCAGACGCAAAAGGTGGACGTGCGGGTGATCGCGGCGACAAACAAAGAGCCGGAGCAGCAGGTGGCGGCGAAGAAGTTTCGCGAGGATTTGTTTTACCGCTTGAACGTGGTGCGGATTCATTTGCCGCCGCTGCGCGAGCGACGAGATGATGTGCCGGTACTGGTCGATTACTTTTTGCGCGCGAACCGCATCAAGAGCATTGCGCCGGAGGCGTTGGCGGTGTTGGAGAGCCATCAGTGGCCCGGCAACGTGCGGGAACTGGAGAACGCGGTCGAGCGCGCGGCGGTGGTCGCGCTGGGCGATACGATCTTGCCGAAGGACTCGCCGGGCGACGTGCGCGAGCAGAAATCAGGAGTGGCCGCGCCGGATGACGTGGCGGCAGCGATCAACGCGGCGGTGCAGCCGTTGTACGCGCTGGCGCGGCAGGACCCGACGTTCAAGCTGATGGCGGCGGTGGAGCGGGAGTTGATTGCACGGGCGCTCGCAGAGACAGGCGGCAATCAGGTGCGCGCGGCGAAATTACTGGGGATCACACGGGCGACGTTGCGGAAGCGGATCGAAAAATTCGGGATCGAGCGCCGGTTGGAAGTAAGCTGAGCCTGCCGGACGGTTCCCCTACCACGCCATCTCGCCGTTCTTCTCCATCTGCGCGATTTGTTCCGGCGTGAGTTTTCCCACGCCGTCGGGATCCTTGTTGGTCGCGGCTTTGAGGCGAAGATACTCGGCTTGTTTGCGGATTTGCTCGCGGCGGGCAGCTTCTTCTTGGGCTGGAGTTAGCTTCGGAGCCGGGAAGGTGATCTCCGGCTGAGCGTCTTGCTTTGCTTGGAATGCCACGGAGCGACTCCAAGTGGGCCCGGTCGGTCCGGTAACTCCGGATTGGTTGTCGGCGAGGTCTGTTGCTTGGGCAACAACGGCGGCGTCCGGCGGGGCGAACGCTTGCCGGAACGTGTGAACGAGGAAACCTGCCGAGACGATCACCGCACCGGCCAGCAAGACGAACCAGACTGTGGAAGACGATTTATCGGGTTGTGGTTTTTGGGTCATCTCTAATTGCCTTCCTGCCAGTTGCTGTATTGAAGCTTGCCCGAGACCACCGGGTAATACGGCGGCGGATTGTCGATGAAGCGGGGATCGTAGCTGTAGTTCTTGCTGAAGCCGTGAGTCGTCGTGCTTCCGCTGAAGGTGCCGACGGCGCCGCGAACGTCCTGGACGATGCCACCGTAGATGTTGAGACTGCCGCGAGGTGATCCGGTGCTGTAGTTGATCACCCCGAAGCTGCCGTCGCTGCCTGCCGTACCGGCCGCAATGATCGCCGCGTCCACGCGCAAATTGTTAGGCGCCGAGGTGTCCACCCAAACGTCATCGCGCGAGATCAACCCGAGGGCGTCGGTCGAAGCGGGGTTGGAGACCGGATCGGTGGTGTAATCAATGTGACCACGGATGTATTGATCGGTTTCGGTGGCAATGGTCAGGCGGCCGGTGACCGTCCCTCCCCCGATATAGACGGTCCCGGCAACGTCGGTAGCACCGGAAGTGGCGTTGGCAACATAGATGATCCGATTGCCGGTGGTTGTCCACGCGTGGTTAGTCCACCCTTTGCGGGTGTTGGTGATGTAGACGGTGCCGCCGCTAAAGGTGATGGTGCTGGTTCCACTCAAGACAACCCCGGATGACGACGTGTTCGCGGTGTTCTTAAGGGATGTGGAGGCCGCGGAATCGAAGTCGATGTCGGCCATGCTGCCTTGAGTGTCATTGAGGGTGAAACCGTCATCAAAGGTCACGCTGGCGATGCTTCCGCCGTAGGAGCTTGCCCCTGAAGTGACCGGCGCGTGGAACACGGGGTCACCCGAAAAGTACATGGTGTCGTCGGCGTGAACGTGACCATCAAAGACTTCCCCGGCCTTGAAGTAGATGCTTCCGTTCTCGTGACTCCAGAGGGCATACTGGGCGAAGTTGGGCTGGTAGATGCGCTTGATGCTGACGCGCCGACGCACACTGTTGACGAAGCCGGTGGCGGTGATGGAATACGTGGTGGAGTTGGATTGGGTGATTGTGTAGGTGAAGGTGCCGGCCCCGAGGGTTCCGTTGGAGCTAAACGAAGAGCCGAGCGACCCGAGGTTGACTTCGATGTAGCGGGCCCCGCGTTCGACAGCGCCTTCGGCGACGTATTGAGCCCGCTTCATGTTGACTTGGCGGGTCGTGATTTTTCGATGATTGCTACCCACCGTGAGGATGGTCGCGAGCAAGCCGAGACTGATAAAGGTGTAGCCGAGGACGCCGAGCAAGG
>Ga0247727_10017288_pt1 | contig 11505 bp, 16 predicted proteins | sample WisWelCaveWW1625_FD_202498 | JGI IMG/M metagenome (GOLD analysis project Ga0247727, IMG submission 202498) | Biofilm microbial communities from Wishing Well Cave, Virginia, United States - WW16-25 | ecosystem: Environmental > Aquatic > Deep subsurface > Groundwater > Cave microbial mat | place... | reverse complement strand
AACTGTCATCCTGAGCGCCGAAGCGCTTGCGCGCGGAATCACGTGTCCCGCGAAGGATCTGGCGGCGGGGCAGGGTGTGAACCGCGATTGATGCGGCCCGTCTGGGGCAGGTCTCAAGACCTGCAGCTACGAGTGTGGGCGACGCCCCTACTTGATGTGGACGCCCGAGATCGCGCGCGAGATTACCAGGCGCTGTACCTCTGACGTCCCTTCGAAGATCGTGTAGATCTTCGAATCCCTATGCCAGCGCTCCACCGGGTTCTCGCGAACGTAGCCGTAGCCGCCCATGATCTGGATCGCCTCTTCGGTCACACGCACGGCGGTCTCTCCGGCGAACAGCTTGGACATGGAGCCCTCGCCGTTCTCGAACCTCTTGCCGGTCCGGCCCATCCAGGCGGCCCGCCAGACCAGTAGGCGGCTGGCATCGATGTGCGTCTTCATGTCCGCCAGCTTGAAGGCGATCGCCTGGTTCTCGATAATCGCCCGCCCGAACTGCTGCCGCTGCTTGGCGTAATCGAGGGCGAATTCGTAGGCAGCCCGGGCGATGCCAACGGCCTGCGCGCCGACGGTAGGCCGCGTCGCCTCGAACGTTGCCATCGCCGCCTGTTCCTTGGAGCTCTTCCCTTCACGCGCCTTGGCCAGCTTGGCGTCCAGCTTCTCCTTGCCGCCCAGCAGGCAGCTTCCCGGCACGCGAACGTTGTCCAGCACGACCTCGGCCGTGTGGCTGGCGCGGATCCCGTGCTTCTTGAACTTCTGCCCCTGGCTCAGCCCGGGCGTGTTCGGTGGTACGACGAACGCCGCGTGACCGCGCGAACCGAGCTCCGGCGCGACCGACAGCACCAAAACATGCACGGCAGCGATCCCACCGTTTGTGATCCACGTCTTCGTCCCATTAAGTACCCACTCGTCCTTCGCCTCGTCGTAGACTGCACGAGACTTCAACGAGCTGACGTCCGAGCCCGCGTCCGGCTCACTCACGCCAAACGCACCGAGTTGGATCTTGTCCGGGGTCCCGAAGCACTGCGGCACCCACTCCACAATCTGCTGTGGGGTGCCATTCGCGACGAGCCCGGCCACGGCCAGCGTCGAGCCGAAGATCGATAGGCCAATACCGGCGTCGCCCCAGAAAAGCTCCTCGTTCACGATCGGCATCGTCAGGCCGGTCGGGTCTGCAAACGCGCCCTGCAGGAACTCGAAGGAGTAGAGGCCGATCTTGGCCGCCTCCTGGATTATCGGCCAGGGGGTCTCTTCGCGCTCGTCCCACTCGTGGGCGGCAGGGCGCACGACGTTCTTGGCGAACTCGTGGACCCAGTTCTTCATCATCGTCTGCTCTTCGCTCATCTCCATGGAGAACTGAGCCGCGGCCTGCGTCGGTGCGGTGGCCTGTGCCACCTCCTCCGCGGTCGGTTGCTGTGTCGCCGGCTGTTGCGTCTGTACCATCTCTATCTTCAGGCGGTGAAAGCCCGCCCTCTCCTTTCTCTGCACCTGCCCCCGCAGCCGCTCGAACGGCTACCCTCGGAAAGCAGTGTTGACAGGGTATCGCCTTCCGAAAATCGCGACAAGACACTAAAAAATGCCGCAATTCTGATTGTGGATTCCCACTTCTATCCTCTACATACGCCACAAGACGTTCGAATCACCGCCACTGGCCCCCATCTGTCATCCTGAGCGCCGAAGCGCGGGTGCGCAGATCAACACTACCGCGCGAAGGATCTGGGGTGGGGCAGAGTGCGTGCGCCACTCTCTGCTACGTGTCATCCTAAGCGCCGAAGCGCTGGTGCGCAGATTAACACTACCTCGCGAAGGACCTGGGGTGGGGGCAGAGTGCGTGCGCACTGACCTCCGACCGCTATCGCATGCTATCCTTGCCCCACCATGGCCCGCGCTCCCAACCTCGACGGCTCCAGCGTCTCCCTCGCCGTCCTCGTCGCCCGCTTCAACGAGGACGTCACCTCACGCCTGCTCGCCGGCGCACGTGAGGCCATCGAACACCATGCCGTTAGCCGCCATGACGTCTTCCATGTCCCCGGTGCCTTCGAACTCCCCCTCGCCGCCAAACGCCTGGCCGAGACCGGCCGCTACGACGCCGTCGTCTGCCTCGGCGCTGTCATCCGCCACGAGACCGACCACTACCTGCACATCGCCACCCAGGCCGCCGCCGGCCTGCAGCGCGCTGCACTCGACACGGGCGTCCCCTGCGTCTTCGAGGTTCTCACCTGCGACACCGAAGCGCAGGCCCTCGCCCGCTCCGGCGGCGATCGCGGCAACAAAGGCTTCGAAGCTGTAGAGACCGCCATCGAGATGGCACAGCTGCTGCGTGCGCTGCGCGCGGTGTGACATGCCACGCGAAGTCGTATTGCGTGCGCCAGCGTACTTCAACAACATCTCGCACCTCAATCAATTGCTTATCGATGAGAAAGATCTTCAAGCCGCGTCTTCCGTCACAATCGATCTAAGTCAAGTCCGACGGTGGAATGTCGCGACCATGGTTGGCACGTTAATATTGGCCGAACGGTTCTGGTCGATGGCAGGCCCGCGATCAATTGGCGTTACTTTCCCCACAGAATCGCCCGCCAGCGCGTACGCCTCCTTACTCGAGTTTCATGAGGTTTTACTTGACATTGCGCGGGATGTGACCCATCCTCCGGGTGTGGGGGATCCTGACGCCAAACAGATTATCCCTGTAACGCGGTTCACAACCTCTGATGAAGTCGAGTTGATCGCGAATTCAATGGCGCAAAAATTCCAGACAGAGCAAGTAGGGCCGTCGTTCCTCCTTCAGCCATGCCACGTAGTGTTCAGTGAGCTGGCCGATAACGTGCTCCATCACTCTGAGACCAAAAGAGGGTTAGTGGCGGCATCCAGCGGGACCTACCTGCGACGAGACGGCACGGTTCAGCGGATTGTAGAAATCGCAATAGGAGATGCGGGGATAGGGATCGCTCGCGCGATCATGAAGAATCCGCACCATCAACCAAGTGATGACGTCGCGGCAATCGTGCTAGCATTGAAAGAGGGCGTGTCGGGTGTTGAGGATCGATATAGAGGATTCGGCTTGTGGTATCTAACTCAGGAAGTCGTCAGGCGCGCCCGTGCGCGAGTATTTGCGTTGCGCTCCGGACGAGCATATGTGCGCCTGCGTGGTGACGGCACCGTGAAGTCTAAAGCTTACGCCCAGTTCCCAGGCACGTTGGCCCACGTCATCATTCCTTACGATGCCCCTTCCCAACAGCCATAGCACGGAGATATCAAAATGGCCACTCTAGAAATGGCGCGCTTCGGGAATGCGCTTGCGACTCGTGAGAGAGCTCGCGAGGTGAACGGTTTTCTGGCTCCCAGCCGCTCGACCCCGGATATCCTGATCTTGGACTTTACCGGTGTGTCTGCAATAAGCCCTTCGTTTGCCGATGAACTCCTAAACGTGCTGGCCGATCGAACTGTGGAATTGTTGGTCGCAGGTGCTGAGGACGCAGTGTTTTCAGTGTTGAGCACCGTCGCCCGGCGTCGGCAAAGGGACATACGTCCCCTCAACAGCGACTCGCACAGCGCTTCATATGAACAAACCGCTCAAGCAGACTGATCTCCATGCCCTCGTCCGCTCCGGCGGCGATCGCGGCAACAAGGGCTTCGAAGCGGTCGAGACCGCCATCGAAATGGCGAACCTGCTGCGGGCGTTGGGCGCGGACTAGGGGTTGGCGATTAACCGTTTGCCCTGGGCGCTTCCTGTGTGTATCCTCTTGCCGCTAACCAAAGGTCAGAAGGAGGAACCAATGTCCAACGTCGATATCATCCGCGGCGCGTATGAAGCGTTCGCTAAGGGAGATGTGCCAGCCGTCCTGGGCGTCCTCGATCCGAACGTCGCCTGGACTGAAGCTGATGACTTCCCCTACGCCGGCACCTACAACGGCCCCGACGCCGTCCTCAACGGCGTCTTCATGAAGCTGGGTAGCGAGTGGGAAGCCTTTAGCGCCGTCCCGGACGAGTTCGTCGCCGACGGCGACAAGGTCGTCTCGCTAGGCAACTACAGCGGCAAGTACAAAGCGACCGGCAAGAGCTTCCGTACCCATTTCGCCCACGTCTGGACCCTCCGCAACGGCAAGGCCGTCAAGTTCCAGCAGTACACCGACACGGCCAAGGTGCAGGAGGCGCTGACCTAAATCCTCGCGACCCTGTGGGGGTGATTCATGAGACGCCCCCTACTTTCGCGCGATGTAATAGGCGTTGAAGATGTCGCCTTCGACGAACTTCACGTCAATCTGCTTGAACCCGGCCTCGCCTAGAAGCTCCTTCGCCTTTTGCGTGCCCCAGACGGTGCCCAGCCCCTCGCCGTTGAGCGCGAGCGACACGGTCATGCAGTGCAGCGTCGAGACCGAGTACAGAAACGGCCCCAGCGGGTGCTCCATGTTCTCTTCCAGGTTGCTCGATGCCTGGATATCCTTGCACAGGAATACACCGTCCTGCTTCAGCGCGTCTGCGATACCCTTCAGGACCCGGCGCGGGTGTGCCTGGTCGTGAATGGCGTCCATGACTGTTATAAGGTCGAACTGGTGCGACCCGTCCAATGTCGCGGCGTCTTTCACCTCGTGTTCGGCGTTCGTCAGGCCCCAGGCCTGCGCTTCCGCCTTGCCGGCGGCGATCCCGCCTTCCGAGAAGTCGTAGCCGATGAAGCGGCTGCTTGGGAACGCCTGCGCCATCAAGTTGATATCATGCCCCTGGCCGCAGCCCACATCGGCTACATCAATCCCCGACTTGAGTTGCTCGACGAGCCCAGGCACCAGCGGCAGCGTCACGTCCACGAGTGTCGCGTTAGAGACGTCAGCGCTCATCTCGCCCATAAGCTGCTGGAACTTGGGATATTCCGAGTAGGGGACGCCGCCACCCTTTTTGAAACAGTCAACGACCTGGTCCTCGATGTTCCCCATCAGCGCGGTGAATTGCATCATGTTCGCCAGGTTGCCGGGACCGGCCGCCCGTGTCAGCGAAGCCGCATGCTCCGGCGGCAGGCGATACGCGCCGTTCGCCGGATCGTACTCGATGATCCGCCCGGTCACCATCGATCCCAGCCACTCTCGCACGTAGCGCTCGTTCAGCCCCGCCGCGTCGGCGATCTGCCGGCTCGTCGAGGGCGGCAACGCCGCCATCTTGTCGAACAGCCCCGTCCGGTGGCCGATGCTCGTCATGAACGCCAGCAGCCCGCTGTTCAGAATCCCCACCATCTGACCCCCGAAAGCCTCCGCCTTCGCCTGGTCAAGCTCCATCGTCGTCATTTTGGGCTCTCCTCTTGCTACTTGTTACTTGGTTCTTGTTACTTACCGTCTACTTCCGAGGTGATCTCTTCATCGTCCAGAAATGCAGGCCGCCGCCCGGTACGTCGTCCTCTACCACGACCTCAAACCCGTGCTTCTGGTAGAAGGGCACGTTACGCGTCTTCATCGTCTCGAGATAACAAGGCAAGCCCTCGGCATCGGCGCGAGCGAGGACCGGCGCCATCAGGGCTCCGCCGAGACCCTGACCCTGGCGTGGTGGGTCCACGCCCAGTATGAACAGATACCAGTGAGGTTCGTGAAGGTGCAGCGTCTCCAGATGGCCGAACATATTCCCGAATCGCTCGGCGCCATCCTCGCCGAATACGGAAGGATCGAGACCCGCCTCGGCCATGCGCTCTTCCGGCATCTCCCACTCCCCCGGTGGCAGCCACAGCCCCGCGCCTTCCACCTTTCCGCCGGTCGTGAATGGGTTACCGAAAAGACTCGCGTAGCGCGCCGCCTGCGTGAAGAACTCACTGAGCGGCTCTAGTCGCGTGGCGTCGTCAGGCAAGATGTAGACTGCTGCCGGGTCATCCGCTCTTCCCAGCGCGTTGCCGGCGTCCTTTACCTGACCCGCTTCCAGACCAACGATCGCCGTTTGCGCTACCATGCTGGCGCCTCCTTTCTCCAACTCCCGATCGTCGCTCGCCGTGGCAAGCGTCGCACATGATACCACCGCATCCGCTCTCGCGCTCTATGATGATAATCACACCGCTGGGGCGTCGGCGAAGCTGAACCCGATATCAACCCCGCCGCCAGTCGAAAACGCTTGCTGTGCCCGATAATGGGGGAACCGATTGCGACCAGGCAGGTAGGAGGAAGGGCAGCAATGGCCGGAAGCGACACGCACACAGATGTCCGAGAATCGCCGCTTGCAGAGTGGCTGGAGCTACACAACCACTCGCATACGCACTGGAACAGCGAGGCTCTCGATGACCCGTCCGCTGACCGGCAACCCGCGTGCCTCGGCGACACCCGCGTCGTCAGCCACGCCCACATCCATCTCCACTTCACCGGCGCGCGGGAGAACGGGATGCGCTTCCTGGGCGACTGGCACAACGCGCTCAACGCCCATGACGGCAGCCACGTCCACGAACCCGATTCCTACGCCACCGAGGAGCCAGAGGAGCAGCGCACACTGGAGCAGGAGACTGTTAAATCGCCGGCGTAACCGGTAGCTCGGCCTACTCGCGCTCCCTTCCAATCTCAAAAAACACGTAGTCGATCTCCCCGGGCGATCTCCCCATGTCCGTCAGCACCATCGCCGCCTCCGACCGGTGCTGCGTCCCGTGGTTCGCCACGTGCAGCATCAACTGCCAGAGCACCCGCTCGTGCGCCTGGCCGCGGCTATCCGTGTACGCCAGCACTTCATCGAGGCGCTCCTCCGTCAGCGACGCGGCGAAGTCGCGCAACCCGCGGTGTGACTCGGCGAGCGCGCCCCGGATCGCCTCAAACCCGCGTAGCGACTGCAACTCCATCAGCGATCTCCGGTTCGCCCCGCGCATCCAGCGCTCCAGCCAGACGACCTGGCCCGCCATAACATGCGCCAGCGTGCCTTCGATGCTCCCAAAACTCGCCCCCCGCGAATGCGAAAAATCCTCCGCGCCAAGCCCAGACGCCGCCTCCAACACCTTCCCGTTCGCCCACTCGTTGTACTCGTATAACGGCTGTATCAGCTCTAGCTTGCTCATCCTAAGTCCGAAGTCCGAAGTCCTAAGTCCTAGGTCGGCTCCCCGTCCAGCTTCACCTGCAGATACCGCGGGTACTCCGCGAACCCCACCTTCTCGTACACGCGCCGGCCCGCCGGCGTTGCCCGCAGCCAGACGATCGGCGCGCCGGCCACCCTCGCCGCTTCGAGCAGCTCCTCGACAATCCGCCTCGCGATGCCGCGTCCTCGCCACTCGGGCGGCGTGTACATGTTGAGGACGTAGCCCTCGACACCGGCCAGGTTCCCGCTCGACGGCGGCTTGTTGAAGAGCACGATCAACCCGGTGCCCACGACCTCCCCGCCGGCTTCGGCCAGCAGCGCCACGAGCTCATCAGTCGGCAGCGTTTCTTGCAGATACGCGCGCACCGCCTCGATGACGTGTGGCTCGTTATCGTCGCCCAGCTCGCCCAGCTCCCGCTGCATCGCCACCCGCGAGGCGACGAGGACCTCGGTGTCAGCGATCGTGGCGTGGCGGATCGCAACGTCCTTCATCCCGGCGGCGCTCCTCCAACCAGCACGCCGACCGCCCAGACGTACCCGTCCGGGTCCTCCACCATCACCTCGCGCCAGCCGTGACCGCGCTCCGTCACCGCCTTGACGATCGTCGCCTGCGCCCGCCGCGCGCGCTCCTCGACCCCCTCCGGCTCGAGGCCCTGCATCCGCAACATCGCGCCCAGCCCGCGCCCTTCGTTCGCCGTCAATCGCGGGTGCCACGGGTGGCCGTCATAAGCGTGGTCGGCGTGCAGCATGATATCGACGCCGCCCACTTTTATCGCCGCGAAGTCAACGTCCGAATAGTGAACGAGCGCCAGCATCACCTCTCGGTAGAAGCGCAGCGACCGCTCAACATCCTTCACGACAAGATCGACCGTGAAGACAGGCAGCAGGCGTCCATAATCCGCCGCCGAAATCCACGGCTCACCGGTCCGTTTCTTCATATCGCTCCCCTTCCCATTCCGCGCGCCACCTGCCCATCCGGTTATCCGTTACACGTCCGTTGACGACTCGACGCCGACGGCGGAATCACTGGTACTCCGGATGCTCCGCAATGAACGCTCCCAGTATCTGCCCGGCCTTCTGACTCCGCAAGAAGCGAATCTGCCCCGCTAGGAATCCGATTGGTCCGCCCAGCGCCATCGCCGCCCAGGCGCCCGCATCGCAAAGATCAAGCTGCTCGATGATCACGCCGTCCTGAAAGCGGAATCGCGAATCGATCTGGTTACGAACGCTACGCCCCGTCGATGTCAGCGTGTAGTCATCGACTATATTCGCCTGCCCGCTATCGCCATCCGCATTAACGATCTCGAACGTAGCGCGGATGTCACCTTCAGAGATCATGTGCCACATCGCCTGGATCTGCTTCTTCCCGCGCAGGTCGAACGCGATGTCTGTAAACGTCGCGTCCTCGTGATAACAGGCCGCCATCGCCTCATGATCGTGCTGATCCAGTCCAGTGAACAATCGTTCCAGCAGGTCGCCATTCGGGTGCATCACATGCTCCTTCTTGCTAGCTTCGCTTGCTTGCTGATCACCGCAGCCCGCCCCATCCGTTTATCCGTTCCCCATCGGCTGTGCGCTAACCTTCCCGCATCCACGCCGCTATCGCCTCCCCAATCCCGAGCGGGTCGTCTTCCTGCAGGAAGTGCACGCCCGCGCCGATCTCCACCGAGGTCAGGTTGGCGATGTTCTCCTCGCACCAGGGCACCAGGTTTCGCAGGATCGCCCCCGGCTTTGCCCACAGCAGCAGCTTCGGTACCTGCGACATCCCCAACCAGTCACTGTAAGCCTGCACGGCCGCGTGCACGTCCACCGGCTGGCCGTCGATCGGGATCTCGTTCGGCCACCGCCACAGAGGCCGGCGGCTCTCGCGATCGGGATACGGTTCGCGGTAGCGGTTCATCTCCTCGTCCGAAAGCTTCCGCAAGATCGCCCCTGGCAGCATCATCTCTACGAACATGTTGTTGTCCATGATCATCTGCTCGCCAGTTCCCGGGGTCCGAAACGCCTGGAACGGCGCCCGCGCCTGCTCCGGCCACTCGTCCCACGTCAAGGGCCGCACGATCGCCTCCATTAAAGCGATCCTCTTCACGTTCGCCTCGTGCCGCCGGGCGTAGTGGAAGCCCAGCGCCGACCCCCAGTCGTGCACCACCAGCGTGAGGTTCTTCAGTCCCATTGCCTGGATGAAGCCGTCGACGAAGCGCGCGTGGTCGACGAACCGGTATTCTATCGTCGGCTTCCCCGATTTCCCCATCCCGATCAGGTCCACGGCGATGCAGCGGCCTAGGGGCGACACGTGTGGTATCACGTTCCGCCAGAGGTAGCTGGAGGTCGGGTTGCCGTGCAGGAACAGCACCGGGTCGCCCGCGCCCTGCTCGACGTAGTGCATCTTCCAGCCCAGCACCTCCTGGTACTTCGACTCGTAGGGAAACGCCGCGGAAATCTCCTGCTGCTGCGTCATTATCTGCCTCCTTTTCTGTCAGGCGGGCACCCGACAGAATGTCATCCTGAGCGCCAAGTCACGCACGCGGAACCTCGTATCTTCGCGAAGGATCTGGGGCGGGGCAGACCTTCGTGCGCGGCGTTCTGGCACCACACCTCGTCCGTCGTGGTGAGGCTCTCGTACCACACCTCGTCCGTTCGTGGTGAGGCTCTCGTACCACACCTCGTCCGTTCGTGGTGAGGCTCTCGTACCACAACGGGGCAACCGCCTCCGAACCGATTGTGCCACCGCCCACTTCCCTTACACTCGCGAGCACGCGCTATAATAGCACTCCGCCATTCAACGTCGAAGCAATGTAGGTCGGAGCCTTCAGGCCCCGACGGAAGGAGGCCCCCGCAATGGCAGTTAACCCCACTCCCGAAGGCTACAGCACCGTTACGCCCTACCTCGTCGTGGAGGGCGCGAACGGACTCATCGAGTTTGCCAAGAAGACGTTCGGCGCCGAAGAGACCGTGCGCATGGACGGTCCCAACGGTACTGTCGGCCACGCCGAACTGCGCATCGGCGACTCGATCGTGATGCTTGGCGACGCCGGCCCCGACAATCCCGCTCGATCGGCCGCCCTGGTCCTGTACGTCAACGACTGCGACGCGACTTACCGCAAGGCGCTGGAAGCCGGCGCAGCGAAAGACATGGAGCCGGAAGACCAGTTCTACGGCGACCGCCGGGGCGGCGTAAACGCTTTCGGCGTCAGCTGGTGGGTTCACACCCACATCGAGGACGTCTCGCCGGAGGAGATGGAGAAGCGCATGGCCGCCGTTATGGCGGGCTGACATGGCCCGCTGGACCGCCGCCGACATCCCGCGGTAGGACGGCCGCACCGTCGTCGTCACCGGTGCCAATAGCGGCATCGGCTTCCACGCCGCCCGCTGCCTCGCGGCGGCCGGCGCCAGCATAGTCCTCGCCTGCCGCAACCAGGAGAAGGGCGCCGAGGCCGAACGCCAGATCAAAGCGGCGACAGCCGACGCGATGGTCGAGGTCGCGTCCCTCGACCTGGGCAACCTCAAGTCCGTTCGCGAGTTCGCGGACAGCTTCCGGGAGAACCGCGACGGCCTCGACCTGCTCATCAACAACGCCGGCGTGATGGCCCCGCCACGTCGCCTTACCGACGACGGCTTCGAGCTCCAGTTCGGCACCAACCACCTCGGCCACTTCGCCCTCGCCTCCCTCCTTCTCGACAGAATGGAGGGGCGCGAGGACGCGCGCGTCGTGACCGTGAGCAGCGGTGCGCACCGCTTCGGACGGATCAACTTCGACGATCTCCAGGGCGAACGCAGCTATGGACGCTGGAGCGCCTACGGCCAGTCGAAGCTCGCGAACCTGCTCTTCATGTTCGAATTCGACCGGAAACTGCGCGCCGCCGGCTCCACCGTCCGCAGCGTCGCCGCTCACCCCGGCTACGCCGCGACCAACCTCCAGTTCGCCGCGGCCCCCGCTCTGGACCGGTTCGTCATGGGCATCGGCAACTTCCTCATGGCCCAGAGCGCCGAAATGGGCGCCCTGCCGACGCTCTACGCGGCGACCTTCCCCGGTCTCGAGGGCGGCACCTACATAGGCCCCGGCGGCTTCATGGAACAGCGCGGCTATCCGACGCCCGTCGGCACGACCCCCGCCGCCAGGGACGAGGCAGTGGCCGCGCGTCTCTGGCAGGCGTCGGAGGAGCTGACCGGCGTCAGCTTCAAGGTCCCGGCCGCGGCGTAGAGCGCCTGCCCGATACTGATTACTGACCGCTGAATGCTACCTAGGCCCCGTCATGGAGCTCCAGACGCGCTACGTCACCAGCGCGGACGGCACGCCAGGAGGTCACCGCATAGACCCCGATGTGCGGGCGGCGACAGAAGGCGCAAGAAGCGGCCACGCATCCAGTCTAAAGAATGGTGCGCGTACTTCTAAAGAGGGCGGTGTCGCCGCGTCTACTGCGCCGCCTCAACCACCGCTCACACTCGCACCGCCTCCCCCACCCCCTTCAACCCCTGCTCCCCCCTATCCTC
>Ga0247727_10017287_pt1 | contig 11505 bp, 7 predicted proteins | sample WisWelCaveWW1625_FD_202498 | JGI IMG/M metagenome (GOLD analysis project Ga0247727, IMG submission 202498) | Biofilm microbial communities from Wishing Well Cave, Virginia, United States - WW16-25 | ecosystem: Environmental > Aquatic > Deep subsurface > Groundwater > Cave microbial mat | place... | reverse complement strand
TGCCACTTTTCAATGCAATACTGTCACTTCAGCGAGTCGAACGAGACCCGGCACTCGACACTATGGGGCTTCTATTCCGCGGAATCCGGCACGGCAGAACGGTGGCTTAACATGTGCATCGCCCGCCGCCTCCACCTTCTACTAAACGCGGAATACCCTCCGGCGATTTGTACTAGAATCCGAACGTCCCTTGGCCGCCCCAACTCAGAATGTATCCAGAGCCGTCCCCGGTATTTCCGGAGGAGAGTGAGCACCCGCGCCTATGATTGAAACGCAAGACCTCTGCAAGAACTTCAAAGACAAGAAGCGGGGCCTGGTGAAGGCCGTGGACAACGTGAGCCTCCGGTGCCAGCCCGGGCAGATTTACGGTCTGCTGGGCGCCAATGGCGCGGGCAAGACCACCACGCTGCGTATGCTGGCCACCATCCTCACCCCCACCTCCGGGAGCGCGAAGGTGGCGGGCTTCGACGTGGTGGCACAGCCGCAAAATGTGCGTCACAGCGTGGGGTTTCTATCCACAGCCACGGCGCTGTATGGGCGGCTCTCCGCGCTGGAGATGGTGCAGTACTTCGGCCGGCTTCATGGTCTCGATGAAGGCACGCTGGCCCAGCGGATCGGGGAGATTTTCACCCGCCTGGAGATGAACGAGTTCCGCGACCGCCGCTGCGAAAAACTTTCCACGGGAATGAAGCAAAAGGTGTCCATCGCGCGGACGCTGGTGCACGACCCGCCGGTGATGATCTTCGACGAGCCAACCATGGGGTTGGACGTGATGACGGCGCGGACCATCGTGGCCTTTATCCGCGAATGCCGCCAGCGCGGCAAGACGGTGATCTTTTCCTCCCACGTGATGAGCGAAGTCGAAAAACTCTGCGACCACATTGGCATCATCCACAACGGGAAAATACTGACCGAGGGGACGCTCGACCAATTGCGGCAGCGCTACGCCATGACCGACCTGGAAGATATCTTTGTGCACGTGGTAGGAGACGGGCGATGAGCATGCGCAATATCGGCGTGGTGTTCCGGAAAGAACTGGTGGATTCGCTGCGGGATCGTCGCACCCTGATCTCCATGGTGGTGGTTCCCATCCTCCTGATGCCGGTGCTGACCATCGGGATGTCGGCGCTGACCATCCGGCTGGTCAACCGCGCGCGGCAGGATGTGCCCAAGGTGATGATTCTCGGCGGGCAGGATTCACCGCGCACCGTGACCGCGCTGAAGCAAGCGCCGGGGGTGGAATTTGTAGCCGCGGCCGAGAACTACAAGGACGAAATCATCGAGAAACGCGTGCGCGCCGCCGTCGAGATTCCTCCAGGCTTCGATGCTGCCCTGGAGAGCGGGGAAACCAAAAAAATATCCATCTACTACTACGAGGGCGAGATCCGCTCCCAGTTCGCCTCCCAGGCGCTCCAGGGCTTTTTCCGTTCCCTGCGCGACCGCACGGTCAGCCAGCGCATGGCCGCTCGCAATATTCCGGAAACGCTGCTCAAGCCTTTTGACATCACGCCGCAAAACGTCGCTCCCCCGGAGAAAGTCGGCGGCAACATCCTCGGCGGCCTCATCCCCTATATGGTCATTCTTCTCTGCCTGACGGGCGCGATGTACCCGGCGATGGACCTGACTGCCGGTGAAAAAGAGCGCGGCACCATGGAGACCATCCTGTGCAGCCCCATCTCGCGCACCCACCTGGTGCTGGGAAAATTCCTGATGGTGCTCACCGCGGCGCTGGCCACGGCCATGCTCAGTATTGCGTCCATGGCCGTGTCGTTCAAATATGCGAAGTCTTCGGCGGGCGGCCAGATGGCAGACGCGCGCCGTGCGGCGATGGCCAACTTGACGCTCGACCCCAAGGGCGTGATCGCAGTCTTCGCCATGGTGCTCCCCATCGCGGTGATGTTCGCCGCCGCGCTCCTGGCCATTTCGCTTTTCGCCAAGAGCTTCAAAGAGGCGCAGAGCTACATTTCGCCGCTGATGATTGTGGTCATCTTGCCGGCCGTGGCCGCGATGCTCCCGGGGATCGAGCTCAACACCCGGTTGGCGCTGATACCCATTTTGAACACCAGCTTGGTGAGCAAGGAAATCGTCACGGGCACGTATCACTGGAACTACATCGCTATCATTTTTGCGTCGTCCTGTGTTTATGCGGCCATTGCTCTTTTTGTGGCGGTCAAGCTCTTTCAGCGGGAAGATGTGTTGTTCCGCGCCTAGGCCTCGCCCTGCGGTCGCGCGTGCTAGAATTTGCCCCTGATGGCCGACGGCCCGCTCATCTCCGTCCGTGAACTGAGCAAAAACTTCCGCACATTCAAGCGCCGCGAAGGCGTGTGGGGCGCGGTGCAGAACCTGTTTGTCCGCGACTACCAGACAGTCCAGGCGGTGAATCGCATTACCTTTGAGATTGCCCAGGGCGAGATGGTGGGCTATATCGGGCCCAACGGCGCGGGAAAATCCACCACCATCAAAATACTGACCGGCATACTCGTTCCCACGTCGGGCGAGGTGATGTCCAACGGCTTCCACCCGCACGCGCAACGGCGAGCGTACGTGAAGACCATCGGCGTGGTGTTCGGGCAGCGCACCCAATTGTGGTGGGACATCGCGGTGGTGGAATCGTTCAAGCTGCTGCGCCGCATCTACGACGTATCGCAGCGCGATTACGACGAGCGCATGGAGGTCATGCATCAGGTGCTGGGCATCCGCGACTTCCTGCACACCCCGGTGCGCAAGCTGTCGCTCGGCGAGCGGATGCGCTGCGACCTGGCCGCTGCGCTGCTGCACCGGCCGCCCATTTTGTTCCTCGATGAGCCGACCATCGGACTGGACGTGGTGGCCAAGGACCACATCCGGCGCTTCCTGCGCGAGATCAATCAGCTCTACCGCACCACCATCCTGCTGACCACGCACGACCTGGACGACATCGAAGAGCTGTGCCGGCGCATCATGATCATTGACCACGGGCGGCTGCTCTACGACGGCCCGCTCGGACTGCTGAAACAGAAGCTGCTGCGCATCAAGCAGGTGAAAATTGTTCTGAAGGACGGCGAGCAGGCGGCCCGCCTGGGCGCGCTTTCCACCGACGGCCTCGAGGTCGAGCATGTGGACGAACTTACCCGCCGCATCCGCTTCGACCGCTCGGCTGTTTCCGCCGCCGAGCTGATCCGCCGCATCCTCGCCGCCGTCGAGGTGCGCGACCTGCTGATCGAAGACGAGCCAATCGAGGAAATCGTCAAGCGCATCTATGCCGGCGAAGCACTGCGGGAAGTCACCGTTTGATGGTGTGATTTCGTGATGGCGTGATTTCAAGTCAGCTTTCGGGGCGGCCAGCTCGGCGGGCAAGCGAATGGTTGGAGAGTAGCGGGAAAGGGTCGTTCGTTCAGGCGAGGTGAGTGTGGCGGCGCTATCGCAATCCATCGCACCCTATTTCGAGTTTTCACGGATCGGCTTCGTCAACATCCTGGCCTTCCGGCTGCGCTACTTCACCGGCATCATCACCTACCTGGTTAACGTAACGGTGTATTACTTCATATGGACGGCAGTGTTTGCGCCGGGCGGGTCTCAGCTCGCCTCTACCTCAGCAGCTACAACAGGAGCGGCGGCGGGCGGAGTGACCATCGCAGGGTATGGCCTGGCGGAGTTGATCACCTACGTGGCCGTGGGCTGGATCATCCGCTCATTTTACTGGAACACGATTGACCAGGAGATGGCCTTCACGGTGCTGGAAGGCAAGATTGCCGTGGAACTGATCAAACCCATATCCATCCAGGGGATGTGGCTGGCGCGGGCCGCAGGCGAATCCGCGTTCCGCCTGGGGATGCTGACCGCGCCGACCGCACTGGCCATCACATTTCTTTTCCCCGTGCGCGGGCCTGCTTCGGCGACTCACTTTCTTCTCTTTGTTCCGGCTGTGGCCGGGAGCTTTCTGCTGATGGGCGCCATCAACTTCATGATCGGAACGTGCGCCGTCCACTTGAAGTCCATCCTGGCCCTGATTCGCGCGAAATACTGGCTGATTGAGCTGTTGAGCGGCCTGCTGATCCCGGTAGCCTTTTTTCCGGAGGCCATTCGACGCGTGCTGGTGTGGCTCCCCTTCCCGCACATTGCGGCCACGCCGCTGGAAATTTACCTGGGCAAGCTCAGCCCGGCGGAGTCCGCCCCTGCGCTGGCCATCCAGTGGGCGTGGGCAGCGGGGCTGCTGCTGGCGGGTCACTGGTGGTGGAACGCCTCGGCACGTAAGCTGACCATCCACGGCGGATAGGAGACTGATGCGGCGATATCTGCAACTCTTCGGCGAGTACTTCCTGCAGTACGCCAAGGTGCGGCTCAGCTATCGGGCGGATTTTTTCATGGGCCTGGCCACCAGCATGACCGCAACCGTTTTCTCGTTCGGGTTTATGCTGGTTCTGTTCACGCGAGTGCCCCGGCTGGCGGGATGGAGCTTTGAAGAGGCCCTGTTCCTGTACGGCTTTTCGCTCATCCCCTTCGGGCTGTTCAACGTGATTAGCCCCAACCTCTATGAATTCGGGAACAACTACATCATCGAAGGCAAGTTTGACCGCGTGCTGCTGCGGCCGGTTTCCTCTCTCTTCCAGGTGGTCTTTGAAGCCTTCCGCATCGAGTCGTTGCACGAAGTCTTCACCGGTCTGCTGGCCGTGGGATGGGCCTGCGGCCGGATGGGGCTGCGCTGGGGCCTCGGCGATTTCCTGCTGTTGCTGCTGTTCGGCCTTTGCGGCGCGGCCATTTACACGGCAATTTTTCTGATCCTTACCAGCCTGTCGTTTTGGATGGAGGACCGCGTGGGGATCGGACCTCCGGTGTGGAACCTGATCGCGTTCGGGCGCTATCCGATGACCATGTACAGCGGATTCATCCAGTTCGTTCTCAGTTGGGTGATTCCTTTCGGTTTCGCGTCCTTTTACCCGACCGTGCGATTGTTGGGACGCGACGAATTCCGCGTCTATGCCTGGCTGGTTCCCGTGGTGATGGTATTTTTCAGCGCGCTGGCCCTGCTCACCTGGCGGCAGGGTGTCCGGCAATACTCCTCAACCGGTTCCTAGGCCTGAGTAACTGTGCCCCGGAGCAAGGCGGCCCTCTCCGATTCCCGCTTCTCACGTGTTTACTTTAGCCTGAGTGTGTTGTACTTTCGCGGGAGAAGATTGCAGCGCCCGGCCCCTTCCAAGGAACCAAGCGGCGGGTGCGGGGAGAGGTGTGGATGTCGCGAACTCCGCGACTGCTCATTGTGGAACCCGACGGCACACGCCGCGAGGCGACCGTGCGCTCCACACCGTTCAAGATGGGCCGCCAGGCCGGCACTGACCTGACGCTGCGTGACGGCCGCATCAGTCGCCAGCAAGCGCAGATTGTTGAGGACACCGGAAAGTTCTTCGTCGAAGACCTGGACAGCCGCCACGGCACGTTTGTGAATGGCAGCAAAATCATACGCCATGAACTGAAACCCCACGACTCCATCGACTTCGGCGTGCCGGAATCTTTTCGCGTGATTTTTGAAGGCGAGGATGCCTCGCTGACGGACCTGGTGCAGCGCGTGGAGACGGCTGCGCCCACCGAAACCGGCTCGCGCGAGCTCTACCACCTGGGCGTATTGCTGGAGGTGGCCCGCACGCTGCACGCCGGGCTTTCGCTGGAAGACGTGCTCACAGCCGTCGTAGATGCGGCCATCGGCGTCACGCATACCGAGCGCGGCGTGCTCCTGCTGGCCGAGCGCGGCGGCGAGCTACATCCTACCGTCGCGCGGGACGCGCGACGCTTCGCGCTCCAGCCGGAGGCGCTGCAGATTTCCAAGGGAGTCCTCCGGCAGGTTTCGCAGTCACGCCGCGAACTGGTCGTCACCGACAGCGAGGATGAGGAGAAGATCAAGGCGCAGGAGTCTGTGGTGCGCCTGGCGCTGCGCACCGTGGTGGCCATCCCGCTGGAGAAACTCCCCGTGCTGGGCTCCGCAGACACAACGGCCTACGGGAAGCCGGCAGAGCTACTGGGAGTGCTCTATCTGGACAGCCATGCAGTCGGCAGCAGCTTCTCGCAACTGGACCGCGAAGTGCTGCGATCGCTGGCGCTGGAAGCCGCCACGGTCATCGAAAACGCGCGCCTGTTCGCCGCAGCTCGAACCAAAGAGCGCCTCGAGCACGAGATGAGCATCGCCAACGGCATCCAGCAGCAGCTTCTTCCCCAGCGCTTTCCGGAGGCCGATTACTTCTCCATGTCCGGGATGAATATTGCCTGCGACATGGTAGGCGGCGATTACTTCGACGTCATCGAGCTGGCCGGCGGGCGGCACGGCGTGGTCGTAGCCGACGTTTCCGGAAAGGGTATCTCCGCGGCGCTGCTGGCCGCGATGCTGCAAGGGGTGTTCTCCGCCACGGCGGGGATGGACATTCCTCTTGCTATGATGGCCCAGCGAGTGAATAAATATCTCTGCGAACGCTGCGCTGAAGACCGCTACGCGACACTGTTCTATGGCGTGCTGGACCCCAGCGGCAGGCTGGACTACCTGAACGCGGGCCACGTGCCCCCGTTGGTGCGCACCTCGCTCGGCCAGGTGTACCGCCTGGCCTCGGACAATTTCCCGCTGGGGATGTTCGACTTCGCCGAGTATCACCCCGACCGTGCATCGCTCCAGCCGGGAGATTTCCTGGTGGTATGCACCGACGGGTTCTCGGAAGCGCACAACTTGAAGGAAGAGATGTGGGGCGAAAGCGGCATGCGCGACCTGCTGGCCAGCTTCCAGGGGAACTCGGTGGCCGAGCTTCAGGAGGCCATCCAGGCCGCCGTGCGCAGCTTCACCGGCGGCGCAGCCCAGAGCGATGATATGACCTTGGTCATTATCCACTACAAAGGACAGGCGGCTGCCGCAGACCAGAAAAACCCGGCCGCCGCGACCGCTCGGGGAGCAGGGGATTGAAGTCCAGGCGCACCAGCCGGGGCGGCAAGTCTACCTCCGTGCGCCCCGCAGCAGTAGCCGCCAGTGGGCTGAGCGAACTGAACCGCGCGCTGGGCGGACTGCCCGTCGAAGCCGACGCAGCCGAACTGGCCCGCGGCGTACTCTCCATTGCTGCGGCGCAGCCAGGTATTACCGGCGCCCGACTCTGGCGGATGGCGGAGGGCCGGCCTGTGGTCTGGCAGGAACTCGGGGAACTGCCTGCGGCGGACGCTGTGCTTGCCCAGAAGGCGCTGGCCCATCCGGAGGCAGGACGCGCCAACGGAAGCGTGGGGCGCTGGGCCTGTGCGCTGGGAAATGAGAGCCATGTGGTCGGGGTGCTGGAGACCAACACCAGCGGAAAAGGATTGGATGGCCCCGCGCGCGAGCGACTGGAGCTGCTGAGTCGCTATGCGGGCGTGGCGCTGGCGAACACAGAACGGCGGCACGCGGTCCAGGAACTCTCCAGCATTGTCGAGGCCACGAAACGGCTGAACTCGACGCTGGACCTGGGTGAGCTGATCAACATCATCCTGCAGATGGCTTCGCGGCAGACCGGGGCCGACCGCGGCGCGGTGTTTCTGGTGGACCACCAACGCCAGGAAATCTGGTCCCTTGTCGCCCTGGGCCTCGAACAGCAGGAAATCCGCCTCCCCTCCTCAAAGGGCGTCGCCGGCTGGGTGGCCCGCAATGGCACCACGGTGAACCTGAGCGACGCATACCAGGACGAACGCTTCGAGCGAGACGTTGACCGCCGTCTGGGTTACAAGACGCAGACTCTGCTTTGCCTGCCCATCCGCGGCAAAGATCAGAGCATCGTGGGCGTGCTGCAATTGCTCAATAAGAAGGGCGGGCCATTCACGGTTGCGGACGAGAAATTCCTCGGCGCCCTTTCCGACCACGTGGCCCTGGCGCTGGAAAACGCGCAACTGCACCGCGACCTGCTGACCAAACAGCGCCTGGAGCGCGATTTGGCCCTGGCTCGCAGCATTCAAAGAGGCCTGCTGCCCGATGCCCCGCCCCAGATACCCGGCTATGACATCGCTGTGTCGCACACGCCGTCGCAGATGGTCGGCGGCGACTACTACGATTTTATTTCACTGAGTGATAATACGCTGCTCTCGGTGGTGGCCGACGTAGAGGGCAAGGGTGTGGCCTCCGCGCTGGTGATGGCCAATCTTCAGGCCACGCTGCGGGCGCTGGTGGCGCACGTGCATTCGCTCGAGCGCATCGTCGGGTCGGTGAACAATATGATCCTGGCCGACAACCGCGCGCAGAAATATCTCAGTATGTTCGCCGGGCTGCTGGACCGTCGCAACGGGGTGTTGCACTACATCAACGCGGGCCACGTTCCCCCGGCGGTGGTCAAGGCCGCGGGGGCGCATGTGTTCCTGCGAGAGGGCGGGATGGTGGTGGGTCTGTTCCCCGACGTTGCGTACGAACGCGGACGCATCCACCTGGAGCCCGGCGACATCGTGGTGGCCTGCACCGACGGCATTACCGAAGCGATGGACGTGCAGAGCAACGAGTTCGGCCTCGAACGCCTGGTGGCCACGGTGGGCCGCGAGCAGTCGCGGTCGGCACAGCAGATTGTTGAGGCCGTGCTGGCCGAAGTGGATCTCTACTCCCGCGGCGGCCCGCACGAGGATGACCGTGTCATTTTCATCCTGAAAGCGCTGTAGGGGCGAGCTTCCGCCCGTCCTCTTCGGCTTGCCCGTCTCTACTTCTCGCTCTCCCGCCCCTCACTGTCCGCCCATCCTCTCCAGCTTTTCGCAATTGATCTGCCCTGCGGCTTCCAGCCGTCCGGTCACGCGAAGCGCACGCGACTCAAACACCAGCCCGCCAAAGCGCCGGTAGGCCTCTGGGAACATCACCACCTCGAACGTGCCGCGCTGGTCTTCCAGCGTCAAGAACATCATGTTCTGGTAGTTCTTCGTGCCCACGTGGCGGAAGGTGATCAGCCAGCCGGGCAGCATCACGCGCTTGCCACTGTGGAATTTTTCCAGCTCCGTGCTCCAGGGCTCGCCGTTGCGCGCGAAGCGGTCCAGCGGATGGCCGCTCACGCAGACTTCCAGGATTTGCTGCTCGTACTCCAGCCGCTGCTCGCGCGTGTACTCCGCCAGCACCGGCAGCTCCACCAATGCGCGCTCGCCCGCGGACGGCACCGCGCCGGGAAACAGCTCCGCTTCGCCGCCCGCCTGCCGTGCGGCCCCGCCCTTGCCGCTGTGGCCGAGAAGGCGCAGCCGCCACAGAAGCGCGGGGCGGGAAAGCGGCGGCTCGCCCGCGTCGTCGAAGGCCCCGCACTTGATGAGCGATTCGATCTCGTCGCGCTCCACCGGCACGCGCAAGAGGAAATCGTCCAGCGAACGGAACGCGCCGCGCTCTTCCCGCGACTTCACGATGGCCCGCATCGTTTCCGCGCGCAACCCCTTCACCTGCATCAGCCCGATGCGCATCGCGCGCCCTGCATTGTTTCCCGCAGCGGCTAAAGCCCCTGCGCTTTCTACTGCTGCAGTGGCACGGCTGAAGCCGTGCCCGGACGATGTCGCACGGACGCTCGGCGATTCGGCGATGTACTCCACCCGGGAGAAATTCACCGAGGGCAGCAGGACAGGGACGCCCCAGCGCTTGGCCTCCTCGACGTAGGCCGAGACATGGTAGAAGCCGGCGCCGGAGCTGCACATCGCGGCCAGAAATTCCGCCGGCCAGTGGGCCTTCAAATACGCGAAGCGGTAGGAGAGGTCGGCGTAGGTGGCGGCGTGGGCCTTGCAGAACCCAAAGCCCGCGAATTTTTCGACCATCTGCCAGGTGGCGTCGCGCGCGCGGCCTTCGAGGCCCAGGCGCTCGGCGGCTTTGAGGAATTTGGCGCGCAGGCGATCGCGCTCGCGCTGGTCGGAGAATTTGGCCATCGAGCGGCGCACCAGATCGGCTTCGGCCAGCGTCATCTCCCCCACCGACTGCGCCAGTTGCATCACCTGCTCCTGATAAACGCAGACGCCGAGCGATTCTCCCAGCACATCGGCCAGCCGCGGGTGCGCGTAGGTCACCGGCTCCTGTCCGCGGATGCGCCGCAGAAATGTTTCCTTCGATCCATATTCCGACGCCCCCGGACGGATCAGCGCCAGCGACAGCGACAGGTCTTCGAGCGTCGTAGGGCCAAGCAGGCGCGGGCCAAACGTCCGCAGCAGCGTGCGCATCCCCGGCGATTCAATCTGGAAAACGCCCATCGTACGCCCGGCGGCCAGCATCGCGCAGGTGGCAGGGTCGCCTTCGGGGATGGCGTCCACATCCGCCTGAGTCCGAATCTCGCCGCCGGCCTCGGCGATATTGGCCAGCGCCAGAGACATCGTGGTCAGGCCGCGCTGGCCGAGCAGGTCCATCTTCACCAGGCCGACAGCTCCGATGGCGCTCATATCGTACTGGGTGACGACAATGCCCTTGGTAGCGATTTCGAGCGGCACCAGGTTGCTGAGCTCGCCGCTGGCGGGGCCGGCGATCACCGCGCCACAGGGATGAATCCCCGTGTGGCGCGGGAAGCCATCCAGCCGCTCGGATACATCGAGGATGGTTTTCCACGGCTCTTCGCCAGCGGGGAGTGTGCGGCACTCCGGCAGGGTGCGGATGGCTTCGCGGATTTCGCGCACCGGACGGTGCGGCAGGCGGCGGGTGAACTGGTTCACCTCCGCCGGAGACACGCCGAAAACCTTGGCCACTTCGCGGACCGCCATCCGCGCGTGCATGGTGACGAAGCTGCCGATCATGGCCACGTGGCCCGCGCCCCAGCGCTCGTAGACCCATTCGAGCAGTTCGTCGCGGCGCGCGCCGCAGATGTCAATGTCAATGTCTGGGACGTCGCCGCGCTGCTCGTTCAGGAAGCGCTCGAAGTAGAGGTTCCAACGCAGCGGGCAGATGCGCGAGATGCCCAGGCAGTAGGTGGCCATCGAGCTGGCCGCCGAACCGCGCGCCACCGCCGGAATGGCCCGTCGCCGCGCCTCTTCGACGATTTCCCAGACCAGAAGAAAATACGGCGCGAGGTTCAGCTTGTGGATGACCTCGAGCTCGTGCGTCAGCCGCGCCAGCACCTCCGGGCGCAGCGGGCGGTAGCGCTGCCGCGCGCCCTCGAAACACAGCCGCCACAAATACGAAAACGGCGTCTCGCCTTCCGGCACGGTGCACTCGGGAAAAATCGTCTTCCCCAGCGAGAGTTCCAGGTTGCACTGCCCGGCGATGTCCAGCGTGGCGTACAGCAGTTCGGAATGGTCCGGGAAGGCCTGCTGCATTTCTGCCGCGGACTTGAAATACGCTCCGGCAGCCGCAATTTCCAGCTTGCCCTGAGCGGAGTCGAAGGGCGGCACGATTTTGCTGAGCAGCGTGCCCACGCGGACGGCGTTCAGCACGCGGTGATGCAGGTATTCATCCGGACGGAGAAAGTGGACGTTGTTCGTCGCCACGACAGCCACGCCCAGCTCGCGCCCCAGCGCCAGCATCTCGCGCAGTTGCCGGCCGTCCCCCGGCGCCAGTCGCTGCGCCTCCAGATACAGCCCCCCGCCGAAAATCTCCTTCAACGCCGCAAC
>Ga0247727_10017286_pt1 | contig 11506 bp, 9 predicted proteins | sample WisWelCaveWW1625_FD_202498 | JGI IMG/M metagenome (GOLD analysis project Ga0247727, IMG submission 202498) | Biofilm microbial communities from Wishing Well Cave, Virginia, United States - WW16-25 | ecosystem: Environmental > Aquatic > Deep subsurface > Groundwater > Cave microbial mat | place... | reverse complement strand
AGTGTCGTATGGGCCGCCCGCTCCCGCTCCAACGTCTGCTCCAGTTCGCTCAGCTGTGCCTGGGCGCGTGTTTGTTGCCCCTGGAGGTCGCCCACTTCCTGCGTCAGCAGCTCCACGTGCCGGACCTTGTCAGTAAATTCCTCCTCAAGATGCATGTACTGTTCCCGCTTGGACGCGATCAGTTGCTCCAGCCGGTCCACATGCCGCCCCTTGTCTTCAAACTCTTGCCCAAGCTGCCCCTTCTCAACGACAAGGCGGTCACGGTCCTGGGTGACAAGGCCGATCTTTCGGTTGGAGTCTTGCTGAAGTGGCCCAAACACCCTCTCAATCACCCCCAACTGTTTGTGGATAGAATCGACCAGCCCTTCAAGACCGCCGGCTCGCTTGCACAGGGCGACATAGAGATCGTCGGCAAGACGATTCACCAACCCGCCGCTCTGAAAATGGATGCCGCTATAGGCATGATGACGAAGCTGCTGATCAAGAAATTGCTCTACCATGGGGGCAACGGAGTCCAGCTTTTTCGGCCATCTCACATTCAAGTCGCTCCCCAAACGCTTGACCGCCGCCCGCCAGTCCTGCATCAACTCATCGAAAAAAATGAAGGCGTGCGGTACTCGTCTGGAATCGCGGATTGCATCGACCGTATGGCGCAACCACAGATAGACCGATTTGCCTTCAGGGAATCCCTCGCGGCGATATAATGAGGCTGCCACTTCCAGCGGGTGACGGATCGGAATAACGACCCTCGGCTGAGCCCCATGCGCCTCCACGGCCTGAATCCATAGGCGGAGGAGTCGCCCAATTCGAGGATCCTTGAGGACAAACCAGCTGCACTTGTTGAAGTCCTGAGTCAGAATTTCTTCTGCGCGGCGCTTGAATTCATGTAACGCATCCGCGCCCAGCTTGTCGGGATCGATCGGCAACATATCATCCCAGCACGAACCAGCCGCCGCCAGTATCCGATCGTTAAGATCTGCAACCTCTTGCGATTCCCAATAGCCGGCAGCATTAAAATCAGCGTGAGCGGGCATCAAATGGCTGGGCAACTCCGCGCCCAATAGGTTGATGGTTTTGGCAACAGCTGAGGTCCCGCTCCGGTGCATGCCGACCACGAGCAGTCCGATACGACCTTTGTTACTTTTTACTGCGCGCTGTTTGGGAGGCATTTTTCTTGGCATATTAGAGACTGTACGTCCTTGGCAGACTTTCTTCCTTGGACCTATGTGCCAGAGGGGACTGGCGCCCTTCTTCTTGGCGCCTGTCCCCGTCTGACGCGCTGCCCCCGTCTGAGGAGCGGGACAGGCACCGCCGCAGACGGCAGAGCCAGTCCCGCTCCTCCGCCCACCTCCAGGACGTCATGCGAATACTTCCGCCGATAAGAAGGCCGCCCCTTGTGCATCTTTTTCGGACAGCCTCGGTGGGCCATCGATGGGCCATTCGATCCCCAGGGTCGCATCGTTCCAGACAATGCACCGCTCAAGATCCGCCGCCCAGTAGTCGGTCGTTTTATACAGCACCTCGGCTTGATCGGAAAGCACGACAAACCCGTGCGCAAAACCTTCCGGAATCCAGAGTTGCTTTTTGTTGTCTGCGCTGAGGATTTCCCCGACCCATCGGCCAAACGTGGGCGAGCGTTTCCGAATATCGACAGCCACATCGAACACGATTCCGGCCGTGACTCTGATCAACTTCCCCTGGGGATGCCCGATTTGATAGTGCAACCCTCGCAGCACATTTCTCGACGAGCAGGAGTGATTATCCTGGACAAAGGCGACTTGTGCGCCGATGGCCTCCTCAAATTTTCGCTGATTAAAGCTCTCGAAAAAGAACCCCCGCTCGTCCCTGTAAACCCTGGGATCGAACCGCACCACATCGGGTATGGCCAGCAGGATGGTATTCATAGGGAGAGAAACGACCCTTCACTCGCGCTTGTGAGATGCATCGGCAACGTTTTCACACCGGTTTGGATAAGGCGACAGCTCAAAAAATCGGCTCGTTCAGCACTCTCAATAGGTACTTCCCATATCCGTTTTTCAGCAGGGGCTGCGCGAGCTGTTCCAGTTGGGCCTCATCGATCCATTTATTCCGATAGGCGATTTCTTCAGGGCACGAAACTTTCAGTCCCTGTCTGTGTTCCACAGTGGCAATGAATTGACTCGCCGTCAGCACCGATTCATGGGTCCCGGTATCCAACCAGGCATACCCTCGTCCCATGATTTCGACATTGAGCGTGCCTTCCTCCAGGTAGAGCCGGTTCAGATCCGTGATTTCCAATTCGCCCCGTGCGGATGGCGTGAGGGTCTTTGCGCGCTTCACGACCTCAGAGTCGTAGAAATACAGGCCGGTGACTGCATAGCTCGACTCGGGCGACAGGGGCTTTTCTTCAAGACTGATGGCTTTCCCCTGCGTGTCGAATTTCACCACTCCATAGCGCTCCGGATCTTGCACGTGATAGGCGAAGACGGTCGCCCCGGCGCTCCGCTGCATGGCACGACTCAGCAAGTGCTGGAAATTGTGGCCGTAAAAGATATTGTCGCCGAGGACCAGCACGGACGGATCTTCTTTGAGAAACGATTCGCCGATGATGAAGGCCTGGGCCAACCCATCCGGCGTGGGTTGCACCGCATAGGACAGGTTCAGCCCCCACTGTGCGCCGCTCCCAAGAAGTTGCTGGAATCGGGGCGTATCTTGCGGGGTTGAAATGATGAGAATGTCGCGAACCCCCGCCAGCATCAGGGTGCTGAGCGGGTAATAAATCATGGGCTTGTCGAAGACCGGGAGGAGTTGCTTGGACAACGCCAAGGTCGCAGGATGGAGGCGGGAACCAGTGCCTCCGGCGAGAATAATGCCTTTGCGTGTCACCGCCCACCTCGGTCCGCTAATTCTTGTACCACCCGACTGACGTGATCGCGCCAGTCGGGCAGGTGCACGCGAAAGATGCTGGTCAATTTCGAGACGCTGAGCCGTGAATTGCGCGGCCGCCTTGCGGGCAAGGGATAGGCTTCGGTCGGGATGGGATGAACCTCGTCGGGGCCGGCCTTCAACGACACCCCGCTCTCCTTCGCCACGTTCAATATATACTGCGCAAATCCATGCCAGCTCGTCTCGCCTTGGGCGGCCAGGTGGTACGTGCCGGCCACACCGGTCGCGCCCTCCATTTGTCCGATCCGATGAAGCGCGAGGGCGGTGACATCCGCGATGAGTTCTGCGCTGGTCGGGGCGCCTTGCTGATCGGCAATGACGTTCAATCGTTCTTTGTCCTTCGCGAGCCGCAGGATCGTCTTGACGAAGTTTTCTCCGCGAGCCGCATAGACCCAACTGGTTCGAAAGATCAGATGTTTGGCATGTCGCTGACGGATTCGCTCTTCTCCCTCGAACTTGGTTCTGCCATAGACCGACAGCGGATCGGCCGGATCGTCTTCGTCATATGGCGCCGTTTTCTCACCGTTGAAGATGTAGTCTGTAGAATAGTGCACCAGCCAGGCATTGAGCCGATTGGCCTCTTCGGCGAGCAGGCCGACCGCTTCGGCGTTAACCCGGTGCGCTTTCTCCGGCTCCGCTTCGGCCCGATCCACGGCCGTGTAGGCTGCCGCATTGACGAGGATGTCCGGTTCATGCCGACGAACCCAGCGACGCACCTCGTCGAGATGTTCCAGATCCAGTTCCGGGCGATCCGATGCGACGAGGTCGCCCATGGTCAACAAGGCACGGTGCAGCTCCCACCCGACTTGCCCTTTTTTTCCGAACAGAAGAATTTTCATACGCGGTATTGCTTCTCGATCCAGTGACGGTCGGTTCCGCAAGGCCTCCGGCCTAGCCCGCATTATTCATGACGGTTCTGCTGCAATCGCCGATGTTCAGGCGAGCGGCACGGGGCCAGGGGCTAGGGGCTAGGGGCTTTATCGTGAGGCGTTAGGCGAATCCCTCTCGACACCCGCTCACGCCCTTACCATTTACGCCTTACGTCCCCACTGCCTCTCGCCTCGTGCCACTTGCCCCTCGCCAACAGGCCCATCGTCTACTACAGACCGATCACCAAGCGTGCCATCAGCGCTATCTGAAACATGATTTGTCCAATTTCCTTGGCGATCTGCCGGTATTTCATGTCAATTTTCGGCAGGACCAGGATTTGGTCTCCGGCACGGACTTTCGTTCTGCTGAAGAATCCATCATTGGCTTCGTCGAAACTTCCATCGCGATGCGCGATGACCACACGGGACATGTCGGCGTTCTGGGTATACCCTCCGGCCCGCTGGATATAGTCCTCCACGGACAATCTCTGCTCAAACGCGATGGTATTCGGGAACAGGACTTCCCCGCCCACCAACACGAGTCCGTCTTTGACCGGCACATGAATCACGTCGCCATGCTCTAAGAGCAATTCATCCCGCTGGTCGGTTTGGGCAATGAGGACTTGGCCCGTGGGGACCACTTCCTTGGCCCGCTCGACCCATTGCAGAATAAGGCTGGCTTCGTTGGCCCGAAGTTGTGACTCCTCATAGGTACCAGAACGGGCCGTGAGGGCCGCCGCTTCCACGCTTTTCAGCGAAGTCTGGAGGATGAGCTTTTGCCGGTCTTTTACAGTGAGACGAAACAGTTGCAAGTTGGCCACGTCCGACCGTTCATTGAAGACAATCTGTTTCGTGAGTTCTCCCAACCTGGCTCCATACTGCAGCTCATGTTCCTGTGAACTCAGATGTTCGCCTTCAACCCGCACCGTGATGGTGCCGGGCCGTTTGTCGGCCGTAAATTCAACCTCGTCGCCATTGAACACCCGCAAACTGCCGGCCTTCTCCAGGGGGTAGTATTCCATGTTTTTGATGGTGCCGGTGTTGCGCGTCACCCGTACATGCGTTGCCCGCGGGAACGGCTTCGCCAGTTTCATCAAATCCGCCCCGTTAAACTCCGACCCCACGAACTCGAATTGTTTCGCGTTTTCTGCGAGACCTGAGACCATCACGATGTTTTGGCGGGAGGAGACAAAAATGACGTCGCCATCAGCCAACTGCACTTGAGGGATGCGCCCGTCGAGCAGAAAGTCATAGAGGTTCATGACCTTCCGAATTTGGCTGCCCCGCTTGATTTGCAAGTTCAAAAACGACCCGCGATCGGGATCGATTCCCCCAGCCTGGTCCAGGTAATGAAGGAGGCTGTCCATGGATGTCCCATTATAGAGACCTGGCCGAGTGACGAAGCCGCCGACAAACACTCGCACCGGTTGTGCTTCCGTGAGGCTGGCATAGCTGAAGACGTTCGTACGAAAGACGCGGCGGGCCGCTTTTTCTACTGTGTCCTGCAGGTCCTGGTTTCGAACCCCGAGCACTTTCACGGGCCCCACATTCGGTATGAAGACATTCCCTTGTGCATCGACAACCAAAACATCATCAAACGTCACGCTGCCCCACAACCTCAACCGAATACTGTCTCCAATGGCTATCAAATAGTCCGGGTTAAACTGGGTGGGCCCCTGGCGTGCAAAGGCTCCGGTAAAGAGATGTGCTCCGAATACGGCGCTTTTTGTGTTTGCCGTCGAGGTGCCGGGCTTCTGGGACTCGGGACGAATCTCCCTGGGAGTCTCAGGAGGAGCTGAGACAGAAGGGGCCGGTTTTGCTGCGGAGGGCAGGGAGATCATCCCTTGGGTGGGGTTCGACTGGGGCGTTTTGGTCCCGCCAAGCAACCCCAATATTCCTAAATTCATTCCACCAGAGGAATCATCAGCCGCCCAGGCAGGAACCGACAAGACGAGAGCCACTATGAAGATACATAGATAGCGCATATCAGTCTCGATGCTCGCGAACGATGACCCTCAATAAATTGAGGATACCGGACAGCAGAAGAATCGACAGTATGAACACCGTCGTGTTGTACATTCGCTTGGGCTCCAGCGGGTATTGCGGGTGCGTGGGACTCTGCAGCACGGACACCATTTTGAGCATTCGCCCTGCCTCGACTCTTTGTTTCTCGAGCGCTGTGAGCCCGGATTTGTACGTCTCCTGCGCAAACTCGGCATTCATCTCAAGCCGCTGATATTCTTCGACAATACGATTGAGCGTTTGACGCTCGGAGGAGGTGAGACGCGCTTGCTCCTGTGCAATCTGCTTTTTCACCGCGGCAACTTGTAAGTCCAAATCGACGACTGCCGGGCTTCGAGCATGTTGATACCCCAACAGCGCTTCGCGCTGCGTTTTGAGCGTAATCAGTTGCCCCTCCAGCTGGCTGATGACGCCGAATAACGCTTCGGCCGTACCTTGTGGCGACACTAAATTGCGTTCATTTTGAAACATCAATACTGCCTGACGGGCCTTGATGACACGTTCGCTCATCTGTGCGACTTGCTTTTCAACAAAAGCCACCTGTTCTTGAGCCAGCCGGTGGGCCACCTGGTTCATGTAGCGCTCCCCTTCTTCTACCAGCACGCTCGCAATTTCATGCGCCTTTTCCGGGGTAAACGCTTCGGCACGAACAATCAACACGCCCGCATACTCATCGAGCTCAACGCCGGTCCGACGCAGGTAATACCAGTGAAACCACTCTTGCGAGATATCCTGCGACCACAGGCGGGACAGCACGTCGTTGCGTCGATCACTGTAGTGCTCTCTCAAACCGAGTTGCGCATCGAGTTTTGCCAGCATGTCCACGGACAAGAGATGGTCGCGCAGGAGCAGCTGGTCCGCCCTGGTCGGCCCTCCGGACGTGCCGATCATGCTTAAAATATCCAGGCTCGGTGCCACCGGTGAGTCCGTCTGCTGAATAATGACATGGGCTTCCGATACGTACCGATCGGAGGCGATCAAGCCCCAATACATCACGGCCACTATGCACAGCAGCACCGCGAGCCAGAACACCCAACTCTTCCGCTGCAGCGCCTTGACTATTGCCTGCGTGGAAGAGCGGATTTTCGACTGGGCCGCGCCTTCACTGGACGCTGGGGCCGGTGGAATAAAATACAGCGGCATCATACAGCGATACTCTGCTTATAGGCTTTGAGCGCGTCGTCCAGGCGATCGAACCAGTGCGCCTTGCCTTCGTGCAGCCAAATCCCAGCCGTACAAAATTTCCTGAGTAGGCCTTCTCCGTGTGACACCATAATGAGGCCCGCGCGATCCGCGAGCTTTTCGAACGCTTCTGATGTTTTCTTTCTAAACGCCTCATCGCCCGTCGACGTGACCTCGTCGGAAATGTACACGTCGAAGTCAAACGCCAACGACAACGCAAATTGCAGTCGCGACTTCATCCCCGACGAATAGGTTTTCACCGGCTCGTCGAATGCGTCGCCGAGTTCCGCAAACTCCTGGATATTGGCCAGCCGATCGGCAAGATCTTGTTCGTGGCCATGAATGCGGCAGACGAATTTGGTGTTCTGCCGCCCGGTCAAGACCCCCTGCAGTCCTCCGCCAAAGCCCATCGGCCAGGAGACTCGACACCGGCGTTCAATCCGCCCACGAGTCGGCTTGTCGATCCCGCCGATCAGTCGCAACAAGGTGGACTTTCCAGCTCCGTTGCGTCCCACCAATCCCACGTTCAACTTGGGCGGAATGGTAAACGTGGCGCCCTGTAATACCCATTTACCGACGCCGTGGTCCGTCTGATAGCGTTTGTATACTTCGTCCACAATGATCATTCCATCACCAGTCTCGCGCCAAATCGGACATGCAGGGCCAATCCGAGACATACGGTGACCAGGGCAAATCCCAGCAGATACGATAGGCTCACACCGTCGGCGACGTGATATTGCGGGAAAAATCCCACTCGCAGCGTTTCAATGCCATGGACGAAGGGATTGACCAAGAACCAATCCCGATAGGCGGGAGGTATCGCGGAGGCTGGGAACATGACCCCGGACAGAAAATATAACGGACGGAAGAGCATGTCCGTGACCTTGCCGATTTCTGGAACCAGCTCGGTCGCCGCAGACAACATCAGCCCCAAGCCAAGCCCGGATAACCAGAGGGCGCTCAATGCCACCATCACCAACAGGAAGTCATGGGGAAGTATCTTGCTGCCAAGCAGGCCCAGTCCGGTCACCAGAAAGAGCGCACTCATCATAAGCAACAGCGCTTCTAATGCTGCGCGGACCAGCACGGTATCAACCGGAAGCACTTGGCGGTAGGTAAAAAGGGCCGTATTGGCAGTGATGGCCTCCTTCGACCGCATGGCTGTATTTTGCACGATCAAAAACCCCAGCACCCCGGTTGTGATAAACAGACCGCCTTCCACGCCCGATACCACTCGTTGGATGATAAATCCAAAGAGCAGATTCAAAAAAGCCAGATGCACCACCGGTTCGACAAGGATCCACACCCAGGCGGCTCGTCCCGCGAACAGCCGGGCGACCGCTTCTCTTATGAAGATCGCTTTCCAGACTGCCCAGGTTATGGATGCCGGCGAACGAACAAAATTTCTGTTCTGAACGTTTGCCGGACCGTCGGCGAAGGCCATTACGATTCTCGCCTTTCAGAATATGCTATAAGTTGGCGTCCTGAAAGCAGATTTGCAAAAACCAGCTGTGCCACTACCACTGGTTCGACAAGTATCCACCGCCAGGCGGCTCAAGGGGACTGGCTCCCTCCGTTGCCTCTGGGCTGAGGAGGGTGCCTGTCCCGCTATTCGACGGGGACAGTCGCCGGTAGGAAGGGCGACAGTCCCCTCGCTCGCAGACTGCCCAGGTTATGGATGCCGGCGAACGCACAGAATTTCCGTTCTGAACCTTTGCCGGACCATCGGCGAAGGCCATCACGATTCTCGTCTTGCAGGATACGATATAAGTTGGCGTCCAGAAAGAAGATTTGCAAAATCAGCTGACCACTGGTTCGGCAAGGATCCACAGCCGGGCGACGGCTTCTCTTCAGAAGATCGCTGTCCAGACCGCCCAGGTTATGGACATGGAGGAACGCATATCGTCTCGCGCCCCCTCTCGTCACGCTGGATGGCCGGACGTCGACTGCCTTAGCCTCACGGGGCGACTTGGCACTTTGGCGGGGAGCTTTTGTAGTTCTCCTGGTCTCATGTTCTCAGTGGAGCCTTCCGGGGCGTTTGAAATAAGGATAGGAGAATCCCATATCACTCCGGTATGTGATGCAGCCCTGGAAAGCCGTTTATACACGCTTCCGTTTAGCTGCGTGCGCTGAAGCAAGTAGGTATGGAATCCTTGTAGCGCCTTTTTGTTGGGCCTATAATTCGGGGCATCAGCCCAAAAATCGCTCAACGGCCCTTGATACGCAATGCCGGGGATGTCGTATATCGCTCGCCCGCACACCTTTACCGGTACGCGATCTATTATCGCGGACAGCCCCACCGTGCTGTTCACCACGACGACACCCTGAGTATGCTTGAAGGCCGTCGGCAAGTGGAGATCATGCACATAACATAGGCGGTCCTTTATACCGTAGTGCTCCGCTAACTGCGCACAGAGAGTCGTATAGTCGCGATAGGCCCGATCCATAGGATGATGTTTGATGACCAAACACGTCTCTGCTGCGGCATTCTTCACAAAGTCTGACACCACATATCGGATAAAGGCCTCGACATCGGCGTAGTCGGAATGTATGCGCATCTGTGAATCGTAGTAGACTTGCAAGGGCACAAGGAAGAAACGACCGGAATACTCTTTCTCCAATCGCCCCCGAACCTCACGTTCTTTCACGTGGTAATAATACTTGCGCCAGAGGCCTCGTACCCAGGGAAAGGCTTCGCGAATCGTCAACTGTCTGTGATGTTGGTAGTGAGGAAACAGGGGGCTCAGCAGAGAACTCGCCAGGTAGTACAAGATGGCCCAGAGCGCGGCATGCCAAAAGACATCGCCGACCGGGAGCGGCTTGGCGACTTCGCGCCTCGATTGTTTCTGATAAAAATATGCCGATCGCGGCAGGCTTGAGTAGTCGTTAATCCCTGACCGTTCCAATGTTATGTAATTCGGGCGCACATAGCCCGCTTCAAACACTCCAACTTCGATCCCTAGACGCTCCGCCTGTTCTCGTACGCACCGATGGACCGGCCGGCAGTCTCCATACATCAGGACCACATCGATCTTCTGTTCGGCGAGGAACTGTGCCAAATAGTTTGGCCAGTCTTCCATCCGCCCTCGATAGGACACCGACCGTCGGGGGTAAAACAGCCAATCTCCACCATTGAAATTGATCTTGCTGACCCGAGCCCCGCTCTCTTCCAAATCACGACCCAGTCGCCTGAAAAATGGTCCCAACGGCCCCTGCAAAAGCAGTACATGCTTGCCGGAAAATGATTTGATTCGCCACTTCACCATGTTGCACTCACCTTCCCTTGCGTGAGTGTCTGCATGCGGTCAATCGTACACTTCGGACTATGCCAACAGGCTTGTTGTTTCCCCTGAGCCATCATGTTATGCGCAGAATAGTATGGGAAAGGGTGCTTGGCTATTCCTCAAGAGGTGGGGGGGACTAACCCTAAATGGTGGTGTACGGGTAACTGTCTGTATCTCCGGAACATACCATGGCATATGTACCTGTTTTTAACTAGGATTATGTCATCATATACATCCATCGGTTCGCGGCTGTTAGCGCTATTCCATTGAACAGCTCCGGCAATCCATCAATGCTCGTTCTCGCCGAAGACCCACTTCTTCAGCCGGCGGTCTTGGACAAACTCTCGCTCCGTCGTTTGACGCTCCCTCCGGCATTCGGTAGAATGCCCGCGTGATTGCGTGCTTCCTCTTCTGCGTCAGGAATGTCTACCCCGCATGACCGTGCCATCCCAGCCATGGGCTTCCGTCGTCGTCCCCATCAAGGATGAGCGAGACAATCTCGTTCCAATGCTTGAGGGGCTGCTGACCGTCATGAATTCACATGCGGTGTCGCAGACTCGGCCGTTCGAAATCATTTTCGTGGACGATGGCAGCAACGACGGCAGCAGTGAGGAACTGGATCGCCTGGCGATGCAGCATTCCCACGTACGGGTATTCCACCTCGACAAAAATTACGGCAAGACCTGCGCGCTCGCCGCAGGCTTCAGTCAAGCTTCCGGCGAACTCATCATCGAAATCGACGGCGATCTTCAACAGGACAGCAACGACATTTTGAAACTCCTCCCCTATACTGCCACCTACGATCTCGTGTGCGGATGGAGGCAACAGCGGCAGGATGGCCTGGTGAAAAAAATGTCGTCCCGGATCGCCAACCGTGTGCGGAACTACTTCACCCACGACGGCGTCCACGACACGGGATGCCCTCTCAAGATATTCCGGCGGCCCGTGCTGGAACGCATCTGCCTCTTCGAGGGCATGCACCGATTCTTTCCCGCGCTCGCGCGCATGCATGGGTTCACTGTCACGGAGGTGCCGGTCCGGCATTACCCGCGCATTCACGGCATCTCCAAGTACAGCATGGGCAACCGATTATTCAAATCTCTCTATGATTTGATTGCCGTGCGGTGGATGCAAACCAGAGTGCTGCGATATACATTCCGCGATAAGTGACGACGAGTGATGAGTGATCTGTGATGGGTGATCAGTGAAGGGGAAGACCGTGAG
>Ga0247727_10017284_pt1 | contig 11506 bp, 11 predicted proteins | sample WisWelCaveWW1625_FD_202498 | JGI IMG/M metagenome (GOLD analysis project Ga0247727, IMG submission 202498) | Biofilm microbial communities from Wishing Well Cave, Virginia, United States - WW16-25 | ecosystem: Environmental > Aquatic > Deep subsurface > Groundwater > Cave microbial mat | place... | reverse complement strand
GCGGTTATTTCCGTGGTGGGGTTCAATTGGCTGCTATTTTCGTTCATCATCGTTAATTTGTTTTTCTCCACATTTCATAATTTTCAATAGCTATGTCAATTTTTGCGTTTGGGTTTGAGTATTCTCGCGACAATAAAACGAGCGAAAGTTGGGCGCAACAACTCGCCGCCCCGGACACGTTCGTCGCAAAACATTTTTCGAGTTTTGAGGCTCAAGAAATGTTTGTGGTTCCATTTGCCTCAAGAACGTGTGTATTTGCTGTTGCAGAGAAGAAAGATATTCTGATCTCGAAATTCTTCATTGCGCTGCAGAACGAATTCAATCTTCCACCGGAAGTTCTACAGAACAATCGTTTTCGTTGGGATGGCCACGAAGCTGTTCGGCAATTTTTTAAGCTCGCCATCGGCATTGATGCAGGTGAGGTCACCCATTCCGGAGAAGCTTTCCGCAGCGCCTTCGAGGCGGCGCGCAATAGCAAACTTGTGGGGCCGCATTTCAGCAAGCTTTTTCAACGCGCCCTGTGGCTTGCGGAAAAGGTGCGGATTCAGCTCAATGTGGAAGAAAATGCCATCACCGCAGAATCGGTGGTGATCGAAATCGCGCAAAAAATTTTTGGCGATCTCAAAGATCACAAAGCGCTGATTGCCGCAAACGGCTATTCGTTCCAAACATTCACCAAGAAGTTGGCGGAGAAAAATGTCGGGGAAATGGTTTTTGTAGATTTTGAGAACAGGTCCAATTCGTCTCCCGAAGGCTTTGGTGCCACGCGCGTCAAAACCGAACAACTGAATCGGGTTTTGCCGGAGATCGACTTGATTCTACTATTCAGCAAAGATTTTGAACCCATTCTCCGCGAACAGCAAATCTCAAAAATCATGGCGCGCAGAAACAACCGGCCTTTGCTGCTGGTTTCTTATCTTGACGAATCGCAGCAGAACCCTTTTGATAAGCTAAACCTGTCCGACGTGTATAACATTTATTACTACAATAAACAGGATCTCGAAAAGATCGTCACCGCCAATTTAAAGACACATCAGAAAACCACCGCGGTGATCGACCAGCTCATCGACCGCGAGATTAGCGACTATAACGAATGGGTGAGCTCGAAAGAGTATCACCGCTTTGGCAACATCATCGGAAAAAGTCCGGCGATACAGAACATCCTCGAACTTGTAGCACGCATAGCGCAAACCGATATCTCTGTTTTGATCGACGGCGAAAGCGGAACCGGCAAAGAACTCGTGGCGCGTGCGATTCACGAGCAGAGCGGGCGTGCGCAAAATCCGTTTATCGTGGTCAATTGTGGCGCCCTGCCGGAGAGTCTGTTGGAAAGCGAGCTGTTTGGTCATGTGCGCGGGGCATTCACCGGCGCAACCTCCAACAAAAAAGGTCTTATCGAAGCCGCCAATCACGGCACGATCTTCCTCGATGAAATCGGCGAGACCTCGCTGGCAATGCAGGTGAAGTTGTTGCGATTTCTGCAAGAAGGGGAGATTAAACCGGTCGGCAGTCACCAAACTTTGAAGGTCGATGTGCGACTCATCACCGCCACCAATCGCGATCTCGAAGAAATGATTTCCCAAGGATTGTTCCGACAGGATTTGTACTATCGCTTAAACGTCATTCAAATCACCCTTCCGCCGCTGCGCGATCGACAGGATGATATTTTGCCGCTGGCGCAATTTTTTATCAAGAAATACTCTGACAAAATTCATAAAACCATTTATGGCATCGACGAGCCGGCGCAACAACTGTTGTGCGACTTCGATTGGCCGGGCAATGTTCGGCAATTGGAAAATGCTATCGAACGGGCGGTGGCTCTGTGTTCCGGAAGATATTTGAGCAAAAATGATTTCCCCACAAACATGTTAAACAATAAGTTCACTAATCATCGCGGTGAGAACCAAAATGATCTGAGTTTAAAAAATTTGGAGAAAACGCACATTGCCGCCACGTTGGAAGAATTCGACTGGAACTATGATTTGGTTACGAAAATTTTAGGGATTGGGCGTACGACTTTGTGGAGAAAGATGAAAGAGTACAACATAACAAATCCACGAGATACTTCGAATTAAAATATTATGAAATCGATACTCGCAAAAGTAGCGGACGTTAAGCAGATTTCAGAAGGGCGGCATAAAATCGTTTTTTTCGAGCAGAAAGAAGTGGTCATTTTCAATTTGAAGGGCGAATTTTATGCGTTGGAGAACCTGTGTCCGCACCGCAAAGGGCCTTTGAGCGAAGGGATAATCGTGGACGACACGATCGTTTGCCCGTGGCATGGAGCGCGGTTCGATATCAAAACGGGCAGAGGACTATTGGGGCCGCATCGGTGCGATGCTAAGATCTTTCAGATAGCGGTGGAAGGCTCCGAAATAAGAATTGTGAAGACCACTGCGGCCAAGCCTCATTAGAAACTCCAGAGAGTTATTTCAGCTCGATGGCTACCGGCCGTAAAGAATATTTCTTTTCGACTCTGATTTTTTTAGCCAGTAGTGAGAACCAGCCCAAGAGGAACGATATCAAAATTCCGAACTGCAGCGCCAACCCCTCGAGAGTAGGATAAATATCCAACAAGCTCCAGCGAATGCCCCAGGGCAAAATCGTTTCTTTCAACATGCCGACACTTTGCAGCTCGCGCACTCCGTATCCGGCAAAAACGAAGGCGAGCAATCCCAAGAGAATTCCGGTGCATGTGAAAAATGGTTTGAGCGGTAGCCGGATTCCCAACTTAAAAATCAGGGTGAGCACGACGATCAGAGCAGCAGCGCCAATCACGAAACCAATGATGATGCTGGTTGATTCGGAGCCGTCTCTGAGCCACAGCACCTGATAAAATAGAACTGTTTCAAATGCTTCTCTAAAAACCGCCAAAAATGCTGCCGCTGATAACGCAATGCCGCTGCCCGTTCCCATGGCTTTTTCGGCTTGAGTGCGGATGAAGGATTTCCACTTTTGGATGTCGACCTTGTGGATGATCCAGAAGCTGATGGAAAACAAGACCGCCGTGGCCAGCAGAGAAGCCAGACCTTCCATCGCTTCGCGTTTGACGATGGAAATTGTGAAAAAGTGAGTAGCTAGCCAAGTCACCGCACCCGCCAAGAGTCCGGCAAGCGCGCCGGCCACAACATATTTTCTGAGCTCGCGATAACCGGTTGAAACAAGGTAGGTAATCATTAAAGCAATCAGCAGGGTCGCTTCAATTCCTTCTCTTAAAATGATCGTTGCTGATTGCAGAATAGCAAAACCTTGCTGAACGGTTGATGCGTTGAGCGCTACTTTAACCAACTTGAGGTCGTCATTCAGTCTATCGTAACGTGCCGTAACCTGGGTAAGGGAGTACTGTTCACGAATGGCGCTGCGCAATTGACTGAAATCGGTTTCAACTGTGGCGGCAAGGGAATTCCTTTTTTGCTTGAGAACGGGTTCCAGCGGCTCAATCCCGATAAGGTAGGCATCGAGTACAGAACGGATGGCGCCGTCGGTGTCACCCTTTTTGTAAGCCTCAAAACTCTCGTGTACTTTCTGCTGTGCATAGGTTAGCTGTTCTTCAGAACTGATTTCTGGCGGGTTTCCCCGTAAGTAGTCAACCGCTTTCGCAAGACTTGAATCGGCGGCGTTCGAATTTTCCTCTTTCTTCACTTGCGCAATCAGCTTCTTGTTGGTTGTTACCGCGAGTTCATTGACTGTAAATTTCAGAGGACGCGTCGGCGGCTGGGGCGCGAAGTCCGCGCGCAGCGTCATCAAATAAAACGCGAGGTCCCAGCGTTCCTGGTTTGTGAACGCTTGTTGATGGGAGGGCATCGCCGTGCCCTCGACGCCAAAAGTGATGGCATTGAAAAACTGGTGGGGTGTCGCTTCATTCATGAGCTCGATTTCTTGAAAGTTGCTGGGTTGCGGATTGAGCCATGCTGCGGCTGGCCCGCGACCATCGCCGCGCGCCCCGTGGCAGTCTGCGCACGCCATTTCGTAGTAGTTTCGGCCAGCCTTCAAATCAGGGGTTTTCAAGGGGAAGGGGATGACACTCAATTCTCGTGACAAATCGTGAATGAGTTTGTCGGTGGTTTCTTTAATGATCGACCAGTCCGTTTTGTTTTCAACCAGATTTATCAGTCGTGCAAGTCTTGAACGGAGATCTTTGGTATCATCCTGTGGACGCAGTTGTAAGTACCACTCCAGGGAGGTGGCCGCGAATTCATGCATTTCGTCATATTCGGTTTGACTGATCACACGGTGATCTGCCACCGCCCCACCGTAATCTTTTCCGATGTACTGTAAAAAGAAAATCAGCTTGTCGGGTGAGATCTCCGCCGCGCCGACTAAATTATAATCAAGCCGCTCTCGTCCCTGACTTTTTCCGTTATTGTTGGGAAGGATAACTACGATGACCGCGAGAACCAACGGCAAAAGAATGAAAAAGTAGGATGCTTTTTGTTTCATGCCTGGGTTTTTTTGCCTTTTTCTATTTGAATTCTCGAAGATTCGTTATTGATTTAGCTTTAGAGGCCGACCCGTTACGAGGAAAAAGGAAAGAGACAAAATTAAAAATCCCATGACTCCTTGAAAGCTTAAGAACGCAGTCACTTTCAGCCACGCAAAGTTTGGGTCGACAAATCGCACCAGCCAGCCGGAGGTCTCGTTTGTGAAGCCGAGTGCGAATCCGCTGATGATGAGACCCAATTTAGTTGTGTTTGAATACGGGACAAAGATAAGCAAGTGAGTGACGAGGAGCACGACCAAAGCCATCATGGGCAGATGCGAATGAGTTACTTCCAGCATCGATTGATAGGTTCGGGGCATGGTATAATTTTCCTCTGAACCGAGGTAATAACCTTTTACTGATTGCACCGTGACAGACATTTTTGAAAAATAAAGGGCGAAGTTGGTTACCCAAAATCCCGACAAGAAAACCAGCGCGAGCAGCAACGTTAGCCTCATCAAGTTTTGATTTTGGAAGCCACCATTTTGCATGTATTTCAGTTGAATTCTCCTTTACTGAATAGCCACCTGGTAGATCGCTAAAATTTTTCGCACTCCCTGTGTAATAGCCTGTGCGGTGAGAGTGGCGCCGGTGATATTATGAATGTCTCGTTTTGGCCAAAGGCCGTCGTTTAATATTTTTTTGTTAAATAGTTTTAGCCATCGCGAAGTGGGAAGATAATCGAGCGGTTCGTAAAACGCCAGAATTTCGATTGATTTTACCGAGCCATCGGGATTGAGCCCAACCACGAACGTTTCCGGTTTGGTGCGAACCACGTTGGTTTCGAAAAATGCGTACCCGAGAACGGAGTCCCGTCTCGTCCAGATATAATACGTCACCAATTTCGATTCTAATTTCGCTTTCGCCAGCTTCTCGATCGTCTTCGTCTGATCGTCCGTCAGAAAAACTACCTTTCTCTCTACAGTCGAGTTTTCTGGAAATAAGCTCTTCAAGACATCAGACTGAGTTTTGAAAACTTGCCCATAGCTTGACGAGACAATTATCAAATGCAGTAGAATACGTAAACGATAGTTGAACATTTAAAACTCAATTCGGTTCAGAACAAGTAATTTACTGCAATATTGAATTGATCGAGTGCGGTATTGGCTTTGTCGTCTCGGTTGATGTAATCAATCTTGAATGCCACATTGGGATGCGGTTTGTAGGTTAAGCCGAAGGACAAGTTGCTGCGTTCCCGCGTCAGGTTTTTGGCAAATCCTGTTGGAACCTCGACCTGCGTGTTTAGTTTTTCATATTGTACGAAGGGAGCAAGATAGTGTGTTGTGCCTTTGACCAATAACGGCATCAAATCGTAGGCCAACGTAAAATAATAGCCGTTTTGTTTTTCGCCAATCGAACCTGCGCCACTCAAGCCCAGCGCGGCGTTCAATTCAGCAACATCGGAAATTGTCGATTGCGCAAACAAGCCTCTTAATTCAACACCCCTATTTGCAAGCATGAAATGGAGCGCAAAGAGGGCAACACGGACGTCAATTGCCTCGTCCAGGGATTGAGCTGTATTGCCAATAAAAAATGAGCCGCCCACATCGAGTCCGGAGAAGCCGGCGTAATTCAATCTTCCGGTAAAGGCGAAGTCTTCAGCAATGGCCTGCGCGCCATTCTGCCGGCCACTGCGAATGCCACCCGAAGAAAAGTTTTCAGCATTGAGGCTTTCGATGACGTAGAGCTTGTAGCCGAAGCCTCTTTCCGTGGCGCCAACCAGTCCGAAGCCATTGGTTCGCCACGTGGTCGGGATAATTTGCTGTTCGGTCTCGGGGCGCAATGAGCCGTGATAGGTTGGGGGTTCATGAAATTCGTTGATGATGCCAACCGGCACCAATACCATTCCCGCCCGAATGTTGATGGCGGGGTGAATCATCGCTTCAACATATCCGAATTCAATAGAAACAGCCCCCGGCGAAGAAGGGTCGGTCTTTGCATGCTCGTATTCGATTTCCGAATTGAATAACAGCCAACCATTGAAACGAAATCCAAAATAGGTCACATGCCGAAGATAGTCAATCTGATTTCTCCGAATAGCAGCAACTCCATTATCCTGTTCGCTGGCAAAGTTGTTGTAAACGATTTCTCCGTAGCCCGCCAACGAAACGCCTGTTTTGGTCAATTGATAAACCCGAGAAGCGGCCGATCCCATTCCAAATTTGCTTTCATATTTGATTTCGGCCACTGCGCCTAACTTGGACTTTTCTATTTCTTCCGTTAATATATCAATTCTTCGAACTAATTCTTTTAGCGTGTCCTGCCGAGCAGATTGCTGCGCCACAACGGTTTGAAAACCAAATACCAAGAAAACACTCACTAAAACCGACAAAAATCTTATCATTTTTTTCCTTCTCCTTTGAATTTAATAATCGTTCCGATTATTAGTTAAGATATTGTGTAAATTGAATTTGCATGGTGCAATAGTATCAAGAATATTCTCAAATGTCAATAAGAAATTTCTCATTTGGGAACTTTGTGAAGCAGAGAGGGAGCGTCGTCTTTTCAATTTAATCCGGATTTTTTCATATTGGAAAAAGTCGGCCAGTGACGGATAGTGATATCGGAAATAGCAATTTTTCATAAGTAGCGTTATTTCAACTGCATAACTGAATCAATGGAGACTTGAGAATCAGAAAGCGCCGCTGGCACCATTTTTGATCAATGAAGCCGGCAATTGATAATCGTTACTATTAGGAATTAAGAGAAAAGCCGGACTATGCACTTTATTTTACTCGGACTTAACCATGAAACGGCCCCAGTAGCGCTTCGTGAAAAACTTGCCTTTCATCCTTCCATTTTAGCTGATGCTTCGATACAGCTTGCCAAACAAGGGGGCTTGAATTCGCAAATAGAAGAGGCAGTAATTTTATCCACCTGCAATCGCATTGAAATCTATGTTGCCGTGAAGAACGTGCAAGCCGGAATTCAGCAAATAAAAGAATTCCTTTCCAACCTTAAGAAAACGCCGCTGGAGAACTTCGAGCATCACTTATACATACTTGAAGATGCTGAAGTGGTCCAACATCTTTTTTCGGTCGCGAGCGGTTTGAAATCGATGATTTTGGGTGAGGCCCAAATTCAGGGTCAACTCAAAGAAGCCTTTGAATCTGCACAAAAATTTAAGACTGTCGGCCCGCTTCTTTCGGCGTTGTTCAGAAATGCTTTGACTGTCGGCAAGCGCGTGCGAACCGAAACGGCTTTGAGCGAGCATTCGGCGTCGGTTAGCCATGCCGCCGTGGCGTTGGTCAAGAGATCATTCGAAGGTTTGTCCGGTCTCAATATTCTAGTCATCGGCATGGGCAAAATGAGCCTTATGGCGTTGAAGGCACTTTTGAAGGGCGGAGCTAATAATGTTACTGTGATCAATCGCACCGAAGAGAAAGTTAAAGAGGTTGCTGCCCAGTTCAACATAAAATTCTTCGGGTTTGAACGACTGGAGGAGTGCCTGAAGGAAGCCGATGTTGTCATCAGCTCGACGGGCGCGCCGCACATTGTTTTGTCGAAGCCGATCGTGCAGGATGCGTTAATTGCTCGAGGTACCCGTACACTTCTGATCGTTGACATGGCCGTCCCCCGCGACGTAGATCCGGAAGTCAGCAACATTGACTTGGTCAAGCTTTATAATATAGATCACTTAAAATCTGAGTTGGACAGCAACGGCAGCAAGCGCTGCGCGGAAATCATCAAAACTAAAAATATCATTGAGCAGGAAATGGCCGATTTTGCGGCGTGGCGTCAGTCGCTGGAAGTTACGCCTGTGATCACTGACCTGCGCAGTTTCGCGGATGACATTCAGGAGCAGGAAGTCGAGCGCGCACTGCGTCGCCTGCAGATGGAGCTTCCCGATCATGATGTGCAGGTGGTGCAGGAGTTGGCGCGGCGCATCGTCAACAAAATGCTGCATCAGCCTATTGTTCGTTTGCGGGCGGAAGCCGCCGAGGGCAACGGCCAGAGCTACACGGCCGCTGTTCGCAATCTCTTTGGATTGTCGGATACCGATCCGCTTTGCGGAGAAACCAGACCCTAATTGCATTCCTTCGACTTGAAAAAAGTTCTCCGCGTCGGCACTCGACGGAGCGCGTTAGCCAGAGTCCAGACTCAAGCCGTCATCAACCAGCTTTTACAAATCCAACCTCAACTGCAAATTCAGATCATTGAGATTGTCACCACTGGCGATAAGATTTTGGACACCGCACTGAGCCGCATGTCCGGCAAAGGTGTTTTCGTGAAAGAAATTGAGGACAAGCTCCTCGACGGTGAAATCGATATCGCTGTGCACAGCATGAAAGACCTGCCAACCGAATTTCCGGCTGGATTGAAGATTGGCGCGATCACGGAGCGGGTAGATCCGCGCGATGTTTTTGTGACTCGTTTCAACAAGCATTTGGAAGAAATGCCAGCGGGTGCGAAAATCGGCACCAGCAGTCTGCGGCGAAAGTCGCAGTTGCTGGCATTGCGTCCAGACTTTCAGGTGATTGATATTCGCGGCAACATTGATACCCGGTTGCGAAAAGCGGAATCAGCCGAATACGACGGGATCGTACTCGCCGCCGCGGGTTTGACCCGCATGGGCTGGCAGGAGCGAATCCAGCAGTATTTAAACTTTGATCTGATGATCCCGGCAGTGGGACAGGGCGCCGTGGGCGTTGAAATCCGAGAGGACGATCACACAACTGAGGCTTTGCTCGATCCGCTGAATCACAAACTCACCGAAATTGCCGTCACCGCCGAACGCAAATTTCTCGCGACGATGGGCGGCGGCTGCCAAACCCCGATGGGTGGCTTTTGTGAAATCACCAATAATGAAATCATTTTCCGTGTGTTTGTTGCGGACGAGGACGGCTCCAATTTTCATAAAGAGAAGACTACCGGCAAGTTGGAAGATGCGCCCATCATCGCCGAACGGGTTGCACAGCGTCTAAAGGAAAAATCGTGTGCGGCGTGATGAAACCATTGACAGGAAAGGGAATCATCGTTACCCGCGCGCAGGAACAGGCCAGCGATCTCATCAGGCCTCTCCAAGATTTGGGCGCGGATGTGGTTGCGATCCCGACGATCGAAATTGTGCCACCGGATTCATGGGATGCTTGCGATGCCGCCATCGAGAATCTGGCTCAGTACGACTGGCTGATTTTCACTTCAACCAACGCCGTGCGATTTTTTTTCAAACGGCTTTACGTGAAGGGCCACTCCAATTCCGAATTGAATGCCGCGCAGATCGCTGCGGTGGGAGAGCGCACGCAAAGTTGTTTGCGGGAACTCGGCGTTCGAGTCGATCTCGTGCCCGAGGAATTTCGAGTGGAGGGATTGGTGAAAGCCCTCTCCGCCAAAAATATTCGCGGCCAGTGTGTATTGTTTCCGAAAGCCCAGGAAACCCGCGACGTTTTAATTCGTGAACTGACTGAGATGGGCGCGAAGATCGATACGGTGCCGGTTTATAAAAACCAGCCGCCGTCCCAAAATCATGTTTCTGAAATCGCGGCAACTCTCAATGGCCATTCGGTTGACGTGTTGACGTTCACGAGTCCATCCACGGTTCGAAATTTTGTTGAGATGATTGGGCGCGATAAGATTGAACGCTGGCTGAAAAGTGGATGTAAAATCGCAGCCATCGGTGGCGTCACCGCCGAAGCATTGCGCGAGCTTGAATTGCCTGCCGATATTCTGCCGGCAAAATCTACGATTCCTGATTTGATCGAAGCGATAGCTGATTTTTTCGATGACTGAAAAACTAAAAAATGATTTGTTGATCAAAGCTTGTCGCCGCGAGCCGACTCCGCGCACGCCGGTTTGGATCATGCGTCAGGCCGGCCGCTACTTGCCCGAGTATCAAAAAGTGCGGGCGAAGGCCGATTTCATGACCATGTGTCACACCCCGGAGCTGGCCGCAGAAGTGACGCTGCAGCCTGTCGATATTCTGGGGGTTGACGCGGCGATTATTTTTTCCGATATTCTCGTCATTCCAGAAGCTATGGGCATGACGCTGAATTTCCACGAAGGCCGAGGACCGGTGTTCAAGACGCCGCTGCGTCATGCGCGAGATTTCGAGAAGCTGCGGCCGGTGATTCCGGAGGAAAAACTCGATTTCGTTTTGCGAGCGCTGAAATTGGTCAACAACGAATTGGCCAGACGCGTACCGCTCATCGGTTTTGCCGGTGCGCCGTGGACGCTGGCGGCTTACATGGTGGAGGGACAGGGATCGAAAGATTTCACTCATATCAAAAGTCTGATGTACACCTCGCCCGGACTTTTGAAAAATTTGTTGGAGAAATTATCTGTTGCTGTTGCGGACTTCCTCGGCGCGCAGATTCACGCCGGCGCGCAGGTCGTGCAAATTTTCGATAGTTGGGCCGGCCAGTTATCCCCGGATGATTTCCGTGAATTTTCGCTGCCGTATTTGAAGGAAGTGGTGCAGGTTATCAGACGCAGCGGCGAGCCGATCATCGTCTTCGCCCGCGACGCTCGCTTTTCCCTCGAAGCGCTGTCCAAAATTGGCGCCGATGTGCTCGGGCTTTCGTGGACCGCCGATCTCGCACGGGCTCGTAAACAAGTAGCAGATCGAGTGGCAGTGCAAGGCAATTTGGATCCGTGCGCGCTGTTCGCGCCAAAAGATCGCCTTCGCTCGGAGGTCATAAAAGTATTGGAGAAAGCCGGCGACGGTACCGGACACATTTTCAATTTGGGGCACGGAATTCTACCGCAAACGCCCGTGGAAAACGCACAAGCTTTGATCGAGTTTGTCAAGCAAGAGAGCGTCAAGTTGCGGAGTTAATAAAAGTCGCGTTGCTGTCATGCCCGAATGCTTTTATCGGGCATCCATCATCCGGAGAATGGATTCCCGCCAAAAGCACGCGGGAATGACATCTTGAAAAACGAAGGGCAATCGCTATCTTACAAAAGTTGAACTCATAAATAAACCTGAGAGTGATGAAGCATAAAATCAAAAATAGAGTTAACTATGCGACAGTCAAATAGAACTCTTTGGGTCGATATAGAGATGATGCGGCGGTACGATCAGCCCGG
>Ga0247727_10017283_pt1 | contig 11507 bp, 10 predicted proteins | sample WisWelCaveWW1625_FD_202498 | JGI IMG/M metagenome (GOLD analysis project Ga0247727, IMG submission 202498) | Biofilm microbial communities from Wishing Well Cave, Virginia, United States - WW16-25 | ecosystem: Environmental > Aquatic > Deep subsurface > Groundwater > Cave microbial mat | place... | reverse complement strand
CGCCGCTTCGCCGCTGGGGAAAATATAGCGCAGCGCATTAAAATCGGTGGCCGTGACCCACTGATCCTGATCTTCACTCCAAATCAAATCTTCTTGGCTGAACTTGCCTTTATCAATCATCGCCCGCAATTCGCGCGGCGAAAACGGGCCGTATTGTTTTTCATTCACACGCACAAAAACATTGTCCATCGAAGCTATCCTGGCCATATTGATCCCTGTTGAAGTTCAATGCTGCTAATCGTCGGGCGCAATTCCACGACACTCCTGTGCCGCAGAAATCTGCTTCGCCGTCCTGACTTTGAAAAAAACGACTGAGTGCATCACGCGGTTTTAGTTTTCCGCCTAAATGCGCCGAAGCTCGCCGAACTTTTAATTCATTTTTTTGATTTTTCGGCGACACGCGATGACTTCGGTGGTTTTCACTGGAAAATTTTTTCTTTAATGATTGAGCGCCGGCCGCAATTCCCGATGCCGCAGAATAAATCGCGACAGTTGATAGTAACGCGCGATCATCCATTTGTCGCCGGGCAGCGGCGCCATCAGGCGATCGCGCATGAAATAAAACATCGCCATCGCTGCCGCGCTGCTGCCGAAGATTCGGCTCAACAAACACGACGGTTCGGGCGCGTCAATCGGCACCTCCGGCCCGCCGCGCGGCCGGCCGCCGGTGATCGCCGCATACGCATCGATGCGGCCTTCGCCTTCGACATTGTCGTTGCCGGTTTTCAAATCCAGCGCCGAATTTTCGAGCGCCGCTTTCAACTCGTCCGGCTTCAGATCGCTTTTGTCTTTCAGCATCAACAACGCCACGCCCGCCGCGAACGGCGCTGCCATGCTGGTGCCGGAAAGTTCGACGTAATAATCGTCAATCACCCGGCCAAGCGCGGTGTTTTTCGAACGGCCGGCGATAATGCCGACGCCCGGCGCGACGACGTCGGGTTTCTCGTAACCATCGACCGTCGGACCGCGGCTGCTGAAATCGGCGACTTTATCATTGTCATCGGATGCGCCAACGGTAATGACTTTGGTGGAAACGCCCGGCGTGGCAATCGTGCGTTCACCCGGCCCGCTGTTGCCCGCGGCGCAAAACACCGCGATCCCGGCGTCAATCGCCGCTTCACACGTCAGTTGTAAAATATCTTTAACACCGACCTGCGCCGTTCCGCCGAGACTGAGACTGATGACGTGCACGCCGCGCTCATATAACCATTCTATACCGTCGGCGATGGAAGATGCAGAGCCTTGGCCGGCGGAATTTAAACCTTTCGTCATATATAATTTCGCTTTGGGCGCGACGCCGCGATATTTGCCGTTCGAGCGGCTGCCGTCGCCAATCGAAATGGTCGCGCAATGTGTGCCGTGGCCGTTGCCGTCAAAATCACCCTCGCCGGTGAAATCCGCCGTGCCCAGAATTCTCCCGGCCAAATCACCGTGCGTGACATCGACGCCGGTGTCGCAAATGCCGATGATCACGCCTTCGCCTTCGTTCTCCAAACGCTTCCAAACCAAATCGACGCTCGCGCGCGAAACGGCTTGATCCATGAGCGCCTTCACCGGAAAATCATCGTACACTTCGGTGACGGTCAAACCCTTGACCGCTTTCTGCAAGCTTTGTTTGGAAAGCTGTTTCGACTGCGACAGCAGCGTCGGATGCTCGTCAGGAACCTCGATTTTGAAAATGCCGGTGAGCTTGTACTTTTTGAGGACTTTGACGCCGCTGGCTTCCAGCGCTTTGGCCATGTCCTCAAACTCAGCGTCTTCGGCGCATTTGATGAATTTGATCATGTCCGCTCCGCGTTTTGAAATTTCATTCTATTATCCGTCTTGTTTGGGCAGCAATGGTTCCAGCAAGGAAAGTAAATTCGATACATCTTTGTCGACAGTTTTCCACACCTCAGCCATGTCTACGATATCATAAGCATGAATAAGTTTGTCACGCATGCCCGCGATTAGCCCCCATGGAATTTGAGTATGAAACGCGCGGAGGTCCTGTGAAAGTCGCTTCACCGCTTCTCCCATAACCAACAATTGATGCAAAATAGCGGACTGCGTTTTAACGTCGCTTAGGAACGCAGCTTTATCCATATTCTCTTTGAATGCAAGAATTAGACGAGCTGCTTGCGCGATATCCAACAGAGTCGCTTCATCACGAGACATAGATGATCTTGGCCGTGTTTAATATTTCTCGACGACGTAACCAATTATGATTTTGCTCAACCGCGCGCTTGCTGAAAAGATCGATCTTGCGTTTCAGCAGCCTCGCCAACTCCTGTTCCATCTGAAAATGGTCAAACAAGCTCCAGTTGGCATCTGGTGCAAATGTAACTAGTATGTCCAAATCGCTATCCGAGTCAAAATCATCGCGTGTTGCCGAGCCGAACAAAGCAAACTCACTGATCAGCCAGCGTCGACAAAAATCGGCGAGTTGATTTTGTGGTATGTCAATGTTTAATTTAAGCATCGTTCCGTAAGCAAAGTAAAACTTTGTTCATAAATTTGACACAAATTGGGAATTATGCAAATGCAGATTTAATGTTCAACCAACCGGCGGGCGCCAAAAATCGAGCAAATACTCGAACGTCGTGCCCATCGTGATATAATTGGACGGCCAGCCAAAAATACCGATGCGGTTGACGATGTTCGTGCGATCCCAAATCATCGTGTTTCGTAATTCATATCCGCGCCGGCGCAGCTCTTGAATGACCGCGACGTGAATGGTGATGCGCTTGTTTTCCCACCACATATCCGGCACGTTGATAACGCAATGCGCTTTCGGTTTTAACAGCGGCAAAAGACGCTCAAAAACATCTCCCATCGCCGTGGTGTATTCTTCAAGCGGCATCGTGCCGAGATCGCGCGAATCTTGCGAGTACTGTTCGACTTTGCCGAATTGGCCATTTTTGCGTTCATCGCCGCGCCGCGATTTGTTTTTGCGTTTGCGGTTCAACATATTCGCATACGGCGGCGACGTCCAAATCAAGCTGACGGTATCGGGCGAAATATACTGCGTGATATTGAGCGCATCATCCTGAATCATTAACTGCTTCGCGTCTTTGGAAAAATTTTTGTCCGCCAGACGTTGTTCGCAAAGTTGGATGTAATTGGCTTGCAAGTCGAAGCCGGCGGCGTTGCGGCTGAGCTCCTGCGCCGCCACCAGCGTCGTTCCGCTGCCGACGAACGGGTCGAGCACCAATTCTCCCCGATGCGTGAACAATTCGATGATCCTTTTTGTCAATGAAATTGGAAACGTCGCCGGATGCAGATTCTTGTTGCGAACATCACGCCCCTCATAACTGAATTGCCACACGCCAAGCTGCGCTTTCAGCCACTCTTTTGCCGTCATGCAATTCAAATGCTTTTCCGGGCATTGACACGTTTTCGTGTGTCCGATTCGAAGCGGGCGTTGATAAGAAGATAATGACTTTTTTCTCGCACGCGGCAAGACTAATACAGGCATGGTTATCAGCGCATTAAGAATTGGGGCAATTTAGCGGAGCTATCGCATCTTGTATGCACCTCACCCGGCGAAATAAGACTTAATTCCCTCCGCAATCGCCGTTGCAATTTTCTGCTGATTGGCCGGATCTTTGAGAAATTGCGCTTGTTGATTATTCGAGATGAACTCCGTTTCAACGAGGCAAGCGGGCATCTGCGTCTCTCGCAGCACGACGAAATTGGCGGACTTGACGCCGCGATTGGTGTGAGAGGGAAAAGCCGCGATCAACTTTTCGTGAATCTTCGTCGCCAGCACGCGCCCAGTCGTGGCGTTGGTGTGATGATACGTCTCGATGCCGGTTGCGATAGAATTATCAGCGGAGTTGCAATGAATGCTCACAAAAATATCCGTGCCGGCGGTGTTGGCAATTTCAGCGCGGCGGGTCAACTCGATAAAAATATCTTCACTGCGCGTCATGCGCACTTGATGGCCGCGATCTTCCAAAACTTTTTTCAATTTTTGGGAAATCGCCAGCGTGATCGTCTTTTCGTTAATCCCGATTTGTTGATTGACGGCGCCCGAATCGTTGCCGCCGTGTCCGGCGTCGATGGCGAGGAATCGGCCCGGCTCGGGCTGCGGAGGTGGTGGCGACGGCGCCGGTTTTTTGCCCCCAAAAAGTCTGCGCCAAAAATCTAAAAATTTGTCAAACCAACCCGACTGCGCTTCCGGCATATATCTTTCCGTTGTTAATTTTTACTTGTTTCGAAATATAACGCGGTTTTCAGCAGTAGTCAAGCGCTTTCTCTCTATGCCGCTTCGAGCGCGCATGCGCTTCCGCAAAATCAACGATGCCGTCGGCAATGGCGCGGGCGAGATTGTCCTGATGCGCCGGCGACGCGAGAAATTCGAGCTGCGCCGGATTGGAAATGAACTCGGTTTCGAGCTGGCAGGCCGGCATTTTTGCGTGCCGCAGCATGAACAAATCTTTCGGCTTGGCGCCGCGGTTGACGTGATCGGCAAACGCCGAAACCACCGAATCCTGAATGGCGCGCGCCAGTTTTTCGCTCGCGGGCGAGTCGGGATAATAAAGCGTTTCGATGCCCTCCGGATTGGGATCCGAATAGACATTGCAATGCAAGCTGACAAAAATATCGGCTCGCGCTTCATTGGCGCTTGCGACGCGTTTCAACAAATCCGCGCGCAAATTCTCGTCGAGATGCTTGTCGGCATGGCGCGTGTAGATGATCTGGTGGCCTTTTTGTTTCAAAAGCTTTCCGACTTTCAAGCCGAGCGCCAGCACGACGTCCTTTTCGCGCAGCTCATACGGATTGACGCCAACGGCGCCGGGGAAGATGCCGCCGTGCGCCGGATCGAGTGCGATTCTCATGAAACCTCCCTCACAAATATTGTATGCCCAAAGTTGCGGATGGATTGCGTTTGCTTAAAATAAAAAACCCGGTAATCCGGTTTAAGCTTGCCAAAGGGCGTGCAAGCCTCAACCATGATCCGGGCTGAAAGTGTAAACCCGCGTGCCGTGTTCAAGTTGAATGCAAGCTAAAGAACGAGAGAACTTTTGTCGCACGTTTATCAATATACACGGCCGCGGCCGCGAAGTCAAGAAAAAATTTTATGGCAAAAGCAAAACTTTCGCCGTGTGCACTTGCGGCCCGGCCTGCAAGCGATAAAGATACGTCCCGCTTGCAACCGGCTCGCCGTTCCTGTCTTTGCCATTCCATTGCAACACATGACGCCCCGGCCCGAACTTGTCGCCGTTGCTCAAACGTGTGACTTCGCGTCCGGTCAAATCATAAACCGCCGCTTCGACCGGCAAAACTTGCGACAGCTCAAAAACAATATTCAACCCGTCGGCGGCCTGGCTTGGGCGAAATGGATTCGGATAATTCAAAGCATATTGCAGCGGCCGCTGCGCCGGATCGGTGATTTCGACGTTTGTGAAGTTGCCTTTCTTGGTCATCGTGAAAATATCGACGATGCTTCCATCTTTTTTCATGTATTTGCCCTGCAGGGTGTCGCCGTTAATGTAGACGATTTCAAAGCCGGCGGCCTTGCCCTGTTTAAACGCCATGAGCTTATGATTGCCGTCAAGATTATCATTCTTGCCGCCGCTGCCGGCAACGACGTAGATCGTGCCCGGCGCCGCGGCGCCGTTCTTCGGATAATTGCTCAAATCCTGACTGACGATTTTGTTGTTATTCAGCAGAAAAGAACGCTCGGCAACATGAGAGTGGCCGCAGAGAACCAAATCGACGCCGGCTTTTTCAAGCTCCGGCACGAACGTATCTTTGGTAAATTCGTCGTCCGTGTGTGTGCCGAGAGTATACGGCGGTCGATGAAACATCGCGATCAGCCATTGCTGGCCGCGCGTTTTAGCGTCGAGGAGATCTTTCTTGAGCCAATCCATTTGTTTCGTCAACTCGGCGCCCGACACGAGCAACTCGTCATCCAAACACACGATGTGCGCGTTGGCATAATCAAACGAGTAATAATTTTCCAAGCCGTCCGGGTTGTTCGTGGGCGTATAAAAAAATTCAAAGTAGGCCGCCGCCTTGGAACTTTTAATATCGTGATTGCCGAGAGTCGGGAAAATGCAGAAATTTCGCTGCAGATCTTTATAGACCGGAAAATAGTATTTGAGATATTCGCTGCGCGTGCCGCTGCTATAAACGATGTCGCCCAAAAAGAGCGCGAACTCGTGCTTCGCCCGCTCGAGGATCATCCGCGCCGCTACGTCTTTCTGGTGTGACGAACCGTCGCCCAAATCGCCGGCAGCAATAAAACTAAACGGAACGCGCGCTCCCGCTGAAACATGCGTTGCGAAATAATAATCCGCGCCGGTTGCCAGCGTCGTTACCCCGTCGGAAACTTCATAGAAATATTTTGTATTCGGCTTCAACCCAGTAACTTCGGCGGCGTGCACGGTTCCTGATGGCACATCGATAGTGCCGAACAATTGCCCGCTGGCATCTTTATAACGCAAAACGCCAGGCGTCGCATCGTTGGTGTACCAAATGACCGCGGCGCGATCCGTAGAAACTCTTTGCACATACGGTCCGAGACTGATCTGAGCCAGCCCAATCTGAACCCACATCATCACCGCCGCCGCACCCATCTCAAGCTTGCGAGCGTTCATCGCAGATATCCTTTCGTTAATCGCAAAAATGTAATTTGTCGTCGCGGGAATTACAAAAAGCGCGTGTCACCAAACTCCGGCAAATAGCTAACTACAGAATTTTATACCGACATCAAAACTATCCTGCCGAAAATTACGCAATTCCTATGCCGGAAAACAAAATGGCCTCGTCATCACCGTGAAGATGGCGAGGTCATTTTGATTGATCAGCTAAATCGGCAGAATCGGCTTGCAATTTTTTAGCAATTAATATTCCGTTGCCGTTTATAAAACGCCGCCATCTCGGCAAAGACGTCATCGGACTTTCCCCCGGCAATTCGACACTCCGGTAGCGATTCCAAAAACAATCGCCCGTAAAACTTGGTGACGAGGCGATTGTCAAAAATCACGATCGCGCCGAAATCGGATTTGCGGCGAATGAGCCGGCCAAAACCTTGCTTGAATTTGATCACTGCTTGCGGCACGGAATATTCCATGAATGGATTACCGCCGCGGCGCTCGATGGCTTCAACGCGCGCCTCGAGCACCGGCTCGGTCGGCACTTTGAACGGCAGGCGTGGAATGATCACGCACTCCAGCGCTTCGCCGTGCACGTCGACGCCTTGCCAAAAACTATCCGTCGCGAACAACACCGAGCCGACTTGCCTCTTGAAATTCTCCAGCAAGCGGTGGCGATTTTCCTGTCCCTGTTTCAGCGCGACTATCCCCAGCTGCGCCAGTTCCGGCGCCAGCTCGCGATACATCTGATTTAATAAGCCGTAAGCCGTAAAAAGAATAAACGCGCGGCCCCGTGAAATTTTCAGCGCCCGCAGCAAACTCTCGCGCAAATGTTGCGGGTAATCGCGCGCATTCGGCTCGGGAATATCGGTGGGAATGACGATCAGCGCTTGCCGATCAAAATCAAACGGCGAGCCGAGCTGCGCGGCGATTTTGCGGCGAGTGAGATCGCTGTCTTTTCGCGCGCCCTTTGCGGCCTCGGACAAGCCAAGGCTTTTTTCCAAAAAGTCAAATGATTTGCCGACGGCCAGCGTCGCCGAAGTGAGCACCACGGTTTGAAACTTATTGAAGACGGCTTTCTGCAGAATCGGCGCCACCTCCAGCGGCGCGCTGCGCAACCGCACGATGTTGCCCCAACGCGACTCTTTCACCTCCAGCCAGCGAATCGTGTTCTCATTATGATCGAGCAAAACCGTTTCGATTTCTTTGGCCATTTCCAGCAACCGGCCGGCCTGCGCTTTGATATCAACGGCGATTGAAGCGGCTTCGCTGCCGATTTGATATTCGGCGAGGTCACAGAGTTTGAGCAGCTCGCCAAGTTGATCGGCGCATTGCCGCATTTCTTGCAACAACACCGGGGTTTGCCGCTTGGTGATTTCCTGAAAAGATTTGTCCTGTACGACAGCCGGCGTCAAACGCAGCTTGATTTCGGAAAAATTTTCTCCACTTGTCGAGCTGGGTTTGTTGCCTTTGCTGGATACCCAAAGAAAAAGCTGATCCATCAAATCTTTGAGGCGAAATTCCACGTGACCGACCGCCGGCTCACAGACCATTTCAATCTGCTGGCGGAATTTGTCAAGCAGCGAGCGGCTGACCTTGCCGGCGGCTTTCTGCATTTTCGCCATCGTGAAGGGTAAAACGCCGGTGAATTTTGTGTCTTTGACGCGATAGAGTTTGTGCAGCGTGCGCAAAATACCGTGATAACTCGCCGCCGCGCCGAAATAATTTGAAGCGACTTCTTCGATATCATGCGCCTCGTCAAAAATAATCCGCTGATATTTTGGCAGCACCGCGACTTCGGAGCTTTCGCCGGATTCCTGCCGCACCGAAAGATCGGCGAAGAGCAAATGATGATTGGCAATCAAAACATCCGCCGAAGCCGCGCGCCGGCGCGCGTTATAAAAAAAGCATTCGTGATAAAATTTGCATTTTGCCCGCAGGGTCGTGTCGCTCTCGGATTGAATTTTTTCCCAAATCTGTTCCTGCGGAATAAACGCCAAATCCGACTTGCTGCCGTCGGCGCTCTTCTTCGCCCATGCGATGATGTCGTGCAACTCTTGCTGTTGTGTCATCTCGGTGAAAAGATCGGGCTGCGTCTCTGCTTCCGCGAGTTTGCGTTTGCAGGCGTAATTGGTTCGGCCTTTCACCAACTCGGCGCGGAATTTGAGATCGAGCGTTTGCTGCAACAGCGGAATGTCTTTATTGATGAGCTGCTCCTGCAAATTAATCGTGCCGGTGGCGATCACCGTGCGTTCGCGATTTTTCACGCTCCATTCGATGGCCGGCAGTAGATAGGCCATCGTCTTCCCCGTGCCCGTGCCCGCTTCGATGAGCGCAATTTTATTTTCATTAAATGAATCCGCCACTTTTTCGAGCATCATTTGCTGCTGCGGCCGTGATTCATAATTTTCCAATTTTTGCGCGAGCAGGCCTTCGGTGGAAAGCAATTTTTTCAAATTTGGCGCGGAAAGCAGCGCCACTGCTTTCGGCTTCTGCGGCTCGACGACGACGTAAATATCCGTGACGCTGTCGTTAATGATGAAAAAGCCGATGCCCTCGTTGCCAAGCCGCGAGGCAATCATCGCATCCGGCTCCGAAGGCTGCAACACGCCGGAAGGGTGGTTGTGAATCACCGCATCGCCGGTGTGCGCGATATTCGTAATCGCCGGCACCAAATTTTTATTGCCGCGCGCCACGACCTGCGCCGACTCGACCACGCCTTTGCCATCGGTTTTGCCGAGAAAAAAAACTTCGTTGCCGCCGGCATCGCGAATGTGCAGGCGCATGTAGACAATGGCTTCGTCGGAGAGGTAGGTTTTGATTTTGTTGTCGGAGGACATGACAGAAATATAAAAACTTTAGAGGATGAAAGCAAACATTGACTTGGCAGATATTTAATCCGAGAGTTACATCATCAAACCCACACCGGCAGGTTTTTCAAAATCCAGCGCTTGAACAAATCGATCACGAAAAACGTGGTAATAATTCAGCACTTGGAAAATACCATGGCGAACTATACCATAACTTCGTCAAACTTCTTTCCAAAATTCCGACATACTCCTTTCTCGCAAAAACTTTTTCGCTTTTTCTCGGTTCGGGATCATCGCTCGTCCGCCGAGGCCGCGGCATTTCATCGCAGCCACGGCCGCAGCGAATTCCAATATTTTGGGCAAAGGCCAATTTTCAATCAGGCCCGCCATAAACGCGCCGTGAAAAACATCGCCGGCGCCGGTGGTGTCGACGACGTTGACTTGAAAAGCGGGTTGATGAAAAAAGTTTTCAGGCGTCCGACAGAACGCGCCCATTTCTCCGGCAGTGACGATGACAACGCCGCCGTATTGCTTTTGCAGCAGATGCACTGCTTTTTCCGGATTGTCGCTGCCGGTCTGTTGCGTCGCAAAATTTTTGGAAACAATAATGTCGTCAGCGGATTGCAAAATTTGATCGAATCCCAAAACTTGACGTTCCGCATCAACCACCACGAGGCCACCGCTTTCTTTGCTCCATTTTGCTGCCGCAATTCCCGCGGCCACGAAATGATGCTCGAGAAACAAAATGCGGCTATTTTGGATAACGGAACGATCAAGCGCTTCGGGTTGCAAATCAAACTCTTTCCAGTACCGTGCGATTCGTCGTGCGCCCGTGCCTTTTTCGACGTGAATGAAAGCCACCGGCGGTTGCGCACCCTCTGCAAAAATCACATGCTCAATATTCATGCCGTCGTTTTTAAATTCTTCGAGTAAAAATTCGCTGTATTCATCATAACCAAACTTGCCGCAATAAGCCGCTTTCGCGCCCAAACGAGCGGCAGCCGTGAGCGCGGTTCCCGCCAAGCCGCCACCCTGTTTCGAGAATGCGGCCAGTGGAATTTTTTCGCCGGATTGGGAATACTTCGAAACCAAACCCAAGAAATCTACGGAACAAATGCCGAAGCCGGCGAGGTCGAATTGTTTTTCCATTTTATCTGCAAGCCAAGTTTTGCGAAAAGTTAATCAGAGCTTCATGTTATGATAACATCAGCAACATAAATTACAAATAGAAAATTTATAAAATTGCACGAGATTAAGCTTTGCAGCAAACCCCTTCCGGTTTTGGGCTGGCACACTCTCTCTCGGCCCGGCTGCCAAAACCGGATTTCTCATAAAGAAAAACGCGCGGTGATCACTCGCCCGCGCGTTTTTCGTTTTGGCAAATTTTTGTTGCGGTTTTCATGAGGATTCTTCATATTATTCCCCCCAATTCCAGGAGAATAAAAATGGAGATGGCGTTCATGAAATCCTGAATCACTTTTATTTTTCAATTCTGCGTTATTGTACAAATTAAGCTGCAGGACACGGGAGGAACGCAGCAGGTGATGGTTGTAAAGTAACGCAGACGGCAGGCTCCTCGAGCATCAAAGCTCTTGCAATTCATGGCTAAAAACGATAAATTGGCGATATGGAAATCTCCGCATTACAACAACGCTTGAACAGCTATCCCAAAATCGTCGCAGTCCATCTTTTCAGGCCAATCGTAACTGGAAAAATAAATTCGATGAGCGATGTGGGCGTTGCCATTTTGCTGGAAAAACAAACGCCTCATCAACGCGAACTCGCACTAGTTTTCGAGGTGATGTCCGACGCGCAGAAAATTTTTTTGTTCGCGATCGCCTCGAGCGCGTTTGTTCTCAGAAAGAAATCCATGAAATTATGACGACACAGTTGGATGATCTGGACGGTTTTATTGAGGCGATCATCAATTATTGTCATCTCGGATAACTTTTCCACTAAAATTTTCTCTTGTCAATAGAATATTCGCAATGTAAATTTCCGCCATGTCCCGGCACATTTCACAAAGCGCGATTGCCTTTTGGGCAATTCTTCTGCTGGTTTCCAATTCTGCTCTCGCCCAGGAAACGTTGCTCGAAAAACTTTCCGAGCAGGA
>Ga0247727_10017282_pt1 | contig 11508 bp, 10 predicted proteins | sample WisWelCaveWW1625_FD_202498 | JGI IMG/M metagenome (GOLD analysis project Ga0247727, IMG submission 202498) | Biofilm microbial communities from Wishing Well Cave, Virginia, United States - WW16-25 | ecosystem: Environmental > Aquatic > Deep subsurface > Groundwater > Cave microbial mat | place... | reverse complement strand
ACACCCTGTCTTTATGGTTCAGCACAATAATGTCTCTCTTCATGGCTTCTGCATGGTTTCTCCTCGGCTACCAAAAGTATAAGCAAACCAAAGAGTGATCAAACTTGTTGCTTTTGATTGGAACGGGACTTTAGTTGCCGATACCCAAACCGTTGTCGATTGTACCAATGTTCAACTCAAAGTCTTCGAGAACAAAAAGATAAACATCAAAATTTATCGGGAATATTTTGAAATTCCAGTTAATAAATTTTTTGAAAATATTGGTATCGACCCTAAAGTAGTTGAGAAATCATATCGCAAATCAGGGGATATATTTCATTTCGAATACGAAAAGAGAGTAAATAAATGCAGAACAAGGAGAGGTGCGAAAACTTTGTTAGCATGGCTAAGCGGACAGAGCATCAAATCAGTAGTTTTTAGCAACCACGCAACTCAAAGAATAAACGAGCAAACAGGTAGACTAAAACTTACCAAATATCTTGATGCAATATTGGCAAATGAGACGATTCACGATGCCTACACTATAAAAGGCAAAGAGAAAAGATTACTAGAGTACATTGAAAGAAATAAGATAAAATCTTCTGAAGTCTTAGTTGTTGGCGACACCACTGAAGAAATCACTATCGCCAAGGATATGAATACACAGGTGGTAGCAATCTCCAATGGTCATTCCACTACAGCTCGTCTCCGAGAAGCAAAACCAAACTATTTAATCAACAATTTAGGGCAGATTACCTCAATCATTGATAAGATTAATCACTGAATCAACTCAAGGCGCTTCAGGAAAACGATACTGCACTGGAACTAAGGGATTAATTTTTTTCATCATATAATCAGAAATCTTTCTACAGACTTTACGTTTTTCTGTCTCTTCTCGCGGAAGTATCCAACCGAATTTATCAAGTAGTTCCGAAATCGAGTAAGCTTTCCCGAACTTTACCGATAAGTTATTGCGATCGTCACTGTAAAGCCCAACAGGGCAAACCATACCCTCGGGGTTAAGCCTTGCAAGACCGTGTGCAGCCAAGCCGGCCAAATAATGACCTCTTTTCAAACGGGTACTTTCTTCTGTCTCAGGATATATACCTATCGCCTCTCCCGCCTTAAAAGCCTCTGCAATCGGCCTTATTTGCCCTACTGTATGAGCTTTCTTATTCTTCTCTCGCGCTTGGGGTGGTTCAACCAAAAAACCGCTGTACATTTTGGCTACATGAGCGGTTATCATCGAGCTGAAGGGCATAGGTATGCTAGTACCAGGAATATACGTATGGCGACGCGCAATCCAATGTAAATCTTTATCATCCAACCGGGCATCCTTAACAACTCTTGTGGTTTCTAAATGAATCCACTGACCGTTAAAGGGCCCATTTTCCCAATGATTAGGGGTGACCAATATAGCTCCGGAAGGAGGGATATTCTCTTGACCTTCCGGTTCCGAATTAAAAGAACCGAAAATATGACGAGAATCCTCACCCTCCGAATGCTTTTCGCCCGAAAGTCCGCGTGGAATAAACTCTCTGATAAAATAGGTAGAGCCAGGCGCCGGAATCTCCCAAAGCTTAATCTGAATAGCAGCCACTGTACTCACAAGAAGGAATCTTGCCCTATCACGAGGATCTTGTTCTTTAGTTGCCTCAACAATTTCTCGAATTACAGGTACTATACCTCTTTCGTGCATATCCTATAATTATATCATTTATAAAACTACGAGACACTAAACTCCCCATATTCCTGATCCGTAATTTTTGATATGGCCTTGTAGCTCCATCAGTGAGAGCTTGGAAGAAACTGTGTCGATTTTTAAACCTGACTCTCGAACAATTACATCAATATGTTTTGCTTGCCCGTCAAGTACATTCAAAATTTTCATCTGATCTTTGTCTTTAACTTGCTTAATAACCGAAGCCCGGGCGCTGGTAAATCTCTTTTTAGTCTCCACATCCAATATTTCCAAAATGTCAACTGATTCGGTAACAGGGTGCACGCCTTCCTTCAAAAGTTTGTTTGTGCCCACGCTCATTCTAGATGTGATGGGCCCGGGAACAGCAAAAACTTCCCGCGATTGTTCTGCAGCACAACCTGCTGTAATTAAAGAGCCGGAATCAATTGCCGCCTCTGTCACTAAAACACCCAAAGACAATCCGGAAATAATCCTGTTTCTGGCAGGAAAATTTGATGGAACCGCAGGAAATCCAAGGGGAAATTCGGAAACTAACGCTCCGTTTTTAACGATTTGTTCTGCCAGATTTTTATTTTCCGGCGGATAAATCGTATCAACTCCGCTTCCCAAAACCGCAATCGTTCTGCCGCCTGCGTCAACTGCCGCTTTGTGAGCAATGCTATCAATTCCTCTTGCCAAACCGGAAACAATTGTTAGACCGGCATTTACCAATTCGTATACCAACTTTTCCGTTACCTGTTTTCCATAGACTGTCGGATACCGCGTACCGACAACCGCAATTGCCAGATCATCTTGCGCTATTAAAGTTCCGCGGAAATATAGAACCGGCGGAGCATCCGAAATTTGCCTTAAATTTACAGGATAATCACGGTCAACCGAAGAAACTACTTTGATTCCCCGCTCATAAACAGTATTGAGATAAACTTTCGGATCAACTTTATTGCGAAACTCAAAAATTGCCTCCCGAGTCTTTGCATCAACTTTCAGTTTATGGATTTGCACTTCCGGCGCTTCCCAGAATTTTTTGAGAGTTTTAAAATGCTTTAGAAGATAATTAAATGTCGCAGTCCCAACTCCGCCAATCGCCGAAGTCGCAACCCAATACGGAAGATCTTTATTCATTTCTCAATCGTTAGCTGATTGGAAACAACATTCCATTGTTTATCGAAGACTAAATTTCCAGAAACCTGCTTACCGCTAACTAGTTGCGGAACAAATACACAGTTTGCTGCAGGAAGTTGATCCAGAGGTATCTGATCTTTTTGAAACCATTTAGGTATAAATTCATCGGTTTCTTTCGGCTCACCAGACCACTCATCAGCCAAATAAAAATCTACCTGCTGACTCGTCTGTTGATCATTTTCCCAATAGAAAAAATTTATATGTCCAACTTTCTTGGGATTTACCAATTTTACGCCGATTTCTTCCTCTGTCTCGCGAATTGCACACTGCTCGGAAGTTTCGTTATTTTGGGTTTTTCCTCCGGGACCTAAGAGTTTTCCAGCAGCAAAGCCTCTCTTTTTTAATCCTAAGAGTACTTGGTTTCCTTTAATTAAAAAGCACTCTGTCGCAACTGTGCCTTCTGGAAGTAATAATTCTTTATTTGGTTCACTCATTTCTCAAAACAAATCTGCCTCAAGCTTACATCTTTCCGCAATAAATCTCGATGCTTTTTTAGCTTGGTTTTTCCTAAACCTCAACAGGGTTGAACCCTGATTAGTTTTTAGGTGATCAACTAACGCTCCAATACTCTCTTTATCAAAGGCCAATGCCACGTTTTTATAATTTTTAATTGCCGCGCGAATTAAAGCCTGACCGCCGATGTCCATACTTTCGGGAAAATTATTTTTGTCGGGTGCATACAAATCCACAGTCACCAAATCAATCGGCTCAGTAAAGACAGGGTCGGACCCTGTAGTAGCTCTGGACAGGGTCGGACCCTGTTTACGCAACTCCTCTAAATGACTCTTTTTCGATCTATCTGCCAAAATCCTGGCGAAGATTTCCCGGCTTATTGATTTTAGACGGCCATCGAAGTCAAAACCTAAAACAACAGATTGAGCAGCAAAACCTTTTGATTTTAAATATTTAACTGTTCCTTCTGTTCCCCAAAAGTTAGCTGACTCTGGATCAAGAATTGCCAATAGCGAGTCGAGGAAAGATTTATTGTTTATTGCGGCAAATATATTTTTAACTTTGATTTTATCCATATCTTAAACAGGGTCGGACCCTGTAATTTGGTTAGTGCTTAAAGTGTCTTACCCCCGTAAAAATCATTGTCATTTCGTGTTTCTTGGCTTCCACAATTACTTTATCATCATTCACCGAACCGCCCGGCTGTAAAATTACGGACACTCCCGTTTTTGCAGCCAGCTTCACATTATCGGCAAAAGGAAAAAATGCATCGCTAGCTAAAACCGCTCCTTTCGCTTTTTTACCGGCCTGAACTAGTGCTAATTTAACAGAATTAACTCTGTTTGGCTGCCCGGTTCCCATCCCAACCATAACCTTGTCCTTAACAACGACTATTGCGTTGGACCGAACATGCTTAACAACCTTCCAGGCAAACTCCATATCGGCAATCTGCTCCTTTGTCGGCGCGCTGCCCGTCTGAACCTTCCACTTCGAATTTGACTCGACTAAATCATCCGATGTTTGAATAAGATAACCGTTAAATACTCTTGTAAATTCCAGGAGTTTCGGCGGTTTTTCCGCTTTAATAACCCTAATCTTCTGGCTTTTTTTCTTCAAAATCTCAAGGGCATCCTCCGCAAAATCCGGAGCAACAATAAGCTCATAAAAAACTCCTTGCGTGGAAAGTGCCACCTCTGCCGTGACTTTTTTGTTGGCTGCAATAATTCCCCCGAATGCACTTACCGGATCCGCTTCATGTGCTAACCGATAAGCCTCTGCAAGGACTGTCCTTGTTGCTATCCCGGAAGGATTTCCATGTTTAACAATCGCAACCGTCGGCTCTTCAAATTCCAAGACAAGTTTCCATGCATGATTTGCATCCCCTAAATTGTTATGCGAAAGCTCTATCCCCCATAGTTGTTCAAATCCAGAATCATTACCTTCTAGGTAGAACGCACTATCTTGATGAGGGTTTTCCCCATAACGAAGGTCTTTAAATTTCTTAAGCTTAAGGTTTATATGATCAGTTAAGTTGGATTTTTTCATTATGTTAATTGTTAACAGTCAATTGTTAAATGTCACCTGTTTCGATTTGCAAACCACCAGTCCAAAATTTCTTTGGCCACCGGCCCGGCGACAGACGACCCTTCCCCGCCATCTTCCACCAAAACCGTAACTGCAATCTTTGGATTATCAAATGGAGCAAATGCACTAAACCAGGCGTGTGGATTGCCGAGCGTTTTTTCAGCTGTTCCTGTTTTACAACCAACTTTATAAGTAACATTAAAAAACGGCCAACCTGTACCACCCGTTTCACATGCTTGCTTCATCCCTTGCCTGACAATATTAAAGTTCTTAACTCCAACCAAGTCTTGCCCCAAAACCTTGTTTTCTATTTTAATAGCGCTGGCTTCATTGTTGCTATCAATACTGGAAACTAGGTAAGGTCTCGTCAGTTTTCCACTTGCCATAAATGAAGTCATTTGATTTATCTGTAAAGGCGTGGTCAGCATAAAACCCTGACCAATTCCCAAATGCATCGTATCCCCAAGATACCAACTATCCGAAAATTCTGATTGCTTCCACTCTCTGCTCGGAACCAAACCAAAAGCCTCACCAGGCAGGTCAATACCCGTTTTTTGTCCAAACCCCAACCTTATTGCCATTTGGCGAAGACCATCAAGACCAACTCTTTCTGCTACTCTATAAAAAAATATATCGTTAGAACGAGCTATTGCTCGATCAATTTTTAAAACCCCATCGCGCCTACCGTAAGTTAGGTAATACCAATTGGCAAATTTTGATCCGCCCAGTTCAAATTCACCTACATCCTCAATTTCTGTATCACCAGTTATTTCTCCTGACTCCAAACCAGAAAGTGCCGAGGCTATTTTAAATATCGACCCAGGGGGATAAGTTCCCTGAATTGCTCGATTAAATAATGGTTGATCAGAACTCTCCAAAGATTTACTAATATCATGAGGGTCAAAAGAGGGCAGAGACAAAATTGCCAGAACTTCACCTGTTTGAGGATTTCCTATAACTAAAGCTGCCTTTTTGGAATTAACAAGCTTCGTTTGTTTTAAAAGCGCCTCGTACGCGATTTTCTGCAGAGCCGAATCAACTGTTAAATGAACACTTCTGCCATCTTGGGAATTGTCTTCTTCTAAAATAGAAACTTTTTTACCGCTTGCATCTACTTCGATTAGTCTTTTCCCTATTTTACCCCTCAAAAAATCATTGTACGCTTCCTCGATTCCCAATCTACCTATCGATTCCATATGACTAAAGTCACCAACTCTCAAATCTTCTTCACTGGGGGAGCTTGTATACCCCAAAACATGACTGGTACTTTCCCCAAAAGGATAATCTCTTTCGACCTCTTGAGAAATTCGCCCGAGATCACCTTCAAAATTTTCACCAGCAAGACCTAAATTCGTTAACTCGCCAACTTGCTCTTGAGTCACCTCACTAACCCTAGAGTCTTTTTTAAGAAGGTAAACCACTTTCGAATCTGCAAGCAGCGTCCCTTTACGATCAAAAATCTTCCCTCTTTTCGCCTCTAACTCTACCAACCTAACTCGATTGCCTTCAGCCAAAGCTCTGTTCTTCTCGCCAGAAACTACGGTCAATAAAAACAATCTTCCCAAAAAAAAAGTTACTATCAAAAGTGCAGTAAGCCTTAATAAATATAAACGCCATTCAAAAGAAAATTTTTCCCCAGCTTCGCCTTGCGAATCAAAACGTGTTCCAAAACTTTGTCCAGAAGATTTCTCAAATGTCAAAGCGTCCTCAAGGCCTACCCCAAGAACTTCTTCTTTTAGGCTCTTTCGGAGTCCCCAATTCCCCTGTCCGAAAATTTTACTTCTCTTCTTAGCCATCTTTTATTCTGTCTTTGCGATTTTGACTTTTTTTAGAAGCTCATTATTTTCAAGAAGAATTGCGCACCCCTTTACCACACAAGATAAAGGTTCATCGGCAACAGAAACTGGCATCTTGGTTTCGGCAGAAATTAACTTCGGCAAGCCATACAGTTGTGCACCGCCACCGGCAAGAACAATTCCCCTTTCTGCAATATCGCTGGCTAATTCAGGGGGAGCATCATGAACCGTATCCTTAATTGCTCCAACTATCGTATTTATAGTTGCTGCCAACGCTTCTCTTATCTGCACTGAAGAAAGTCTAATCGATTTGGGCAAACCCTTCTCCAAATCTCTGCCCCTCACCACCATTTCCTTTTCTGTCTCCATTGGCAGCACGCTGCCAAGGCCAATTTTGACCTCTTCCGCCGTTTTCTCTCCGATTGCCAAACCGTAACGTGACCTCAGATAACTTATAATTTCTGCATCCATCGCATCCCCGGCAAGCTTCAGCGACCTACCAACAACAATCCCGGAAAGCGATATAACCGCAATCTCCGAGGTCCCTCCACCTATATCAACAATCATACTGCCCACGGGTTCACTAACCGGAAGCCCTGCACCAATAGCGGCCACCATTGGTTCCTCAACCAGATACGCTTCTCTTGCTCCGGAAGCAATCGCAACATCAAGAAGCGCCCGCCTTTCCACCTCAGAGCATTGAGAGGGAATTCCAATAACTATTCTTGGTCTCGGAATAGAAAGTTTTCGCCCCGGAACATCATGAATTTTTTTTACAAAATGCGAAAGCATAGCCAGTGTTGTGTCGTAATCCGAAATTACACCATCCTTAAGTGGTCTAATAATTAAAAGATTGGCCGGCGTTTTCCCGAGCATTTTTTTGGCTTCCCCGCCAATGGCAAGTAACTTTTTAGTTTTTTTGTGAAGGGTTACAATCGATGGTTCCCGAACAACAATTCCTTTTCCACGAACAGCAATAAAAGTATTAACTGTCCCCAAATCCACTCCTAAATCTTGGGAAAAATGTCCGAGGATATTATCAACAAAAGGAATCATGCTAGAGGTCGGTGAAAAGTATAACGGATTAACAATAATTGCTCAATTGCATAAAATCACTAGCAGTTGTTAAGATTCTTTCGTGATCCCATCTCTTACAAAATTTCTCAATAAAACCATTTTCCTTTCCTACTTGGCTCTTGCAACTGTTACTCCTCTGCTTTTTTCAACCCAAAACAGCGAGCTTTTCGAAGTACCCAAAATGCTTTTTGTGTATTTGATATCAACCATCATTTTTTTCCTTACTTTAATAAAGTTCGTTTTACAAAACAAAATAACAATCCCAAAAAGCTGGCCCCTACTTGCACTTTTTTTCTTCTTAATCATCCAAAGTCTTTCAACCTTTACTTCAATCGATAAATTTACTTCAGTCTTTGGATATCCTTCTCGCCTAAATGGGAGTCTTCTTTCACAATTTGCCTACTTTGTAATTTTTGCAGGCGCTCTAATTAATTTAGATTTAAAACAAGCGCAAAAAATTCTGACAAGTATTGTAGTTGGGGCCTTAGCTGTTTCCCTATGGGGCATCCCTGGACATTTCGGCAAGGACCCTTCATGTCTTATCCTAACGGGCAAAATTACATCAGATTGTTGGCAGCAGGATTTTAATCCCACTATCAGAATTTTTTCGACCCTTGGCCAACCCAACTGGCTCGCTAGTTTTTTGATTATAACCTTACCTCTTGCAATAGCCTTTGCTCTGGGGTCTAAAAACGGGAGACTAAAACTCTTTTTCACCGCAACCAGTCTGATTATTTTTACTGCACTTGTTATGACTAATTCCCGGGCCGGAATCTTAGGTCTCGCAATTGCCTTTGGAATTTTCTTTTTAGTACTTGGAATGAAAATCCTAAAAGAAAATTCAAAGATTATCCTTGCACTTTTGGCAGGACTTTTAATTCTTACCTTCTTCTTCGGAGACTTTCTTTTCGCACGATTTCTCGAAGGCGTCAAACCGAAACCAAACCTTCAGACTCCACCTTCGTCTACGAACTCCGAACTACAAACTACGAACTCGGTTCCCCGTGGTACCGAGTCCTCCGAAATCCGCCTTATCGTCTGGCGAGGCGCTTATGAAATTTTCAAAAATTGGCCAATTTTAGGTTCTGGTCCAGAAACTTTTGCATATTCATACTATCGTTTTAGACCAGAAGCTCATAACAGCACAACCGAATGGAACTTTTTCTACAATAAAGCTCACAACGAATTATTAAATTACTTAGCAAACACGGGAACGCTTGGAATATTGGCTTATGCAATGTTAATTGCCAAAATTGTCTACAACCTTTACCAAAAGTCTCAACAATCAAAAGACCAAAAAGCCCAACTTATAGCAAAAGGCGTGCTTGCTGGATTTGTAGGCTACCAAACCTCAATATTTTTTGGATTTTCGACTGTTGCTTCTCAATTAATTATGTATTTAACAATAGCTCTTGCGCTTACTGAAAAAAAACCAAGCTCGCGTCTAGAAGTTAAGCTTCCCTTCAAAAAACCAAGGACGTTTTTGGTTTGGCCCCTAACCCTTTTTGCTCTAATTGCAATATCAATCCCTATAAGAATTTATCTTGCTGACATTTTCTACAATCAAGCCCAAAACTTAAAATCAGAAAACCCTGGACATGCACTGTTGCGCTTCGAAGCAGCAATAGACGCATACCCTTCTAAAAACCCTTTCTATCTTATGGATTATGCAAACACCCTAGCGACTTATTCTGCTGGACTTGAAGACACGAATCTCTCAACTCAATTCGCAGATCTTGCAGCCTATACCACAACAAAAGTTCAGGCTTTATCTCCAAACAATCCAATTATTGAAAGAAAAATCTCGAACACTTATTTATTGATATCGGATTTTGACGAAGAATACGCAGAAAACTCTCTTGAATCAGCGCAAAAACTTACACACCTGGCACCTACTGATCCTCAATCATATTTAACTCTTGCTAAAATTCAGGCTGCATTATTAGATCAGGAAGAGGCTAGAAGATCTCTTGAAAAAGCACTATCGTTGAAACCGGATTACGTTGAAGCACAAGAATTACTTGAACAATTGACAATTGACCAGGATTCAAATGAAAATTAACCTGATGAAACTGCAAGACACTGATCCCGAGGTTGCAAAATTAATTGCACTTGAGGAAAAACGCCAACAAGAAGTGCTCGAAATGATCCCTTCAGAGAACTACACTTCCCGGGCGGTTATGGAAGCACTGGGCACACCCTTAACAAATAAATATTCGGAGGGCTATCCAAGAAAACGCTATTACCAGGGAAACTCCATAATCGACAGTATCGAATCACTTGCAATTGACCGCGCTAAAAAACTTTTTGGCGTTCCCCACGTCAATGTCCAGCCATATTCCGGATCTCCGGCCAACACAGCCGTTTACTTTGCTCTTTTGGATCCACTCAAAGACAAGATCATGGGTTTAACTTTAGCGTTTGGCGGACATTTGACTCACGGCGCATCGGTTTCCCTCTCCGGAAGATATTTTAAAACTGTTCCTTATGAAGTCGGCAAAGACGGATATTTAGATTATGCTGCGATCGAAAAAATCGCTATCCGCGAAAAACCAAAAATAATAGTCTGCGGATTTACGGCCTACCCAAGAATCATCGATTTTAAAAGATTTGGACAAATTGCAGACAAAACCGGTGCCTATCTTTTAGCAGATATTTCGCACATCGCTGGCCTCGTTGTCGCAGGCGCTCACCCGTCACCGGTTCCATACGCTCACATTGTTATGACAACTACCCACAAAACTTTGCGAGGGCCGCGTGGTGCAATTTTAATGGTAACTGAAATTGGTCTAAAAAAAGATCCGGAACTTGCAGAAAAAATCGACAAAGCCGTCTTTCCCGGCCTTCAGGGCGGACCGCACGACAACCAAACTGCAGCAATTGCAGTAGCCCTTCGCGAAGCTCAGGGTAAACCCTTCAAAGACTATGGCAACCAGATAGTCAAGAATTCTAAAGCGCTGGCCGAAGGCTTAATCGCTAAAGGTTTTGATTTGGTATCAGGTGGATCGGATAATCATTTGATATTGATTGACCTCAGAAATAAAGGCGTAAACGGTGCGATTGCTGCAATCGCTCTGGAAGTTGCAGGAATCGTTGTTAACAAAAACGCCGTGCCATTTGATACTAATCCTCCCTTTTACCCATCAGGAATCCGTCTGGGAACCCCCGCAATTACTACCCGCGGAATGAAAGAAGCGGAAATGAAAAAAATTGCAATTTGGTTTTCTCAAGCTGCTAATGAAGTTAAGAACGAAAAATTACCGGCGGAAAAAGAAAAACGCGTAGAATTCATGAAAGCTTTTAAAACCCGCGTTGTTAAAAACAAAAAGCTTCTCTCAATTGCGCAAGAAGTCAAAACACTTTGCTCAAAATTCCCAACACCATGATTTTAGACGGAAAAGCAGTTAATGAAAAAATTGCAGAGGATCTAAAAAAAGAAATAGCCCTTCGATCTAAGAGCTCTCAGGGCCGTCGGCCCAAACTGGTAATCATCCAAGTCGGCGATCTTGCCGAATCTAATGCCTACATTGCCCGCAAAATAAAATTCGGCGAAAAGGTAGGTGTCGTCGTCGATCACCAGCGATTTCCAAACAGCATTACCCAAGAAAAACTACAAACTACGATCTACAAACTAAACACTGACCTCATGGTACATGGGATAATTACCCAAATGCCTTTCCCAAAACATTTAGATAAAGATGCAATTATCGAGTCAATCGATCCAAAAAAGGATGT
>Ga0247727_10017281_pt1 | contig 11509 bp, 13 predicted proteins | sample WisWelCaveWW1625_FD_202498 | JGI IMG/M metagenome (GOLD analysis project Ga0247727, IMG submission 202498) | Biofilm microbial communities from Wishing Well Cave, Virginia, United States - WW16-25 | ecosystem: Environmental > Aquatic > Deep subsurface > Groundwater > Cave microbial mat | place... | reverse complement strand
ATTAGCAGAAAAAATAGGTTTTACTTGCGAGGACATTATCGTGCGAAATATTCCAGGTAAAAGAATGCCTATCAAAAATTCCCCAACAAACATTGTCGGTGCTTTAGAGGAAACAATGAATAAAGAGAGTATTGTAATTTTGAGAAAAAACTAGTTCAAATCAACTTTCGTATCAAAGCAGTTATATAGCTGGTTTATTTTTACTCGAAAGCCAGTACCATGATTGCGAACCGATCCGCTAGGACGATAGAACATTCTAAAATCGACAACGATTGCATCTTTCTTAACCATATTTTTGAAGTGTTCAAAATCAAAACCTTCCAAGAAATATGCTTGGTTGAAATGAAAATGTTCAATACCTTTTATCTCTTTGCAATCTGCTAGCGCGTATACGAGGGCCGGAAGTTTTGCTTCAAACTTTTTTCTCAAGTCTTCCATGTCCCAATAAATGTTGAGTCGTTTACCTTTACCAACGACACGAACTTTATCTTTCTCGACTTTTAGTTTTAATCCTTGATTGTTATATCGTCTACAGGAAAGAGTACTGTGTAATTCTTTAGAACGGCCATTGTCTCTTTTTGAATATCCAAAATTATTAAGAAGTGTTCTATCTCTGTCTCCGCCTTTCGGTTGTGGTTCTAGTGTAAAAAGTGTAAGCATTGAACCAGCACTTCGGCGGTATGCTTTGAGTTCTACTATCTCACCAATATCTGGAAGCGGGATATTGTTCTCCTTGATACCGAGCAAATCTTCAAGAGTTTTACCGATTCCGGTATCACCCTTTCGGTGAGTTTTAACGAAACCAAGAGCCTTGATTGCTTTGAGTTTTCTTTTAAGTTCGGGAAGTGTCATATTATTTTATGAAAAAAGACAAGTCTTTTTTATATACTTTTGAAAATTCCTTAAGTTGTGTAATATCAAGTCGTCTTTGTCCTGCTTCAATTTTTGAAATGTGAGGTTGAGTTTTACCAAGTTGCTTCGCTACATCGGCCTGATCCAAACCCGCCTCAAGACGGGCTTTCTTGAGCTGTTCAACAGTATATTTATGGTCTTTTGAAAATATTGCCTTTGTCATGTATCTATATAATAGTATTCCGTTGTGTTATATTCCAAGTTGTTATATGATGTATGCATGCCAACTGCGAAGCAAAACCAAAAATTTCCTTTCTATTTTTTGTCGGCTCCCCCCACACCCCCCGCCGAAAATCTAAAAGAAAGGAAGGAAAATTTTTGGTTTTTGCTCCCGCGACCGAAGGGAGCGGACGAGGCGCGCATCATTGGTCATCAGGGTTCAGCTCGAAATTCAATCGAACTTTGTTTAACACACACCGCCAAAATTCAAAATTCGAATTCGCGCAAGAAATGCGGTCGCGCCGAAGGCGCGACACTGGGGCTGAATCCCCGCCGAATCCAGAATCCAAAAGGGTTTTCCACGCGAGGCAAAGCTCGTCGTTTGCCAATACAATGCTATGAATAATCAAACCAAAAAGTTTTTCATATATACTCGCAAGTCTACGGACGACAAAGACAGACAAGTCCGCAGTATTACTGACCAATTGAGTGAGTTAAAGGAACTCGCGTTGAAAGAACAACTGGAAGTGGTGGATGTCTTTGTCGAAAAGCAGACCGCCAAAATACCAGGTCGTCCTGTGTTCGGTGAGATGATAGAGCGTATGGAGAAAGGCGAAGCGTCTGGTATTTTGGCGTGGCATCCCGATAGACTTGCTCGCAACTCGGTAGATGGAGGAAAAATAATCTACCTCGTTGATACTGGCGTAATCGTAGAAATGAAATTTCCAACTTTTTGGTTTGATCCGACACCGCAAGGAAAATTCATGCTCTCAATCGCTTTTTCGCAATCCAAGTATTATGTGGATAATCTAAGCGAAAATATAAAGCGAAGTCATCGCAACAAAGTGAAAGACGGGATATGGCCTCAAATGTCTCCGCTTGGGTATGTAAATGTAAAAGGCAAAGGCATTGTTCCCGATATTGAAACCGCAAAATTGATTAAAAAGACATTTGAGGCATATTCGTCTGGATCTTTCACTTTGCGACAACTCCGCGACAAATTTAACGCACTTGGATTGAAGCGAAAAAGCGGTAGGGAGCTTGCGGTGTCGAACTATCAGCAAATCCTCAAAAATCCTATCTACACGGGACTAATGAGATATAACGGAGAGATTTTTGAGGGAAAGCATGAACCGATTATTTCAAAGAAACTTTTTGATTCCGTTCAAGAAGTGATGATGAGAAAAAGTAAGCCACACTCAAAAGGTCTAAAACCATTTTTGTATAGAGGATTTTTCCGTTGCGGAGAATGTGAATGTTTTATCACCACCGAAACACAAAAAGGTCATAACTATCTCCGATGTACTAAACGGAAAAATCCTTGTGATCAAAAATATGTTCGTGAGGAAATCATCACTTCTCAAATCAGAACGGAATTACAAAAAGTTTCTTTGCCACTCGATTGGGCAAATTGGATGATTGCCGAAAACGAGAAAGATCGGCAATCGGAAGTCCAATCGAGTGAGATTTTTTCTCAAAAAACAAAAGATGAAATTTCTCTTTTGGATTCTAAAATTGAGAAGCTGATGAACGCATATTTGGAAAACGCACTTTCACTCGACGAATATCGTGAATCTAAAAACAAGTTGGTTAGCTCAAAACAGCTTCTCAAAGAGAAATTATCAGCTTTTGAGAAAAAATCTCATAATCGGTTCGAACTTGCTGATAGATTCATGAAATCCAGTATAAACAATATGGAATTGGCAAACGAGGGAATTCCCGAAAAGATTTTTCGGGAATTCAAAAAAGTCGGTTCGAACTTTCAAATTAAGGATCGAACCGTCTTTTTTGAGCCACGCGGAGCGTGGAAAACCCTTTTGGATTCGGGAATTTTTGGCGGGAATGCGTTTGTGTCGCGCCTGTGGCGCGACCCCATTTCGGCTTCCAATTCCGATTTTCAATTTTGGCGGAGGGTATTAGACGAAGTTAGAACCTCGTTAATGCTTTCAGATTACACTAAATTCAGGATTGTGGAAACATGGTAATGATTTTCAAAATTAACAAAAAACTCCCCGTGAGGGAAGTTCTTTGTGGGAGTAATAAGCTACTTTGAGAGAAAACAGGATTTCGTCGCCTGTATTGCATCTCGTTCGCTTTTCAGCCCTCATATATGCTCCAGTAATGCTCGACTGAACTCTTGGTGGACCCGTGAGCCAGTTGTTGCTTTTTACCGCTACCTTCTGCCGTTAAGCAAATCCACCGCACAAGGCGGATGACGGACTTAATTCACAACCCCCGTTTCTGATTGAAATCAGAAAACACCAACTCTCACTACTCCGATTTATTTATATCAAATTTTACCCCACCTCGCTACTCACTATTTAACTAAAATAAAGCTTTAATCCATAACCTCTCAAGAAAGGTGTCTTTTTGTGTAGAAATATAATTTATATCTGATTTGAATATATCCCGCTGTTGAGTGAAATAAGAAGTCGGCAAATTTTTGAGATTCCCCTTTTTCAAGACATCCTCAATTGCAGAAATTTTAGAATACAACTCCGCTATCTTCTTATCATATTCAAGCATTTTAGATATAGAATACTCACCAAATTCTTTTAATTTGTTATGTGCAAAATTATTTCCGATAGAACCGATATTTACACTATAGTTAGAGTAGAAATCATTAAAAGATTCAGTAATATTTTTAAATGCTTCTACTCCCGTAACTATTGTTTTATACCCACTAGAAATTGAGCTTAAATAACTTTTTCTTAAATTTTCCTGTGATTCATTAGCATTATCAACCCCAGCGAGTATCTGCTTTTCATAATATGAAAATGAACTTTCGTTATAAGCATTATAAATAGCTTTTGAAAGCCCTAGGTCATCCGATATTTTTGTATGCAAACTGGTTAATCTTGAACGGAAAACGGATTCGGTCTCGTTCCTAGTTTTGTTTTCTAATAATTGCATTCCTGCTTTCAAATCTGCCAGTTCTGTCTTTATTTGATTTATTTCAATAGCCCATTTAATCCTCTCTCCAGCGGGACCTACCCCCAAAGTATTGATACCTATAACCTCCCCTCTATTATTCACGAGCGGACCACCACTATTACCTGGATGAATCTCTGCTGACATTTCTAAATAAGGCACATTTTCGTAGGAAGCCCTTCTAGATAATGTTCCTTCTTTAAAGCTGACTTCATCCACAACAGCACCAATAGACTCAATAGAACCAGATAAGGGAAAACCAAAAGCAAACACCTCCTCTCCTTGTGAAGCGTCACTAGAATTTCCCAACTTAACTGATGGAAAAAATCCACCGCTATCTAATTTTAAAACCGCCACATCACTACTCAAATCGTTAATCCCTATTACATTTGCAGATAATCTTTTCTTACTACTCAGCATCACCTGAACACTAGAAAAACCCTCCACAACATGAGCATTAGTTATAATGTAGCCACTAGAATCAAATATAAAACCACTACCAGAACCAGTTTCCGTTGATATATAAACAACAGCTGGTTTTACTAATGAAATTATTTCTTGATTAGAAAGACTGGAAGAAGTTGTTTTTGTAGCAACTACAGGAGTTGGGATTGTTTGCACGGGAGTAGAAGTTTTAGGAGTTGGTGCAGAAGGTTTGGCCTCTGGTTGACTTTTTTCTTCAGATAATTTTTTCTCTAGTTCTTCAATTTTTCTGTTCAATGTTTCAAATTTATCTTCTTCTGTTGGTATGGCCGCCTCCAATATCTGCTCTTGTTTCTCTTTCGGGCCACGATTAAATATCTTCTCAATCCAACCCCAAGACAAAGGATTCCACCAAGCGGCAGAAGCTACTTGAGGGATAATAAGAGCGATAAGTATGCTTAAAATTATTACTTTATTTTTCATACTATAGATTACCCTAATACCAACATATATCAGCTTTTTCGCCAATCTGGTTTTCAATGTGTTTGGTAGCGGAAACAATGTCTCCGATTTCATCTATCAAGCCGTAATTGAGAGCATTCAGCCCAACAAAAGTAAGTCCGTTAGCTATTTTATTTACATCAGCCACTTTGAGATTTCTATTTTGAGCGACTTCCTCTACAAAAACATTGTGCATTTTCTCTAAATCAGCAAGGACGATGACTTTTTCTTCCGCTGTCAAAGGTCTGCTTGGGTCTCCCAAGTCTTTATACTTTGCAGATGTAAGTTCAATATATCTGTATCCTTCTTTGGCATCTTTTGACGATTGGTCTAAATAAGAAGAAGTGATGCCTATGCCTCCAACATCGGACATTTTTGAAGCGTATATTTTATCTGCTCCAGTAGCCGCCCAGTAGGCGGCAGAAGCTCCGAGGGTGCGTATAACGGCTACATTTGGTTTACTTAAGCTCTTGAGAGCGTTGGATATTTCTTCTCCTGCCACTCCGTCTCCGCCACCCGAGTCAATAAAAACCATAACCGCTTTTATTTGAGGGTCATTTTCAGCAACGAGCATGCCATAAACAATGTCCTCCGATGAGGAGACATCAACTTCTTGGTCAATAGGTTGCTTAACTAAAAATGTGCCTAAATATCCTTTGATTGAAAACGCCGCAACATTGCAACTTTCTGTATTGGTATTTTGGTCGGAGCTAGACAAATCACCCTCATAACTATCTCCCGACAAAAAAGCTCCAGCAATAAAGGCAATAACTCCAATTGAGATTGTAAGGATTACCGCTTTCTTTCTGGTCATCGTTTTCACCTCGTTCATAATGTAAAGTAATCTAAGTGATAAGGTCTCCCAAATCTTTTTTTAGTTCCTCAATTTTTTCTACAGCTTCCCACTTGCTCATTATAACTGATTTCATTCTTTCTGAAATTGAAATTCTCTTGGCTTTGTCTTTATGAATTGGTAGGCCCAATTCTTTCCATCGGTTTGCTATATTTGGGAGAGTAGTTTCTATCAAGACTTTGTTGAAAGTCTGCATAGCCACTAACCTATGCGAAAGAAGATATAAAAGATAATAGGGGTCTATATTGTATTGGTTTTTATTATCATTAATTCTAAGCACTAATATTTCTCTAGTTAAAAGGACTTTGGTGTCAAATGGGGAAACCATGGCAACTCCTCCAATGCGATAGCTACCCCTTCTCACATATAAAACATCTCCTTCTTTTATAACTTTTTTAGGAGTCAAAAATTTCTCATAAACATTTTCGGGAATTTTTGATGTAGGGTCTTATATATTTCCCAATTTACAATATCGCTTACTCGGATATATGGCACATCACCTCTACCCTTATTTTCTGCTTCAGGAGAGCCATGTCCATCAAAAAAGATAACGATTCTATCATCAATAAGTTTTTGGATTGATATAAGCGCCACATTTTCTTTTTCAGCAATTTCTTTCACTTCTTTATCACGAGTTTGCCAATAGTATCTTGGAACATAAATACCATTTCTTTGAGCTGTATTACTTGGAGTTTTGAAAGTGTATTTTTTATTCTTTTTACTACTTAATTCTTCAATAATTAAAGGGATGTCATCCCATATTTGGGTTTTATCAATCTGCTTTGACTCTATGCCCCAGCGATAAATTTCTTTGCCTTGATGGTCATGGCCCATTTCTTCGGCAACGGCCATATTTATATATTCTTGCTGTTTTTTATTTTTTTCTAAGACTAAAACTAAACATTTTGCATTATTGTGGGGCCTAAAAGTATTATGAGGTAAATCAATAAGCCATTGAATGTTATGGCTCTCAATAAATTTCATAACATATCTCATCTTGGGAGCATGGAAAAATGTTTCTGGAAGCACAATGGCTAGACGACCACCATTTTTAAGAAGTTGCAAACAGCGTTCAATGAAAAGAATTTGGGGTTGCTTATCATCTTCTATTTTATTCGTCTTAACAAAATTATTCCCATCTTTTTTCCAATGATAAGCAAGATCGTATTGTTTCAATTTCTCTTCACCGATTATTTTTATTTCTTTACCAAAAGGAGGATTTGTAACCACTACATCAAATTTTCCAAGCTCAATATTTTGCCTAGTTTTATCTTTCCATTCTGCGGGTTTTTCTAAACTATCTTCGCAGAAAATACCTCCTTTACCATCACCAATTATTGCCATATAAGCTTTAGTAACCTTGCTTAAAAAATCATCTTTTTCTATGCCTCTAATGTTATGAATGGCTACTGCTGTTTTTTCCTCGGTAAGAGCCAATTCTGACCAATTAAACTCTTTTGCTTGCTCTTCTAGATTACTCCAAATATGCTTCAAACTCTCAACTAGAAAGCCCCCAGAGCCACAGGCGGGGTCAATTAACAGCTCGTCTGGTTTAGGGTCAATAATCTTAATTATCAGATTTACTACATTTCTTGGGGTGAAAAATTGGCCCTGGCCACCCTTCAGGGCATACCCGATAAAAGTTTCAAAAGCATCAGCCACAGCATCCCTTTCTGAAGTGGTTATGGAGTAATTTTGAAGCTCGCCAACCACATACAAAACCGATTTATTGTCTAAAGAAATGCTATCGCTAAAATCAATTACTTCTTTATATTTTGATTTAACTTTCTCAAAAAGTTCGGTGATTCTTTCTGTTACTTCTTGAGCAGATTCGTTTATCCCAGCTCTAAAAGTTACAACCTCATCTGGTTTAGTAAATTTTTCATCATATATTTTACAAAAAATAAGATTTATCAATTGTTGAGCAAGAATCTCATCTCTTGTTGCTCCAATAGTATTACCAGCCAAGTGATTCCGAATCGCTTTAAATATCACCTTTAAGTTGTGGGGCGTTTTCAAGTCTCTCTTTTTAAATTTTCCTATATCTTCTAGCTTTTGACCGTATTGGGGAATATTTGGTATTTCTTCAAATAAAACTTTCCCTTCTTTTTCAGTTTTTTTCAGGAAAACTCTCTCTTCTCCATTAAACCAAACACCTAGGTAGGCAGTAGAGAATGTTAAGTAGTTTTTCAGTTGAGTAATGCCGTCTTTTCTTGTTTTTTTCTTGCACTCAACGATAATGTAAACATTTTCATCGGTCCTTTTAGGCCCAGAGAAAACCGCTATATCTATGGGGTATTCGTTTCTAGTATCGCTTGGCCTAGCTTTAACTCTCCACTGTGGCCTTGTTTGGATATGCTCTCTGGGGTAGCCGTAATCCTCTACAAGTTGTTTTGAAAAAACCTGAACCGCTTCTAATTCTTCGGGTGTAATGCGAACCTCTCGCTCGCTAATATAATCTTTTATATAACCTTCTTTTAAATCAGTAGCCATTGATGACAATAAGTATCTATTAGAGCCAATATAACATAGCCCTACTGATACTCATAGTCCGTCGCCTTATAAGCATCAGAGCCATACCCTTAAAGTATGAGTAAAGATGACCTAATTTTAAGGAGATTTGGGCAAAGGGTCAGACAACTTCGCCTCCAAAAGGGATTCACCTCTCAAATTGATTTTGCAAATAAGTCCAAACTAGACCGAACTTATGTTGGCAGTATTGAAAGAGGAGAAAGAAATGTAGCTTTAAAAAATTTAGAAAAGATAGCTAAAACTTTGAATGTAAGTTTAGAAGAACTTTTTAGATTTTAGAAGAAAAGCCGCATCACAAACTGCGTGATGCGGCCAATCCAACTAAACGAGGATACGGTTCTTGTTCTGCCCTGTTCTTCCCTAGAGAAGATAGAGGTGCAATTACCCGTTTAAAAAGCTTGTAGCTTACCTTGGTTTAGCTGGTAGTTTTGTCGCCCATGGTGATGCCGACCTTCTTCCTTCGGAACAACTTTCCGATGACTTCAGGAAGAATGGATTCGTAGAAATCCTGCATTTCTTCTGGACGAATGCCGATTTCTTTTGCCATGTTACCGAGGTCACGATGGAAACCATCACCAGGAATACCTTGCTTGAAAATTCGGTGCTTCACCATAAGCAAAGCAATCTCTCCACGACGGCGTTCTTCGTCACAGAAGGTTTCCTCAAGCGGAATTTGGTCTGGACCGCTATGTTGAAACACTGTTCCACCATACTCTACTTCCGTCAGATAATTGTCCCCGACGGTCTTCCGATTGTGACAGATGAGTCTGCCGCCCAAAGCGTGTAGGGCAAGGACCACATTGTAACCAGGGTTGCACTTACCGCCACGACTGGCGGAAACTGCAGATACGACTCTCTTAAACAACTCTTGTGTGATTTGCATGTCACACCTCCTGTCTTCAATAATACATGAATTTAAAATAATGTCAAATTTAAGTTGAGAAAATGACCGAAAAGAGGTAGATTGGTATTAAATAAATGAACGCCAAATGAAAAAATACTCATCAGATTTTTTTGAAAAGAAATTTAGGATTCTTTCGGACAGATTACTCTCTAAAAATGGCTTTCAAGACATGGTAAGAGAGATTAGGAAGGAGTTGAGTATCCCTACTAACGGCTTCAATAATGAGAGTGAGTTTGCTCAATATTTAATAGGTAAGATGAGTAAAGAAGAGCAACGAATGCTTACTTTTTCTGTATTTATGAATGAATATTTGTTTGAAAACAAAATAAGATTTGAGGAAGCGGACAGAGAAAAAGTAACAAGAGCTTTTTTGAAGAAATATAAGAATGGTATAGATATGGCCCCCATGATGTTTGAGTTATCTAATACCATATCTGACCATGTAAATTTTCTCACGCAATTTATAGCTTTTGATAAGAATAGATTTCTATCAATGTTCTTTCCCAAAATGATAGGAATTTGCAAAAAGTTCTGGGGAATTGATATGTTAGACCAGCACATAATGACTCATCTAGTTGAGAAATATCTGTTTCTAGGCAACTACGGTATAAATGAATATATAAGAAGAAAGGTAATATGTCCGAATTGTAGATATATAGGGGTAGAACATTTTTCACCTAATAGAAACAATATGGAAGGCCAAGACGAAGGCCCTTTTAGTAAGAAATACATTTTTAATAAGACTACAATTAAAAGGCTTTCATCTTTCTTTGATAGCGTTTTCTTAATCATTAGACCTTATGCAAGCAAAGAGGAAGTGCTTAGTTATATCGAAGACAATTGGGGTGACTTAAAAGAGCATGTGGTAGAGAAAAATACTTATTATAAACAACTTGATTTTAAAGGAAGTAGAATCAAAGAAAGTGATTTAGAAAAGAATCAATTAATTTACGAATTAAATAAGTTATCTAAAGGAGACTTATTGAAAATATATAAAGGAGAAGAAGACCTTGCGGTGCCAGGGTTATACAAGGAATCAGTCATCTCTAAAATTTTGAAGAGTGAATATGATATAGAAATGACTCCAGATGCAATAAAAAAATCGGCTACTCGTTTTGCTCAATCTATTCATGTAAAAAATAAACCCAAAGATATTATGGACATTTAAATTCTCACTTTTTTAAAGTAGGTATTTAGACATCTATGGAAGAGTAGGCTTACGATAGCCTATTTTTATTTTGGGTCAAAACTTGAACGCCACAAGTAAGTCCATTGCTTACTTGGCAGGTCGCTAGAAGGCGTTCAGGCAACCTGTTAAGTAAATAGTGGGCTCCCAAATGCTCCCAGAAGAAGCCATCAAAGAATATAAAATTCTCTATGAAAAAAGGTTTGGTGTGGAATTGACCGATGAAGAGGCGGCATTCCGAGCCAATAATCTTTTAACGCTATACAAGGTCGTTTATGGCGAGCTATCTTCTTATGCTTACGAGACCGATAAGGATGAAGAGGAAAACTGATATGGCCCACAAGTATAATCTACACCTCATAAAAGGCCGAAGAAGCTATTCTGCTGATGATTTGAGAAGACTTTATGGAATCGTTCCAAAAACCTTTTCTCGCTGGATAGAGAGCGGTTTGAAAGTCGTAGAAGAGGGGGTGAGGCCACTATTGGTTATGGGAGGAGATTTAAGGCAGTTTCTAAAAAAGATACGGACAGATAGAAAGGTTAAATTAAACGAAAATGAGTTTTTCTGCTACAAATGTCACAAAAAAATCCGAGCAAGAATAGGAACTGAAGAAATCATAAAAACTGGTAAAAAGATAGGGAAGGATAACGCTGACCAGACTAAAAAAATTGGATTATGTGAAGTTTGCGGAACAAAAGTAAGCAAATTTTTAAAGGTATGCCCAAGGTATTAATAGGTTATTTATTATGTAGTGTAAATGTCTCTTTAGATGCTATTAGCAGATTTTAATAAAAAGAACATGCCATCCATAGCTTATAAAAACGAAATTATGAAGAGAAGATTTTGTGATTATTTACGAAATTCTTCAAAGGGATTTTCCGAAGCAACAATTAGCTGTTTGGAAAAAGCTATTTGGTTATGGGAGGATTTTACAAAGAAAGAAAATTTTGCCAATTTTAACAAAACTAAGGCAGAGAACTTTAGAGATTGGCTTAAAAATAGGAAGAAACTAAGGTCTGGAGAAAAGGTTAGTCTTTCGTATTGCTACGATAATCTAAGGCATTTGAGAACATTTTTTACCTGGCTTTCTAAGCAAAAAGGGTATAG
>Ga0247727_10017280_pt1 | contig 11509 bp, 9 predicted proteins | sample WisWelCaveWW1625_FD_202498 | JGI IMG/M metagenome (GOLD analysis project Ga0247727, IMG submission 202498) | Biofilm microbial communities from Wishing Well Cave, Virginia, United States - WW16-25 | ecosystem: Environmental > Aquatic > Deep subsurface > Groundwater > Cave microbial mat | place... | reverse complement strand
GCTCAACGACCTGCAGATTGCCGCCGCGGACGTGCTCCTGAAGAAAACGGGCCTGTTGGCGCGGATTGGGGAGTTCAACCGCAAGGTACGCGGTTCGATTGGCAAATCGCCGTTTGCCGCCGCGTTGCCTGATGTTCCGGTGATCACATCGGCGCAGGGGATCTTCCTCGATCCGCTCGATGACATGGCCATGTTGTGGCCGAAGATCAACGCGGCAACGATTCCGGGGTTCACCGGGCCCCTGTTCCTGCCCGGCGCCTACGCGGTCGCTACGTTTCTGACCGAATTAACGGGACTCAAGTTCGCCTATGCCACGGGATCAACCGCCGAGCATGAGGTTGATCTGGAACGAAAGCTTCGCAACGCCGTACAAGACAAGGCGCTGGCCGCGATGGTGCTGTATCGGCGAGCGGTCGCTGGAGCTTTTCCGGAAAATGACCCGCTCGTGCTCAGCCTGCCGGCGGTAACGCCCGACCCTGGCTCGACGCCCGACGCCGTCACGGCCAATATTGCCTGGGACGCGACGCAATTGAAGGCGAAGATCACGTGGTCGGCCAGTGTGGACCCGAATCTGTTTCAGTTTGAGATTCGATTCTGCCCGGGGCCGAATTACTCGACCGACACCGAGGTCATTGTCGGCAACGTATCGGCCACCGCGGCCCGCGAATTCTTCACCGAAGCCGGACTCGCCGCCTCTGGGAACATCGCAAGCTTCAAAGTGTACGTCATCCTCACGACCGGCAACGAGAAAGGCAGCAACACCCTGGTCGTCACGCGGCCATAGGAAGGTTTGAGGGTTGAAGGTTGATGGTTGAGGGCAGGGCAAAGTGCGATTCACCCTCAACCCTCAACCCTCAACCCTCAACGCAGCTCGTAGCAGGCCATTTCGCGGGCGTTTCGCACGAGCAGTTTCCCTTCGCCGATGGCCGGGTAGTTCCAGGTCTTGTCCGGGAGGGCGCGGAAGCGGCTGAGTTCCTCATGGCGGTCGGGGGTGGCTCGCACGCGGACGACCTCGCCACTCTCCGCTTGGATCACGAGCGAATCGCCGGCGAGCAGGAGTTGCCCGTAGCCGTAGCGGCCCCCCTTCCAACGCCGCTTGCCGGTCGCCGGGTCGAGACAGACCAGGATCGATTCGTCAAGCCCGTAAAGAAAGCCGTCGTAGTGTACGGCACTGGCGAACTTGAGCTTCAAGTCCTGAGTTTGCCAGACCGTCCGGACCTCAATTCTCTCGTCCCGGGCGCTAAGCTGCAACACCGCCGCGCCGTTGCCATACGAGGACGAAATGAAAATGCGGTCGTCGCCCAGCACGATCGGCTGGCAGACGTTGATCATCTGGTACGTCTCCCAAGGGTGCCGCCAAAGTTGCCGGCCATCGGCGAGTGAGTTGCCGACGATCGAGTTCCCCGTAAACGTGAGCACTTGCCGCACGCCGCAGAGGGTGCCGATCGTCGGTGAAGCGTAGCCGGCCGGGTCGTCGCCGCCACGCCACACGCATTTGCCGGTCTCGCGATCGTAAGCCACCACCGATTTGCCCGATCGCCCGCCGGGGTTCACGATCACCCGCTCGCCGTCCACCAGCGGCGAACCGCTCATCGCCCATTGCAGGTTTGTTGCTTCATTGTCGGCGAGGATGTTGACCTGCCAGAGCAATTTTCCCGTGGCGGTATCGAGGCAATGGAGATGACCGACGGCCCCGAGTGCATACAGGCGGTCGCCATCGATCGTGGGGGTGGCACGTGGGCCGGGACCGCCCATGAGTTCTCGAAAATCTGCGTGGTAAGGGAACGACCAGAGTTCGCTGCCCGAGTTCAGGTCGTAACAGGTGACAACTTCCTGCTCGCGCCGTTGCTCAATCGTAAACGCTCGGCCATAAGCGATCGCGAACGAGCCGTGACCGCCCCCGACCGGCTGGCGCCAGAGTTCTCGCAGGCCCGCTGCCGGCCAATCGGCAAGCTGTAGACCGGCCACGATGCCGTCTCGGTTCGGACCTCGAAAGCCCGGCCACGCGGCGGCCGGCAGCGGTTCGGCGGGGCTGGATTCTGCGTCGTGTACGGTCGATTCCGTGTGGGCAAGCGGCCGGTTCATGTGCGAGCGATGCTCTTCCAGCCGCGCGATGTGCCGGCTCGGCCGCCAGAACTCGACGATCGGCACCATATCGCCGGCAAATTGGATGCGCAGGCCGGTGAGCAGGTTCAAATAGAAAAATGTCAAGGGCAGCACGGCCACTGTGGCGACAACTTTTACCGTTCGCCAGACGGACCCCTGCAACCAGACGAGCACAATGCCAAGCGGGGGCGCCAGCAGAAATGAAATCCAAGCAAATTTCGTGGAACGCAAGAGCGAATGGTTCATCGATCGCCAGTCACACGAGGTCCGCGTCGCTGTCCCGCAGGGCCGACTCCAGGTCCGGGTAGATTTCAAACCGCTTATCCAGCCGCGTAATGCGGAAGAGTTCCTCGAAGCTGGGCCGCATTCCGCAAATCGACATGCTGCCCATCACGCTGCGCAGTTTTTTCTGCGTCTTGATGAGCACGCCCAGAAACGCGGAGCCGAGAGTTACGATATTGGTCAGGTCCAACAGCAGCAGGCGTTCAGGGGCCACGAGCGTCAGGAGTTCGTCGTGGATTTTGGTCACGGTTTCTTCATGGATGAGTCGCGATGATTTCATGCGAACCAGCAACCCGGCGTCGGGCAGCCGTTGCACTACGATCTGGGTGAATTCTGATTCTTTTGCCATGTGCTTTTTTTCCCTCGCCCCGATTGCCCGCAGTCGCTATCGTTCGGCCTTGCTCGATCCCCGGTTTGCGGACCACGAGTATGTCTTGGATCATACTATTCCCATCCGTGGTTCGCCAATGCGTGCTGGTAATGGGCGGATTTCAATCGTCGCGAGGAGCAATGACCGAAACACAAGGGATACTTACAGAAACACAGGGCATCGTACTTTTCGTGGCCGCGGCGGTGGCCGGAGCCATCAATGCCGTTGCCGGCGGTGGGACGATGGTGACGTTTCCGTCGTTGGTCTGGTCCGGCCTGCCCGAAAAACTGGCGAACACCACGAGCAGCGTGGCCCTGTGGCCGGGATCAATCGGCGGCATGTGGGGGTTCCGCCGCGAGTTGCGTGGCGGCGGGCAGTGGTTGTTCCTGCTGGTGCCGAGCGTCGTGGGTGGCGTCGTCGGGGCCGTGTTGCTCTTCTACACGCCGCCTGAGATTTTCCGCCTGATCATTCCGTACCTCATTCTGTTCGCGACCATTCTGTTCATGCTCCAGGACCCGATCACGCGCATGCTTCAAAATCGCGGGGTGACCGGTCCCCCGTCGCGCGGGTTGGTGGGATCGGTGTTCCTATTTCAGTTGGCGATCGCGGTGTATGGGGCGTATTTCGGCGCTGGGATCGGCATCCTGATGCTGTCGGCGCTGAGCCTGCTGAGGATCGGCGACATCCACCTGATGAACGCTTTGAAGACGCTCTACGCCACGTGCATCAACGGCATGGCGGCGATGTTTTTCATTTTGTCCGGGCAAGTCGATTGGCCGCGAGCGTTGGTCATGCTGGTCGGGTCGTTGGTCGGTGGCTACGGCGGTGCGCGTTTCGCGCGGCAATTGGGCCAGCGCACGGTGCGGTGGATCGTGATCTGCATCGGGCTGACCATCGTGCTCGTGATGGTGTTCAGACAATTTCGCGGGCCGGCGGAGTCGTAATCCTATCCGCGGTCATAACGATTGGATCAGGATGGCCTCGATCACTTGGCCAGCATTTTCATCTCGGACCGGGTCTTCGGTCTGGAGCAAAAGCACGGCCTGAGTGATCTCGCCATCGGATTCCGTTGGTTCAGCCGCATGTTGCGCGTCCGGTTTGCTTGGCTGGTTGAGGCCGGGCACAACAATGCGATTCACGACGTATCGAACGCCATCGACCTGCGATGCCTGCACGCCTGCCGAGAGCTTGCCCAGGAACGTCGGGGCCTTTCCCGTGAGGACCACGACATTGTTCACGCTGCCGACCTCCACCTGCCCGGCCCGAAAGGCCAGATTCGGCAGATCGAACGGTTTGCGGAATTTTCTCCGGACGGACTTCACCACCTGAACGTCGCTGGGCGGATTCTCCAGCACGACCTCGCACGAGACGTGGTACAGTCCGACGCCTGGCAATTCGCGAACGGCCTCATCGAGTTTTTCACGGATAGCCAGCGACGGCAGCTTGCCGTAAACGAACAGTCGGTGGTCTTCGCAGTAGTAGCCAAGCTGCGAGGCCAACTCGGTACCAATGGCCTCTTCGGCCGTCGCCCGCGCGTTGACTACGATCTCGTCATCTGAAATCTCCGGCGGGGCGAACTCGACGCCGAAGAACGACAGTTGCGTCAGGCCCGGTGTATTTGCGACCGCTCGAACAATTTCTTTAAGCGTAGCAGGCGAATCAACTCGTCCGCCAATAGTCACGTGTCCGGCCGCCGCGCAGGCCCGCACTTCATGGATTCCAGGATTCGGCAACATCTCAATCTGTGCCTGGATGTACTTGGACAGCTCCTCTTCGTCGCGATTTTTGGAACACGAGAGCGACGCACAACCGGAGAGTGAAATGAGCCCGGCCGCGGCCATGGGAAGCAAGAAACGAGCGACGGCTGACCGGCCGAGAACTCTCTTTTGTGTGGCCGCCGATTTACAAATGGAGTTGTACACCACCGTGCCTCCTTGCAGATGAGCGGGACCGGCTAGTCGTTACAATCGATTCGACCGCGACGCTCGGCAAGATCGACAAAGTCACAACATGGAATTCATTCGTTCGCATCCTTCGTATCGGCACTGGCCGCAGGAATGTCCAGCCGAGCAAAACGTGCCCGCCGAGATTGAAAGCTACAGCAGGAATATTCGATGCGACTGGCAGGAAAGGTAGCGCTGGCATCGGCGGCATTACGGTGGGCAATCTGAATTTCTTTTTGTAGTCGGACAGATTCAATCTGGCATCTGGAACGGCCATAAGCTACTTTGTCACGAAGGATCCGTCAGGACGATTCCTGCACGCCGGGGTTCGGCCTTCTTTTCGATAAGCCCGCCACAACACACCATACACCGCACCGGGGGAGGAAGTTCATGATTCTGCGTCACGCATCGGGAATGGGACTCTGGCTCTTGATCATCGGCATGAGCGCGACCGAAGCCAGTGCTCAGACCTGGGCCGACAAGATGTTTGAGTCACGCAGTCACGACTTTGGCACAGTGGCTCGAAATACGAAGCTGGAACACTCGTTCGTGATCAAGAACACCTTGAACCGCCGCGTTCACATCGCCAGTGCGACGCCGTCGTGTAGCGTTTGCACGCTCGCCAAGCCGGAAAAGGCGTGGCTGGAGCCAGGTGAATCGACCGTGCTGAAGGCGGTCATAGATACGCTGACCGTGGAACGCCGTAAGGATGTATCCATCACCGTGGTCTTCGATCAACCAAGTTATGCCCAATCGAGATTGTTGCTGACTTGTTTTGTTCGCACCGACATCGTCTTCAGCCAGAACCAGGTGTCCTTCGGCACCACGCGACGAGGCTCGGAGGTGACGAAGACGATCACCGTCGAGTACGCGGGCAACAACGATTGGAAAATCGACGGAGTCACTTGTCCCAATTCGGCACTCCAGGTGGAAATCGAGGAGACGCATCGCGGCAGGGGCCTGGTGGGCTATCGAGTTAAAGTAACTCTGCGGCCCGATGCTCCGCCAGGTGCCATTCACGAGCGAATAGTGTTGGGCGTCAATGACGCTTACAACGACGGAATCGATATCGGCGTGTCCGGAAACGTCCACGCCGATGTGAGTCTTTCGGCATCTTCACTGGATATTGGCAATGTCGCGCCTGGCAGCACGACCACCAAACAGGTTTTGGTTCGCGGCATCAAGCCGTTCAAGATCGTGAGCATTTCGGGTCCGGAAGGGCTGATCGAGTTCGATATGTCCGACGAGACGAAACCGCTGCACGTTTTGACCGTGAAGCTGAAGGCCGGTGAGAAACCCGGCCTGCTGAGCCAGGACTTTCAAATCACGACGGACATGGACGGCGAGCCACCGCTCAAGCTGACCGTCTCTGCCAAACTGGTGGACGCAAAGGCGATCGCGAACTAGCGGCTGGTTGATAGACCGAAATCTCAAGCCCGTTTTCCTGGTGAAAGCGGGCCTTTTTCTTGGATACCACGAAACTTGGAGAACAACGCTTCAACGACCGGGCCCGGGACGAACTTGGCAAGCTCGCTGCGTCCGGCATCCAAGGCGATCTGGCGGATCAAGGTGGAAGAAATGTGCGAGTACGATTCGCTCGCGGGCAGAAAAAACGTCTCGACCATTGGCTCCAAGCTGCGATTACTGCGGGCCATCGTCAGCTCGTAGTCCATGTCGGCCACAGTCCGCACGCCGCGCACGATGACCCCTGCCCCGCAAGAGCGAACAAATCGAACCGCAAGACCGTCGAAAGATTGGACCGTCACGCCTCGCAGCTCGCTCACGCAGGCTTGAGCAATCGCCACGCGCTCATCGACCGAAAAGAGCGACTTCTTGTCCGGGTTCGAACCCACACCCACCACCAACCGCTCGAAGATTTGCGAGGCACGCCGGATGACGTCGACGTGGCCGAGGGTGATCGGGTCGAAGGTCCCGGTGAACACGGCAGTCCGAAACGATGGCGATTCCTGGCGAATGGGCGTGGTTTGTCGGCGGTGCGTCGGCACGGGATGTCTCCGATTAAGGGTTTTGCGGCCTGCCTTGAGACTAATTGCGGCGGCTCCAGTTGGCAATTGACCCGCAGAACATTTAAGATAGCACAGTGAAAACGGGGGACAGAACCGGGAGAATTCGATGCAAAAGTGGCTTTGTCTCGCAGCAATGATCGCCGCCGGAATACTGACGTTGATCTATGGTCTCGACTTAATTTTGCCGGTTCGCTATGCGCCCTTCAGCAAGGAAGGCATTACGACTGATATCCTGTTCGTCCTTGCTGGTGGCCTGATTCTCTGGCAAGGTTACGAAACCTGGCGCGAGGTTGCGTAAGGTCTCAACGTCTATGACCGGCTGGCATTCAGGAGGTCTACCGATGGAGTTGGCCAACAGACTCGCACGTGCCGGCCGCCTGTGAATCGTGGCGATTCACCCACTCGACGATCTTGTCAATTAACGCGTCCGCATTGGCCGATTCCGCTTCCGCGGCCACTTGCAAGCCAAGCGATTTGGCTGCTGCGCTAGTTAACGGGCTGATGCTGGCCAGTTTCGCGGTCTTTCCGAGTTGGAATCGCGCCTCGTCGGGCAGATGCGTTGCCAGGCATCGAATCGTGCGCGGGCTCGTGATCGTAATCCAATGAACGTCTCCTCGCCCAATTCGCTGTACAACCGCTGGATCCCAGGCGGTCACCTCGACGCTTCGGTAGGCAACAACATCGTCGAAGGGAATCCCCGCGGCTAGAAGTCCGTGCGGGAGTTCATCCCGACCGAGATCGGCACGAAGGAGCAGCAGCCTGCGCAGGTCGCTCATTTTGCGAAATGAATCGACGAGCGAATCGGAATTGGCTTCGCCGGGGACCAGGTCCGCGTTGAGATGGTATCGCTTCAATTCGTTTGCAGTTGTCGTCCCGATCGCGGCGATCCGATTGTTTCCCAGGACCCGAACGTCATGGCCCAGGTCGCCGATTCGCTTCAAGAAGTAGTCGACCCCGTTGGCACTTGTGAAAACAACCCAGTCGTAATTACTCAAGCTTCCAATCGCGAGGTCCACTTCCGACCACTCCAAAGGCGGCTCGATTCGCAGGGCCGGCAACTCCAAAACTTCGGCGCCGAGAAAACTGAGTCGTTCCCTCATAGATTCAGATTGATGGACCGGTCGCGTGATCGCGATGCACTGGCCGAACAAGGGTCGGTCTTCGAACCAACACAACTGGTCCGCCATCGCTACCACTTGACCGATTACAATGACGGCCGGTGCCGCGACGCCTTCCGTTTTGACTCGCTCGGCAATCTCGCTTAATGGGCCGGTCACGGTTCGCTGGGCCGGGGTCGTTCCCCGCTCAATGACAGCGACGAGTGTGTGCGGCGGTTTTCCTTGCTTGAGCAATTCAGTCGCGAGATCGGCCAGGCGGCGGACACCCATGTAAAAAACCAAGGTTCCAGGAAACGCAGCCAATCCCGACCAATCCATGGTGCTTCCGGGCTTGCACGGGTCCTCGTGGCCGGTGACGAATGCGACCGACGAGGCAAAGTCGCGATGGGTCACCGGAATGCCAGCGTAAGCGGGTACTGCGACTCCGGCGGTGACGCCCGGAACAATCTCAAATGGAATTCCTGCCGCGCGCAAAGCCGTCGCTTCCTCGCCCCCGCGTCCGAACACAAACGGGTCACCCCCTTTGAGTCGCACCACGGTCTGTCCCGTGCGAGCTCGGGTGATCAGCAATTCGTTGATCGTCTCCTGCGACATGCATCGATCGCCGTGTTGCTTGCCAATGGGGACACGCTCCGCGGTCGCTGGAGTCAGTTTGAGTAGTTGGGCATTGGCCAGCGCATCGTAGATGACGACGTCGGCAAGTTGAAGGCACTCGGCCCCGCGCAGCGTGAGCAGTCCGGGGTCGCCAGGGCCGGCACCTACGAGATACACCATGCCAAGTTGAACTGCCGTGGATTCGGCCAAACCATTCCTCCACCTGGCTCAAACTGCGCGTAGTGAACGGTGAGTGGTAAATGCTAAACTCCCAATTACAATGAACGTATCTTACCACTCTCCACTCTTCACTCACTACTCACGCTTGCGGTACGACTCACTATGAACGATACACTGAACTACCCGCTGACCTTCGAGCCGATTTTCAAAGAGCGCATTTGGGGTGGCCGCCGAATCGAGACCGTACTGGGCAAACACCTGCCGTCCGATAAGCCCATTGGCGAGTCATGGGAGATCAGCGATCACGGTACAAGTTGCAGCGTTGTGAGCAATGGCCACCTCCGTGGCGAGTCGCTTCGTGAATTGATTTCGCAATCGGCCGAGCAACTGCTGGGTGCGGCCGCGCTGCCCCGACTTGCACAGTACGGCCCTGCCCCGTTTCGATTTCCACTGTTGGTGAAATGGATTGACGCTCGGAAGAAGCTATCAGTGCAGGTCCATCCGCCGGACGGGCATCCCCGATTGCCACCGGGCGAACAGGGCAAGACTGAGTGCTGGTTCGTGGCCGACGCGGAACCGGGAGCGGAGATTTACCTGGGCCTGCGCCGTGGTATCGATCGAGCCGCCCTTTTGCACGAGCTTCATCGCGGCACAGTCGATCGTTGCCTGAATGTCTTCCCGGCACAGCCCGGAGACTTCTACTTTGTTCCGGCAGGCACACCCCACGCCATCGGTGCCGGCGTACTTCTGGCGGAAATTCAACAGACGAGCGACACGACCTATCGCCTGTTCGATTGGAATCGAGTGGATCCTTCCACCGGCCGGCCGCGAGAACTGCAGATCGAGGCTGCGATTGATTCAATCGATTTCAGTTTGCCGCAGGCGAGCAAAGTGACAGGTCAAGCTTGTGCGAGTTACATTCCGGGCAGTTCCACAAAATCAGACCAATTCCCATTGTCGTCTTCAGAAACGCAGCTACTCGGACCGAATGATTGTGCTTACTTCAGCTTGTCACGACGAGTCGTTGCCGCTCCCAGGGAACTGGGCGTGGGGCAGGCTTCCAGCCTGCCAGCCAATTCCTTACCGACATTGGCAGGCTCGAAGCCTGCCCCGTACACTAGCGGCGCGCTGGGGGACAGTAACCGATTCCACATTTTGGTGTGCATCGCCGGCACCGGCGAGATCAGTGGTGGCGACGAAACTGTTGAATTGAAACGCGGCGTGTGCGTGTTGCTGCCGGCCGCCGGATCGTTCGTCTGCAAGCCTCGCGATCAATTCCAATTGCTTGATACTTGGGTGCCATGAACTTGTGTGACACAGTGCGAGTTACGTCCCCGTGCGGCGGAGTACGCGGACCGACCGTAGAAGATTCGTGACGAGCTGTTCGATGCCGTCCCGGTCCGCCGCGTCGCCGATTGTGCCGGGGCCTGTGATGATCGCTTGGCCCGGCTCCTCTTGCAGCCGGTTGTCGCCGAAGGGATCGTCCAGGAAATCGCCGCCCAGGTCGCCGGTCAGGCGATCGTTTCCCAGCCCGCCCCTTAGAATGTCGGCGGCGTCGCCGCCCGAGAGCCCGTCATTGCCATCGCCGCCGTCGATGAGGTCCAGCCCGAGGCCGCCGGCGAGCAGATCGTTGCCCAGGTCGCCCAACAGGTTGTCGTTGCCGGTGCTGCCGTCCAGGTTGTCATTGCCCGCGCCGCCGCTGAGCGTATCGTTGCCGTCCCCGCCGCGGATCAGGTCGTTGCCGTCGCCGCCCAAGAGCACGTTGGCCAGGGCGTCGCCCAGAAGCTGATCGCGCGAATGGGAGCCGATGACATTTTCGATTGCCGCCAGCGCGTCGGTGCCTTCGCCCTTGGCCGTGCCGCGCACCAGGTTCACCTTCACGCCTCGCGTGGAATTCGAGAAGTCGGCCGTGTCGCTGCCGGGGCCGCCGTCGAAGCGGTCGTTGCCGGCACCGCCCACGAACGTATCGTCAGCGCCGCCGCCCACCAGTAGGTCATTGCCGGCGCCACCGACGATCAATTCCGGGCCGCCGCTGCCGGTGATCTGGTCGTTGCCCGCACCGCCATCGAGCGTGTTCTGGCCGGCCGAGGCCGAGAAGCCGTCACCCAGGGTAATGCTGTCGTTCCCTTCAAGCCCACGCACCTCAATGGCCAGCACCAGCGAACTGGTTGCATCGGTCAGGTTGTCATCGAAGTCGGGCGAGGCGGGATCGCTCGAATGGTGCGTGCCGGCCAGCGTCACCTCGACAAACCCGTCGGGCGTGGCCGACACAGTGATCACGTCGTTGGCCGGTCCCGCGACATCACCGATGACTCGAAGTGTACCCGTGACCGGGTCGTAGCTCACGGCCGATGGCGACACCGCCGATCGGATCGCGGGGCAAGTGCGGCCATCCTTTGCCACCGCGATGGTCCGGTTCGATCCCGGCCCGCCGTTCAAGGTATCAAGGGCCGCGTCGCCAACCATGACGTCGTCGCCGTCGCCGCCGTCCAAGAGATCACGTCCGCGCCCGCCGTCGAGCCAGTCGTGGCCCGCGCCGCCCACGAGCGAATCGCCGTCACAACCCGTTCCCGCCCGCCGGTCCTGCAGCCCGCCGCCAGGCCGGCCGTGCAGCCCGCGGTCGCCGCCCGACCCGTCCAGCGTATCGTCGCCACCGCCGCCGTCGATGCGATTCGCCAGGGCGTTGCCCACCAGGTCATCAGCAAACTGGCTACCGATCACGTGCTGAAACGTGCCGCGCAGGGACACAGTATTGCGTTGCGAGTCTACTTCTTGTCTCCGTCCGGCCGCCACGCTGAGATCGATCGCGATCCCGCGTGCCGCCCGCGAGAAGTCCAGCGTATTCGTGCCCGTCCCGTCGCGCACCAAGTCGTCGCTGCCGGGCGACAA
>Ga0247727_10017279_pt1 | contig 11510 bp, 9 predicted proteins | sample WisWelCaveWW1625_FD_202498 | JGI IMG/M metagenome (GOLD analysis project Ga0247727, IMG submission 202498) | Biofilm microbial communities from Wishing Well Cave, Virginia, United States - WW16-25 | ecosystem: Environmental > Aquatic > Deep subsurface > Groundwater > Cave microbial mat | place... | reverse complement strand
TAAAGAACTCCTGCACTGCCTCGCCCATGAACTTGTCTTCCTGAGGCGGCTTGCCCACCACGCTCGCCTGATAGACCGGTTGCGTGCGGTGCGTGACCGCGCGCAGCTGGAACACCGGGAACGGCGCGGCGTGGGAGTAGTGTCCGAAGTGATCACCGAACGGACCTTCCAGGCGTCGCTCGCCGGCGGGCACGAACCCTTCGAGCACGAACTCGGCGTCGGCCGGAACCCGCATCGCCAGCGTCTTCGCCCGCGCCAGCCGCGTCGGCGCGCCGCGCAGGAAGCCGGCAAAGGCCAGCTCGTCGATCCCCTCGGGGAGCGGCGCGATCGCGGAGAGCAGCGTGGCCGGATCGGCGCCGACGCTCACCGCCACCTCGAGCCCCCGGCCGAGCTTCTCGGCGCGGTGGTAGTGGAACCCGCCGCCCTTGCCGATCTGCCAGTGCATCCCGGCGCTGCGCTCGTCGTAGAGGTGCATGCGGTAGATGCCGAGGTTGCGGCCCTGGGTCTCGGGGTGCTCGGTGAGAACCAGCCCGAAGGTGACGAACCGGCCGCCGTCCTTCGGCCACAGCTGGAGGTGGGGCAGCGGCGCGAGATCGGCGCCGAGGCTGTGAGCCTGAGCGGGCCCCGCGCTCACCTGCCTGGGCCGCATCGCCAGCACCCGCCCCACGCTGCCGCGCAGCTTCCACAGGTCCGCGAGCCGCCGCGGCGGAACCGCGTGGAGGATCTCTTCCAGCTCGGCGCCCACCGAGCCCGGCGTGCGGCCCAGCGCCCACTCGATCCGCCGCCGCGCCGCGAGCACGTTGACCGCCAGCGGGAACTTCGAGCCACGCACATTCTGGAACAGGAGCGCCGGGCCTTCGGCCTTCGCCTCGCGGCAGGCGATCTCGGTGACTTCGTAGGCCCAGTCCACCTCGCGGGTGACGCGCTTGAGGTCACCGCGGCGCGCGAGATGCGAGAGGAACTGGCCCAACGCTCGGAAGGTCTCAGGCATCGGCACGCAGCTTAGCATTGCGTGCCGTCCCGTTCAGGCGCCGCTCTCGAGACTCGCCCCCGCGACGTGGCGTGGCTTGGCGGCCGCGCTACCGGCCGGTTCGAGCGACTCGCGGCGTCAGACCGGCGTGATCTGGCCGGTCAGCATGTTCCAGCGGTAGGTGAAACAGGCGTTGACCTGGATCGTGGGCTCGCGGGTGCCGTCGAAGCGCACCAGGAGGAAGGACGAGACGCGCTCCTCGACATCGCCGGGATCGGCGCTGCGCAGCCGATCGGCGGTGATCACCAGCAGCACCAGTCCGCTCGACGGGAAGCCGCCGCTCTGGAACGCGGTTTTGGAGATGCGCACGTCCTGGAAGGTCAGGGCGCCGGTCCAGTGGATGTCCCGCGTCTGTTGACCGTCGAACGAGAGGAAGCGGCTGGTGAGCGTGTCGAGGCACTGGCCGTCGAACCGGAGCGTATCGCTGCTCGCTTCGATCCCCCGGGTGTCGAGTCGCGCGGCATGTCCGACGGCGGCGGTCGCGCGCGGTCCCTGGTAGGTGCCATAGGCGCGTGACGTCCAGCGCAAGCGGGCCGCGCTGGCGTCGAAGCCGGGGAGCGCGGTGCCCTGGGCGTCGTAGAAGGTCTGGCTCGCCTCGTAGGTGAGGCCGTCTCTCGAATAGGTCGTATCCCCGGCCGCCCCCGCCGGTCTCGCTCCCGCCGCCGACGCGGTGGCCGAAGTGGCGCTCTGCACCGATGCCTCGAGGTCGCCACCGGCGATCGAGAGGGCGGTCACGAGCTGGAGCACCAGGTCGTCCGAGGCTTCATGCGAGAGGCCCGGATCGGGGGCGGTCGCCACCGGGTCCGAGTGCTTGCCGCAGCCGGACGCCGCGAGGACGAGCGGGAGGAGCAGCGCTCCCCATGATCCAAGAGGCCGGCGAGTCGTCATGCGTTCCCCCATGCGGGTCGGGCGGGCCAGGGCCGCACCATTCGTGCAATGCGCGTGCCGCGCAGACGGACGGCCACGCGCACGGGTTGCGGAGGCTCGCAGTCGGGGCGCAGGGCAGGCCGCCCGACGCCGGTTGTTTTCCGCACGGAGCACCCGGATGAAACGCGCCTGGCGCGGCGCCGCGGGTGAGGGACCGGGGGAGCGCCTGGCGCGGCGCCGGCGCGCGACCTGGGAGGACTACTCCAGCTCCGCCTCGCGCCAGCCGCCGCCCGCCTCTTCGCCGAGAAGCGAGAGGATCTTGCGGCTGAACCCCGCCACCAGGTCGTCGAGGTTCTTCGGGCTCTGGTACCAGGGCGGCGAAACCGGCATCACCACCACCCCTTCCCGCGACAACCTCAGCGCGTTCTCGAGGACGATCGAGGAGAGCGGGGTCTCGCGCACGCACAGGATCATGCGCATGCGCTCCTTGAGCGTCACCGCCGCGGCGCGGGTGATGAGGGTGTCGGCGATCCCGGCCGCGATCTTGCCGAGCGTGGACACGCTGCAAGGCACCACCACGAAGGCATCGTAGCGGTTGCTGCCGGAGGAGAACGGCGCGGCGAGGTCGCTGTCCTGATAGACCCGTTTCACGTGCGCCTCGAGGTCCGAGGGCTTGAGACCGGTCTCCGACTGGAGCACCTGACGCGCCCAGTTGGAGAGGACCAGATATTTCTCGCCGGGACAGCGGCGCAGGAAGTCGACGCCGTAGATGCTGCCCGAGGCGCCGGTGATGCCGATGAGGTAGCGCGCCACGGCTAGAACCCCCGCGCCGCGCGCGCGAGCAGGACCGCCGCGAGCACCGCGATGCCCGCGAAGGCGTTGACCTTGAAGAACGCCAGGTCCACGTCCTCGGCCCACTTCTGCTCGAGATAGAGCAGCGCCGCCGTCACGGCGAGCATGGCGCCCACCGCGGGGAGTCCCCACCCGGCGGGAGCGCCGCTTCCGAACAGAATCCACACGCAGGCGACGGCGAGAGACAGGAACGCCAGCAGGTGGAGCGCGGCCGAGATCCGGAGCGCCTTTTCGCGCCCGCACCAGGCCACCATCGAGCGCAACCGATGCTCGCGGTCGAAGGCTTCGTCGAGCGTCGCGTAGATGATGTCGAAGCCGGTCACCCAGCAGAGCGCGAAGCCCGCGATCCAGAGCACGGGAACAAAGTCCGTGAACTCCGGGTGCGCCGCCGCGAAGCCTGCCAGCGGCGCAAGCGCGAGGGCAACGCCCACGCCCACGTGGCAGAACGGCGTGAAGCGCTTGAGGTAAGGGTAGGCCGCGAACACCGCGAGCGGAATCGCCGCCACGCGCAGGTACCAGGGCCCGAGCCACGCGCAGGCGGCGAGATAGGCGGCGACGCTGGCGAGCAGCAGGGCCCACGCTTCGAAAGGGCGCATCTTCCCCGCCGGCAGCTCGCGGCCCCTGGTGCGCGGGTTGAGCGCATCGAGCCGCCAGTCGATCAGCCGGTTGAGCGCCATCGCGGCGGTCCGCGCCGCCACGGCTGCCGCGCCCACCACGAGCCAGCGCGGCAGCGACATCGAGGCACCTGGCGCGCTGAAGATCCCGGCCAGGATGAGCGGCAGGGAGAACAGCGTGTGCTCGAAGCGCACGAACGAAGCGTAGGTGCGCAGGCGCTCGACGGGCTGGATGCCGGGGGCCATGGCCATGGGAGGAAGGCGGCGCGAAGCAGGGACGCCGGCCCGCGAGACTAGGGGGAGGGGTGGGCGGCGTCGAGGCTTTTTGTGCCGCCTGCTCTTTGTGCCGCCCCCGCCCCGTCATGCCGCCTGCTGCGCCGGGACGGGCCTGCTAGAATCGCAGCCCCTTGTTCCTGCCTGTCGATCCGGAGATCCCGTTGGACGCGCCGAGCCAGCTGTTCGCCACCCTTCTGCTTCTTTCAGCCCCCGGGGACACCACCATCGTCCCGCTTGAGGAGGTGGTCGTCACCGGCTCCCGGGTGCCGGAACCCCTGCAGCGCACCCCCGCCGCGGTCTCGGTGGTGGACAAGAGCGCGTTTCGCGACACCCGCGGGATCAGTCTCAAGGACGCCCTCGGCACCGTGCCGGGTGTGTGGGTCCAGAGCCGCGCCGGGGGTCAGGATGTCCGGGTCACGATCCGCGGCTTCGGAGCACGCGGCAACGGCGAGCGCTCCAACGTCGGCAACATGCGCGGCATCCGGGTCATGACCGACGGCGTGCCGCTGACCGAGCCCGACGGCCGCACCGCGCTCGACCTGGCGGACTTTTCCCTGGCCGGCCGCCTCGAGGTGTCGCGCAGCAACTCCTCGACGCTCTACGGAAACGCCTCGGGGGGCGTGATCCACCTGCGGACGGACTTCCAGTTCGAGAAGCCGTGGCTGGAGTACCGCGAGCGCCTCGGCGGCTTCGGCTATCACCGCGAGCAGGTGTCCGCCGGCTTTCCACTGGGACGCGGGCGCGCGGTGGTGGGGCTCCACAACTCGACCCTCGAAGGGTGGCGCGAGCACAGTTCGACCACCGCGTCCCTGCTGCAGGCCCGGTTCCAGACCCCGTTGGCGCATGGCACGCGACTCGGCGTTCTGCTCGATGCCACGCACACGCTCAATCGCTTTCCCGGGGCGCTCACCGCCGCCCAGCTGGCGTCGAACCCCGAGAGGGCCGATCCGGACTTCGTCGTCCGTGACGAGCGGCGCGACCATCGCGTGGGGCGTCTGGCGCTGTCGGTGAACGCGGCGCCGGACCCGGCTCAGGAGGCGAGCTTCTCGATGTACGTGGAACCCAAGGACCTGGCGCGCTCCGAGCGCGATCGCTACCGCGAGTTCGATCGCTACCACGTGGGCGCGAGCGCGACCTACCTGCGCCGCGGGCGCCTCGGGCCCAGCCTCGAGAGCGTCACGCTCCTGGGCGGCGACGAGTCATATCAGGATGGGGACATCCGCTTCTTCACCCTCGTCCCGGGCGGCAGCCGCGGCGACACGCTCAAGGCCGACAAGCGCGAGGCCGCCAACGGCGCCGGGTTCTTCCTGCAGCAGGAGCTGATCTGGCGCGGTTGGTCGCTGCGATTGGCGGCGCGCTACGACCACCTCCGGTACCTGAGCGAAGACCGCCTCAACCCGGCGCTCGACGCCACCAGGAACTTCTCGCGCTGGACCCCCAAGGGCTCGCTCTCCCGCGCGTTCGACCGCCACATGCTTTACGCCGCCCTGGGGGGCGGCGTGGAAGCCCCGGCGTTCAACGAGATCGATCCGCCGCCCCCGTTCCGCGACTCGACCAGCTTCAACCCTTTCCTCGAGGCGATGCGCTCCACCACCTGGGAAGTGGGCGCGCGCGGATCGCTGCTCAACGGTCCGGCTCCGGCCAGCCTGCTCTACGACGTGGCGCTCTACTGGATCGACATTCGCGACGAGCTGGTCCCGTGGGGCGGTGGGGCGTATTTCTTCACCGCCGGCCGCTCGCGCCGCTGTGGGGCGGAGCTGGGCCTGTCGTGGCGGCCGCGGCAGAGTCTGCGACTCCAGGGAACGGCCACGGTATCGGAGAACACCTACCTCGAGTACACCAACGACCTCGGCGATTTCTCCGGCCGCCGGGTGCCGGGGCTGCCGCGCGTGTCGCTGGCCGGGAACGCGCGCTACGACGCTCGGGGTGGCATGTGGGCGGAGCTTTCGATGGAGAGCCAGGGGGAGTATTTCGCCGACGATGCCAACATCGCGCGCGTCGCAGCGCACACGCTGGTGGGCGTGAGCGCCGGCGCCGAGCGCCGGCTGGGTGCGGTGGCGGTTCGCGCCTTCGTCGCGGGCCACAACCTCACCGACGAAGCGCACCTCGGCTCGGTCTTCATCAACGGCACGAACGGCGAGTTCTTCGAACCGGGGCTGCCACGTTCCTGGTCAGCGGGGTTGTCGCTGCGCCTGCCGTAGCCGCCGTGGTCGCGGCAGTGGCAGAGCGTCCGGGCGTGGAGGGGCGTCCGGGGCGCCGTTCGCTGTCGAACCCTGTCGCTCGAGCTGACGCCCCGCGACGCTGTCATCCCCGACCGACAAGGCAGCGGGGAGAAATCCTCTTTGGCCGATCGGCCCCCGATAGCGATCAACCGCCGAGAATCCGATCCACCGCTCCTTGCCTGTCGTGGTCGAGACCTTTCGATCTCGCTCGGGTGTAATGGCAACCTGCGGACCAATCGGTTTCACCCCGCGCTCATCAGGCGTAAGTGCCTGCGTCAATGCGTCCGACTCACCATTGCGCGCACGAGATTGGTGAGGCCGGAGCGGCCGCGCGTGTCAACCGGGTTGCAAGCAGCGTCAACGACGCGGCGTCGAACCGGCCGCGGCGGCCCGAACCGCCGCGCCTCGAGGCCGGCGTCGCGGGGCGGTCGGTCCCCACCGCATTCCGAGCCGCAATCCCGGTGAGACAACCGGTCGCTCCCCAAGCTGCGAATCAGAACACTGTTGCACCGCAGTCAAGATGACACTCTAACGCCGCAGTGATTCTGACACCCCCACGGGGCCGATCTCCTTTCGGGGTTTTTCGCGGCGCATGGGCCACTTGCCCTGCTTCCAGGGGTGGTGGGGTGGGGGTTTCCGGATTCGGGTGCGGGATTCTCGGGAGCGCGAAGGGGCCTGAGTCTGGACGGGTGCGACGGGCGACGAGGCGATCCGGGGCGATTCTGGAGAGGGGTTTCGAGCGTTGGAGCTGACCGGACCGCGCGGGGCGTGACGTGGATACAGCGTGAACGCACCGGAAGGAGCGGGCTGCGCGGCGAGAACGCGGTCCTCGAAGAGAACCAGGAGACGACCATCGAGCAGTTCGCGGACCTCGACGCGGCAGCCGGCATAGCCGCGCCCGCCGGGCCCGGGAGGGATGGGGATCGAGACGCCGGGGATCGAGACGCGGTGATCGCGGCTGACGGTGCGGGGATAGCGACAGGCCAGGATGCGGTCGAGCGGTCGGGGGGCGGGGCGCCAGGCCGGGCGTGAGTCACGCGCCGGGCGTGCGAAGCGTTGATTGAAGCGGCGGATGAAGGTGGGCAAGTAAGCCTGTGCGGCCTCCAACAACGTGGTGTGACCGTGCAACGCCAGCTCGGCCGCCAGACGATCCTGCAGGGTGCGCCACAGCCGCTCGATGCGCCCCTTGGCCTCGGGCGAGTGGGCGGCGATGTAGCGGATGCCCAGCTCCTCGAGCATCTGACCGAAGTGCGACGGGGTCTGACGTCCGGCGAGTTCCTCCTCGCGGGTCCAGTGACGATCGTTGCGGACGGCGATGTTGGTGCGATCGCCGTAGAGCATCCAGGGCACGCCATGAGCGCGGATGAGATCCCTCAAGGCCTGGGTGAAGCCGTGGAGATCCTCCTCGGGTCGGAGGTTGAGGCTGAGGATGCGGCCTTCCGCGTCGTCGAGCGTGCCGGCCAGGGTGTGGTGTGGCTGATCGGGCCCGAGCCAATGGAACGGACTGCCGTCGATCTGCGCCATCTCGCCGGGACGTGCGGCCGGCTCCCGGCGCCGGCGATAGCGCCCGCCACGTCGGCGCTGCTTCGGTGGCTGACCGAGCGCCCGGCGGATGCGGTGCACGCTGTCGGCGCTGATCGACAGCCCCTCGTCCGCCAGCAGATCGCGGATGTGGTGATCGTTGAGCGACACGTCTCCCTGCAGTAATCGCTCGACCCGCCGCCGCACCCTGGCCGGCAGCCGCCGCGGCGAGAGCTGACCCCGGTTGCCGTGCAGCACCCCGGCGGGGCCGAGACGTCGGTAGCGGGCCTTGAGCCGCAGGAACTGGCGCCGGCTCAGGCCGGTACGGGCCACACCCTCGGCGTTGGTGACCTTCCCTTGTGCCGCCTCGCTGACGGCGGTCAACCGTGCTGCGTCCTTGACTCCCATCGGTAGTAGGTCCATGGGGTGTCATGTTCACTGCGGCGTTAGGGGGTGTCACTTTCATTGCGGTACCACAGCTGCGAATCAGAACACTTGACGAGCTGCACGCGTGTGCACTATGGTCTTGGCGTGCCAGGTCCGAACGGACCATCGAACAGGAGAAAACCCATGAACGAGCGCGCACGCGAGATCCTCAACTTCATCCGCGCCTTCAAACGCGAGAAGGGTTATCCGCCGACGATCCGAGAGATCGGCAAGGCGTTCGAGATCTCCTCCACCAATGGTGTGCGCTACTACCTGGGCATCCTCGAGAAGGAAGGCCATCTCTCTCGCCGGCCGGGCATCTCGCGCGGCACGACCACGGCCACCGAATCGATCCCCCTTCTCGGCCGGGTGGCGGCAGGCGAGCCGATTCTCGCGGAGCAGAACTTCGAAGGAACACTCGAGCCGGGGCAGATGTTTGGCGATGGGCCCGGGCTCTTCGCGCTGAAGGTCCGGGGCGACAGCATGATCGACGCCGGGATTCTCTCCGGTGACTACGTGATCGTGAAGCACCAGGAACACGCAACCTCCGGAGATCTGGTGGTCGCTCTGATCGGCGAGGAAGCCACCGTGAAGTACTTCCAGCCGAAGAACAACCGGATCGAGCTGGTCCCCGCCAACCCGAACTATTCGCCGATCGTGATCGAGCCCGGAACTGAGTTCAGGGTGATTGGCATCGTGAAAGGTGTGATGCGAATCGTCGGCAACTGACCCAGCATCCAGAGAAGTGACCGTGGACCGGCGGGAGCGAACGACTCCCGCTTTTTCAGAAGCCATGTTGCACATACGTGCAGTGTTCGGGCGCCCCCGACAGGAGGTCATCGTGAGCACCAAGCTGGCTCCCCGCGTGAAGGAAGCCCTGAATGAGAGGTGGGAGCCTGTGTACCGCAGTCGCCTTCACTATCTGGTGACGTGGAGCACCAGGGGAAGCAGGCCGGTGCTGAAGGAGCGCCATGCGCGCAAACTTCAAGATCTGATTCCCCAACTCTGCGCGGAACGCGGTATCGAGCTGCTCGACGTCGCCGTGGGGCAGGATCACGTGCGCGTGCTGTTCGGCCTGAAGCCGTCACAGAGCGTCGCGACCACGGTGCGGGAGATCAAGAGCCGCGGTGGACTCCAGCTGCTGGCGGATCATCCCGAGTTGAGGGTGTGGCTGGGCGGCAACCTGATCTGGGACGAACGGTACGCGGTCGAGACTGTGAGCCCAGTGCGTCTGCCGCGGATCGAGCAGAAGCTTCGCAACATCCACCTCTCACAGGAGCCGCTGGCCCGCGCGAGCTAGAGGCGACTTTCTACACCCGCTCGGTGGCGAACGCAGTCTGTTCAGGGGCCTGGTAGGAGGCGAGCAGCGTCGCGCCCAGGACCAGAGCGGCGCCGAGCCACTGGAACGACCTCAGCGACTCGCCCAGGAACACCGCGGCCAGCAGCACCGCGACCACCGGCTCCAGCGTGGCGAGGATGCCGGCTTCTTCGGGACGGAGCCTCTTCAGGCCTGAATTGAAGAGCGCAAAAGGCATCAGCGTCGAACCGATGCCGATGACGAGAAACAGCCCCCACACGTCTCGACCGTAGTTCTCCGCCGCGATTCGCCACGGCGGCGTGACCACCGCCCACAGCAGCCCGGCGATCAGGAACGTGTAGAACAGCACCGTCAGCGGCGCGTAACGGCTGAGCCCCCGCTTCGAGAAAACGATGTAGAAGGCGAAGGCAAGGGCGGAAGCGAAGCCGATCATCCAGTCGAGGAGCGTGGCATGAAGCGCGGCGGTGTCGACGCCGCCGACGAGGAGCGCCGTTCCCGCCACGGCCGCGCCGATGGCGAGCAGCGTGCGCCCCTTCGCCGGGCGTCCGCGCAAGAGCTCGAACAGCACGATCAGGGCTGGAGCCAGGTACTGGAGCAGGATCGAAACACCGACGCCGAGGCGCGAGATGCTGTAGTAGTAGGTGCCCTGAATGGCCGCGACCCCAAAGACTCCGAGAATCCCCAGGTAGGCCCAGTCTTCCCGCCGGACCCGGAACCCCCCAGGGTTGCGCCACAGCATCCACGGCAGCATCAGAGCGCAGGCGATGAAGAGTCGCAGCTCGACCACGGTCAAGGGTGGAACGTCGTAGTCCCGGAACGTGAGGCGGGCGACGGTCGCGGTTCCGCCCCACAGGGAGGCTGCTCCGAAGATCATCCAGCGCCCCGACACCGCTCTGGAGCCGGCGGAATCGGCCCGCGGGCGGTTGCCGGTGCTCCTGGGTGCGGATTCTCCTGAAGCGCCCATCCGCGTGGGCTAGAGGAGCCGGCGCCGGCGAAGACGGTGGGTGGTTTCGACGCCGCTGCTGCGGATCGTGATGGCGATGGAGGTGCCGGGGCGGCCCTCCATGAGTCGCGTCAGCTCGAAGATGCCGACCGCACCGGAGGAGGTGCCGTCGACGCCGACAATCTCGTCGCCCGCCCGAATCCCGGCCCGCTCCGCAGGCGAGCCCTTCACGACCGCCACGACGCGGGCACGTCCACCGTTGCGCTCCACCTGGAGCCCGACGTGCGAGTGCTCGAACGGCCGGTCGTTGCGGAAGTCCGGGATGGGGTCGAGCCACAGGACCCGATGCGGGTAATCGCACGCGAGCATGAACTGCCGCAGGAACGAGTAGCCGAGCAGGCCGTGAACGGCCTCCCCGGCGACGCGGGACAGATCGGCCGCCAGAGGGCTGTTGAGAATCGCCACGTCCACGGCCATCGCGGAGGCCTCCTTCACCTCCATCCGCGTGGCCTGAACGAGACGCGCTCGGACCTCGCCGATGAGGGTCGGCGCCACCAGTCCGTGCAGCGACGGCTGCCACGTTTTCGCACCGGTCAGGGAGTCGGCAGTGTTCTCGAACAACACGCACTTCGATGCACCGGTATCCAGGGCAAAGGTAAGCCACGCGGTCGGACTCTTCTCTCGCGGGCCGGTGATGCGGGCTTTCACCAGGACCTTGCCGTCGTCCGACATGCGGAAGGGCACGGGCACGGCATCACTGGACAGGAGACCGCGCAGGAGCCGTCGCGACGAGTCGACTGCCGCCGCGGCCTCGAGCGTGCCGCCGGGGCCGGCGGGGACGAGCGCGATGCGGCTGGACTCGTAGTCGATCCACAGGGCACGGTCGCGAAGGAGTCGCTGGCCGACCAGGCCGAGAACGGGGCGATCGGCGACCCGGCGGATGATGTCGCCATTGAACGTGAGGACCGGGCCCACCTGATCCATGTCGAGACCGGCAAGCGAGAAGCGCGTGAGCGGGCGTGCTGCGACGCCGATCGGTCCCGTGCTGCCGCTGTCGGCGGCCCCAAGACGAACGGCCAGCGATGCGTCGAGGACGAGGTAGCCGGCTCCGGTATCGAGCACGAACCATCCGCTGGTGTCTCGCCCGTCGGCGCCTCGCGCGGTGGCCTCGAGGAGCATGATTCCGTCGAGATTCTGGAAGGGGATGACCTGCGTTCCTTCCGGCCAGTTCAGGGAATCGGGCGAAGAGGCGCGGAGGCTCTCGCCGGCGCAACACCCCGATGAGAAGTGGGTGAGGCCAGCGGCGAGCGCCAGGGTGATGAGCGCTCTTCTACTCTGCCTGGAGAGATGCGGGGGCCGCCCCGGTGCGCATGATCCTTCACGACAGCCTTGTGGGAGGTGATGATTCAATATGCTGCCATACCTTCCATTGCGGCGTTTT
>Ga0247727_10017278_pt1 | contig 11510 bp, 15 predicted proteins | sample WisWelCaveWW1625_FD_202498 | JGI IMG/M metagenome (GOLD analysis project Ga0247727, IMG submission 202498) | Biofilm microbial communities from Wishing Well Cave, Virginia, United States - WW16-25 | ecosystem: Environmental > Aquatic > Deep subsurface > Groundwater > Cave microbial mat | place... | reverse complement strand
GATCTGAATGCGGTCCGGTGACTTGACTTTGATGGGGATGGGGCGCCGAGCCATACCCCAGTATGGCTCCAAACATTTCAGATGGCAAGTGTTTTATAGCACTTCTTCAGGCGGTCGAAGACCTAGCTACTTATGCAAAGCTGAACGGCGTTCCTTGGCTCCTGCGAATGAACCGCACTGATGCTCATGAGCTGCTTATCGGTTTAGGAAGCGCTGAGGTGAGAGAGGGCAGACTCGGCGAACGCGAGCGCGTCGTTGGTATTACAACGGTGTTCGGTGGGGACGGCGACTATTACCTGTCGAATGTGTCGAAGGCAGTCCGGATGGATAAGTATTGGGAGTGCCGTCTTGCAGTCGCTTGAAGACGCCATGGTCAAGATTCAAGAGGGAATAAACTGGAGACCGAGAGACAAGGTCCGGCTTGTCTTCCACGTAAAGTTCAAGCGCTTCAATCGTGGCGAGCTGCAGTCCGTAAAGGATGTGATTAAAAAGTTCAGCCAATTTGACGTCGAGTATGCCTTCTTGCACGTTTCCGAGCAGCATCCTTACCTCCTGTTCGACACGAGCCAGCAGGGGATCATCGAGCCCGGAACGGATCTCGACCAGAGGGCAGTTTGCACCACAGAGAGGCAACTATTTGGTTTTAGGGGATCACGACATTTTGATAAGTTTGACGGGCCCGAGGGGGGTAAAGCGCGCGGAACATGGCATGCCCCGCCCAGTGCTGCTGAGTTTGCACCAAGAGTCCACGCTTACTGACATGGAGTATCTTGCTGGTCAGGTCTTCGCGTTCGCAGGCCATTCGTGGCGCAGCTTCTTTCCGGGCTCGCTGCCTGTGACGATCCAGTACTCCAACTTGATCGCAAGGGTGCTCGGCAAACTCTCTCGGTTACGTGATTGGAACGCTTCCGTGATGCTCGGTCCCATTGGGAAGAAAAGATGGTTTCTATAAACGTGTCTCGGCTTCTATTGGTTGATGCTGGTGCCTCGCTGAGAAGGCAATTGATGGTCGCGAGTAACGCCCCATTGAGCAGGGTGTTTTCCGCTTGGGTGCTCAGGCGACCGGAAGACCAGGAGACATTCCGCTCGCTGGTGAATGAGGCCGCAGCCCGCATAGGCGTCGCTCAGAGCTTTCAAACGGTGGCAATTCTCGGCTTTGCAGCCGAAGCGGGATACCTCAGAGAAGGGCATCGGGAGGCACTTCGGGAGGGGTTGCTGAGGCAGGCTGGGCGAAGTGCCGTCATAGATGACGTGCCCATGGCGTTCTGTTTGGATGTGGTGGGCATTCTCGGTATCGCCGTGGGGACTAAGAGCTGTGGGCGACACGGACTGCACTCGCCAAATCGGGCGCTGGTTCTCGGAGTTTTTGCCCAATAGTTACATGATCTATGGTCCCGACGATTGGCAACGATGCTTTCTCGCTGCGGCCGATCAGCAACTGGGAAGGCCTGCGGACTTGTCGATGCCCGAGTCGGCAGCGACGGCCGATGTGCGGGTCGGGCTGCTGTCCAGGGGCCTTATTCATGTAGGCGACCAGAAGCGGGTGCGGGAGGATGCGGCAAAGACTTTAGACCTGGCGGTTCAGGAGTCCAACAAAGATCTCAGCTGCGAGAGGGCAGCGCTTCGCTTAGCAGCCGTTGAATGGCTGGCCCGCGCAGGCGTCGTGGCGGACGAAGGGAAAAACCCATTCTTGGGCCAATCCGAGATTGCTGCTTCTCCCAGTGCCGGCGACAGCGAGAGGCAGGCAGCCGAGTCAGCTCAAGTGCTCCGCGCCCAGGAACCACAAGAATCCAGGAAAGGCCCCATCGGGAGGAAGCCGGTGAGGCGGAATCAGAAATACAGACTGATCGACGGAGCACTCCAAGGGATCGCAGAGAGCCGGCCGAGGACGCAAGAAGAGGTATTTCAGGCGCTCGAGGGACGACACGTGGTGATTCCTCCGGCCGAGCCTTTTATGGCCGGGCGCGGATGGATCGCGGGGTTCCGCCGGGACCCGGCAGCCGCCCGCGCATGGCTCTCGAAGCGGTGGGCAGAGTTGAGCCTGTCGCCTTTGCCCCGTGGCCCGAAGAACCCGAAGAAGTAGTTGCAGTAACTACTCTAGACAACTACTCGCACTGGCTTGTAACCCTCTGTAGATCCGGCACTTCCGGGCATAGCCCGGATCAAACGTCACGCCACAACTCGACGTTTCCTGCACAAAGCCACAAAATCCAATCAGAAACCGACATTCTGGTTTCTCCCCTCGCCCTGGGGTCATCGGGAGAGCAGACACCGGAGGAGTCCCCAACCCAACATGTTGTTTGATGGTCAAGAACTGCGCGAGATCATCGGCCGCACTCCAAACGAAATTGAGTTCCGCAACGAGCATGGGCGGTGTTGCCGGATGCTCTCCAGCGCCGAAGCGCTCGCCTTGGATTTGGACCTGTTTGTGGGCATCGGAAACCGGCGCCGCATTCGATTTCTACGCAGCCGTACGCGGAAGTTTGACATCAATGCCGGAAGCCACACAACACAGCGACTGAAGGGCGAGGCCGGAGTAAACATCGCTCATCCTCTGGTCCGGGAGCACCGGCCAGTTCGGTGCCAATGATGACCAAGTTGATCACGATTCCAAAATTCGCCGAGGTGACCGGTCTGCCATACCGGCTTTGTCTTCACCTGGTGGGGACCGGTCAGATTCCGTCAGTTCCGGTCCGACGCCGTCGCCGGATCGACGTGCGTTGGGTAGACCAATGGCTAGCGTGCGGCGGGTATCGCCCGCCTGAGCGCGAATCGTCTATGGGACACGGCGACGCCGCCCGCAATCTCGACCGTGGCGAACCGAGGAGCGCCGCCCGTTAGTGCGCGAGCCTGCTCCCCCTCAAACCATGCACGCATCCAATGACCGCGACGAGCGGAGTCGAAAGCAGACTGAAGCCGCCGCACGCGCCGCGATCGAACGACGCGCTGACCGCAGCCTCACCGACGCTGAGTGGGCAGCCGCCCGAGCAAAGCTCCTGGAGTTCGTGGGTATCTTGCGTGAATGGGACCGAAAGCCGAACCGCGCCAAGACGAGGTAATGTTGAGGTGCTATGCCAGCGAGAACCTTAACCGCAGTGCGAGCCTCCAGAGACAGGGTGGCCGCGCGCGCCACCCAAGTTGTGCTGTACGCGAGGGTATCTAGCAAGGACCAGGAGAAGGAGGGCTTCAGCATCCCAGCGCAGCTTCGCCTCCTACGCGAGTACGCCGCGAGCAAAGGGTTTGTGATCGCCCATGAGTTCACCGATGTGGAGACGGCCAAGGAGAGCGGCCGAACCAACTTCGGCCAGATGCTCGCGTACCTGAAGAAGCACGCCCGGGTATGCCGTACGATCCTGGTGGAGAAGACCGATCGCCTCTATCGAAACATCAAGGACTACGGGACCGTCGACGAACTCGACGTTGAAATGCATCTTGTGAAAGAGAACGAGATCATCAGCCGCGAATCCCGGTCGTCCGAGCAGTTCGTGCACGGCATCAAGGTCCTGATGGCGCGCAACTACAGTCTCAACTTGGCCGAGGAGACGGTGAAGGGAATGACCGAGAAAGCGCATGCCGGCATTTACCCGAGCTACGCGCCGGTGGGGTACCGCAACGTGGACGGCGCCGACGGCAAGCGAATCATCGTGCCTGATCCCGACGCAGCATCAGTGGTAACGGAACTGTTTGGTCGGTTTGCTGCGGGCCGCCACTCGCTGAAGGCGCTGGTGAAGGAACTGAACTCTGAGGGTGTCAAGCTGCGTGGCTGCAGGCTCTACAGCAGTGTTGTTCACCAAATCCTTCGAAAGCGCCTGTACACCGGCGATTTCGATTGGGACGGCACCACGTACGCCGGCACTCACGCGCCGCTGGTGACGCGCGAATGTTGGCAGCGCGTCCAGGAGGTGCTGGATGCTCGCGCCGAGAACAGGACTCGCAAAGTGAAGCACGATTTCACCTACACAGGGCTGGTCAGCTGCGGCCACTGCGGATGCCTATTCGTCGGCGAGCTGAAAAAGGGAAAGTACGTGTACTACCATTGCACCGGTAACCGGGGAAAATGCCCGGAGCCGTACACGCGCCAGGAAGTTCTCTCTCGCGAGTTCGCCAACGTCCTCCAGGAACTGGTGATCCCCGAGCCGATCCTCGAATGGCTCGGTGACGCTGTGCTCACCTCAGACCAGACCGAGCAGGCGGCCCGCGCGCAGACCATCAAGAAGTTGCAGGCCCGGTTCGATCAAATCCAAGCGCGCATCGAGACCATGTACCTGGATAAGCTCGACGGGCGCATCACCGAGGAGTTTTTCGACAAGCATTCGGGCACTTGGCGCCGGGAGCAGGATGGTCTGCTGAGCAAGATCCAAGATGTCCAGAAGGCCACGCCGGCCCCCATCGATCAGGCCGTTGACATGCTGCGGCTGACCAGCAGGGCAAGCGAGCTGTTCCTGCAGCAACCCGCTGCCGAGCAGCGCCGGTTGCTCCGGGTGGTTGTCGAAAAGGCCGCGTGGTTGGACGGGGCCTTGCGGACGACCCTGTTCGAACCGTTTGAAATCTTGCGCCACTCGAACCAGGAAAGTTCTAGAAAAGAAAAGGAGAACGGCGGGTCAGGGCGCGACTTGGGAATTTGGCTCCCCAGGCGGGACTCGAACCGGGGCCAACTCCGGTTAGCGGCAGCGCAGCGGCGCGGGGCGAATGACACTCGCGCCGGGCCTTCGGTCAGTGGAACCCGACCCAGCGCAACCTGCCGCCGTTCATCCAGCTCGTGATGCATCTGCGCTGGCAGCGCGGAGCCTCCTGATTTATGGACCGGCACGCCCTGGTGCGCCGGGCGTGTTATCCTCCTCGGCGTGAGCATCTTCGCGCGGGCTCCTCTTTGGTTGCTTCTGGTCTATGTCGTCCAGGCGCAGCCTTACCATCCTGGACTGCACGATTGGGAACGCCGCTCGCCCCAGCAGGCAGGAATGAACGCCGAGCGGTTGGAGGCCGCCGTCGCATTCGCTCGGGGCAACGAGACTGCCAACTCGCGCGACCTCGGGTTGCTTCACTACACCAGCCACGCCCGCGAGCCCTTCGTGAACCCGATCGGCCCGTTCAAGCCGCGTGGGGCGGTGACCGGCGTCATCCTCCGCCACGGCTACCTGGTCGCCGAATGGGGCGAGCCGCTTCGCGTCGACATGACCTTCAGCGTCACCAAGAGCTTCCTCTCGGCGACGGTCGGCCTGGCCTGGGATCGTGGCCTCATCCGCGACGTCCAGGACCCCGTTCGCCAATACGTCCCCATCGAGCACTTCGAGTCCGACCACAACTCCAAAATCACCTGGGATCACCTGCTGCGCCAGATCAGTGACTGGGAGGGCGAATTGTGGGGGAAGCCGGACTGGGCCGACCGGCCGCCCTCCAACCAGAGCCTGGAGGAATACCGCCGCCGCAAGCGCAACGAGCCTGGAACCTCGTACAAGTACAATGATGTCCGTGTCAACGTGCTCGCGCTGGCGGCCCTGCAGGTCTGGCGCCGGCCCCTGCCGCAGGTCCTCAAAGAGCACATCATGGACCCCATAGGCGCCTCCAACACCTGGCGCTGGCACGGTTTCGAGAACTCCTGGGTCAACATCGACGGCGTGATGATGCAGTCGGTCAGCGGAGGCGGGCACTGGGGCGGCGGCATGTGGATCAGCGCCCGCGACCAGGCCCGCTTCGGCCTGCTCACGCTGCGCCGCGGCCGCTGGCAGGACCGCCAGATTCTCTCCGACAAGTGGGTGAAGCTGTCACTGACGCCCACGCCGCTCCAGTCCGGCTACGGCTTCATGAACTGGTTTCTCAACACCGGGCGGAAACTTTTCCCAAAGTCGCCCGAATCGAGCTTCGCCCATCAGGGGGCGGGGCCCAACGTGATTTACGTCGACCCGGACAACGACCTGGTCGTCGTCGTTCGGTGGATTCGGGACACCGCCGTAGCCGAGTTTTTGGGCCAGGTGCTCGCGTCGATCAACGAACCTCGGCGGTGAAACAGGTGGAAGCTTTCCAGCAGTTGCCGCGCGATGCCCAGATGAGCGAGGCCAAGAAGCGCCGGACACTGTAGCTGACGCCAACTCTTCCGGCAAGGGGCCGGCTGGTGGTGGCGACGGCGCGGGGGGATGGGGACCCGCTCTGCCTTACACCACCTTCTCCCCGCTGCCGCCCTTGATCAGCTTCACCCCTCCGTTGACCGTGCGGATCTGGAAAGTGGCGCGGCCGGACCCCAGGCGGCCCTTCAGCCGCCGGGGACCTATTTTCCCGCTCACCTGCAGCGGGAAGTCGGTGCTGATGCCGCCGTTGACGGTGTGGGCCTCGAAATCGCCGGCGGCCCCGGGCATCTCGATGGTCACCGAACCGTTGGTGGTCGAGAAGTTGTGCCGGCCGTCCTCGACCGGCTTGCGGTAGCCGGCGTGGATGCTGCCGTTGACGGTGGAGGCGTCGACCGGGCCGGCCAGCTCATACACCTTGACCCCGCCATTCACCGTGGAGGCGCGAACCGAGCCGTCCATTCGCTCCACCCGGACCTCGCCGTTCACCGTCCGCAGATCCAGGCTGGCGCGCACCGGGACGCGAATGCGATAGTCGACCCTGCCGCCGCCGCCCCCAAACAGCCCGCCGCGCGGAAAGCGCGTCTTGACGTCGATCCGCTGGCCCTCGCCCTCGATCTCGATCTTGATCTCATCCAGCGCCTCCTGGCTGGAGGCCGCCTTCTCGGCCTCGATCTGGACCTCCTCGCGGTTCCACGGCTCGATCGACACGCGGCCGTTGACATTCTCCAGGTGAAACACGCCGGTGGCCTGGAGCGCAATGCTCTTTTCGAAGCGGCCCCGGACGGACCAGTCCGCGCCTTCGACGAAGCCACACCCGGCCAGAGAGACCAGGCCGGCCAGCACAACCAGCGTCTTATTACGATGCATGCACCACCCCTCCTGTCGGATTCCCACCATTGTACGCTCCAGCGAGTCAAAAAGTTCCAGATTTGACACAACGTCGTGCGGTAAACACGGGCCGGCCGGCGGAACTGGCTGCGGAATCATGAGGTTAGAGGCGGGCCGCAGCCTTGCAAGTACCTCCGGCGTGAACAGGAATCTGATAGCGATGCTGGTGATGGCGGCGGTGAAGCTCGACGCGGAAGAATCCGGACGGCGGATCGTGGTGAGCATCCCGGACCGCAAGGCGGCGCTCGTCGAGCAACACAGTGTGGTGCGGGTTTACCCGGTGGCGGTGGGCGCTCCGGGCAGTCCCACGCCGACCGGCGAGTTCAAGATCGTCACCCGGATTCCCCATCCCACCTATTACGCCCCCGGGGTGGTGCTGGGGCCGGGAAAGCGGAATCCGCTGGGAACCCGGTGGCTCGGCTTGAACCGGAAAGGCTACGGGATCCATGGCACCAATGTCCCGCGATCGATCGGGCGGAGGGCGTCCCATGGCTGCGTCCGCATGCGGAACCGGGACGTGGAGGAGCTCTTCGCGAAAGTCGCGGAGGGAGACGTGGTCGAGTTGCACGGGGAGCGCAACGCGCGGGTGAAGGAGATCTTCGACGGCTATGATATGATGACGGCTCCGTGATGGGTTGTTCCCGCCGAGCGGTTCTCCTTCCGATCCTCATGCTGGTGGCGGGCCTGTCGAGGGCCCAGAACCTGGCGGACGCCGCCCGGGAGCTGGCCGCGAAAATCGCGCTGCGGATCGAGTCCGGGGAACGCGCGGCGGTGGTGGTGCGGAATCTCTCGTCGCTCGGTCCGGCGGAGGTGGCCGAAGTGCGGCGGGCGCTCGAAGCGGCGCTGCCGCGCCAAGGCACGCCGGCCGAGGTACGGGTCACGCTCTCGGAAAACCGGCAGGGCTTGCTGTGGGTGGCCGAGATCGGACAGCAGGTGGCCATGCTCAAGGTTCCGCGGACGGCGGCGAGCAATGCTGCCGCCGCCGGACCCGTGATCGACAAGAGGCTCCTGTGGGAGCAGGATTCCTCGATACTGGATGTGGCGCCGGCGGATGGGTTGGGGCTGCTGGTTCTGGGAGCCGGCGAGGTTTCGCTCGACCGCGAGGGAAAGCGCGAGACCGTCAGGATCAACAGTTCGCGGCCGTGGCCCAGGGACTTGCGGGGCCGGCTGGAGCTGGAAGGTGGTTCCTTTCGCGCTTACCTTCCGGGGATCGTGTGTCGCGGCCCCACATCGCCGCCGCTCCGCGCCGATTGCAGGGAGTCCGACGAACCCTGGCCCCTCTACGCCGGCAACACCTTGCTCGGACGCGCGCACCTTGCCGCTGGACGGAATTACTTCGATGGCCGGGTGGTAACCCCTTCCGGAACTTCCCGCAAACTAGCCCCGTTCTTTTCCGCCGCCGCCATCGAGCAGAACGGAGAAACGGCGTGGATCCTGGCGCCGGTAGACTCGCCCGGGACGCTGGGGGCGGTGGGCGGCGACATCGCCTCGATCGAGAATCCTTGCGGCGCCCGCTGGCTGGCGCTGGCAACGCGGCCGGGCGATGCCGATGAGGCGGACGGCGTGCAGGCCTACGATGTCGTGGAAGGAAGGCCGGTGGCGGTGGGCCAGCCGGTGGAGTTCCCCGGCCCGGTAACGGCGCTGTGGCCGATGACCGGAGGCGGGGCGGTGGCGGTGGCCCGGGACCTCCAGACCGGCCGCTATGCAGCGTATCGCGTGGCCCTTCGCTGCGGCAGCCGGCAGGTTTCTGAGCCGCAACCGTGAGGAAGCGGTTTTTGCCACGGGCTGCTGGGCTCTGGGGCGTCTGGCGGCCGAGACGGGCGTTCGGTGGCGGACTTGGTCATCGTCGGGAAATACTCGGGCGGTCCGTCGGATGTGGGCAGGAATCACGACCGCTATCTGGCGGAGGCTTTTGACCATGACCGTGTTCGTCGGCGAGCCGCCGAGGTCTGCATCGGCTCTTGGGTGATCGGCGGTGTTAAATTGAATCGTGGCGGGCTGGGGGTCCACAGCCCCCTGGACCGGCTGCGCAAGCCGGTGTCGGTCGAGCCCGGGGGTCTTACACTGACCGAGCGGTTGGGTGAGAGTCCCGTTGGAAAGCTGTGAAGTGGAGGAAAAGTTGTTGGCAGGTAAGCAGTTGCGGTTGCGAGCGGCCCGGCGGCGGCTTCGTCGTAGAGTAAGCGCCAGGGTTCTTACGCTGACCAAGATAAACAGGAGTTAGCCGGACAGAGCATTCGGATGGAGCGATGACCCATGCGCAGCGATCAGGACACTGCGTTGATTGTGGTCGATATGCAAAATGACTTTCTCGCGCAAGGTGGTTACTACGACCGCAGGTCAAATAACGAGTCTACGGACGCTCTTAGCGAACCCAGCCCTCGACGCGCCTTTGCTGCGAGAATGAACGTGGGAGCCGATTTTGTCGATCGAATAATTCGATGCGTCTCAGTGGCTAGGGTTCGGGACTGGCCGATCATCTTTCTTCAGGCGGTCTACGGTCCGGAATTCGGATACCAACCGTGGTTTCTCGTTCGGGAACCGAGTCGCAGACACTACCCGTGCAAACCTAGAACCTGGGGTGCCGAGCTGGTCGACCCAATTGCCAAGGTGGTCGCGGACAATCCAGAAAACCGAAAAAAAGCCCTATTGGAAACGACACTTGAGAAACACACCTTCGATGGTTTCTTGGGGACGGGCTTGGCAGCGTTGCTCAGCCGACGGAGAGTGCGGCGCGTCGTCCTAGTGGGCATTGAGACGCACGTTTGTGTGCTTTCAACGGCGGTGAGCGCCGCCTGCCAGGGTTTCGTTACAACCATCGGCCCCGATTGCGTGTGGACGGGTAATGGCGAGTTGAATGAACCTGCACTCGAACTGTTCCGCGATGCATTCGGCAAGGCAATTCCGTTTGATGAGTTCTGCAACTGAGCCGTCTAACAAAACGTTGCAGCCGTCAAGCCGCGCTCAACGGCAGTGCGAATTCGAAACGTTTTGCGCGCGCGGCTTGCGGCTGAACGTTGAGCCGTTAGGCCGCCATCGAGGGGAGAGCGACTTGCAACATGTTGGCCGAACGTTGGCGATGCTCGCTGCGATGGCTCTCGCGGCCTGCGCTGGACTCCGGCAGCCGCCCCAGGCGGACTCGCAGGCCCCGGTTGTCATCCGCGATGTCACGATGGTCGACGTCGTCTCGGGGACGATGCGCCCGCACACAACCGTGACAGTCGTCGGTCCTCGTATCGCCGGAGTGGCGCCAGCAGCCGCCACCGCCGTGCCGCGGGGCGCCCGGGTGATCGACGGGGGCGGCCGGTTTCTCATTCCGGGCCTCTGGGACATGCACAGTCACTCGCTCTGGAGCCCAGAAGCGATGCGGACGTTCTTGCCCCTGTACGTCGCTCAAGGCGTCACCGGAATCCGCGACATGGGCGGGCGGTTGCCCCTTCTGGTGGCCTTCCGTGATTCACTCAGGCGGGACGCTCCTCCATGGCCTCGGGTGATCGCCGCTGGAGAGGTGCTCGATGGGCCTCAGCCAGTTCAAGCGGACATCTCGATCCCGGTATCCGATGCAGCGAGTGCGACAGCCACCGTGGATTCGCTCGCGCATGCCGGCGTGGATTTCATCAAGGTCTACACCCTGCTGCCGCGGGAGGCCTACTTCGCCGTGCTCGCCGAGGCGAGGCGCGTCGGGCTGCACGTGGCGGGCCACGTGCCCGCGGCCGTCACGCCCGAGGATGCGGCACTCGCTGGCCAGCGCAGCATCGAACACCTCCGTGACGAAATCGAGCCGTTTTGCTCCCCGCGCGCTGCCGGGGCGTGCGCTCAACTGGCCACGCTCTTCCGCACAGAGCGCACCTGGCAGGTGCCGACCCTGGTCGTATTGCGCACCAAGGCGTTCTTTGACGACCCGGCCGTGACGACGGACTCGCGACTGCGTTACATGCCGTCAGGGCTCCGAAGGGAGTGGCTGGCGGAGCGACAGGCCAAGCTCCTACGGGGCAGCGACTACCTCGCATCGAAGCGCGCGCGGTACGCCGACGAAGCGTGGCTGAGCGGTTTCCTCGCTCGAGAGCGCGTGCCGTTGCTGGCGGGAACCGATGCCGGGTCGGCATTTTGCTACCCTGGCTTCAGCTTGCACGATGAGCTCGCGCTGCTGGTCGAAGCGGGGCTGACGCCGCTCGACGCGCTGCGCGCAGCTACACTCGCCCCCGCCGAGTATCTCGCGGCCCGTGACTCGATGGGAACACTCGAGGTCGGCCAAGTCGCCGACATGGTGCTCTTGAGAGGCAACCCGCTGGCGAGCATAGGAGCGACGCGTGAGATTGATGCCGTGGTGCTCCGCGGCCGCGTCCTCGATCGACGACATCTCGATAATCTCCTCGACACGGTCGCCGCAGAGGCTCAGAAGTGACGACCGCAGCGGCCTCTAACCAAGGCGCTGCAGGCGACGGCCAAAAGCGGGCCGCGCCTGAGCGCCCAAGTCGTTAGCCATCAAGAACGGCGGTGATTCTCGATCGGCTCCAGGATCAAATCGACAGTATTCCTCGCCGAATCACCGAGTCCTACTTG
>Ga0247727_10017277_pt1 | contig 11510 bp, 9 predicted proteins | sample WisWelCaveWW1625_FD_202498 | JGI IMG/M metagenome (GOLD analysis project Ga0247727, IMG submission 202498) | Biofilm microbial communities from Wishing Well Cave, Virginia, United States - WW16-25 | ecosystem: Environmental > Aquatic > Deep subsurface > Groundwater > Cave microbial mat | place... | reverse complement strand
CTATATGGTGGGCGCTGCATACAATCTGCTCAGGATGGCGCGACTGCAACCGAATACGGGATAGGTGCGTCGGAAATGAACCAGATGCCTGGAAATCAACGATGAACGAGCACAAAAAGCTCGGAGCGGCGGTCGTTCTCACCTCGTGGCGCTCAACGAATGCTCGAAAAAGTTGCTTCACAGTGCATTCTTCAACGACCTGCTAACGGGCACCGCGCGCGCGTTCGATACGCTCGCGCGTCGCCGGGTGCGTGGACAGGTAGTTCGGTCCGTCCTTTCCTGCCGGCCGTTTTTCATCCATGCGCTGCAGGATCGCCGCAAACACTTCCAGCGGGATGCCGCGTCGCGCGAGGTAGTCGAGCGCGAAATCGTCGGCCTCGCGCTCGAAGTCGCGCGAGAACTTCGCCTGCAGCAGCAGCGTCGGCGCGGCGGCGGCGAGCGAAGTCAGCGAGGTGATGTCGCCGACGGTGACCGCGATCAGCAGCGCCGTCGCGGAGTCCTGCAGGATGTGCCGCAGGATGTGGCGCTGGCGCAGGTGGCCGATCTCGTGCGCAAGCACCGCCTCGAGTTCGCGGTCGTCCTTCGACAGCGCCACCAGTTCGTCGGTCAGGATGATGATGCCGGCGGGCAGCGCGAGCGCGTTGGCGCCGGCGCGGCCGCCCCAGCGGAATTCGAGCCGGTAGCCGCCCGCGCCGTCTTTGTCCGAGCTCATGCCCGCAAGCAGCTTGCGCAGCGTATCCTGCCGCTCCGCCGGCAACCGGCTTAGCGCGAGCACGAACCGGTCCAGGGCGGCGAGCGCGTCGCGCCCGATCAGGGATTCAGTGGCTGCGGGCAGCGCGAAGGCGACCCGCTTGGCGAGCGCAGGGATGCCCCAGTAGATGCCCGCGAAGGCTGCCGACACGGTAATCACCACCGCCGCCAGTGCGTAACCCAACCCGCTCTCCCAGCGGTGCAGCAAGCGCGCGGCGCGCGGCTCGCGCGACTCGAACATCTGGTCTACTCCGTCGTTATCGGCGGTCTCGCATTGCGAACCGTCGGGAAAGTACAGGGTGCGCCAGCTGCTGCCGATGCGGCCGGAAGCGCGCACCTCGCCGAGCGGCCAGCCGAGCTCGATACCCGCGCCGCGCACGCGCAGCACGCGCTGCGCGTCCAGGCCGACGGTTACCTGGTGACCAGCCGAGGACTTGCCGTCGAAATAGAGCGCGCGAATAGCGGTCACAAATGCGCGGTCATAGGCCGAAATCGAAGCCGAGCAGCTCGCCCGCCTCGTCGCCCACGGCGCCGACGTTCTCCTGCGCGGCGGCGAAGAAGCCGCCGAGGCCGTGCTCGGATTGCAGGCTGATCCGTTCCAGCTTGTAGCGCGCGCTGCGGATCGCGGCCCAGGGCACCAGCAGGCCGAAGGACACGAGCACTGCGAGGGCGTTGACGAAATACAGCTTGAACAGCCCGCCCGCGGTCCAGCCGCAATCGAAGCGGATGCCGCCGAGCATGGTGTTGCGCCAGGCCAGGCGCGCGAAGCTCGCTTCGGCATAGGCGCGCAGCAGCAGGTAGAGGGGCAGCAGGCCGATGCCCAGCGTGACGATGCTGCCAACGAGGAAGCCGATGAACGCGAGCGACACTTTCAGCGCCGCGACGTAATAGTCACCGGTGGTCGCGGAAAAACTGAAGCGCTGCTCGCCATAGGCGCTGTTGTCGACGAAAATCCGCCGCTTCATGGCAAAGTAGAACGGATATGCCATGCCGAGCGTCATCGGCACCAGCAGGCCGCCGATCAGCAGCAGGCCGAAAATGTCCATCTTGGTGCCGTGGAAGCCGAAGCGCAGGTTGCGGTGGGTCGAATTGCGCGCATTGAACTGCAGCGCGCGCTGGATCACCCAGGGCAGGAAGACGAGGATCACGACCAGCAGGACCAGCGAAAAGGCGGCATAGATCTGCTGCAAGACAGAGTAGGCGGCGAATGCCAACACCACGATGATCCGGCCCTTCAGGATGGCCACCGGGTTGCCGAGGTACTCGAAGGCCGAGCCCTCCAGCAGCGTGCTGCCGTAGAAGTAGCGCTTGCGGCGCACCTTGGCCCAGGCCGAATAAATGCCCAGCGTGAGCACGCTCAGGCAGAGGTTGACGATCCAGATCCTGAAATATTCGCCCGCGCTGCCCGTGAACTGCAGCGCGACAGGCTCCGCGGGCCGGTACAATTCGGACACTATGATCGAACTCTACACTTGGCCGACGCCGAACGGCCACAAAGTCCACATCATGCTCGAGGAGACGGGCACGCCTTACAACGTGCACCCGATCGACATCGGCGCTGGCGACCAGTTCAAGCCGGAATTCCTCAGGATTTCTCCCAACAACAAGATGCCGGCGATGGTCGACACCGGCGGCCCGGGCGGCAAGCCTTTTGCGCTCGCCGAGTCGGGCGCGATGCTGTTCTACCTCGCCTCGAAAACCGGCCGCTTCCTGCCGCAGGACCTACGCGAACGCTGGCAGGTGATGCAGTGGGTGATGTTCCAGATGGGCCACATCGGGCCGATGCTCGGCCAGGCGCACCACTTCCTCGGCTACGCGCCGGAGAAGATTCCCTACGCCATGAACCGCTACTCTAACGAAGCCAACCGGCTTTATAGGGTGGTCGACCGGCGCCTCAAGGAATCGAACTACCTTGCCTGCGACGCGTACACCATCGCCGACATGGCCGCCGTGCCCTGGCTGCGCTTTCCGGAGCGCCAAGGCGTCGAAATCGACGAATACCCGGCGCTCAAGCGCTGGCGCGACGCGATCCTCGAGCGCCCCGCGGTGAAGCGCGCGCTGCAGGTGCTGGCCGACCGGCGGCGTCCCGAGATGACCAAGGAGCAGAAGGAGAACCTGTTCGGCGCGACTCAGTATGCCAAGCGCTGACCCCGTTATCTATCTCGGGTTGCGGGCGCGAAAGGTGCCGATCGCCTTCGCCACCAGCTCGCCCGCTTCGCTCCTCGCCTCGCCTTCGCAGAAAATCGTCGTCTGACCGGCTTTCATCACCCGGCCTTCGGCGCGCAGCAGGCCGGTTGCCGTGCCGATGAATTGCGTCGAGAGGTCGATGGTCATGATCGAACGCGGCGGGTCGTACAGCGTGCGCGCGGTCATCGACAGCGTGATGTCGAGCAGCGCGAGGATCGAGCCGCCGTGCGCGGTGCCCCAGCTGGTCATGAATTCGGACCGGATCGCCATCGATAGCCGCGCCACGCCCTTCTCGAGCGCGTCCACCTTGATCCCGAGATGTTGGGAGAAGGGGATCTTGCGCATGAAATCGGCCATCTCCTGCGAGACCGCCTGGTCGCTCATATCAGCATCGCCCCGCCGTCAACCGCGATCGCCTGGCCGGTGATGTGGCGCGAAGCTTCCGAGGCGAGCAGCACGGCGAGCCCTTTCAGATCCTCCGGGCCGCCCAGACGCCGCGTCGGCGTCGCCTTGCGCATTGTCTCGCCGGTCTCGCCGAGCGTGGCCTGCGTCATCCTGGAAGGAAAGAAGCCCGGGCAGATGGCGTTCACCGTGATGCCGTGCTCGCCCCATTCGGCGGCGAGCTGCTTGGTCATGCCGACCACGCCGTGCTTGGTGGCGTTGTACGAAACCGTGCGCACCACCGCGGGGTCGCTGGCATGGAGCCCGGCGACCGAGGCGACATTGATGATGCGGCCCCACTTCGCCGGGATCATCGCTTTTTTGGCTGCCTGCTGCGCCATCGCGAAGCTGCCGACGAGGTTAAGCCCGACCAGCTTGTCCCAGGCTTCGAGCGGGTGATCTTCCGCCGGCGCGCCCCAGACCGCGCCCGCGTTGTTGACTAGGATGTCGAGGCGGCCGAGTTTCGCGAGCATCCGGTCGAACGCGCCGGGGATGGTGTCGCGTTTGCCGATGTAGCAGACGAAGGCCTGCGCGTCGATGTTTTTCTTCGCCAGATGCTCGACTGCGTGATCGAGTTCGTCCTGCTTGCGCGCGGTGAGCGCGAGCTTTGCGCCCATTTCGCCGAGCGCCTCGGCGATCTGCAGGCCGAGGCCGCGCGAGCCGCCGGTGACGATGGCCGCGCGCCCGGTCAGGTCGAACAGCTGCTTGACACTCATTCCCGCTCCCCTAGTATGCAGGCCTCCATGTTAACAACAACGGACCGCCCGCTTTACACGCGCGCGCAGCTCGAGCGCCTGATCGCGCCGCGCACGATCGCGATCGTCGGCGCGTCGCCGCGCGCCGGCTCCTTCGGCCTGCGCACGCTCGAGAACCTGGCGCATTTCCGCGGCGCGATCTGGCCGGTCAACGCCAAGTACCAGAAGATCGGCGAGCACGCCTGCTACCCGTCGTTTGCCGCATTGCCGGGGAAGGCCGATCTGGTGGCGCTGGTGGTGCCGCGCGAGGGTGTCGAGGCGGCTCTCAGGGAGGCGGCCGAAGCCGGCGCGGGCGGGGTGGTCGTGTATGCCTCGGGCTACGGCGAGATGGGCCGCGACGAGGGTGCCGCGGCGCAGCGGCGTCTTGCCGACATCGCGCGCGCCGCGCGCATGCCGATGCTCGGACCGAACTGCATGGGGTTGGTCAACCACGAGCTCGGCGCGGGGGTCAGCTTCATTCCCGAGTACGCGAAGATGCCGCGCACCGTCGGTCCGATCGCGTTCGTCAGTCAGTCCGGCGCGCTCGGTTACTGCCTCGCGCAGGCCTGCGAGCGCGGCCTCGGCTTCCGCTACTTTTTTTCCTCGGGTAATTCCTCGGACATCGACATCGCCGATCTGATCAATGCGATGGCCGAGGATGGCGGCGTGCGCGCCATCGCCTGCCTGTTCGAGGGCGTGCCGAGCGCGCGACGCTTGCTGGAGGCGGGCGAGCGGGCGCGCCGCGCCGGCAAGCCTGTGATCGTCTACAAGCTCGGTACCAGCGAGGACGGCGCGGCGGCGGCGCGCTCGCACACCGGGTCGCTGGCCGGCTCGGCGGCGGCGTTCCGCGCGCTGTTCGACCGCGCCGGCTTCGTCGCGGTCGACGACTACGAGGCGCTGGTCGAGTACGCGAAATTCTTCGCCGCGGCGGGCAAGCCGCTCGCGCGCGGTGTGGCGGTGGTTTCCGGCTCGGGCGGCGCCGGCATCATCGCCGCCGACATGGCGGCGCGCCACGGCGTGCCGATGCCGCAGCCCACCGACAAGACCACGGCGGTGCTGCGCAGCGTGGTGCCGGAATTCGGCGCCGCGCGCAATCCCTGCGATCCCACCGGGCAGGTGCTGAGCGTGCCCGAGTCCTACGCCAAGTGCTGCCGCGCGCTGCTGGAGGACCCGCAGTACGGCGTGCTGCTGTGCGCGATGAGCGTCGCCGCGCACGAAACCGGCAGCGCGCGCGCGGCCTCCATTGCGGAGCTGGCGCGCACGCAACCCAAGCCGGTGTCGGTGGTCTGGGTCTCGGAATGGCTGCAGGGGCCCGGTTCAGATGCTTACGAAGCGGACGACAAAGTGGGCTTGTTCCGTTCGCTCGACCGCTGCTATGCCGCGATCGCGGCCTGGCAGCGCTGGCACGAGGAGCGCCCGCCAGCGGAGCCACGCCTTTCGAAAAAGACCGGTTTTTCTGTTTTTTCAAATAACAAGAAAACCCTGGCCGAAAGGGAGGCAAAAGCGGTCCTGGCCTCCTACGGCATCATTGGCGTCGCCGAGCGGCGGGCGAAAAATGCGGACGAAGCGGTCAAGGCGGCGGCAGACCTGGGGTATCCGGTCGTCCTCAAGGCCGATGGCGACATCGAGCACAAGACCGAAGCGGGTGCGGTCAGGCTCGACCTGCGCGACGCGGACTCTGTGCGCGTCGCCTGCGCCGCGATGACGGCGGCGAAAGAAGGTTATCTCGTGCAGCCGATGCTGACGGGCGGCGTCGAACTGGTGGTCGGCACCAAGCGCGATCCGCAGGTCGGACCGGTGTTGCTGGTCGGCTTGGGGGGCGTGCTGGTCGAGATCCTGCGCGATACGGTGCTCGCGCTCGCGCCGGTCGGCAAAGCGGAAGCGCGGCGCATGCTTGAGCGCCTGAAGGGCTTCAAGCTACTCGAGGGTTACCGCGGTGCGTCGGCGGCGGACCTGGACGCCGTCAGCGAGGCGATTGCGCGCATCTCCGAATTCGGCGCAGACTTCGCGGACGAAGTCGATGAAATCGACGTCAATCCGCTGCTCGCCCGCCCGGATGGCGCCGTCGCGCTGGACGCGCTGATCGTGCTGCGCGAGGCCTAGCCGCAGGCGTTCTGGGAGGCCGCGTTCTGGGATGCCGAGCTGGCGAAGCAGCTTGGCGTCGGATAGCGGGCAGTCAGGCGAGCAATTCGGCCAGCGCTTTTTTGTAGCCGCGGGCGGCCGCCTCCTCCTGCGGATGGTGGCCATCGCGCAATCGCCAGGCGCCGCCGACCATCACGTCGCGCACCAGATCCGTGGCGCCGGAGAAAATGAACGCGTTCGCGATCGCATCCCCGGAGCGGCCCGCGAGGTCCGGCTGCTCCGCATCAAGCACCACCAGGTCGGCGCGCAGTCCGGGGGCGATGGCGCCCATGGCCCGGCCGAGCGCCCTGCCGCCGGCTGCCGCTTCCAGCCAGAGCGTCGTGCCGACCGCCGGCGTGCGCTCGCCGACCACGAGGTTGCGCCGCCGCGCGGTCAGGCGCTGCGCGTATTCGAGCAACCTGAGTTCTTCCGCGGGATCGCGCGAAACGTGGCTGTCGCCGCCGATGCCGTAGCGTCCGCCTGCGGCGCGATAGGCCAGCAGCGGAAAGATGCCGTCGCCCAGGTTGCCTTCGGTCGTGGGACACAATCCGGCTGTGGCGCCGCTCTTTGCCAGGGCCGCTGTTTCCGCGGGCGTCATGTGCGTCGCGTGCACCAGGCACCAGCGCTGGTCCACGCCCATGTGCTCGAGCAGCCACTCGACCGGGCGCCGGCCGAGCGCGACGACGCATTCCTCGACTTCCCTGGTCTGTTCTGCGGCGTGAATGTGGATGGGTGCTCGTGGATTTTCTTTTCGCAATCCTTGAATCAGGTCCTTCAAGCTCCCCGGATCCACTGCCCGCAGCGAGTGGGGCGCGACGCCCGCCACCACGTCCGGGGAGGAGTGCGCGCGGATCCTTTCCAGTAGTTTCAGGATGAATTCAGGATCCGAATCGAAGCGCATCTGCCTGGGTTGCAGCGGCTGGCGGCCGAAGTTCGACCAGCGGTACAGCGAGGGCAACAAGGCGATCGCGATGCCGCTCGCTTGCGCCGCCGCCAGGTGACGCAGGAGCATTTCCTCGGACGCGTCGTGCACGTAGTGAAACTCGCCGACCGCGGTGTAGCCGTGCTTCAGCATCTCGATGTAGAGCTGCCACGCCACGGCCTGCGCCTGCGCCGGAGTCAGGCGCTGCATGAAGCGGTACATCAGCTCGCGCCAGGACCAGAAATCGTCGTCCGCAGCGTTGGACATGCCGCGCATTTCGGTGAGTCCCGCCAGCGCGCGCTGGAAGGCGTGCGAGTGCAGGTTCGCCATACCGGGCAGCACGGGGCCGGCGAGCCGTTCGCAGTTCGCCGGCGAGGATCCCGCGTCCGCAGCGACGATGTTCCCCGCGGCGTCGACTTCGATGCGCAGGTCCTTAGCCCAGCCATCCGGCAACAGCGCATCACGGGCGAAGAGCGAAGGCATGCCGCTATGATAGCGGGATGCACGACGCGCTCTGGCTGAACGCGAACCTGGCAACAATGAGCGCCACCTTAGCGGGCGCTGCACCCTATGGCGCGATCCGCGACGCCGCGCTCGCGGTGAAGGACGGCCGTATCTCCTGGTTGGGGCCGAGGAGCGAATGGAAGGACAAGGCCGCCCGCGAGCACGACGCGCGCGGCGCCTGGATCACGCCCGGGCTGGTGGACTGCCACACGCACCTCGTCCACGCCGGCGACCGCGCCGCGGAGTTCGAGCTGCGCCTGCAGGGCGCGAGCTACGAGGAGATCGCCCGCGCCGGCGGCGGCATCCTCGCCACGGTCGCGCAGACGCGTGCGGCCTCGGAAGACGAGCTGGTAAGAACGGCGCAAGCGCGCTTGCGCCAATGGCTGGCAGAGGGCGTCGCGGTGGTCGAGGTGAAATCGGGCTACGGCCTCGACCGCGACACCGAACTCAAAATGCTGCGCGCCGCGCGCCGCCTGCAGGGCGTAACCGTGAGAACCACTTTCCTCGGGGCGCATGCGCTGCCTCCGGAATACCAGGGACGGGCCGACGACTACATCGACTTCGTCTGCAACGAAGTGATGCCGCTCGCGCAGGCAGACGCCGTGGACGCCTTTTGCGAGAGTATTGGCTTTTCGCCTTCCCAGACGGAGAAAGTCTTCCGGGCCGCAGCAACGCAGGGCCTTCGCGTCAAGCTGCACGCGGACCAGCTGTCCGATCTCGGCGGCGCGGCGCTGGCCGCGCGCCACGGCGCCCTGTCCGCGGACCATCTCGAATACACCAACGAGGGGGGCGTACGCACGCTGGCAGACGCGGGTACCGTCGCGGTGCTGCTGCCCGGCGCGTTCTATTTCCTGCGCGAAAAGCAGCTGCCGCCGGTGGAGGCGCTGCGGCGGCACGGCGTTCCTATCGCGCTCGCGACCGACAACAACCCCGGCTCCTCGCCGCTAACCTCGCTGCTGCTGACGATGAACTTGGCCTGCACGCTCTTCCGCCTGACGCCGGAGGAGGCGCTGTCCGGCGTGACTCGGCATGGCGCGCGGGCGCTGGGCATGCAAGCGACGCACGGGACGCTGGAAGCGGGCAAACAGGCGGATTTCGCGCTTTGGGACATTGAATCGCCCTCGGCGCTTGCCTACGCGATGGGTGCCAACCCGTGCGCTGGCGTGATCCGCAATGGAGAAGCTCTATCAGCGCGTCTTGGTCTGTGAAGGCAGGAGGCCTGGCACAAAGCGGTGGAAGGCACCCGATTCGACCAACGCCTGGATAGCGGCGATGTCGGGGGCGAAATAGCGGTCGTGGTCGTAGAAAGCGACGCGCGAGCGCACCAGCGCGTGCGCCTCGGCCAGCGGCGCCGAGGTCCTCAGCGGGGCGCGCAAATCGATGCCTTGCGCCGCGGCGAGCAGCTCGATCGCGACGATGCCGGCGCTGTTCGCCGCCATCTCGGCGAGACGCCGCGCGGCGAAGGTGGCCATCGAGACGTGGTCCTCCTGGTTCGCGGAGGTGGGCAGGCTGTCCACGCTCGCCGGATGGGCGAGGGACTTGTTCTCGCTCGCCAGCGCCGCCGCGGTGACCTGCGGCACCATGAAGCCCGAGTTGACGCCGCCGTGCTCGACCAGGAAAGGCGGCAGGCCGGAGAGCGAGGAATCGATGAGCAGAGCGGTGCGGCGTTCGGAAAGCGCGCCGGTCTCGGCGATCGCAACCGCCAGCGCATCTGCCGCAAGCGCCACGGGCTCGGCGTGGAAATTGCCGCCGGAAAGCACCTCGCCGGTGTCCGCGAAGACGAGGGGGTTGTCGGTGACGCCGTTTGCCTCGATCTCGAAGATGCGCGCGCAGTAGCGGATCTGCTCCAGGCACGCGCCCATCACCTGCGGCTGGCAGCGCAGCGAATAGGGGTCCTGCACGCGCGGGTCGTTCTCCAGGTGCGAACGGCGGATTTCGCTGCCTGCGAGGAGCTGCGCATAGCGCGCGGCCATCTCGATCTGCCCGGCGTGCCCGCGCAGCGCGTGAATGCGGGGGTCGAAGGGCGTGTCGCTGCCCGCGGCGGCATCGACCGACAGCGCCCCGGCCGCCGTCGCCGCCGCGAACGCATCCTCGGCCGCGAAGAGGCCGCGCAGCGCCAGCGCGGTGGAGACCTGCGTGCCATTGAGCAGCGCGAGGCCCTCCTTGGGCGCAAGGCGCAGCGGCTCGGGCAGGCGCACCTCGCCGATGCCCATCAACGCCAGCGCGAGATGCGCGAGCGGCGCAAGGTCGCCCGAGGCGCCCACCGAGCCTTTCGCGGGGATGCGAGGGTAGAGCCGCTCGTTGTACAGGCGCAGCAGCGCATCCACGGTCTCGGGCCGCACGCCGGAGGCGCCGCGCGCGAGGCTCGCGGCCTTCAGCGCGAGCACCAGCCGCAGCACCGCGTCCTCGAGCGGCTCGCCCACGCCCGCCGCGTGCGAGAGCACGATGTTCTTCTGCAGCTCTTCCAGTTGCTCGCGCGGAATGCGCGTCTGCGACAGGCGCCCGAAGCCGGTGTTGATGCCGTAGGTGGGCTTGCCGCTCGCGGCGATCGTCTCGACCACCCTGGCCGAGGCGGCCACTGCGGCGCGTGCCTCCGGGGCGAGGCTGAGCGGCGGCCCTTCGAGCGCGATGCGCCGCAGGTCGGCGAGCGAGAGGGGACTACGGCCGAGAACGAGGCTCACCGTAGCATCGGCAGGTTGAGGCCGTTCTCGCGCGCGCAGTCAACTGCTTCCGGGTAGCCGGCGTCGGCGTGGCGCATAACGCCGGTCGCCGGATCGTTCCAGAGCACGCGCTCGATGCGCTTTGCGGCCGCCTCGGTGCCATCGCAAACGATTACCATCCCCGCATGCTGCGAGTAGCCCATGCCGACTCCGCCGCCGTGGTGGAACGACACCCAGGTCGCGCCCGACGCAGTGTTGAGCAGCAAGTTGAGCAGCGCCCAGTCGGACACCGCATCCGAGCCGTCTTTCATCGCCTCGGTCTCGCGGTTCGGGCTCGCCACCGAACCGGCGTCGAGGTGGTCGCGCCCGATGACGATGGGTGCTTTCAGTTCGCCCTTGCGCACCATCTCGTTGAACGCGAGCCCGGCCAGGTGGCGCTCGCCGAGGCCGATCCAGCAGATGCGCGCGGGCAGGCCCTGAAACTTGATGCGCTTTGACGCCATGTCCAACCAATTTAGTAGGTTCCTATTTTCTGAGAACAATTCCTTCATCTTGTCGTCGGTGCGTCGGATGTCTTCCGGATCCCCGGACAGCGCCGCCCAGCGGAATGGCCCATTGCCGACGCAAAAGAGCGGGCGGATGTAGGCTGGCACGAAGCCGGGGAAGTCGAACGCGTTCTTCACGCCGACGTTCTTTGCTTCCTGGCGGATGTTGTTGCCGTAGTCCACGCAGGGAATCCCCATCTTCTGGAAGCCGAGGATGCCGCGCACGTGGTTGGCAATCGCCTCGCGCGCCGAGATCGCGACTTCCTCGGGATCCGTCTTGCGCAGGTTTTTCCAGCGCTCGAGCGACCAGTGCTCCGGCAGGTAACCGTTGGACGGATCGTGCGCCGAGGTCTGGTCGGTGACGAGCGAGGGACGGAAGCGCGTGGTCCTTGCCAGCGCAAGGAGCTTCGGCACCAGCTCTGCGGCGTTGCCGAGAAGTCCGACCGAAACGGGTTTTTTCGCTTCTTGAAGTATCTTTTGGGCTTCTTCAATGCTGTTCGCGCGAACATCCAAATACCCGCTCTTCAATCTCATTTCAATTCGAGTCGGATCGCATTCGATCGCCAGCATCGAGGCGCCGGCCATGGTCGCGGCGAGAGGCTGCGCGCCGCCCATGCCGCCCAGGCCTGCGGTGAGGATCCATTTG
>Ga0247727_10017276_pt1 | contig 11510 bp, 11 predicted proteins | sample WisWelCaveWW1625_FD_202498 | JGI IMG/M metagenome (GOLD analysis project Ga0247727, IMG submission 202498) | Biofilm microbial communities from Wishing Well Cave, Virginia, United States - WW16-25 | ecosystem: Environmental > Aquatic > Deep subsurface > Groundwater > Cave microbial mat | place... | reverse complement strand
ATGCAACCGCAAACCGCAGGCGTCGGACAGCTGCCGTTGCAAATTTCCATTGACATGGCTTACAAGACGGTGCAGCAAGGCGACCATATCATCTATAACACCGTCGTGAAAAACAATGGCGCCGCGGAGTCTCCGGCGCTGTGTTTAGCGATGAACATCATCAATCTTGACGCCGCCGGCGATATTGTCGATCCGGAAGATTGGTCGCCGCAGCGCACGCAATACATTCCAACTCTGGGCGCAGGCGAGTCCGCGACGCAGGCGTGGAGAGTCAATGCGATTCTGGACGGGGACTATCTCGTGTACATGGTCGTCATTCCCGAACCCGCAGGCCGCGAGGCGACGAGCCAGGTGCTTGCCAGTTCCGGCATTCATCTGCTGGTGACGCCATTCACCAAACTCAATCCGGGCGGCGTGCTGCCGTATGCGGTCGGCGGGCCACTCGTCCTGATTCTTGGCATCATCATGCTCTATCGCCTCCGTCGCCGGAAAATCGATATGGGCGGCGCCGCGTCCGAATGAACATCGTATTGGCAAGGAGTATTTTATGCACAAGCCCTTCGTTCTTGCGTGTTTGCTTTTCATATTGCCCGGCGTATTGCCCGGTTGCAATCGCAGCGATGAAACGCCGAAAGCGGCTCATTCTTCCGCAGCGTCAGACTCTGCGAATGCAACGCTGCCAGGAGAGGCTTCGCCCTATCAATATATGGCCGTGTGTACAACCAAAGAGGCGCATGAAGGCAATGAATATGTCCTCACCAAATGGTTGGATTCCAAATATAAGGCCGAAGTTTATGGCCGAGAACATTCGCGCAAGCGCAAGGGCCATGAGGTGATCTACAAAGAGCGCGTTAAGTTGTAGCAGAAAAAATGTTGACGGGATGATTTACCGGCAGAATCAGGCTAAATTAAACTTGATGAGGTGCATGATGCAAAAAGCAACCAACAAATACCGGAGGCAAATCGCAATCGGAGTTGCGGTTGGCGCTCTCCCCTTGATCATTTTCATTGCGCTCGCCATCTCTGCGCGGGCAAACGGCGCACCGGCCATGTCCGGGAACAGTATCGCCTGGCAAGACCCAAAAGCGGCAACGTCCGCGCCCGAGGTCCTCGTCTACGCCGCCGACCTGCCAAAGAGCGCCTTATCGGAATTTAGTTTTTGGGACGACCCCGCCTCGCCCGGCGGCAAGATGATCGGAACTCCCAACACCGGCGATGAGTTGGATCCGCCTCCCGAAAACGATCCGCATGTCACGTTCAAAGTTAAAGTGCAAAGCGGCGTCGCGTATCGTTGTTGGATCCACATGAAAGTCGGCGCGCCGAAAGGCAAGTCGCAGGCGAATATGTTTTGGGTACAATTCTCGGACGCGGTCGACAAGGCCAACAAGCAAGTCTTGAAGCCGGGCACGGAAAGCTATCTGACCGCGCAAGGGCCGGCGCAGTTAGGCTGGGCCTGGGTGAAGTGCAATTTAGCGGAATCCAACGGCTCCGAATCTCTGATTTATTTCCGCCGCAGCGGCGAAATCACCGTCCGTTTGCAGGCGGGAATGGAAGGCGTCGGATTCGATCAGTTTTTGTTGAGCCCCGCGCGGTTTTTGGAAAATGCGCCAACCGAAGCGGTTGTAACAAAGCAAAGATAAAAAGAGAACAAGGAAAAAAAGAATTAATTTTGGAGAGTTTTATGAAATGGCACAGTGTTGATGTTCCAGCGGGATGGGTTGAGTTACTGGTTCGTACCGTGAAAGTTGCCGTCGTCGGCTTTGTAGTTCTGCAAATGAAAGAATGGTTCGACGCGGGCTCATTCGACACGCCGGCCACCGCCGTCGATGCGGGACTGATCGCCGGCGGGACCCTGTTGTTGAACGCCATCTTTATGTGGATCAACCCCAAAACCGTACTACCCCACGCACGAAGGAAAAACGTAGCGCAGTCATCCTGACTGCAGACAAGATATCTGCGCTACTCCCGTCACTTGCGGGAGTACCCGAAGGAAAAACGTAGCGCAGTCATCCTGACCGCAGACAAGATGTCTGCGCTACCCGTCACTTGCGGGAGTACCCGAAGGAAAAACGTAGCGCAGTCATCCTGACCGCAGACAAGATGTCTGCGCTACCCGTCACTTGCGGAAAAAACGTAGCGCAGTCATCCTGACTGCCGACAAGATATCTGCGCTACTCCCGTCACTTGCGGGAGTACCCGAAGGAAAAATGTAGCGCAGTCATCCTGACCGCAGACAAGATGTCTGCGCTACTCCCGTCACTTGCGGGAGTACCCGAAGGAAAAATGTAGCGCAGTCATCCTGACCGCAGACAAGATGTCTGCGCTACTCCCGTCACTTGCGGGAGTACCCGAAGGAAAAATGTAGCGCAGTCATCCTGACCGCAGACAAGATGTCTGCGCTACCCCGTCACTTGCGGGAGTACCCGAAGGAAAAACGTAGCGCAGTCATCCTGACCGCAGACAAGATGTCTGCGCTACCCGTCACTTGCGGGAAAAACGTAGCGCAGTCATCCTGACTGCAGACAAGATGTCTGCGCTACCCCCGTCACTTGCGGGAGTACCCGAAGGAAAAACGTAGCGCAGTCATCCTGACCGCAGACAAGATGTCTGCGCTACCCCCGTCACTTGCGGGAGTACCCGAAGGAAAAACGTAGCGCAGTCATCCTGACCGCAGACAAGATATCTGCGCTACTCCCGTCACTTGCGGGAAAAACGTAGCGCAGTCATCCTGACTGCCGACAAGATATCTGCGCTGCCTCAGTCACTTGCGGGAGTACCCAAAACCAGATAAGAACTTTTGGCCGATAGAGTGCCATGACAAAACAAATACAAATTCTTGTAGGAATAATTCTTCTGATAGGTTATCATGACCTGGTGCCGATGATTGACCCGGAGTCCAGTTCGTCTGAGCCGTTTGCTGTGGCGAGCGTCCACTTCGAGCAAAATGCGACAGACGGAGATGTCGAAGTTGTGTTTGAAGCCAAAGGCGGTGATGAAGGTCTCACGAAATTCATGGTCGTTTCTCCGGACGGCCGCACCGTCATCGATTTCACCGCGCCCGAGGCTTCCACTTTAGGAATACGGCAGTTCCGTTTCGAATCGCCGGAGCCGAGAGAGATTAAAAATCTTAAAGCGGCTTATTCGGAAGGCGTATACACGTTCACGGGCGTGACCGCCGCCGGCGTCAAGCTTCAAGGCAAGTCCACGCTGCATCACAAGCTGCCAACAACGACTTCTTTTATTCGACCCCAGGCTGAGGCTCAGAATGTGGCAATCAAAAATCTGGAGATCACCTGGATGCCCGTTAAGAATCTGGCAGCTTACATCATCTATATCGAACAGGATGAGTTGAATGTCAGCCTCACGGCAAGACTGCCGGGTTCGGCGGCCAAATTTTCCGTGCCCGAGGGTTTTCTGCTTCCCGGAACGGAATATCAACTTGGTCTTGGCACCGTGACGAATGAAGGCAACACTTCGTTCGTCGAAACCACATTTACGACCGTTGCGAAGGAGTAGGAATGAAGGAGTTTTATCATGCCTTTGCGAAGCAAAAGTTAGAAAAAAATTCTGAGTTTTAAATTTCCAACGGAAAGAAAAACCCAGCGGATAAAGTCCCGCCTTGCGGGATTGGGCTTTTCTATCCGTTGGTCGTTTTTTCATCCGTTGGGATAATTTTTTTAAACCTATTTGGTTCCGGCTCGACGTGAGCTCGCCGACACGGCTTGTCCGGGTTGTGTGTTGAAATGAAAAACAAAAACCATTCTGCCGCGCTCATGCTTTTCTTGCTGTTGCTGTCCAATGCTTATATCACTTCCTGTCAATTGGTTGCGCGAGAACCCTCTCAGCACAATGGGACAACAACGGTCGGGACGCAAAAAAGGGTCTCCGCAGGATTGCCGGCAGCGAAAACACCGGATAACTTTATGATCGCTTTCATGGGCGATCAGGGACCGAAAGCGAACGCGCTGGCAGTTTTGGAGCTGATCAAAAATGAAGGGGCGAATGCGGTTGTGCATTCCGGAGATTTCGATTACGAGGGCAATCCGGCCGCGTGGGATTCACGAATAAGCGATATTCTCGGCGCCGATTTTCCATATTTCGCCTCGGTCGGAAATCATGACGATGAAAGCTTCTATATATCCGGCGGGTATCAGGATTTGCTGGAAGCCCGAATGAACCGGCTGGGCATAAAATGGGACGGAGATTTGGGCGTGAAGTCTTCATTCGTATATAAAGGCATATTCTTCGTTCTTACAGCACCGGGCGTATTCGGCTCCGGCCACGCCGAGTATATAAGAGACCGGCTCGCGGCAGATAACTCGATTTGGCGCATCAGTAGCTGGCACAAAAATATGCGTCGCATGCAGGCCGGCGGCAAAAGCAACGATACCGGCTGGGAAGTGTATGAAGAATCGCGCCAAGGCGGGGCGATTATCGCGACGGCCCACGAGCATTCCTACAGTCGAACCCATCTTTTGAGCAGTTGCCGATACCAAACCGTCGCGAGCACCTCAGACACATTGGCGCTCTTTGCGGATCGTCCGGAGACGTCGGAAGATGAAGGCAGAACTTTCGTCTTTGTCTCCGGCTTGGGCGGGAAAAGTATCCGCGATCAGGAATTGGAAGGCCATTGGTGGGCCAGCATTTACACGTCTAACCAGGGGGCGAATTACGGCGCCCTCTTTGGAATTTTTAATTATGAGGGAAGAGAGGGATTGGCGAAATTTTATTTCAAAAGTATCGACGGCGTCGTGCCGGATGAATTCTATGTCAAAGCCAATGTCATTAAATTGCAGGATTGGTCGACAAGATGATGAAGCCTTTTTGAACAAATCCTGGTCGAATTCGTAACGCGCCTTTGGCCGCAACCAAAACTGCATCCCGCTGCACGGGACACAAAGAACACAAAGATTTCCTTTGTGCGCTTTGTGGCCTCGTGGTGAAAAAAATCCCTGGCCTGCGGCACCGCGTGGCGCGGCGGGCGCCAGGGCAGGCTTCGCGGTTGTGATAATTTTTCTGGAGTAATACCTATAAGCGGTGTCGCTATGCGCGAACGGATGATAAAATTTTTGCTGCGTTGTGCAATCATCCTTTGCATCATCATGCTTTCATTGCAGAACGCTGGGCACGCCCAAGGGCTGCAATATCCGCCGAAACAAAACGATCTCAAATTATCTGCTTCGACCGTCGGCGGAGATATTTTGTCATTCGCTGCCACTGTCGGCGGGGATATTTTGCACGTGTTCTCCGCTCCATTTCGTTTAAGACCGGACAACGGCTTGCAACTTCTCGCTTTTACCGCTACGACCACCGTATTCGTGACTTTATTGGACAAGAATATAGATGGCGATTTCATTGAACGGGATGATTTCAAAGCTCGTCCGCCCATCCTTACATTTCCGGCAATCGCGTGGGGGTGATCGTTAGTTTCTAAGTCAAATTTGCGCAAAAAAAACAAAAAAATTTGGCTCACGGAAATGGAACGGCTCACGGAAAAAAATTCCGTGCTCCCGCTGTGGCGGGACATTCCGTGAGCAATAATCTTTTTGGTTGCCCCGCAAGGCGGGGTCCGCGTTGTGGAGGTTATCCATGAAACCCCAAACCATCATCGTTGCATTTCTGCTCATTGCCGCCATGCTGTTCCAGCCCCGGTCAGGCTTTTCGCAGGATCTTCCCGATTATTTGCGTGATCGCGGCACGGGAATTCCAATGTCGCAATTCGGCACGTATGTTCACAAAGGCGAAGTTTTGCTTTATCCTTTTTATGAATACTACCGCGATGATAATTTGGAATACGAGCCGTTTGACTTTGGCTACGGCTCCATGCAGGAATTTCGTGGCCGCTATCGCGCCAATGAGGGAATCATGTTTATCGGCTATGGTATTTCCGACCGCGTTGCCGTTGAATTTGAAGCCGCGGTGATTTCGGCCAGGTTTAACAAGTCCAGGAATGATTTCACCGCCGTGCCGGCGACCATTGAAGCCTCAGGCCTCGGCGACGTGGAAGGGCAAATCCGGTGGCGATGGAATTTTGAAAAGGCCACGACGCCCGAGTTTTTCAATTATTTTGAGGCGGTTTTTCCGACTGGTGAAAAATCTAGCCTGATTGGCACCAGCGATTGGGAACTCAAGCTTGGCACGGGCCTCATCAAAGGCTTCAAATGGGGGACGATGACATTTCGCGTCGCCGTCGACTATTCCGCGGCCGAGAAAATATTCGGCGTCGGCGAATATGCCGTCGAATATCTGAAAAAAATATCCAAGCGTTTTCGTTTCTTTGTCATGGCCGAGGGGTCGGATGATGAGATCGCCTTGATCCCGGAAATGCAATGGCGCTTCCGGCAAAATTTTTTTCTGAAAGCGAACACCGGCCTGGGCGTAACTTCAAAAGCCACGGACTTTGCTCCCGAGGTCGGAATGATGTTTTCATTTTAAAAGGGAGACCGAAGCATGACGTTTACCATTCGCAGCCGTCTCACGATTTGGTTCACGCTCGCCTTTTCCGTCGCGCTGTTTCTGGTGGTCGGCGTGATCGCGCTAAAAATTTACAGCCAGCTTGACAACGAAATTCGCGGCGCGTTGCGCGCCGAAGAGAATTGGATCGCCACATTGGTCGCGCACGAGTTTCTCGATTTATTGACCGTGGAAGGAGGAGAAAACGATTCGCTGATTGTTGACCTGCACGAAGCCCTGACCGAGCGTTATGGCGGGAAGCGGCAATTCGCTCTCGTGGCCATTGGGCGCGACACCGGAAAAACTTTTTTCAGCGGCGGCCTGGAGAATGCCGAAAAACTCCTGCCCGCTGATTTTCTCGAGCGGCGCGCCGGCACCTACAACCTCCTGCTTCACGATGATCGTCATCAGGTGCGCCTCTTCCGGCGCGACTGGGGCGTAGCTGCGGTAGGCGCGCTGAACGAAACGATGTTCGAAGTGGCTGAAGAAGCCGGCAAGACTCTGCTTTGGCTTGTGCCCTTGGCGATGCTGGCCGCCACCGGCGGCGGCTGGCTTATGGCCAAACTGGCGCTGCGTCCCGTGGTGACTGCCGCGCGAACGGCTGAGTCGATTTCGCCGGCCAATCTCTCGGAACGTTTGCCGGCATATTTCGGCAAAGATGAATTTGGCGTGCTGGTCACTACTCTCAACCGCATGATCGCGCGTTTGGAAGAAGGCGTCAAGCGCTTGCAACAATTCACCCAGGATGCCGCGCACGAGCTGCGCACGCCGCTGACCGTTCTGCGCGGCGATTTGGAATTGGCGTACCAGGATGAAAACACGCCGGAAGAAACGCGCGTTTGGCTGCAAAAAACTTTGGATCGCGTGATTGCACTGGGAAAAATCGTCGACAATCTGATGCTGCTGGCGCGTTCCGATTCCGGCGACTATCCCATTCACAAAATTTTTTTCCGCCTGGATGTCGCCGTCAGGGAAATTTTTGAAGACCTGCAAATTCTCGCTGAAGGCCGGCCTCTCGCCGTGCATCTCCAAAACGGCGAGGCGGTGGAATTTTTCGGCGACGAATTGCTCATGCGCCGCCTGCTCTTGAATTTGTGCGACAACGCGCTGAAATACACCGCCCAGGGCAACATCGCGCTGAACTTGAAAAAAGCTGACACCAAAATCGTCTTCGCCATCAGCGATACCGGCAATGGCATTCCCGCCGAAGATTTGCCTCACATTTTTGATCGGTTTTATCGCGTCGACAAATCCCACTCCAGTACCAGTGGCGGCAGCGGCCTCGGCCTCGCCATTTGTCAGTGGATCGTTGCGGCCCATGATGGTAAGATTGAGTTGAACAGCGAGCTCGGAAAGGGAACAACCGTACAAGTGTCACTGCCCGATAAATCTGCGCATATTGGTTAAGGTTAAGATCGTACCGCAACATTGATGTTGCGCGCCCGTTTTTTTTCCCAACATAAATGTTGAGTGACGGAGCATGGCCTCCAAAATCAAACCTTAACGAGTATAAGAATGATCACGACCCTCCTCGTTTCATGACCCGCCTTTTGCAAAGCCCTTCTGCAAACGTTACGCTCGTGCAATAATATTGCCGCGAAGAAAGTAAATTTTGCTTTTATTGCGGCAAAAATTCAGACCGTCCTTACCCTGGTTTCAGCTTCCTTTCAGATTGGCGTTTTATTTTTACCATATAAGCTATTGAACCGGAAAATTTAATCAGTCTACTTTTCAAATGCCCTCTTAATTCGATGGTGAACGGAAGTCGAGGATATTTTACCTAAAAATTACATCCCTGCGACTCGATCATGACAACACTTTTCCGTGAATTTCGTATCTTGTAGATACTGAATGGTTATTGCGCGGAAGGACATAAGGACATACGAACAAAAAAGCGGACTCTTTTATGAATGAATTATTCTATTTTGCCTTTGCCGATCTGATGGTGCGAATCGCATATGACAAAGAAACCAATGCTTTGCGCTACGCTTCACACCGTAAAATCGCCGGCGACGAGCGGGCAATCGTGGAACAATATATACTGGCGAGCATCGCCATAAAGACTGATTATTTCAAAAGAACCCCGTCCCGGTTTATTTACCTCGGCCTGGAGGCGCAACTCGTCAAATATCGCGAGCGTTTTCACCGCCAGACCATGCTTGAAAAGGAAAAGGATATGGAAGCGTCGGTTGCGGGATTGATCAACCAATCCATGCAGCATTTTTATTTCGAACAGATCGGAGACACGATTCTGGATGCGCGTGCCAATATCGGCGCCGGCCTTGCAGACGAGCGGCACCGCCGGCACAAAGCGAAACTTACAGAATTGGTCAAAGCCTATAACACCTATGCGGATCAAAAGGTCACGATGGATAAAATCATTCCCGCCGAGTTGAAATCTTACTTCGATATCGCGACCGAGCGAAAATATTTTCAAAGTGATTATTCCGTGCATGCGAATGGGGCAAGTGATTGGATAGAGGAGAGGCCATAACGGTGAAGCGGCAATTTTTTTCAAATTCGGCTTTTGCTAGATGAAATATTCGACCATTGGGGTCAGGAGAATAATATGGCAAACACAATTCATGCAGTAGTGACCGGTGTGATGATCGTCGCGATCTGTGCGACCGGTGACGTCGGTTCCCGGAACGCGAGCCCGCAGAACCAGTCGGCGTGGCAGGAAGACTTTGGCATTTCAGAACGCACCCTGGTTCCAACCGGACGCAATCAGTTTTTCATTCTGGAGCCCGGCTTCCAGCTTGTTTTTGAAGGAGAAGATGAAAAACTCATGATCACGGTTCTTGAGGAAACGAAGAAAGTGAACGATATCATGACGCGGGTCATTGAAGAAAAAGAATGGAAAAACGGCAAGCTGATCGAAGTTTCCAGAAATTTCTTTGCGCTTTGTGAAAAAACCAAAGATGTTTTTTATTTTGGCGAAGAGGTTGATATGTACAAAGCCGGAAAAATAATCAGCCACGACGGCGCCTGGCTCGCCGGCAGGAATGGCGCGCGGGCCGGCCTGATCATGCCCGGTAATCCCAAAGTCGGCATGAAATACTATCAGGAAATTGCCCCTTCCGTCGCCATGGACCGCGCCGAGATCTTCAGCCTTGACGGCACCCTCGAAACTCCGGCAGGTTCGTTTTCAAAATGTTTAAAAACAGAAGAAAGCACCGCCCTCGATCCCAAAGAAAAAGAAATCAAAATCTACGCTCCCGGCATCGGTCTCATTCAAGACGCAGATTTGTTCTTAACGAAGTACGGATTCATCAACAAGAAATAAGTCGATTCTGAGCGCAATTTTCCCAACGCGGATCCCGCCTTGCGGGACAACCCAAAAGACAAAATGCCTGCCCTGGCGCCCGCCGCGCCACGCGGTGCCGCAGGCATTTTGTCTTTAAAAAATCTTTGTTTTTTTGCACACATTGAACTTGTAAAAGACTACGTCAGATTTTCAGACACACTGAAAACCGAGGCTCTTCGAGCAGCCATAAATTTCCCACGGATTGAAGAAGCCCACTGATGAAAGGCACTATCCGTGGGCCTCTTCAATCCGCGGGTAATAAAATTTTAGAATTTTTTTCTAACTTCCGGTCAACAATGGCTTAAACGCAAAAGTGACTTTTGTTTGGCATACCAGGGTGATGTTGCGTTCAAGCCAGGCTTTGTCATCCCACCTTAATCGTTCCGCTTTCTGTTAAATTTCCGTAAACTTTTTCGACAACCTCCCTCTCTTGTTGATATATAGATTGTTGGTTAATAAAATGCAAAAGGGCAGGAAGCCGATCTTAGAGATGGCTTCACACGAAAATGTAATTTACATTTTCGTGTTTGCTCCAGGCCATAAATAAATTAACCGGACAGTCCACCGATGTTGTGTGGCGCGGAACGCGGCGGACATCGGACTCGCCTACCCATGGATGGCGCGGCGAACTTGAACTTCAACCTATGGGTATAAAGCTATGCGATACTTCGGCAAGCCCCGCCTTTCCTTACTTCAAGCTTTAGGGAAAGGGCGGGGCAAGCCCCGATTTTCCTTAATTGAATCTTCAGGGAAAAGTCGGGGCAAGGGAGTCCCGTTCGCGGGATTCCTCATCACGGTTTTTTCCCTCTTCATTCCTGCCTTCGCGGCGGCGCAAGACGAAGGGGAGCAGCGCGACGGCGATGATAATCGCGGCGCGCAATATTTTCTCGGCGCGCAGGATGAATTGCTCATCAAAGTGAATATTTGGGGATTCGTCCGCAAACCGGGCCAATACATGGTGCCAAAAGACACCGACCTCATTTCGCTCATTTCGTTTGCCGGCGGGCCTATCGACCAGGCGAAAATTAATAAAGTCAAAATCATTCGCGCCGCGGAATTTAACGGCGCTCCGCAAAGCCGGCTTCCAAATCAAAACGATCTGCTGGTGGCCAGCCGCGGCAATAACGTCGAGCTGAACAAGCTCGCGTCGCCGGGGCAACAAGTCCTCGAAGTCAATATCAAGAAATATTTGGAAACTGGCCGGCAGGAGTTAATTCCGGAGTTGCGTCCGGGCGATACGATTGTCCTGCCCGGAAGCACGCTGCACTTTCTCGGCAAAGCGCTGGATTTTGCCTCGAAATTTGCGGTGATCGCGCAGATTTATTTTTGGGTCAATGTCGCCGATCGGCAATAGACCGTTGCAAAGCAGAAGTTGAAAAAATTATATTTTTTTATGCCAACGGATAAAAAGCTGCCAACGGATAGAAACCCTGGCCTGCAGCACCGCGTGGCGCGGCGGGCGCCAGGGCAGGCAACCCAACAGATGAAAAAATTTGAGCAAAATATTCAGGGCCAAATAAATCGATATTTTATTTTTTGCCAATCACCCCTCGGCGTGGTTAATCATTTTGCTATTTACGGTTTTTATCCGTTGGTCGTTTTTCATCCGTTGGAATAATTTTTTTACTGTGTGAAAGAGCAGAACATGGAAGAGTTGCACGAACGACAGGTATCGTTTAACGATTATCTCCGCATTTTTTATCGCGGCCGCTGGGTGATCATCACGACGTTTTTGCTGGTGACGGGCCTG
>Ga0247727_10017275_pt1 | contig 11510 bp, 8 predicted proteins | sample WisWelCaveWW1625_FD_202498 | JGI IMG/M metagenome (GOLD analysis project Ga0247727, IMG submission 202498) | Biofilm microbial communities from Wishing Well Cave, Virginia, United States - WW16-25 | ecosystem: Environmental > Aquatic > Deep subsurface > Groundwater > Cave microbial mat | place... | reverse complement strand
GCTCGCAGCGCGACCGGCTCGACGGCTACGACGGACCCGACGGCCTCAGCGCGAAGATGAAGGCCATCAAGAAGGCCGCTCGCGCCCAATACGGTACCGCCTCGGGCGAGTACGCGGCGGTGAAGAGTATCAGGATCTAGCAGCCCGTGGTGAAAGTCGATCGGAGCGAATTCGTAGGGTGGGCCGAGTCTTCGAGTCCCACCAACTCGCGTGTTTTGTCAAAGTTCGTGGTGGGACTCGAAGACTCGGCCCACCCTACGCCTTCACGCTTGCTCCGCGGGCTATGTGGCGGCCAGCAGCCTCGCGGCCTCTTTTCGCACTTTGCGGTGCGGATGTTGTTTCGCGAGCCATTCGAGAAGTTTCGGCAACTCTCCGAGCGGGTCGAGTTGTCGCCGGGTGTCGTGAGGCACCTCGCAATAGAGGCTGAGGATTTCGAGCGCGTGCGTGGCGGTTTGCTTCGATCGGCCGATCTTGCGGTGCAGCAATCGATCGACCACTTGTAGCGTTGCCGAATCGGGTTGGACGCCGGCAACGAAGATGTCACGCATCACGGCCAGCGATCGGTTCACGGCCACGGCCGAATCGGCGGCGTCCACGACGGCACGCAAGCGGTCAAGACTGTCTGATCCGACCTCCACGAGTCCGAATGCGGCGCCCTGAACGACGTCGTCATCGGTGTTTTCATCCACCAGCAGGCGTGCGAACGTCGCGATGATCGCCGCGGCATCCACGTCGCCCCGTCGATACCGGTCGCCCAATTCAATCGCCTCGCCCTTGCGCCTCCAAGCGTCCGCGTCTTGGTCCTGGACGATGCGCAGCAACTCCGCAATGGACTGCACCGGCTGCACGCTCGCGGCGGCTGCGGATCCAAGCATGTCGGCAATTACCGGCACGTCTGGCACTGGCCCCGGTTCGGTCGCGCCGGTCGCTGCCGCGCCGCCGGCCATTGCGGCGGAAGTGAGCGTTGCACGCCCAGTCGGCTCGATCTTCGTGCGCTCGACGCGTGCTACGACGTCGATCAGCTCCTTGTACTTTTCCCGTGTGGACCAGTCAGCACCAGGCTGCGCCGATTTGATTTCGACGCGGCAGTCGTTGAAGAGTTTTCGGAGCGGCTCGCAGACCTTTTCCGCGACGTGGAAACCAAGTTGCATGTAGCTGACGAATCGCTCCGGCTCGAAGAACTGGTCGGCCGTCTCGTCGTGCGGGAACTGCGGGTTGGATTCTTTGAAGCCGATCAGTTCGCGCGGCTCGTCGCCCGTGAGCGACGATTTCATGTACACGAGGTACGCGGGTTCGGCGCCCTTCTCCGGGTAGGTGATCTTCGCGATCAGGAAATGACTGTGCGAATAGGCGTCGGATTCGGTTGAGGCGTTCGCGGAGTTGGCAGCCGCGGTGGCCGCGTCGTGCGATTTGCGTTTTTGCGAAGCACTGTCGCTCGAAGTCGTTTTGCCGGCCGACTCGCGCTTGCACGGCGGGACAAGGTCGTCGAGAACTTGGCCCGTCGGTTTACCCAGAAACTCAATCTTGATGCTGTGATTGACGTCGGCCCAGCGAATCAAGTTATCGAGATCGAGAAACTTGTAATTGCCGTCGCATGATGCGTCGGCCGCGATGATGAGCCGGCAGCGGCGGCGGAGCAGCGGATCGATGCCGAGATTCTCAAAATGTCCCCCGTCCGTAACGAAGCAAAACGGCCGACGCTCGGCAAGCCGCCAACTCGGCAACAGAATGCGAAGTGGAGTCACCGGCCAATTGAGCAAAAAGCGGTGCAGCCATTCAGGTAGCAGCAACGAGCGAAATCCCGGATTGGCGACCCACTGGCCGAGCCGGACATTGCCCAGTACGAGCAGAAAACGGACGAGACCCTGCCGGTACTGCATGGGGCTAACCGCCGCGCCGGAAACCGCGACGGCGTTGGCCAGCGTCAGCACGGAGCTCTCGAAATCTCGGCTACGGCCGAATCCAGTGGACTCGGATCCGAAATAGAGTTTCGAGAACAGGAAGATGTCGCGCGGCAGCGACTGACAGGCCCCCTCGCGCCGGCCTTCAAATTGAACCGTGCCCGAGATGAGATGATACGGTGCCCCGCGATCGGTCGTCTCCAACTGAGCCAACGGAATGTGCCGCGCCAAACCGGGCACCGGCTGCAGCCACATCTCGGCAATTTGCTTGCTGTAAAAACCGTGCCATGACGTGGCGTTCAGATCGACGAACACGCAGGCCAGCACGAAAACGATCAGCGAACCGACCATCCACGTCCAACGAGCCTCCTGGTCCTTTTGAATCACGACGGTCGTGGACACGAACGTCGCCTTCGGACGCAGATCGTTCTTATAGTAGGATTCCAGGAGTTTTCTGTTGACTTGCAGGATCTCCCGCTCTGGCCACGGCCGGCCGCCGGTACGCGCGATGCGCTGATCCAAAGCACGGGCCTCGGCCCGCAGCGCAACGAGATCGCTGCGGACAAGTGAGTCATCCACTTTCTTGATGATGGCACTGTCGGCACCGAGACCGGCAGCGAGAGCGCCGGCACTTTTCGAATCCGACACGCTTCGAAACCGCGACTCGAACTGCCGATAGAAGACAGGCGAATTAAGTCCCGGCGTACGCATCTCATGCACGCCTGCGAGTACCGAAGTGGCTGCCACGCTCCGTTGAAACACTGATCCAGGTTGGGTCGCCGAGGCAGCCAACAAAAGAGCTGAATGCATCTCTTGCCACACTGGCGCACCGTTTAGCGCATGCACGATTTCTGTCTTTCGCTCATCCAGCTCCCGTTTTGCCATCACGAATCGCTTGAGTGAATTGTCACGATCGAGTTCTTCCGGTTCGTAGCCGAGCGGCCAACGATGCAGGCCGTAGTCGAGAAGCGCAAGCCAGGAACGGACAACTCTGCTGTCCGCGAAACCACTCTTCTTCAACGCTTCCGTCCGGTCACTCAGCCGTTTGAACGCCTCGTCCATCGTGATCTGTTCGGTGTGGCGATGGCCGTCGGCTTTGAACGGGAGCCGGCTGCCGTCCTTGCTGAATTCAGTTGTCACACCTAATCGCCAAAGGTGTTTGCCTGGGCCGTAATCGGCACGCGACTCGGCCATCACCTGCTGCCAGAACAGCGTCCATGTGGTGCCCCAACCCGCGATTTCTGATTTTTCTTGAAATGCTCCCGTTCGGGCATCGTTCCAACTCGAAAAATTCTCCTGCGCAAACCATGCGATCGCACCAAAGGGCAAGCCGACTAGCAAAGCGACTGAGGCAATCTTGAAAGCGACTCGCTCAAAAAATGACGCGTCCGCGGCCGTGCCGCTGCGAAAAAGGCGCTTTGGATTCAAATACGGCAGCAGGCCGGCAAGGATCGCCGAAATAAACAGGTACTTCATCTTGTCCTTAAAGCTCGTGACCTTATCCGAAGCCGAACTTCGCGCAGATTCCAGGCTAGACGAGGCTTCCCCTCCACTGGAATCGTCCGCCGACTGTGTTGATTTCACGCCAGACACGATGCCAATGTCGCCGGCGCCCACCAAGAGGGCAACGCCGACAAGCGTTGTGTAAACAAGTCCTAGAAACACACCGCGCGCGACGACCCCAACGGCCGATTCGCGATACACGATGTACGAGAACATCCACGTGATCAGCCAAACAACCAACAGGACGGCAGCAGGGAAAAATGCGACCGGCAAGTCACCACGAAAACCGAGCGGTTCGAGCCAGTACCGAACACTCTGATGGTCGAGCTGCCGAAACGACCACGCCGTGAAGGATGCGACGCACACCAGTCCGCTCATCAGCGTTGTCAAAATCAACAACCAGCCGATCACGTGCCGGCTCGAAAACGCCCAGGGTCGCATCAAGTAATGGCCGCCGTGAATGAATTGCAGCAGGCGGCTTGGGTTTAGTCTGCTGTTTGCCGATCGTGCAGCGTCCGCGCGTTCCTGCGCGTCGTCGCCCGTCGTGTCGTTCGACGCAGCAGCCGTCCGCGATTGCGACGCGTCGCCGGCTGGTTCGGCGTGTTTCGGTTGCGGTTTCGCTGACGCTTCATCGGTCGATGAGTCCTGCTCGCACGCGAACCGCTCAAAGGCGGTTCCCGCCGGCTCAAACGGCGGATGCGGCTCGCCGTGTGCGAGCGTGCGCGAGATGGGGGATCGCAACGCCTCTGAAGCAAGGTAGGCCCCGGCGTAGCCGCCGCCGGACACAGTCGAGACGTAATCAACGAAGGGGAGCAGCTTGTTCTGGTAGAGCGCCTGCATCACTCCCAGGCCAAACGCACCCGACCGCACGCCGCCGCCCGAAAGACTTAACCCCACCAGCGTAGATTTGATGTCCTCGTCAGTGGATGATTTCGAACGAAATGCCTGCTCGCGCCGCCGCGCGATCTCGGCCAATTCGTCACGAATCACTGTTTCCCTGCCAACACTCGCCGCCGGCCCGCCATCAGACGTGTTCGGATTCATTTAGACCTCGACGATCTATTAGGCGAACGACACCGCAACAATACGGGAGCCTCACGCCGCAGGCTCCCCGTTTATCGTTAGCGTGATCGCAACCAGGCGGATATCGCCGTTGCCATTCGCTGGACGAATCAATCCTACCGGCACAGCAACGGATCATCCACAAAAAAATGCTCGCACGAACTTACAAGACCGACCCCGTTGGCGTGCCACCGAGCTAATCAGGCGAATGTGACAGCCATCGAGAGATTGGAGACTCTCGACGGCTGAAGAATTTGGCGGTTGCAGTACGCGTCATTCGGAGCTAGCTCAGGCTGATCCACTCAGCCACTTGCCGATGTCGTAGATTTCGAGTGCGTCGAGCACGAGGTCGTTGCGTTCGAAGAGGTGCGCGACGGCGGCCTTGTGGATTTTCATTTTTGTGCCGCCGACGCCAATCGCGCCATAGCATTTCACGCCGTCGCGGTCGATGCCCGCTTCGGTGCTATCGACTCCCTCGATGCCGAGCGGCGGGACGGCGTTCAAATCGACGGCAACCTGCAAGGTCTGCGAGCGGTCGTACGCGGCGCGCGCGAGCAACACCGCGCCCGGTGCGCCGGCGGCGATCACGATGGAAATGTGCGCCAGTGCGCTCGCGACCTCGGTTGGCGAACCAGCCGCGACGGGAATCAGCGCCGCGCTGGGTACGACCCGCGCGATCGCGTCGCACACGGTCGCTGCTCGTTCACGCTTGCGCGATCCGACGTGCACTTCGGCCCCTTCGCTGGCGAGCAGCCACGCGACTCGTTGCCCGACTGGCCCGGTGCCGCCGAGCACGAGCGCCTTGGCCCCGGCCAGCGCGTGATGCTTGCGCGCGGACAGCACGGCGGCCGCGGCGGTCGTGTTCGCACCGTTCGCGTCGAGCATGAGCGATACGCGGAGCGGCCCGAAAAAACTCTCGCGCGCGGCCTCCAGCATCTGCTCGCCCACCGCCACGTTGCTGCCGCCGATGAAGACCGCCGTGTGCTTCAGGTCCTTCGGCCCGCGCGTGAATATCGCACCGTAAATCAGATTTTGCACGTCCTCCGGCCGCACGCCGCCGTAACTCAACAGATCCTCCGCCCCCGCGTCAATCGCCGCCACGCGGTCGAACACGCTCGGATGCGGGTCGCTGTCGAGCTGAATCAGGATTCTGCGTTTGTCACTCACCGTCCGTCCGCTCCGATTCACGTCAGGCACCTCGTCTCCGAGCGGATTTCCGACCATTGACTGGCTCGGCGGAAACGATGTGAATGAGCGCGAGCCAGATGGTGTCCTGCCACGGTTCCTCGACCCCTTTTGGACCGGGTACTCCCAAGTAGAGCGTCGCCCGGTCCAAATACGCTTGGTCCGGATGCCCGACCAGATAAGTTTGTCCGGTTGATACCGTAACCCGAAACGGTTGAAACGGCGTCTGGCGCAGCAGGTCAAGCAGGATCTTGGGATTCATGCGATCCAATCTAGCAGCGCAAATCGACTGAACACAATCTCGACGTGCTACGCGAACGGGTGTTTCGCCGTGTCCTTCTTGGCCGTGATCTCGTCGATCTTCGGCTCGCCCTTGATCGCGCGAGCGATCGAGAGTTTCGTGGCCTCGTAGTTGTACTTGTAGATTTTCGCGTTGTCCTCGGCCTGCCAGTGAATGAACACGCCGCAGATGATGCACAGGTTTTCGGCCTCGGCCTTTGGGATCACGCCCTCGGCGACCGAATCGGCGACGGCCTTCGCGACGGCCGCCTGAGCGGGACCGAACATCTGCACGGCCTGCTTCGCACCCTTGATTGTCACCTTCGTGATCAACACGGTGGCCGGCTTGCAGAGCAAATTCGGCGTCAGCACGGCCAGCAGATTGGAATGACCGTGCGATTGACGGGCCAGGGCGTCCGCAAACGCGTGCCCAACCGGCCCGGACTTGTCCCCGATCAACAAGTCAATGTGGGCCACCTCGTTGCCTTCCCCGACCAACGCTTCACCGACGTACATGGACATGATGGTCTCTCCTTGTTGTGGCGTCGTTCTCGTTTTGGTGAAATCCAGCCCGCACCGCGGCCGCGCCGATGCCGCCGCGGAGCATGTTCTATAACGCGAGCCGGCGCGGATTGCAATTAGTTTTGGCCGAGATTGCCGGACAACACCGTTTATCGCATGCTCTTTTCCTGTGAGGCAAGAGTGGGTGACGTGAATTCGCGTGATCCGCCGGACAAGTCGATCGTCATCGTCGGCGCCAGCGCGCGGGCCGCGGCGTTTTCGGCGTTGCGAGCCGGGTTTCAGCCGATCTCCGCCGACCTGTTCGCTGACTCTGATCTCGTTGCGTGTTGTCGAGCCATTCGAGTTCGCACGGCCGATTACCCGGACGCACTGCAAGCGGTCATTGCGACGGCACCGCCACGACCGTGGCTGTACACCGGAGCGCTCGAGAATCATGCGGACCTTGTCGGCCGCATCGCGGCCCAGCGGCCGCTGTGGGGCAACCCGCCCGAAGTGCTGCGACGAGTGCGCGAGCCGTTCGCAGTCGCGACGTATCTGAAACGCGCCGGGCTGCCGCACGCCGAAGTGCGGCGGACCAACGGCGACATTCCCGCGGGCACGCACTGGCTGCTGAAACCGATCGCCGGTGCAGGCGGCAGGGGCGTGCAAGAGTACTCAGTACTCAGTACGCACTACTCGGCGCGCGACATCAATTCCAGAGACGACAACGGATCGATCGACGACGACCTTGGCATCATGCCAGTTCTCGGTGCAGACAACTCACCGGTCGCCGCGACTGACGCGCTGGCGACAATGCGCGGCGACTATTTCCTACAACAACGCATCGACGGCCTTTCCTGTTCGGCCGTTTTCGTCGCAAACGGCCGCCGCGCGGCACTGCTCGGAGTCACGCAGCAACTCGTCGCTGTGCCGGAGTTCCATGCGAAGCCGTTTCATTACTGCGGCAGCATCGGCCCGCTGCCGGTCGCTCGTGAAACGTGGCAGGGCATCGCTCGCCTCGGCGACGTGTTGGCCGAGCATTTTCAACTGATCGGACTTTTCGGCATCGACGGCATTCTCCGCGACGACGTGTTCTGGCCGGTTGAAATCAATCCGCGTTACACCGCGTCCGTTGAAGTGCTCGAACTCATCAGCGGAATTCCGTTCATCGCGCTGCACCGCGACGCGTGTGTGAGTCGAACGATTCCGCAATCCGCGCCGTCCGTTGCCGGCGACTGGTCGCGGCAGCGGCAGCCGCAGCGCGTGCTCGGCAAAGCGATTCTCTTCGCGCCTGCAGCGCTGCGAGTATCCGAGCTGACCGCGCGGGCAAGCGAATTGGTCGCGTGGTCCGGCCGCTGGCCCGTGCCGCGTCTCGCCGACATCCCACATCCCGGAACCGAGATTGCCGCCGGGCGGCCGATCTGCACGGTGTTTGCCGCGGGCGATTCCGTGGATGAATGCCGTCGTGAATTGTTTGCCGCCGCGCGGACGATCTACGATCACGGCTGCAAATTCGGTATGCCGATCGTCGCGCCGTAGCGTCGCACGAGTTCCGTGGGCGTCCAGCCGTAGGCCAGCTTTAAGCTCTCCTCTGACGTGAATCCCTCCTTGATTCCGGTGAGCAGCGCGCGGTAGCGCGTCGGATCGACGGACAGAAGAAAGCTCGTCAAGTGCGATGCGGCGCCGTATTGCCAGCGAACGAGTCGCGAGTTCTCGTCGAAGAATTCGCCGCCCAGGCGCCCGGTGCTTTGCATTTCGGCGAGACCGTCGCGCTGGCGCCGTTCCGTTTCGGGGCAGTTGCGGACCACCGCCGCGGCGACCCAGTCCGCAACGCCTTCGTTGATCCACGGCGGGATGTGAATGGTCGATCGGAATCGGTGCATGAAGCCGTGCGACGTCTCGTGCACGAGCACGTGGGCGAAGAACGCCGGATCGTCGCCGCGCCAGCACGCGGTGATCGCCGTGCCGTCGGTTGACCCGTGGTGCACGCCGCGCGACCGATCCGCCGTCGGATTGTTCATGAACTGCGATTCGAACTGAACGAACGATTCCTTCTTTGCGAACGCGACGATCACCGACTTGCCGCGCCAGATGTTTTTGCCGCGCGGCACGCCGAACGCCTTGCACAGTTCCAGATACATCGCGTCGAGGTGCGCGATGTAGCCCCCCACCTGGTTCTTCGGCATGTCCGTGAGGAACAGAAAATACTCGGTCTCGCTGAGGTGCATCGGCGTCGGCGCGAACGCGTCGCTGACTCGTTTCAAGAACGCCTTGTGCTCTTCGACGAACGCCGCCTGTTCGGCGTCGGAGTATGCGCCCCACAGCCGGTGGCCGGTGGGCCGCAAACGCTGGCTGACCACCTCATCCCGCTTCGCCGTGTCCAGCAGTACGAAACTCTTTTTCGCGGGATCGAGCACCACGTCGAACAGCCGGTCGCCCGCCTGCACCTGCGCCACGGCGCTCATCGCAAACTTCTGCTTCGTGTTCTTGTCCGGATTCTTGACGCCAATCGACCGAACCGTTTCATTGTCTTTGCCCAGCAGCCACTCGGTCACTTCGACGTCGTCGAATCGTTTGCCGGTGTCGAGCAGCAGGCTGACGGTCGCGCCGACGGCGATCTTCGCCTCCGGCCCGTCGAGCGGTGCGAGGTAGTCGCGCTCTGAATCGAGCAACGCCCGCTCCCACTTCGTCGCCGCCTTGCCCGCGCCGGCCGATTGCGTCTTGGTCTTCGTCTTGTCGCTGCCGCCAGTTTGCGCCGCAGCATCGGCCCCCAACCAGCCGACAACGACGAGCAGAGCGGCAACCGTCGAACTGAATCGTTTCGTCATGTGCCAACTTCCAGAAACAGCCGGCCGGGGTCGATGCATCAGCCGGCTTCGCTCAATATGTTATTCGGCGGCGGCCCGCGAGTCCAAGCCCGGCCGCGCCCGCCGAATTCGTTTTGACTTCACGGACCCGTTTCCCCAAAATCGCTGCATGCGTGAAACATTTGTCCTGATTCCCGGCCGCACCAGCCGCCAGGGCACGTCGCTCAATGAAGGCAAGTTTAGCGAGGAATATATTGAAGAGACCAGCACGCTGCAGGTATCGCCGGCCGACATGAAGCGACTTGGCATCGCGGACGGCGACCGCGTTCGGCTCCGAAGCGAGCACGGCCAAGTTGACGTACCGTGCCGCGCGTCGAAAGGAGACGAACTGCCGCCGGGGCTGCTCTTCATCGCCTATGGCGACGCGTCCAGCCGGCTGATGGGTGGCGACACGCACGGCACCGGCATGCCGGATTCGAAAGGCATCGACGTCTCAATGGAGAAAGCATGACCTCGACCGCACCGACTTCAAAGACCGTCGAAAACGCCACCTGCACCTTCTGTGGCTGTGTGTGCGACGACATGGTGCTAACGGTGGAAGGCACCGGCCGCGACGCGCGGATCACGAAGGCGAAGAACGCGTGCGTCCTCGGCAACGCGTGGTTTCTCAATCATCACGTCGAGGAACGGCCGGTGTGCACGATTCGCGATCCGGCGTCCGGCGACCTGAGTCCGGCGTCGTTGGAGGAAGGCGTCGAGCGGGCCGCGGAGATTCTCGCCGAAGCACGGTACCCAATTGTGTACGGACTCTCGGACACGACGTGCGAGGCGCAGCGCGTGGCCGTCGCGATCGCCGACCGCGTCGGCGCGTGTGTGGACACGACGACTTCGGTCTGTCACGGGCCGAGCGGCATGGCGTTTCAAGGAGTCGGCGAAGTGACCTGCTCGCTCGGCGAAGTGAAGAACCGAGCCGACCTCGTGATCTTCTGGGGCTCGAACCCGGCCGAGTCGCACCCGCGGCACTTCACGAAATACTCGATCATGCCCAAGGGCCTGTTCGTGCCGAACGGCCGCAAGGATCGCACGGTCGTGATGGTCGATGTGCGACGAACGAAGAGCGCGAAGGCAGCCGACATCTTCTTGCAGATCAAGCCGCGCAAGGACTTCGAGGCCCTGTGGGCGCTGCGAGCGCTCGTGAAAGGCGTGAAACTCGGCCCGGAGATCGAGGCCGAGACGGGCATCTCGCTCGCCGCACTCGAAGACCTCGCCGAGAAAATGAAGTCGTGCAAGTTCGGCGTGCTGCTCTTCGGCATGGGACTGTCGATGACGCGCGGCAAACACTTGAACGTCGAGGCCGCGCTATCACTCGCCCGCGACTTGAACCGGTTCACGCGATTCACCGCCAAGCCGATGCGCGGCCACGGCAACGTCACCGGCGCGGACAACGTCGTCTCCTGGCAAACCGGCTTCCCGTTCGGCGTCTCGCTGGGCCGCGGCTACCCGCGATTCAATCCCGGCGAGTTCACTACCGCCGACACGCTCGCCCGCGGCGAGGCCGACGCCGCGCTGATCATCGCGTCCGACCCCATGTCGAACTTCAGCCAGCCCGCGCGCGAGCACCTCGCGAAGATCCCCGTGATCGTGCTCGATCCGAAAGAAACGCCGACGGCCCGCGCCGCCGCCGTCGCCTTCTGCACCGCGACCTACGGCATTAACACCGGCGGCACCGTCTATCGAATGGACGACGTGCCGATCCCGCTCCGGCCCGCGTTCGAGTCGCCCTATCCGAGCGATCAAGAAGTGCTCACGCGAATCGACCAGCGGATTCGAGAGAAGCTCGAAGCCGCACGGTGCGCGGCAGCAGCCGCACAATGACGGCACGCCGCGTCGAGTCAACCGCGCGAAGCTGCCGACAATCCCGACACGGCCCGTGTCTTCCACTCGCTCGGCGTCGAATCGATCACGACGAATCGCCCGGCGTTCCTGCGCAAGCATCTTGACGAAGACGGGTCCATGGTCTGAACTCCTATCGGTTTATGCGTCGGAAACGTCCGCCCACACGGACATTGTATTCACCCGTAGTTCAACTCTGGACAACCATCCGTCCTGTTGAATTACAAAATTTGCCGAATAACACATCAACTTTTACGGGAGACTCATCAACTTGGACGGGAGACTCATCAACTTGGACGGGAGACTCATCAACTTGGATTGGAGACTCGTCAACTTGTACGGGAGACTCGTCAACTTGTACGGGAGACTCGTCAACTTG
>Ga0247727_10017274_pt1 | contig 11511 bp, 9 predicted proteins | sample WisWelCaveWW1625_FD_202498 | JGI IMG/M metagenome (GOLD analysis project Ga0247727, IMG submission 202498) | Biofilm microbial communities from Wishing Well Cave, Virginia, United States - WW16-25 | ecosystem: Environmental > Aquatic > Deep subsurface > Groundwater > Cave microbial mat | place... | reverse complement strand
GTGCGCGCGGTGGAGAGGATTCCGTACGAGCAGCCCTTGGCCTCGTAGGTGGTGAAGCGGCCGGCGCCGGTGACGTCGCGGATGAGATAGGTGTGGCCCGAGCCGTTCGATCGGTAGACGCGCGCGTCGCCCGGCCGCGCCTGCGCGTCGGTCACCGGCGTCCAGTATCCGGGCTTGGAGTTGATCAGGTCGGCCGTCGAGTAGGGGTGCGAGTCGACGGTGACGTCGGAGTTGGACGCCGGCATCGCCCAGGCCTTGCAGACGAAGCCGGAGCAGTCGGCCCCGTAGCGCCCGGTGTGCGTGCAGTTCGGGCAGCTCCCAGTGCAGCTCCCGGCCGCGTCGCCGGCGTGCCCCGGCAGCCACGACCCGTGGCCCCAGTAGTAGCTGAACCCCAGGCCGCCCTGGCCGCGGGCCAGCACCTCGCTCCGCTGGATCGGCTCGACCGCCGCCAGCAGCGCGAACAGCACCGCCAGGGTCATCGCAGGGCTCCGCGCATCACGCGGGGGCCGGCGGCGTCGCCGGTGAGCCGCACGATCGATCCGTCGCGCGCGAAGGCCAGCGGCCGCGCCACGAACCAGGGCGCGTCCGGCCCCAGGTCGGCCCAGGCCTGCCGCCCGGCGGCGTCGGCGCGGACCGCGAGGCGCCGCAAGACGCCCGCGCCGGTGCGCAGCGCGACCGCGGCCGCGAGCCCGCCTTCGGCATCGGCGTGCACGGCCTCGACGGCGGCGATGGGCGCGCCCTCCGGGTCGGGCTCGATCCACAGCTCGCGCAAGCCGGACGCCGAGTGGCAGCGGGCCACGGCGCGGCCGTCCGCGAGGAGCGCGCCGTTGCAGTCGCCGCCCGGCGTGGGCAGGCCGCGCCGCAGCGGCTCGAGCGGGCGCAAGGGCTGCCAGGCGCGCACGTCGCCAAACCCGACGAAGAGGGCGCTGCCCTCGAAGGCCAGGCTGGTGGCGGGGCTCCGCGAGGGATCGATGCCGGCGCGCGCCGCCACCGCGCCGCTGCCATCGATCAAGGCGACGCTGCCGGCGTCGCGGCCGATGAGCACCGCCGCGCCGCCTCGATCGTCGAGGGCCAGGTCGAGCGCCGCCGCAGCGTCCGGGAGCGCATCGAGCTTGATGACCCGCTTCGGGGCTCCAGCCTCGTCGTAGATGCGCACCAGCGCGCGCCGCGCGTCGAGCACCGCGACCTCGCCGTTGCCGGCGGCGATGGCCGGCGGACCCTCGGCTTCGTGGTCGGGGCCGGGCACCAGATCCGCCCCGTAGCCGTCGGGCGCGAAGCGTGCGGTGAAAAGCGGCTGCAGCGGCGTGGCGTTCTTCGGCACGCGCGCCACCGAGCCCGCGTCGACCGGGCCGATGCTCGTCGCCACCACCGTGGCGCCGATGCCCAGCGTCGCCAGCGCCGAGAGGAGGAACGCGCGCATGCCTCATGGTCTCGCAGACGCGGCCGCGGGAGCATCGGTCGGTCGGCCGTGCGATACATTCGACCGAGGAGACGGCTTCGCGGCGACTGGGAGCGACCCGACGATGACGCGCATAGCCGCCCGCGTGGCCGGCCTTCCCACCACCGTGTTCTCCGAGTTCTCCGCGCTCGCGGCGCGCTGCGGCGCGGTCAACCTCGGCCAGGGCTTCCCCGATTTCGACGGACCCGACGAGGTCCGCGAGGCCGCCGTGCGCGCCCTGCGCGAGGGCGTGAACCAATACGCGGTGGGCAGCGGCGCCCCCGCGCTGCCCGCCGTGCGCGCCCTGCGCGAGGGCGTGAACCAATACGCGGTGGGCAGCGGCGCCCCCGCGCTGCGCGAGGCCATCGCCGAGCACTCCGCCCGCTTCTACGGAATGCGCGTCGATCCAGAGACCATGGTCACGGTGACGAGCGGCGCCACCGAGGCCCTCTGCGACGCCATGCTGGGCCTGGTCGATCCCGGCGACGAGGTGGTGCTCTTCGAGCCGTATTACGACTCGTACGTCGCCAACGTCGAGATGGCGGGCGGCATCGCGCGGTACGTGATGCTCCGTCCGCCGGACGGCGATCACGCCACCTGGTGGATGGACTTCGATGAACTGGCGGCCGCGTTCGGGCCGCGCACCCGGCTGGTCGTGGTCAACACGCCGCACAATCCGACGGGCAAGGTCTTCACCCGGCGCGAGCTGGAGTCCATCGCCGCGCTCTGCCTGCGCCACGACGCGGTGGCGCTGGTCGACGAGGTGTACGAGCACATCTGGTTCGAGCCGCATCTGCGCATGGCCACCCTCGACGGGATGGCCGAGCGCACCGTCACCGTCTCCAGCGCGGGCAAGTCGTTCAGCTTCACCGGCTGGAAGGTGGGCTGGGCCATCGCCGCGCCGCCCCTGCGGCACGCGGTGCAGCAGGCGCACCAGTTCGTCACCTTCGCCACCGCCGCGCCTCTGCAGGCCGCGGTGGCGGCGGCGCTGCGGCTTCCCGATTCCTACTTCGACGGCCTGCGCGCCTCCTATCGATCGAAGCGCGACCTGCTCGCGGCCGCCCTCGACGCCGCCGGCCTGCGCGCGCTGCCCGTCGAGGGCACCTACTTCACCATGGCCGACGCCTCGGCCTTCGGCTTCCCCGACGACTTCGCGTTCTGCCGCTTCCTCACCGAGCAAGTTGGCGTCGCGGCCATCCCGCCCTCCGCGTTCTACTGCGAGGCGCACAAGCAGCACGCGCGCGGGCTGGCGCGATTCGCCTTCTGCAAGACCGAGCCGGTGCTGCAGGAGGCGGCGAGGCGGCTGGCGCGGCTCCGCGGCCATCGAAGTTGACTTGACATCCCGGCCGCCCCCGCGCATCCAGGGGCCCCTTCGAAGGAGGCACGCATGTTCGTCGTCGCCGGAGCCACGGGTCACGTCGGATCGGTCGTCGCCGGAGAGCTGCTCGCGCGCGGAGCGAAGGTGAAGGTCATCGTCCGCGACGAGGCCAAAGGCGGCGCATGGTCGAAACGCGGCGCCGAGGTGGCGATCGGATCGCTCGACGACAAGGTTTTCCTCGCCGGCGCGCTCAAGGGCGCGGCCGGCTTCTTCGCGCTCCTTCCGCCCAACTACGTCGAGCCGGACTTCCGTGGCCACCAGCGGCGCACCGCCGACGCCGTCGCCGCCGCGGTCAAGTCGAGCGGCGTCCCGCACGTGGTCCTGCTCTCCTCGGTGGGGGCCGAGCTGGCCGAGAAGAACGGACCCATCAAGGGGCTGCACCATCTCGAGAACGCGCTGCGCGCGGCGGGGACGAAGCTGACCGCCATCCGCGCCGGCTACTTCCAGGAGAACGTCGCCAGCTCGATCGCGCCGGCGCGGCAGCAGGGCGTCTTCTTCAACTTGTCCGCCTCGGCCGACTACCCGTTCCCGATGACCGCCACCAGGGACGTGGGCCGGTTGGCGGCGCAGTCGCTCCTCTCGCCGCCGGCGAAGAACGAGGTGGTCGATCTGCACGGGCCCGCGTATTCGATGCGGCAGCTCGCCGAGAAGCTCGGCGCCGCGCTGGGGAAGAAGCTGCAACTGGTCGACATCCCGCCCTCCGGGCACGTGGCGGCGATGCGGCAGGCCGGCCTGCCGCAGCAGCTCTCCGAGGAATACGCCGAGATGTACGCGGCCTTCGCCGCCGGCATCATCCGGCCCGACGGCGACCGGTTCGTGGCCGGCACGACGACCATCGACGAGGTGCTGCCGGGGCTTCTGCGCTGAGCCCCGAGCGCGACCGGCGAGGGCCGGGCTGAGATGTCGCCCCACGCCGCGGCCGTCCTCCAGGTCGTCGCCGCCTCGCTCCTCTGGTCGACCGGCGGGCTCTTCATCAAGCTGACGCCGCTGCCGCCGCTGGGCGTGGCCGGCGGGCGCGCGCTGGTGACGAGCGCGGCGCTGCTGCTGCTCCGGCCGCACCTGGCCCGCGCGCGCTGGACCACCGCGCTGGCCTACGCGGGGATGACCGTCACCTTCGTCTCGGCCACCAAGCTCACCACCGCCGCCAACGCCATCTTCCTCCAGTACACCGGCCCGGCGTACGTGCTGGCGCTGGCGCCCCTCATCCTCAAGGAGCGCTTCCGTCGCATCGACGCCGCCTGCGTGCTGGCGTCCCTCGGCGGCATGTCGCTCTTCTTCGTCGGCAAGGTCGACGCCGGCCAGTTCGCCGGCAACGTCATCGGCGTGGTGTCGGGCGTCTTCTATGCCTTCACCGTGCTGCTGCTCCGCCGCGACGCCTCGGGCGGCGGCGACGCGCTGCCCTCGATGGCGCTGGGGAACATCCTGGCCTTCGCCGCCACCCTGCCTTTCACCGCGGGCGATCTGGTGGCGCTGCCCTGGCGCGGCTGGCTGCCGCTGCTCTACCTGGGCGTGGTGCAGATGGGTATCGCCTACGTGCTCTTCGGCAAGGGGCTCAGGCACGTGACCGCCGTCGAGGCCAGCCTGCTCTGCATGCTCGAGCCGGTCTTCAACCCGGTGCTGGTGTTCCTCTGGGCGGGCGAGAGGCCGGGGCCCTTCGCCATCGCCGGCGGCGCGATCATCGTCGGCTCGGTGGCGGTGCGGACCTGGCTCGTGCGCCGGTCGATCAGCGCAGCGTGAAGGCGGTGAGCCGGCCGTCGCCCGCGACGTAGATGCGCCCGCGCGCGGCGATGGGCGTGGCGAAGCGCCGCACGCCCGGCGCCGCGTCGGCGCTGGTGCCCCCGTTGAAGACCGTCGCTCCCGTCTCGCCGTCGAAAGCGCGCAGCCGGTTGTCGCCGGCGGCGCCCACCGACCAGACCAGGATGTCGCCTCCCGGGCCGGTGCTGGTCACCATCGGCGAACCCGCGCCGTTCTGCGAGGCGCACCAGGCGGGCTGCGCGACCGGCGGCGAGGCGGCGGTGAGGCGGAACGCGGCCAGGTCGGCCGGGCAGCGCGTGCCGCTCTGGCCCGAGCCGCGGAACGCCACGTAGGTTCCGCTCGCGGCCGTGTACGCCGCCGCGGCCTGGATGATGGCGCCGCGCGCCACCTGCGCCGAGGAAAGCTCGCCGCCGATGCCGCCCAGCCGCGCCCGATCGAGGACGTAGGCGCGGCCGTCCTTGCCCAGCGCGATCACGACGTCCGCGGGCGTGGCTCCGGGGACCCGCACCAAGAGCGGCCCGGAGCCGCCCAGGTCGATGTCGGCGTTGTCGAGCGACACCCAGTTCGCCGGCGCGAAGAAGTCGGCGGGGGTGAGCGGGCCGGTCGCGGGCAGTCTGAGGATGGCTTCGCCGTCGCCGAAGGTGCCGCCGGTGCCGATGGTGTTTCCGGTGGCGGCGAAGACGGAAGCGCCGTCGGAGGCGAGGCCGCCGGGTGCCCAGATGCCGCCGCCGTGCGCCCGGGTGCGGAACGAGCGGGGCGACTGCGGATCCGAGAGCGGCACCGCGACCACCCAGCCGCGGTAGCTCCCGCAATCGCCGAAGTGGCCGCCATAGGGGACGAAGAGCGTGCCGGCCAGGAGCAGGAGCGCCCCGCGCTGGCCGTGCACGGTGGAATCGAATCCCGCCACGCGCGCCTGCACGTCGAGCGGCCAGCCGGCCAGCGTCGAGCCGTCGTCGAGCGAAAGCGCGTAGATGACGTGTCGGTGCGTGGTGCCGCCGTCGGGCGTGGTCATGGCCGAGAAGTAGACGGTGCGCGTGGCGGGATCGACGGCCGGCGTTCCGGTGATGCCCATCGGATCGATGTTCCCGCAGGGCAGGCGCGCGAGCGGCACCGGCGTCGCCAGGGTGCGCCGCCAGAACGCCCCGCCGGTGGCCGGATCGATGGCGCTCACCTGGTTCGACCCGGTGACGACGATGAGCGCGTCGGGCCAGGCGCCGCCTCCCTCGACGTAGAGCGGCTGCGCGTGGACGTTGCCGGTGACCGCGCCGTCGAAGGCCGTGTCGCGCTTGATGCCGGCCGCGGCGGCGCGCGTGAAGGCGGCGTCGAGATACAGGCCGTCGCGCGTGGCGTTGCCGTGGTGCTGGAGCACGGAGGCGCCGCCGTCCAGGCCGGGGCCCGCGTCGGGAACGCCGCCTCCGTCGGGAGCGCCGCCGGCGTCCGGGTCGCCGCCGTCCGGGGTTCCGGCCGGCGACGAACCCTTGCAGCCGACCGCGAAGAGCAGCACCGCGAGCGCGCAGACCCTCATGGGTCGCCGATGCTGCCCGATCCCGCCTCGTTGAACAACGGTGGCCGCGCGGCGTCGACCGGGCGTGCGCGTTGACCGCGGGCCGCTTTTGCGTGAGCCTCGATGCGCCTTGCGCCTCCTCACCGCGGCGCTGCTCGTGGCCGGGACCGCGGCCGTCGGCCAGGCAGCGGAGCCCCCGCCGCGCCTGGTCCGTTTCCACGCCGCCGACTATCCGGAATCGGCCCTCGCCCGAGTCACCGAAGGCGAGGTGCTCCTGCGCGTCGCGGTCACGGCCGAGGGGCGCGTCGCCGCCGTCTACGCGGAGCGCGAGGTCGATGCGGGCTGGGTCGCGCCGGCCCAGAGCGCGCTGCTCCGTTGCAGCTACGAGGCGGCCTCTGCCCCCTCGACCTTCCTCTTCACGTATCGCTTCGCCCTGCAGCGGCCGCACTCCGATCCGGTCGTGCGCTTCGTGCGCGCCGGCGCCGTGCGCGGCGAGGTGCTGGCGGGCGGGACGCGCCTCGCGCTGGCGGGCGCCGACGTGGTGGTCCAGGGCCTGGGCCTCGCCGCCACCACCGATGCCAAGGGCCGCTTCTCCATCGATCTGCCCGCCGGCAGCCACGTGCTGGTCGTGGCCGCCCGGGGCTTCGCGCCTCTACAAGAACGCGTCGAGCTGGAGCCGGGAAAGGACGCGGAGGTCACGCTCCTTCCCCGCCGCGTCGCGGTCGACGACCTGCAGGCCACCGTGCAGGGCGAGCGCGGCCGCGCCGCCCCCTCGCGCAGCACCATGGTCCGCGAGGAGATGCGCAACGTTCCCGGGTCGCTCAACGATCCGCTCCGCGTCGTCGAGAACCTCCCCGGCCTGGCGCGCGCGCCCTATTCCGGCGGCCAGCTCATCGTGCGGGGCGCGCGGCCCAACGATACCGGGGCATATATCGACGGGCAGCGGATACCGATCCTGTATCACCTGTTGAACGGCCCCTCGGTGCTCGGCGAGGAGATGGTCGAGCGCATCGATTTCCTCGCCGGCGGGGCCGACGCCTTCTACGGCCGGAACCTGGCCGGCATCGTCTCCGCGCAGAGCCGGCGCGGCGATCCCGATCGTCTCCACGGCAGCCTGACGGTCGATCTGAACAAGAGCGCCGCGTTCCTGCAGGGCCCGCTCGGCGCCCGCTCGCAGTTCGCGGTGGGCGCGCGCCGCAGCTACGTCAATCCGGTGCTCGCCGCCATGGCCGACCCCAAACACGAGCTGACGCTGCCGGTGTACTGGGACTATCAGGCCCGCGTCGATCACCAGCTCGCGACCGGCGATCGGATCGGCGTGCTCCTCTACGGGAGCGACGACTCCACCACCGTGGTGGGAGGCGGCGAGGGCAGCGTCCCGCGGCTCGACGGGCTGCGCATCGGCTTCCATCGGCTCAAGCTCACCTGGGAGCGCAGGCTCTCCGAATCCTCGTCGCTGATGGTCTCGCCGCTTCTGGGGTTCGACCTCGCCGATCACCGCCAGCAGGGCGGCAGCGGTGCGTTCGCGGCGCCGCAGCGCGAGGAGGAACGGACGCTGGCGTGGGGCGCCCGCGCCGAGGTCCGCTGGAAGCCCCGCCCGTGGCTCGACATGCGCGCGGGCCTCGACGCCCTCTTCGATCGCGCCGCTTACAAGCTGGACCGGCTCTACAGCACGCAGCTCCGCAGCGTGGGCGCGCCCAACGCCGAGCAGGCCGTGCGCGAGGGGGTGCACCACCTCGCGTCGGTGGCGGAATACGTCGAGGCCGAGGTGCGCGCCGGTCCGCTGCGGCTGACGCCCGGCTTGCGGCTGGAGCAGATGCACTGGGCGCGCCATACGTATCTCTTGACCGAGCCGCGCGTCTGGGCGCGGCTGTCGCTCGACGCCGCGACCGCGCTCTACGCCTATGCCGGCCTCTATCATTCCGCGCCGACGCCGCAGCAGCTCGACGAGCTGGTCGGCAATCCCGATCTCATTCCCCAGCGCGCCGAGCAATATGGATTGGGAATCACGCGCCAGCTGGGCGGGCTATGGTCGATCCGGGTCGAGGGATATCTGAATCGCCGCGGCGCGCTGGTGTTCCCCGCGCCCCCGCGCGCTCGCGCCGACGGCGCCTACGACAACCAGCTCCAGCGCAACTCCGGCACCGGCCGCTCGGCGGGATTGGAGGTGCTGATCCGGCGCGAGCTGACGGGCCGGCTCTACGGCTGGCTCGCCTATACGTTGTCGCGCTCGCGCGAGATCGCGCGCCCGGGCCTGCCCTGGACCCCGACGACGTTCGATCAGCCGCACGTACTCACGCTGCTGGTCGGCTGGCGGCCGTCGCCGCAGGTCGAGTTCTCCACCCGCCTGCGCCTGGCCACCGGCAATCCGCTCGCGCCCGTGGAAGGAGCGAGCTTCGACGCCGACAGCGGCAGCTACGTGCCCGCCAGGCTCGGTTTCGGGCAGGAGCGATTGCCCACCTTCCTGCAGCTCGATTTCGAGATCAACAACATCTGGAGCGCCGATCTCTATCAACTCTCCCTCTATATCGATTTCCAGAACATCCTCAACCGGCCCAATGCCGAGAACCTGCTCTACGATTATCGATTCGCGCGGAACGCCGCCATCCACGGCCTTCCCTTCCTCGCCTCGGTGGGCGCGAGGGTGTCGTTTTGAGGGCCGCGCTCGCCGCCCTGGCCCTGCTCGGCGCCGGTTGCGAGCAGTACTTCGACCCCTGCTTCGCGACCGCCCAACAAGTGAAGGACCTGCGCGTCCTGGCGCTGCGCGCCGATCCGCCCGAGGCCGTCTTCGACCCCGGGGGCGGCGGGGTGCCGGAGGTGGTCGTCACCGCCCTGGTGGTCGATCCCGCGGGCGACCCCGACGACGTCCTGGCCGTCGCGCGGTTCTGTCCGTCCACCGACGATCGCCGCTGCCCGCCGGATGCGCCCGCCGTCGGGGTCATCGAAAGCGTGCGCGGCGTCTTCAGATTCACCGTGCGCGCCACGCACGCCATGCTGGCGGCGGCGCTCGATGCCGACCCGTTGCGCGGCTACGGCGGCATCCGCCTGCAGGTCGACCTGGAACTGGCGGCATCCTTCGGCCGCCGCTTGTCGGCCACCAAGCTCCTCCTCTACAGCCCGGCGGCGCCCGGGTACGTGCCCAACCACGGCCTCGAGATCGTCGGGCTGCACCTCTTGCGCGGCGGCCTGCCGGCCGGTGATGCGGGGCCCGGCACCAGCCTCGAGCTGATCGCGGGAGAGTGGCTGGGCATCATCCCGGAGCTGGCGCCGGGCGACGGGGCTTCGATGCCCGCCGAGGAGTTCGAGGTGGTGGACCTGTCCGGGAAGCGGGCGCGGTTGCGCGAGCACCTGAGCTATTCGCTCTATTCGACGCCGCACGGGCGCTTCACCGCCGACACCGCCGACCAGCCGCCCGACGGGACGACGCCGTCGTTCGCCGGCCTGGTGCGGTTCATGCCCACGCAGCAGGCGCGGGGGACGTTCTACGTCGTGGTCCGCGACGGCCGGGGCGCGGTCGCGTGGTTGTCGCTCGACTGGGGCGCGGTGGAGCCGAACGAGGGCCGGCAGCCCAATCGCGAGCTGGGGTGCGAATGACGGGTCAACGCGAGAGCTGGTTCATGTGCGCGCCGTCCGCGAGCGCCGCCCGCGAACGCCCGTCCAGGCCGAGGTGCCAGGCGCGCCAGCGCCCCCGGGGATCGCGCTCGAAGAAGCCGACCGACGTCGGATAATCGAACCGGCGCGGCCCGGCGCTGGCGGGGTTGAAGAACCAGACGCCGTCGCGCCGCTCGTCGTGCGGGAGGTGGCTGTGGCCGAACACCACCACGTCGGCCGGCTCGCGCGAGAGGGCAAGGGTCACCTCGGGCCGGGGCGTCGACGGCCGATCGATCATGTGCGTGAGGAAGAAGCGCAGGCCGCCCAGGGCGACGCGCGCCTCGGGGCCGGCGTCGCCGCAGCGGAAGAAATCGACGTTGCCGGCCACCGCGGTGACCGGAGCGATGGCGCGCAGTTCGGCGAGGACGTCCTCGCCGCCGATGTCGCCCGCGTGCAGGATGTGATCGACGCCCGCGAACGCCGCGTGCACTTCCGGCCGCAAGAGCCCGTGCGTGTCGGAGATGACGCCGATGCGCATGGCGCTCCATGCCGCCATGCGCGCGCTGGCGCGTCAAGGCCGCTTGCGCCACGGTCGCCCCGCGTGCTAGCCGCGCGGCATGCTCGCGCGTCCCAGCGACCCGCGCTGGATCGTCCAGGCCGTCGAGCGGTTCGACGAGGTGCTGGTCGATCACGCCCACTGCGAGAAGAAGGCGGCCGCCCACGCGCTGTCGATCCTGGCGGCCTTCCCCGAAGTTCCCGGGCTGCCGCGGGCGATGGCGCGGCTGGCGCGGGAGGAGGCGGGCCACCTCGCGCAGGTGCTGGCGCTGATGGATCGGCGCGGGCTTTCGCTGGGCCATGATGCGGGCGATCCGTACGCCCAGGCGCTGCAGAAGCTGGTGCGCACGCCGCACCGCGAGCGCCTGCTCGACCGGCTGCTCGTCGCCGCGCTGATCGAGGAGCGCAGCCGGGAGCGCCTCGATCTGCTGGCACGCCACCTCGACGACCCCGAGTTGCGCGCCTTCTACCGGCGCCTGGCCGACGCCGAGGCCGGCCACGGCGCGCTCTTCGTGCGCCTGGCGCGGCGCAGCGCCCCCGACGCCGCCGAGGCGCGCCTGGGGCAGCTCGCGCAAAAGGAGGGGGAGATCGTGGCGCGGATTCCCATCCGGCCCGCGGTTCACTGACGGCGCACCGGGGGCGCGGCGCTCCTGCCGTCCTCGGGCCACGGGTGGCGCGGATAGCGGCGCATCAGCTCCCGGCGCACCGCCGGGTAGTGGCGCTCCCAGAAGCCGGCGAGGTCGGCGGTGATCTGCTGCGCGCGGCCGTTGGGCGCGAGCAGGTGCAGGACCAGCGGCAGGCGCCCGTCGCAGATGGCGGGGCCGCGCGCGGAGCCGAAGAAATCCTGCAGGCGCGACCGCACCGCCGGCGGCTGGCCGGCCGGGTACTCGACGCGCAGCTTGCGGCCCGAGGGAAGGGAGACGTGCTCGGGAGCGAGCCGGGCGATGGCCGCGCGGGCCGGCGGCGGCAGGAGCGCGCCCGCGACGTCCGCGGCGCGCAGCTCGCCCAGCGTGGTGCAGCCGCGGGCGATCGCGGCGAGCGCCGCCGCCACCTCGGCGTCCTCGATGGGCCGCAGCCCGGCCTCGGGGACGTGGGCGGCCACCACCGCCACGCGCGCGCGCAGCTCCTCGACGGGCCCCATGTCGAGCGTGCCCGTCTTGCGCGCCTGCGCCAGGAGGATCGAAGCCGCCTCGTCCGCTTCGGTTTCGGGGTCCGGTGGCCGGCGCCGTTCCTCGAGGACCAGCGATCCGTAGAGCAGCCGCGCCTGCACCTCGACGCGCTCGCGCGCCG
>Ga0247727_10017273_pt1 | contig 11512 bp, 10 predicted proteins | sample WisWelCaveWW1625_FD_202498 | JGI IMG/M metagenome (GOLD analysis project Ga0247727, IMG submission 202498) | Biofilm microbial communities from Wishing Well Cave, Virginia, United States - WW16-25 | ecosystem: Environmental > Aquatic > Deep subsurface > Groundwater > Cave microbial mat | place... | reverse complement strand
GCTCAGCTGGAGCTCTCTCGGCATGGGGGTTTGGAGAGCCAGCCCGGCCGGAGTGTCCGATAGGATAAGCGGAACAGAGACCGTCGTCTGGTAATGGTTATTCATATTGACGGAAAGCCAGAGGAGCCCTGAGAGGAGTGTCGTAGCAGCTATGATTTGCAAATGCTTGGTCTTCATGACTCGGAAAAAGAAACATAACCGCAAAGACGCAGAAGACGCGGAGAAAAAAATAGATATGGGATCAAAGAAATCAAGAATCTTTCCTCAGTAACCCCCTGAACTTCGATAGCCGCTCTCTCACCGTTGGAATCTTCCAGAGTCCACCCACAATGCATATCGCCGTGACAGCCCACCCTGCATGCGAAACAAGCCAGCCAGTTGAATACGATGACGGTTCAAACGTCAGAACGATCTCGTGTTCCCCCGGAGGTACAAGCACAGACCGAAGAACGTAGTTTGTCTTGAATATCTCTTTGCTCTTTCCGTCAATCGTCGCGTGCCATCCTGCTGGGTAATAGATTTCGGAAATGACGAGAAGCGCCGTGGTCGAGGAGTAAGCCTTGATTACAATCCTGCGTGAGTTGAACTCGATGATCTCGACGTTAGTGCTCTCCGGTGCAAAGACCTGCTCCGGCAGTTCTTTCTCGAGAATGGCTGTCGTTGCTGCATCGAATGATGACGAATTCATTCCTGTAAACACATCGTGCTCGCTCTGTGCTGCGACGACCTCCTTTACGAAGAAGGCGCGGGGGAGTGCGGCGGGATTGGCGAACGTGAGTTTTCTCCGGGCTTCATCTGCGTGGACGAGTTGGAAGCGGTCTTCCGGTAGCCGAAACTGCGTCACAATGTAGCGGGTGTTGAGCATGTTGACGACGTTCATGTTCAGCGGAAGGATTGGGTCTGAACTAACATAGAGGCACGAGTCGATCATCGTCTGGTAAATCTTGAGTTTGGCCGGACTATAGCCTCCGACAGACTGTATCCCGTGATGAGCGAAGGAATTATCCATGAAGAGATTTCCTCCGAGAGGGAGCGCCCTGAAGAGCCCCGTCTGTTGTTTCAGGAAAGAGACTGTTGGATCGGGCTTGAAGCGATCTTCGAGTCCTCTGGCCGGCACGGGATTGATAAACCTCGAATTGATCATCATGAGATCAATCACGAGCAGCGCAATGAGACCTGCTGCCAATGTAGTTTGCGTGATCGTGTTTCGGAGGAACAACACAAGAAGACCGACCACCGCGATCGTCAGAAGAGAGAAGTGGACGTAATCGGTCCAGAGTCCACCAAAGTTTTCGTTTCCAAAAAACCGTATTTGTTTCAATTGATCAATGATCTGCGGTGTCTGCTGACCGTATTGCTGCTGATACTGCTGAGTCTCCCCTTCTTTCACGAACATGAAGTCGGAAAGCGATTCGAAGAGCGCGGATTTGAAGAGAGTGCCAAGGATAAGGATACTTATAAGGATCCCAAGAGCGATGAGCAGAATCCGTTTCAGCTTGTCCGCCTTTCCTGATTCCTGTCGAAGCTCAAGGACCGCTGTTAAGCCGTATGCGCTCAATAGTCCGAAAATGAAAGGTAGGAGATGAAGAATCGTTGATGGTGCCCTGAATTTATTGAAGAAGGGGAGGATGTTAAACAGAATTTCATACAGCAAGGCAAAGTGCTTGCCGAACGACATGAGCATCACAATGATCGCAAGGATCGACAAAAAGATTGTCAACCTGTTTCGGCGGTAGGCAAGAGCGATTATAGACAACACAACAGGAAGGATGCCGACGTAAATTGTTGAGCTGGTGAACGGCATCGAACCCCAGTAGTAGGGTGACTGAAGCCCGAAGAGTGAAGGGATCAACAATGTGAAGAGCTCGATAGGGGGCATGGACCAATTGGTGGCATAATCCCATGTGAGTCCTCCGGTTGCTCCAGCAGTGCCTCCTCCCCGGATCGAGTACTGTGAGTATTCATACACAGAAAGATATACATAAGAAGAGATACACAATCCGATGGCAAGCGCTCCAACGAACAATCCGATCTTCTTTGGAATGAACGATGGGTTCTCTTTCATATCGATGATCACATGATAGATCGAGTAGAGCCCAATCACAATCAGTACGTAGTACACGATCTGCACGTGGTTCGTTAAGAGGAGACTCCCGATTCCTGCGCTGAGGAGGCCAAAGCTGAGGATGTCTCGCCGTTCATAGAGGAGATGTGTCAGCAGGAACACGAGGGGGAGATAGCTCAGTGCATACAGCTTGGAGCCATGTCCTGCGCTTCCGAGTGCGACCGCGTACGGACTTAGCATGAACGTCAGAGCTGCAATCAGCGACGCGGACCGGCCGAATTTCCACAACCGCAGGAGAAAGAACATGAATACTCCCCCGAGGAAGTAATGCGCGACAAACCAACTTCCCGTACTGAAGAGGAACAACAGCTTCAGCAGAGGCTTGCCGATGCTTTCGATGTAGCTGACATTATGCGGGACATACGTCACATTGCCGAACGTTGGCATACCACTGAAAGCATAGGGAGACCAGAGGGGATCAACACCCTCTGTGTCACGGATCCTGTCGCCGACCTGTTTGTTGCTGTACGCGTTTGCCGTGTCGCTTTCATCGGAAAAGACTGCATTCTCAAATACAATCTCACGGAATAGTATCAGCGTGATCGCATAGAGCAGGGCAACGCAAAGAAGATCGAGGACGGTCGGTGAAAAGGAGGAAAACCAACCCGGCTGCCGCTGCTTACTTTTAGCCGTGGACAGTTTGCGTTTTGTCATCGTTGCAGTCCAAGATAAATTCTTAAGGTCACAAATTCGGGCCAATTCGCGTCCATTCGCGGTCAGAAAGACTTGCAACCGCTAATTGACGCGAATGCTCGCTAATCCAACCAACCCCGCTGTTGCTGTTTTACTTTTAACCGTGGGCACTTCGAAAGTTCTCGCGCCGCTTATTCGCGCCAATTCGCGGTCAGAGGACAGTAACCGCTAATTGACGCGAATGCTCGCTAATCTACTAAAGAATCCCTCCAGTATCTGACTTAAACAAGAATGTTTTGCCATGTCGTATCGTCCGAGTCGGGAATTGAATCTGGTTTCAGGGGCGCCGATGAAAGGCAAGGAGTTCTCTCATGGTCAGACCGGCATTGATCAGCATGCTCATCCAGGGAAAAACAGTCCACTGATACCAGGCCGCGTACCGGCCAAAGAATCTCATATTGCTCAGGAATTTGTTCTTCAGTTTGTACCAGGACATGCTGCCTCCCGCGGTTACCGAGACTTTGTGCCACACGAATGCTTTCGGCTCGAAGACGATTCTGTATCCTGCCATCCTCGCGCGCATCGACCAGTCCGCGTCCTCAGCGTACATGAAATACGATTCATCGAGCATGCCGACGTTCTCCACAAGCTCGCGGCTTACCAACACGCAGCAACCAGTTGCAAAGTCTAAGTCGGTTGCTGAGTCGTATCGACCCCGGTCTTTCTCACGAAGTCCGACGTGATACATGATTCCCATCCAGCTTGAGATCCTCCCTCCTGCATACCAGAGCGTATCAGGCCTGGAGTAATAGTAGATTTTTGGAGAAACCATGGCGATGCGTCGATCAGTCAGCATGCGCGACACCATCTGCGACAAGCAGTCCTTATCAACAGTCGCGTCATTGTTCAGAAGCAGAATATAGTCCGCTCCCCTCTCGAGTGCATGGCGTATCCCCTGATTGTTCCCACCAGCGAACCGAAGGTTTTGCGGCATTTCAAGAACGGTAACCTCCGGGGCGAATTGCTTCACAGCCTGAACGGAATTGTCAGTCGAAGCGTTATCCACAAGAACGATTACAGAGTTGGAATAGGAAAGTTGCCGCAGGGAGGACAGACATTCGAGCGTGATATCCATTCCGTTCCAATTCACAATGATGATGAAGACACACGGTTCGTTCATTCCTACTCTCTGGAAAGGAGGTACACAACTCCCGTGCAAAGGAATTCTCGGATCACGGGGATATTACCAAGGAAACCAGCTTCGACAGGGCGCAACCCGAATCGAATATGGTTCGGACTGATGAGATATGCGCGGTGCTGAATGATCCGCATTCTACTCCGTCTCACAATCTGTTCAAACGCGGTCATGCCCATTCTGAGTCTTCCAAGCTTCTGGACCTCTTCGACAAAGTAGGGGGTTTCTCCTTTCAGGCGCGGGAGGATTGTTGAGAGACTAAATGGGAATAGATGAAAAAAAGGAGCTCGGGCCAAGCGTGCCTTCAGCAGTTGCTGATGCGCCCCGTAGGCTGAGTAGTATGGAGGGAACGTGACGAGCAGTCTGGCTCCGGACTTCATGTAGCCTTGTATCTTCATGAGGACTTGTTGTTTTTGTTCGAGATGCTCGAACACATCGTGCATGTAAAGCAAATCGTACCCATCCTGCGTCCAGAGTGGGAGTTCGTCATACAAGTCACCGGCTGCAAAGGTGATCTCTCGGGAGCCTTTGAGAGTCAGAGCAGCGCCAATCCGCTTGCGATCAATGTCAAACCCTGCTGATCGTGCCCCCGCGTCGCGGAAGGCACAGAGTCCTCCCCCCTCGCCGCATCCAATGTCAACCACTGAAGAGCCGTTCACGCTAATCCCCCGTTGCTGAAGCAGAGGGATCATATATTTGGCGGCCACGTCGTACTCATATTTCCAGTACAGGCGCTGATGGTCAGTCACCGGCGTCGGAGCCAACGGCTTTGGAGCAATCTTAGCCTGTGCCGGATCCATCAACAAGCTCCTCAATGACTGCGACCATTCGATCCCACGAGTATAACTCCTTTTCTTGCTTCACATGTTGAACGAACTCATGTTCTCGCTGTTCGTTGTAAAACCGTCGAACAGCAGACGCGAGAGCTTCCGGATCATTCTGCGGCACAAGAAAACCGGTGAAGCCATCCCTGACTACCTCCTGAAGTCCGCCAACGGAGGTGGCAATCACAGGTTTGTCGAAATTATAGGCGATCTGAACAATTCCGCTCTGAGTTGCGGAAAGATATGGAAGCACAACGACATCGGCTGCAGAGAAGTATCGGGAAACTTCGTCGTTGGGAATGTACTGATTCACCACTCGCACCCGTTGCTCGATTTGCAGGCTGCGCATAAGGGATCGGTACCGTTCTTCATCATCATAAAACTCACCGACGACAAGCAGCAGGACGTCTCCGAACCATACCATGGCATGAAGCAAGGTCTCCAGTCCTTTGTACGGCCTGATGTAACCGAAGAACAAAATAACCCTTTCAGAAGAAATTGCCAACAGATTACGTGCCTTGGTCTTATCAATGGGGCTGCCGAACATTTCGTAGAGGGGGTGAGGAGTCACGCGGTACCGCGCATGAGGCTTCAAAGCCAAGAGATCGCGTTCGACTGCGGTTGATTGCACGAGGAAGAAGTCCGCAAACGCGAATGCAAAACGCGTGAGCACCCGATCTCCGAATCGTTGCTCGTGCGGCACAATGTTATGACAGAGGAACAAAGAGCGTGTCTGCGTGCCCCAGCGTGCTATTGCAGCAATAGTGCCATAGCACGGAGCGAAGAATGGGAGCGAAAAGGCAAAGATCAGAAGTGAGGGAGATGATCTCCGAATTCGCAGCCCTACCCGGATCCAATTCACCGGGTTGATGGAATCGATCCACTGATTGGTTTGAAATGCGGGGTCTCGGCTTCCTGACTCATACTGTGTTGTTCCCGGAAAGAAGATCGAAGGGTACTGCCGGGAGAAGGTAACGACTTCAACATCGTGGTGTTTTCGGAGATGGTTGACCAGCAGGCCGGTGTGGTGAGCGATGCCTCCACGCCAAGGGTAGGCGGGACCGATAACAAGAATCTTCACTCTCCAGCTCTTGATATCGCGGAGTGCAGGGGTTAGGGGATGAACTCCCGGATCGAGTATTGATCATCCGACTGCTTTGTCTTGCTGATCATTTCTCCCAGGAGTCCGATTGAGATGAATTGAATCCCAACAATGATCAACATAATTCCACCAAGGAACAGCGGGCGGTTGCTCAACGATGCCAATCCGAGGAACCAGAGAACGACGAGGTAGCAGACAATCACGGTGCCCGCAACTGTGGAGAGGAGTCCCCAGAACCCGAACAGGTGGAGCGGTCTGCGAAAGTATCGGGTTGTAAACAGCACGGTCAGTAGATCCAGAAAGCCTCGCCAGAAACGAGTGATCCCAAATTTTGTCTTCCCATATTTTCTCGGTCTGTGCTGAACGGGAATCTCTCCAATCTTGAACCCTTCCCAATGGGCCAGAACTGGGACGTAGCGATGGAGTTCGCCGTAGACTTTCAGAGTCTTGACAACATCTCGTCGGTAGGCCTTGAGACCACAATTGAAATCATGGATGTCGATGCCTGTCAGAAGTCCAGTGACAAAGTTAAAAAATCGGGAGGGGATGGTTTTCGACAGAGGGTCACGGCGGACTTTCTTCCAACCCGAAACAAGGTCATACCCCTCGTCTAGTTTCTTGAGAAGTTGTGGGATTTCGGACGGGTCATCCTGCAGGTCGGAGTCCATGGTAATGACCGAGCGTCCCTCTGCTTTCTCGAAGCCGACAGAGATTGCAGCGGATTTTCCGTAGTTACGGCGAAAGCGGACAATCTTTACGTGCCGGTGATCCATTCTCTTGATATCTCTGAGGACGCGGTAAGAAGCATCTGTGCTTCCGTCATCGACGAAGATCAGCTCATACCTCCGACCCAACCGGCCAAGTGTATCACGGAGCTGTTTGTGGAGTTCCCTGAGCGATTCCTCCTCGTTATAGAGGGGGATAATGACGGTGATCTCCATTGGATGGGCAGGGTGTGGCGCTTTCTCGCTCCCCGGGAGTGGGAGCACTTTGCGTTCCCCTTCCTGAGCCTGCTCTGCTGGTACCTCAGGCTGTTGTTGGCGGGGTTGGTAGCGCTGGCGATAAAATCGTCGGCGTGAAGGGCGGGACTTCTCAGGTTCGCCCTGGCCGGATTGTTCGCCCTGATCGCTTGTTTGATCGGCCATTGTGTGTGGTGGAAAGGGAAAAATCAATGGTCAAGCTAAACATTTTCGGTTTGAGATGCAAAGAATGGGAGGTGAAGTTGCTTTTCTCCACGTTGCGAAGTATCTTTGTTGGCCAGATTGCTCTTTGATAGTGGGACGGCCAGCAACGGGACGGGGAAGCAGCTTGCTTCGATTTTCCGTAGTTCCCTCTGTCAGACCTGAGAGCGCACAGTCTTGCGACCTGCTCAACGCTCCCATCTCTTCTCAGACCCCTCCAGTTGTGCGGCTCCTGCCACTACCCCAAGCGAGAGTGCATTCCGTTCTCATCCTTTGATCACAGGTATGAATCCTCTCTCAGAAAGTTGGCTGTCGGGGGATGTTGGACAGTTTCTATCGTCTCTGCTTATGCTCACGTTCTGTGAAGACATAAGACTGAGTACCTACCGTTCAACGATAATCCGACGGTTCTTCATAATCCCCAAAGTCATTTCCTTCCAAATATCTCTAAGGAGGCGCTATGGCAAAGCATTTCAGACTGGCGGCGTTATGGTTCAAGGTCATTCCCCTTGTGTTGTTCTTAAGCACCTCGGCAGTAGGTCAATCTTATGACATCTATGTTGTCAACGTCAACACGGGGACTGTCGTTCAAGCCACTGATATTCCAGACGCCGGAGAGTACAATCCTCATTGGTCGACCAATTGCAGACGATTAGCCCATGATGTGGTCGGCGGGCCGGCACCACTAGGACACGCCATTTACATCACAGATATCCAAACAGGTGTTAGCGTACCACTTGCAGGCGCTGAAGGAGGAAATGATGCTGCTTGGTCGCCCAACGGCAGCTTGATTGCATTCGATCGCTTTCCTGTTGGCGATCCGAGTATATACATCGTGCCCTCTTGCGGGGGTACCAGCACACTTGTGAGGACGGATGCCGTTGAAGCCGATTGGTCGCCAAATTGCAAGAGACTAGTCTTTCGGCAGTTCAGTGATGGATCAATTCGGACGGTGGATAAACATGGCGGAACCGAGACAATTGTAGTGCAAAGCGGCTCCAATCCGGTGTGGTCTCCAGACGGGAATTGGATCGCGTATTCGGTGGGGGATGGCATATGGAAAATTCGAGTTAACTCGCAGGGTGAGCCAATAGGGTCACCTCTGCAAGTCATCAGCGATCCCGGCTATTACGATGGACAACCATCCTGGTCGGCTGATAGCAGGACAATCGTTTTCCATTCCAATCGGGAGAGTGGAGATTTTGACATTTGGACAATTCCTGCATGCGGAGGGAGACCAACCAGACTGACCGGACTGGTTGGAGCTGGTGATTATGATCCCTCGTTCTCCGCTAATGGTGAGATGGTCGCGTACGCGGGATTCACATTTACCGCTTTGTCAAAAGATGTTTCGGCCAGTGAGTTTTCAGGATCGTCTACCTTCACGCTGGATCAGAACTACCCCAACCCGTTCAATCCGTCGACCACCATTTCATATGGTCTTCCGGAAGGAGTGAACGTAAGCCTCAAGGTTTACGATGTGGTAGGTGAAGAGGTACTTACCTTGGTTGATGAGCACGTGCAGGCAGGGTACCATCAGGTCACCTTTGACGCAACGAGCCTGGCAAGTGGTATCTACTTCTATAAGCTCACGGCGGGTCCGTTCAGTGCTGTGAAAAAGTTTCATTTGGTGAAATAGCGAGCGAGAGTTTTTTTGAAGAATACAAACAACCACGGGGCTGACCAAGAAGTTGTAGAGCGACACTCCAGCCGTCCGCCGTTGGCGGGACGAGCCTCGGCCTCGCTGGGTGTCGCCGTTCGAGCCAATTTGAGGGATTTTGGTGAATCGCTTTGCAATCCGAAGGGTTTATTGATCAGCCCCTTTCCTGCGAAATAGGTTTTCAACCGTGCTCCTTAGATCCGTGACCAACTCTTCAGCCCACCATAGAAGGAGTGATTGTTATGAAACAAAGCTGCCTGTCGGTTGTTTGCACTTCGGGTCTTATTGTGATCTGCCTCCTCGGGTCATTTTCTGATGCAATCAGTGGTGGAAAAGTGGGGCTTTACGGGATCTACATGGCTCCACAAGGTTCCGACGCTATGTCGTTCAGCGAATCAGGTGTGGGACTCGGGGCACACATTGTCGCGCCGGTGACATTGTTTTCAGGCCTCGTAGCAGGCGTCGGTGGGATCGAGGTTATCAATCTGTTGAGCGAGACAACGGAGTTCGTAGATCGGGTTACGGGGCTGAGAGTCGAACAGCAGACCGATCAGAACTATTATCGATTGTATGGTGGTGGTCAGATTGGAGGACATGGGAACGGATTCCTGCGCCCACATGCGGGTGTAAACATCGCGATCGTTCTCTACGAGATCCAGACGGATGTCGTAGTGCCGGATGATTTCAACAGGGAGAATGAGATCAGACAAAGTTTGCGCGCGATGTGAAGAAACTCTTGGTTCTGCGATAGCCATGCTCATGTTACTACTTCTTACTTGTCTTGGCCTTAGGATTGAAATCCAAGGCCAATTGAATCCACTCCTTCAGTGATTTGTCGTTCTTGGTCCCTTCTCGCTCGACAAACACGAAACCCTTCATTGGCTTGCCGGTAAACGTCATTTCGCGACAACCCTTCCGCGCCAGGGCTTCCTTGTACACTTCCGGGTCAATGCGCGCCATCAGTCTGTCTTTCTGCACACCGACGCACATTTTTCTCTTCACCAAGAAACAGAGGCCTCCGAACATGTTCTTCTCTTCGAAGCGAACGCGTTTCGCTCGAAAAATCTTCTTCACGCGGTCAGCCAGGAGTTCATCGTACGCCATGAGGTCACACTGTAGATGAGTTTTCTGTAGTTGTCATAGTCGATGATGTCTTCTTGCACCACCTTGGAATGGAATGGGCTATCGTTCCTTGATTTCTGCAACCGTAGACACTCGTCCATCAGCAGAGAGCTTTCTCACTCTGGGCAGCCATTCTCTCCTGTTGTCTCCTTCAGTGTGGAGGTATTCCAAGACGTAAAGATCGTTCCCCGACACGGCCACTCCGGTGGGAGACCAGGGACTCGCGGAATTGAGGATGGAGATGACCCGACCGTCGGTTGGGATTTTCAGAACACTCCCGCAGCCGGTCGCCGCTACGTAAATATTCCCGTTGGCATCTACATCAAGGCCACGAAGAAGTGGTCCGAGGTGACCACCGACACCCGGTATGGAAATACAACTGGTCAGCGAGATACTGTCCGCTACCGTTGAGAGCTTCCCCTGCGGACTGATTTTTCTCACGGCCCTGTTCTCGGTGTAGTAGATCGAGCCGTCGGGCCCGGACGCGATCCCATTCAACCAGCGGAGTGCGCGTCCCTCGCTGCTGTCAGGAAGCGTCACGAGGATCGACGTTTGCCCGGTCGTGGCAAGACGAAACACCTTCAATCGATCGTTGGAACGTGATGAGGTGTGCCAGGGATAAAACAGACTCCCATTCCGTCCGACAACGATGGGAAAGTCGCTGGATAGAATCAGTGATGGATCCTCACTGACCCGCGTAACTGTGGCATCATCCAAGGAGAACGAGGGCATCGTGACGTCTTTCAGCTTCCCATCGAGGTCGATGGCCATCCAGTGGTACGCCGGCCCTTCATGACGGCTAAGCTGGCCGTTCCGGTCGATCTTCCAAACTCCGCCTCCAGTATCAACGAAATAGATGTTCCCTTGCTGGTCGACAACGATGCCCGATCCGGGGTGGGCATCGGTTTGCGCAGGAAGGAGTAAGCATAATGTAACGGCAAAGACGGTTGACCGAAAGATGTGCGTCATTATTCATCCTCCCGTCCGAAGCCGATAGGTCTATGCTTGGGTTCCAGCAAGGGTGGCGGCTCCATCAGTCGTCTAATCTCTTCAAGTATATGCACGATTGCCCGTTCATGTACATCAAGACGGCCTGTCAGTTTCTTCTCAAGCTCGTGGAGTTTTTCTGCAAGCGCCTTGTTTGCTGAGAGAGCTTCGCGCATCTTGACGAATGCTCGAACAACGAAGATGCTCATCTGCGCGGCACGTTTGCTGTTCAGAACATTGGCCGCCATGATTGCTCCGTGTTCTGTAAATACATACGGGAGCGTGCGTCTGCCGCCACGGCCGGTTTTTGATATCGCAATTTGCGATGTCAAAGCTGTGAACTCCTCCTTGGAAAGCTGGAACATGAAGTCCTCCGGGAATCGCTCGCGATTCCGTCTGACGGCCTCGTTAAAGCGGAACGTCGGAATGCCGTACACTTTTGCAAGGTCGGAGTCCAGAATGACGCGTTGATCACGAACGACACGAATAAATGATTCTACATGAATTGTCGGGACATCCTCCTTGCCCTTTATCCTCATAGTCAATCCTCTAAGCGTTTTGCGTGATGTTCCAGATTCTTCGGTGCGGTCTCAATTTGCGACCGGATACATGTCACGTCACTTCGTGTGGTCGCAATCATGAAGATGGTATCGCAAGCTGCGATTTCAAAACGGATAGCGTGG